>ENA-UEOJ01001576-UEOJ01001576.1-human-gut-metagenome-genome-assembly--contig:-NODE-1576-length-15679-cov-3.711960_pt1 | contig 15679 bp, 15 predicted proteins | sample MGYA00242885_ERZ507886 | MGnify/ENA primary metagenome ERZ507886 (study PRJEB26167, sample SAMN06115505) | human gut metagenome | host: Homo sapiens | place: China:Anhui | collected 2015-08-07... | reverse complement strand
ATTAAAATTGCTAATATGATACAGTCCCTTAATCATAAAATATGCAACAACAAAGTGATAAACAATAATTTAGAGCAACAAGCAGACGCTTTGTATCAGACATTCTTTTCACCAAAGTCTGGAACTCAGGGCAAAATTGTCACACTTGATGAATATTGTTCTATTTTCACTGGCAAAAAGAATGCTAACGCTTCTGTTAATGGCGGTAAATACAAATTCTTTACTTGTGCACCTGAAGCTCTTCAAATTGATAGTTATATTTTTGATGGAAATGCAATCATCGTTTCAGGAAATGGAGCTTATACTGGTCGAACTCGTTTTTATAGTGGAAAGTTTGACCTTTACCAAAGAACTTATGCTTGTACGCTACTTGATAATGTGAATCCTGATTTCATATTTCCTCTTTATTGGTTCGTAAAATTAGAACTTAGTAAGAAAATTATGGGAGGAACCCGTGGTTCTGCAATTCCATACATCGTAATGAATGATTTGGCAAAATTTGAGTTCGTTTACAATGAAGAAATGTTTGCTAATTATACGCCATTATTCAAAAGTCTTACTGAAGCAATCCAAGCTAATGAATTTGAAAGCGAAAATCTTGCTCAAATTCGTGATTCATTGCTATCCAAGCTTATGTCCGGTGAACTTGATGTCTCCAACATCGACATCTAAACCACTAAATTATTGTTTATCTTATTATTCAGCTTGATTTTCTCATCAAACAACTCTAATATGCTCGAAATCCTCTTTTGAATAGCAAGTTCAGGAATTTCAACTTCTATATTATTTAGTATACTCTGCGTCAGCAATGGCTGAGAAGTACCTATCCTTCTTTCGTTCAAATGTAAGGATAAGAGAAGATAATACAAATATCCCAAATCCATATTCTCCTTGCACATGGCTTTAATTGCATTATCAGAAACCCAACATTCTTCTCTTACTAAAAAAACACTTCCACAATATATTCCAACACGCCCTATAACAACACCGCTTTGCATATTAGCTGTATTCGTATAATCTAATATTCCATTTCCACCATAAACAGGAATAGTTCCCTTTGAAGTGGGTCTTTTTTTTCCATTTTTGAATTCTACATATTTTGATAGCAATTTCATCATTCTTTCTCCACATTAATTATGAAGTAGGGACTCATACTACTCTTTGAAACTTCTGAAAGAAGTCTTTGAGACGATGCAACTACGCAATTACCTAAAACATTTTTAGGCGCTTCCTCAATTTTAACAACTCTAAACCAAGTTTTGAAAATGCCTGCATTATCACGATAATACTCCGGTATTTCACTCTTAGTGGGTATATCGTACTGAATTTTTTTGATATATGCCCAATACCTTCCTGTTTTTCCACTGTGTATAAGTAATATCCTCGGATTTTCGTTCTCCATAATTAGGTTTGCTATTTTTGAAGATACCGCCGCTCCTAATTTTCCGTACCAAACAAACCCCTGTTTATCTATCATATTTTGGTGGGCTTGAATTGTACCTTCAGAAGGAGCAAATGTATCAGCAAATCTTAGTGCGACCGTTGTTTCTTTACACTCCATACCCAATCGCCTCCAGTTTTTTACAAATTTCGTCCTCTAGTTCGTGAGACTTTGCAAACATCTCCGATAATTCGGAAGTAAGACGGGTCATCTTTTCTTCAAATGGTTCGCCGTCGTCCTCGACCTCTTCGATACCGACATATCTGCCTGGTGTCAGAATGAAGTCCTGCTTTTCGATTTCCTGAAGGTCACAGGCAGCACAGAAGCCTTTGACATCTTCAAGCGTACCTTCTTGGAATGCCGTAAATATATCTGCCAGCTTTTGAATATCCTCATCAGTAAAATCCCTGTGCTTACGGTCAACCATATACCCCATCTTGCGGGCATCAATAAACAGGGTTTTACCTTTTTGCTTTTTGTTTTTGGTAATAAACCAAAGCGTAACAGGAATGGTAACGCTGTAAAAGAGCTGAGTCGGCAGAGCGACGATACCTTCCACAAGATCAGCCTGAATAATGTTCTTTCTGATTTCTCCCTCGCCGCTGGACTGAGAGGACAACGCACCGTTAGCAAGTACAAGACCGATTTTCCCGTTCGGTGCAAGGTGGTGTATCATATGCTGAATCCACGCATAGTTAGCATTTCCTGCTGGCGGAGTTCCGTATTTCCATCTAACATCGTCTTTTAGCTTATCTTGACCCCAGTTAGAAAGATTGAATGGTGGATTTGCCATAATAAAATCAGCTTTAAGCGTTTTATGTAAATCATTGAAAAATGTATCTGCCTGATAAGGTCCAAAGTCCGCATCAATGCCACGAATAGCCATATTCATTTTTGCCATCTTCCAAGTATCAGCATTAGACTCCTGACCATAAACAGCGATTTCTCCACGCTTGCCGCTATGTGCCTGAATAAACTTTGCACTCTGAACAAACATACCACCTGAACCACAACATGGGTCATATACACGACAATTTTTGAATGGTTTCAAAATAGCAACGATTGTTTTAACAATACTTGCAGGAGTATAGAACTCGCCACCTTTAACCCCTTCGTATGCTGCAAACTGCTGAATACAATACTCGTATGTTCTGCCAAGAAGGTCTTTGCTTTCTTCTGTATCTCCCATATCCATATTGGTAAAAAGATCAACGACCTCGCCTAATACTCGCTTATCCAAATCTGGACTTGCATAATTCTTTGGAAGCACATTTTTAAGAGTTGTATTTTCCTTTTCAATAGCTCTCATTGCATCGTCGATAACAATACCAATTTCTGGAGTATGCGCTGCAGATGCAATCTTGTTCCAACGGGCATCCTCTGGTACAAAGAAAATATTATCTTCTGCATATGCATCCTTATCATCTTCAAAGCCATCACCCTCTTCAACAAGCTGTTGATAGCGTTTTTCAAATGCACTTGATATGTAACGCAGGAAAATAAGTCCTACAATAACCTTTCTATATTCTGCTGCCGGAATGTGTCCCCAAAGAACACATGCCGCATCCCATATTTGTTTTTCAAATCCAATATTAGCATTATTTTGAACTGCCATTTATAAATTCCTTTCTATTAGCACCTTGCTATATTTATTTGTACATGTTTTTCATTTTGCAATATCACTCTCGCTCTATCCCTACAATATCATCAAAGCCACATTTCAATTCAACACATATCCTAGCCAATATATCTAACGATACTTGTTGATCGTTGTTCATTTTGGTAAATGTACTTGGTGCTATCTGTGTTTTCTTTCTTAATTCCGTTTTTGTCATATCCCTATCAATCAACAACTTCCATAAAGGTTTATAAGTTATTTTTACTTGATTTTTTGACATGTTATTTCCTCCGATTATCACGTCAAATAGTCCTTTTATCTTGATTTTAATTATATCATCAGTTTTTCGCTCATGCAATTACAAATTTCGAGTTCTCGAAATTACGCATATAATTATCATAAAAAATTGAGCAGAGGAATCATTTATGTGTGTAAGAGGTAAAGTAAATCGTAAATACTTTGAAAAGAAGTTTTATGAATTTAATTATACAACAGACAATGCAGATAAATAGAAATCACAGACTATAGTTAACGGAAGGAGTTGATTACCATGCCAGCATATAAAGGCAAAATTACTGGAACATGGTTTGTGAAATTCTATAAATAAACTGAATATGGAATGGTTTGGTGCAAACAAATCACAGGATAAGCATTTAGTGGCAGTTACCAAGACATTTGGTGCAAGCCGTATGGATGCATATTCTATTTTTGAGGAAACGCTTAACCTAAGAACTGTGACAGTAAGAGACAGAATTGAAGACGGCGATGGTAAGTATCATTACGAAATTAATAAAAATGAGACTATGCTTGCAAGAGAAAAACAGAATCAGATTCATGATGTATTCTTCTGATAACAAAGTCAAGAGATTTCAACGCTATGCTGCTCCAAATGGTCTTATAACACTTAATACATTAACTCCTGTAAATGACGATATAGATGTTAAAATAACTTATAACGAGCCGGAATCAAGTATTTCAGGCACACCTGTGGCAGTAAAATTTAACTATGGATTGGTAAATGATTTCCTTTCGGAATGGTGTGAAATGAAAACGAAATTAAATAATGGAGAGATTTCTCCTAATGTATATTTTGAGTGGAAAATAACATGGCCTCATGCGTGATACATAATGCCCTCCATCTCGATTCCGCTTCGCTTCATCTCGATGGAGGGCGTTCTCCCTATATGAATAGAAATCTGCCGTCTGTGGAATGCAAGCATTCCAAGCCATCAATTTTCTATTCCTGCACAGCTCACTTTAGTACCAAAATAGTACCACAAGGCAAAAAGCAAGCCCGCAAATGCCCATTTTACTAGGCTTTGCGAGCTTTTGAAAATTATTCAAACTCTTGGGCAGAGAGATTTATCTGGCTGTTTCTAGGTGCACATTTGTGCATTTTATTCTTCATATTCATCTTATTTCGCATTTTTGTGTACCTCGTCTAAAATTTTTAGAATCAAAATGGAGCCAAATATATTCTTAAAAATATACGTTATAATAATGAACTCACATATCAAAAATACTTAGTTGTGTTTCTTTTAATGACTCAACTTTTCTAATCGTTATTTTGTCATCTTCTTGAACTTGCCCACATAGAAGGGGTGACGAAGGATCATATTTGGTAGCGTTTGTTTCTACACTTTTTGAACTATAATTTGCATAGCAATATGCACATCCATTTTTGCATGTATTATAAGTGCCTATTTCAATGCTTTCAACACATCCACATTCTATCCTCTGATTTTTATCTTTGGCAACATTGAGTTTACATCCAACTATTCTTTCAATTAATTCTCTATCTATGCAACAATTATGAACTATACCACAATCATCCAAATTTATTTTTTCTGCACAACTTCCAATCTTGATATTATTATCTGTTGCTATATTGCTTAATTCCTTAGCAAATTCTTTCAGTTCATTATCATTTAATTCGTAACTTGACAATCCGTCCATATTTTTTTTATTTTTAGGATAAATATCAACAAAACTAATCACGCATTTTTCTGTGTATCCACTTAAAGCCTCTGCAATACTTTTAAATGCTTTCAAATGATATTCTTTCGTGTATCTATCGGAAAAGAATATAGGATCATATCTCCAAATCACTTTTTGCTTGCCAATTTTTTCAGATAGTTCTTGAAATACTGGAATCATTTTTGTTTTTTTATTTGGCAAATTAACCTCAACATCATTTCCATATCCCGTTAATGTGAATTGAAAATAATAATTATAATCTTTTATCTCGTCTAACCTCTTTATCATTGGCAAAGGGTTCTTTGTCCAAAACACTATGCAATCTACAACATCTGGAGTAATTTTTATTTCACTTATCTGATGAGCATTCATAGGATTACGAACATATAAAAATCCTTCTTTTATTCTATTATAGAACCATTCCGAATAATAATTAGGAATATCCGTTCTTCTACTAACACTTAATATCATTTCATCACTTCTTTCTTTTCTTTTTTATGAGTATCTGTGCGCTAGCACAACTCTCAAATGGATTATATGCGTTTTTTATCGCATCTGATATATTATTGAATACAAGCACATTACTATTATATTGCTCTCCATATTCATAATGTCTGTCTTTATTAATATTATCAAAATGCATTTTTCTCACAATTTTGGGTTCCATAATTTTTGACTCTAGAATATCAAAAAATTTTCTTCCTCCACCCATAGATTTACTGAGATTAATATCATTACACAAAATATATATAGGCTCTTGATTATATGAATTCAAAAAAGATGCCAACTTATCAATAAACTGAACTATTTGCTTTTCGTCTGAATGTTTATACATATCCGAAAATACATATTGAAAAACAAGCACATCTGGCACCCACTTTTTTTGAACAATTATATCCACTAATTGTAATATATCATTTGGATAAAATCTTATTCCGTCGCCAAAATAATCTATAATATCATTCCAAATAGGTTGCCATACCTCTCCTAATGGATCAATTCCCCTATAGTCCAATTGGTCATAATTAAGCATCCCCTCATTTCTAAGATAATCAACTGCAGCCAATTCTGTACATGGTCCGCATCCAACTGACATAATCTTCAAGTTCTTCTTATCTCGAATTTCAGCAAAGCTGCTTAATCCATACACCATTTCAGATGCATATTTATATGCATATTTGCAATAATAGCAATCTGCCATATGTATACAGTCATATTTTCTTGGAGCCGGAGCATTTTGAGGAAAATGTACATACTGTAAACAACTCTGGCAATCTCGTGGACAGCATTTTCCATATGAGCAATCCTCACATTGTTCATGTTCCTTCTGATATTTATCTCTGTAGGAACATTTCTCAATCAAATCATATAAAAGCATATAATTCCCTCCAACACATATTTTATTAATTATACTACATTTTTTCACATTCTTATAGTTATTTTATTTACATCTATCTCAACTCTCATACCTAAAAAACTCCCTAGTCATCATCTCCGCCGTCCATCCTTCTGACTTCCACACAGCAAGAATTGTCGGGAATCCTGAGCCAGCATTATCGCCAAATCCAACCAATATAATCCTTTTATCACCAGTTACTCTATAACACTCATACAATTATCTTTCAAATATTTCTTTCTCTTTTCGTATTTCCATTTCAACACAAAGCATAGCATGGTCCGGATATCCCGCAGGAATTTTCCACACTTTCCCAGGCACTATATCAGCTTTATCCGGATACACATCGGTATCTTCGCTTAAGAAATCCCAACAATACGATTCATTGCATGTGATTCCTCTATATACAGCATGATCAAGTCTTTGATAACTGGTAATTATACCATTCTCAAAATTATCCACAAATATGGCTGAGCAATCATCAAATCCACCACTATAAGAGCCTTTATAATCGCGATAATGCTCACTCATTCTCATCTGCAAAATATTGAAATCCCCAGCAATAATCCAAGGATTCTTCTGCATCCTAAGCTTCTTATTCATCCATTTCGATATCAATAACGCATTTTCTAAGCCCTGAATATATCTACAACCAATGATTGTTAATCTTGCACCATTTGTCGTTCTAAAGTTAGCAGCAAGCGTAGCAGGTGCATCTGGTCTATCAGGATCAAGCATAAGAAATCTTGTAAAATCCGGTTCAGTTCCAGGCTTTACTATACTTTTCTTTACAGCCACCAACACGCCATTACGTCCCTTCCTTATCCTTGTATCATAAAAATATTCTTCTTTAATCCCATCCTCAATTCTTTTATCCGCTGTATATTCAGTAAGAATAATTGCTTCATATTTCTTGATATAATCAAGTACAAAATCAGCTGCAGCAACATTCTGTGTCATTTTATGTATATTCCAAGCAACAAGGCTAATATTATTATTTAAATTATTTGTAACCATAATAAAAACTCCTTTTCTTTCAATTTCTAAACATCAATTCGTAAATACTTCAATACATTAGGCTCTGCGCAGCAGAGCCCCATTATCACTTGTCAAAAAAATATCCCCATACTCTTCATAACTAGTGGTAAGGTTATATGTATAGCAGAAAATATAATCCTCATAAAGCCGCTCAGAAGGCCAGTCTTCCCTGTTCTTTTCTTTTGAAACGTAAAGGAAACAAAGCATATGTCCAAATCTTGTTTTTGACTCAATGACATGATATACATATGCGCCATTTTTCTTTTCAAAACTTTCTATAAGTTTCGGAAACCTTGCATCCCATTCTATGGTATCAATACATCCGAACAGATCTTCAGCCACTAAATAGCTGTAATAAATTCTGCCTTCACTAAGATACTCACACAACTTTGGATTGAGGTTAAATGTTTCTGTCAGCTGTTGAAGTCTCAACAAACCTTCATCTTTCTGTCTTTTTGTTGCCATATCAATTCTCCTTTCAAATTGTTAAGTCAAATTACTTACATTTAAAATTATACTATTTATTTTGTATATTGGTATGGAATTGCCTTGTACATTATTATATAATCATTTTCAATAAAATGTATGAGTTTATGTACATTACTATTTAGTCTTTTGCTGAAAAATTTGTCCGTAATATAAGGAGGAAGAATATGTTTACAAAATATCATTTTGACAGAGAGCAAATCAGATTAAGATTAAGAGAATGCCGTAATGGTGCTAATCCTAACAATAATAAATATACTAAATTGGAATTTGCTCAAAAGATAAGAAAAGATCAAGGATTACTTACAAGTGAAGACGCAGGAAGGTCTACTGTCAGTACCTGGGAGAAGGCTAACAAAAGTATTCCTAACATTGAAGATATGCTAGCCATATGTAATGTTTTAGAGATGGATTTTGATGCCCTTATAGGAAGAACAACCATTGATTCTAAAGATATTAATGCAGTTATGACTGCAACCAGACTTGATGCGAACGCTTTGCATGCTCTTGATGGCAATCCTGACAATGCCGCCTTTGTAAATCATTTGCTTAAATGCCCTTCTTTTTCAGAAGTTGTCAAATGCAGCAATCAGCTTGCTATGTCATTCATTATGCGTGATTTAATTGAAACTGCATTTAGTGATTCTCTGATAAAGCTTATAGAAAACTGGTTTAATGGGTATTACTATTCATGTTTTCCGATGGATATGTCCATTGATTCATACGCCGATTATATCCGTAATCATTGCAGAATATCCGGAGAGGATTTGTTCCAGAAGCATTTTCTTGGCGAAGGGCAGAATTACATACTTAATGAATACGAGAATTTTTCTGCTCTTTCAAATGATGAAAAATTCACTATCGCAACTGATACAATAGCTCAGATTTCATACGATTATTTAATCAGCACTAATGTAATGGCATTGTCCCGCAAGAGGATAATTGATATGTTTGCAGATATGCTGGATGATTATATTGAGAAACAATCTGATAATATACATGCTCGTATAAAGGCCAATGCAGCTAAAGCAAAGCATTTATAATACCGGTATTGAAATTATTCTAGATTACACATCTGACAACCTTTTCCTCCAATGCCAGCTTTTTATCGTATTCGGTTGCTTCAACGATTAAATCTTTTATATATTTGTATGTTTTTCCATTATCGGCAACTTGTGCAAAATTTGCACAAGTTGAATTTTCATCAATTCACCTGCTATCTCATTACTCAAGACTCTCATAATACTATCATCACCCCTATCTTTCGCCAGAAGATTAATATTACCATACCAGACTACTTTCTGGTCAATAACGGCAAAACACTCACATGATTCCTCTACTGTTTTAATATAAAATCCTGCTTTGTGCATTTCTTCACGTAACTGCATCCAATATGATGTATCTCCAAATCCATAGGAGTCCGGTGTCCATGTTACTATTGTAATCTGAACTCCCGATGCCTGTTTTTCTTTTAGCATATTAATCAGTTCATAGACTTTTTGGCCGCTATAAACTGGCAGAACTTATGCCCTGGTCAGAAACACTTCCCGATTGCTGTAAACAACTGAAGAGATAATCAAGACTTGCCGCCTCTATCAGGTGGCGATACTTTTTGGGGTAGGCGAGTTATTTGTTTTCCAATAGGTTGTAATTGTATACTAGGATAAAATAATTATCACTTTCTATTTCTTTTATTGGTTCTACATAGTTTACACTATATTTATAGGTGACATATTCATCAGCCTTCAATAATAAGAAATATTCCTTATAGGAATTGTCCTTATACCAGTTTATGTTGGTCTGGTATGCTCTAGGTGATACGCCTGACTCATTTACATTGATACATCTGACCTTTACATCATTGTCGGATAATAATGTGATACTATTTGCATTCCAGAAGGTTCCATAGCCATATTGAAGATTATTTTTTTCTAATGTATCTATAACATTTTCTAATGCCTGATTACTTTCTGACCGGGTATTATTAATTTTTAATATACCAACTGCGGAAATAATCATTAATATTTCTATTGGAATTACTATAATTGCAAACATTCTATGATACTGCTTTTTATCATATATCCATTTTGCAAACATAATACATAAAATAACAGATGTCCCTACAATCGGAGATAATCGCCAACAGGCTGTATTTAAACTTCCAAATACCCAGCCTAATAAAATCAGTGCTGTCATAAATGAATGTGTTAATATCATAAGCTTATAGGCTATAGTTTCAAATTTGTTATACATTATTGTCATTATAATAGGAACAATCAAAACTACTAAGGAGCATATTATTTTTAACAGCTCTATAATACCCTCGCAAGAATATATTAACATTCCGCTTCCAACCTCTACGCCGAATAATTTAAACCATTGCGGAACAAAGCTTAGAAAATTATCCAGCCACTGACTTTGCTTAGAAAACTCAGAATATCCTTCCTGATAGCCTGCTACTATGTTTCCATTTGCTATTTTTCCTAACTGCATACCTACAATAATAGCTAATATTAAAGCTAAAATTATTTTATATTTCTTTTCATTTTTTTTGCTGGCAAAAGGTGTTTTTACATCAAAAAATATATTTGCCATTAATGCTGCCAATACCGGTAAGCCATATATAGTAAGGGCTTGTATACCGTTCATTGAGCATAGTACTGTCCAGATTAAAAGCAATATCATATATTTCTTTTTTGATTTTTCACAATTAAGTACCCTTAGTACAAGACCTAATCCTACCATAACAAAAAGTAGTCCCAGACTATAATATATTATGTGGCACCAGAATATTTCCCTTAGCTTTTCGCTTATGGAAACTATTAAAAACAGTGCTGAAACTCCAAAAACACTCCATTTATAGCTAAAGTTCATAGACCTTAGCAAAAAGGCAAGTGCCAGGCCAAAGCATATTGCAAATAACACCATACCACATAGCTGTGCTGTCATACTGACACCAAATATTGCTACAAACGGAACCATTAAAAGCTGTCCACCAAAAGGCAGCAGGCAGGCGTAATAAAAGTCGCTGTTCATAAGAGCTTTTCCATCTAAAACAGCCTCTGCCCAGGTAATAGTATCTGTACAGTCGGCATGATAATAGCCCTTTGAAATAAAAATAATATAAAAAAATACAATTCCAATAGATACTGCTCCCATCAGGGATACTGCTACTTTTATTGCCATTTTATTTTTGCTCATGATATTCCCCCTCTGTATTTACATTCCATATGTTAGACTTGTCCTTTCTGTCCTTTATGATGTTGTCTACAGCCTCAAAAGAAGTAACCATTGAATGGTCCATATTGTTATATCTATGCTGACCGTTTCTGCCTACACAATACAAATTGTCATAGGTATTTAAATAATCTACTAATTCATCTATCTGGTCATAGGTATCAAAATATGCCGGATATGCTTTTTTAACCTTTTCCCTGTGTGCATCAAGGACAGCCTTTTCATCTGAAATAATACCCATTTTAACAAGCTCCTGACTTGCAAACCTTATACATTCTTCATCTGACATATTGTAAAAATCGTCACCCTCATTGCAGAAATACTCTAAGCCTATCCATACCTTATGGTCTATGTCCTTTACAAGATATGGCGACCAGTTATTAAATATCTGGATTCTTCCAAGCTTTACATCAACGTCCTGTACATAAATCCAGCAATCCGGAACAATGTTGTTAATAGTTTTTATATTTGTCTGATTCTTAAGATTAAGCTTATCCACCAATAAGCCTACCGTAACAAAATCTCTGTATGGAAGTCCCTTTGCAATAGCAGCAATATTTTCCGGAACGCTATTCATCCCTGCTGTTAAATCCTTAAGTGGCATTGAGGAAATGAAAATATCACCCTCAAGCTCTACCTGCTCTCCGGCCTTCTCATAAACCACACTCCGGATTTTTCCGTCTGAATTGTTTATTTTTACAACCTTTGCATTTTTAATAATGCTTCCACCCATATTTTCCACTTTGCCTGCTGCTACCTCCCAAAGCTGTCCCGGACCATACTTTGGATAATAAAATTCCTCAATAAGAGAGGTTTCCACCTTTTTATTTTGGGAATTTTTCTTAAATATTTTTGAAAATACATCCTTTATAATTGCGACTATTGAAAGTCCCTTAACTCTTTGAGACCCCCAGTCTGCTGATATTTCTCTAGGGTGGCGTCCCCACAGCTTTTCTGTGTAGCCCTCAAAAAACATAGAGTACAATTTTCTTCCAAATCTATTTATGTAGAAATTTTCTAAGGAGGTTTCTTTTTTCTTAAACACACACGCCTTTAGATAGCTAAAGCCTGCACATATAGTTGTAAAGAAGCCCATATTTTTTATAGTCTCCCACTTTAAGCTAATAGGATAATCAAAGAATTTTTTCTTATAATATATTCTGGACACCCTATTTCTAATAAGCATTACCTCATCGTCCTTTTCCGGGTCCGGTCCGTTTTCAGCTAATGCTTTTTTTCTTCCTAATATTTTGTCATCATAGGCATCTGCACCCTGAGTAGGCATAATTCCAGCCCACCACTTCGTAACATTATCATCCTTGGAGAAAAATCTGTGTCCTCCTATATCCATACGATTTCCATTGTGCCTTACAGTTCTTGAAATGCCTCCTATCTCATTACTTTCCTCTAATATAATAACTTCATATTCATCCTTAGTATTTTTCAAAAGCTGAAATGCCGCAGTAATACCTGCCGGGCCAGCTCCAATAATAACTACTTTTTTCATAATAATCTCCAATCTATTTTTTTCTATACAAAGTAATTTTTCTAGCTACAAAATTCCAAACTAAAACTATAATAGTCGCTATAACTTTTGAAACCATAAAATACAAGCCTGCAATCTCTGTAAGCACATACATTATTATTTCAGTAAATCCTAAGCCTATTACGCCTATAATTCCATAGACCAGAAATTCTATCTTTCCGTTTACGCTGCTGTTCTCAAAAACCAGCAGCTTGGATAGTCCATAATTAACGGCAAGACCTATAACAAAAGCAAATATTACGGATATTAAATAGTTTACACCAATAGTTGTAATTAAGAAAAGACTCCCTCCGTCTGCCAAAAATGAAACTCCCCCAACAAATATGTATCTAAAAAATTGTATAAAGGTATTGTTGCTTTTTGTTATAAACAGACTTTTGAAGTCTAACTTAAATATATAATCAAATAGTTCTTTCATATAGTTCTCCTCATAGCCTCATAATTAAAATTATATATAATTATTCATACTCTTTCAAGCCAATTTTCACGATATTAAACTGTTGTTTACACCTGATACAGTCTATAGGTTTTATCTTATTAATCTTTCGTAATGGTGGTATACTTGAAATCATTACTAATGATATACAACACAAAATTATTGCTGACATAAAAAGCAGTATCCATTACTCAAATTTTTATGAGGTCTTTTAGATTTTCTGTTGCTCAAACCACTATGAGGTTATTTGGATTTTCCGTCACTCAAACCACTATGCCTTCATGTATTTTGTATAAACTAAATCAACGGTCTTATCTACCTGCTCTATCAAAGGACCGTGCACCTCATCCTGATACACCAAATCTTAATCAGATTTTCCAAAAAAGCCGATTTTGATATAAGAACCTGTTACCCACTTCGCTGGATCTTTATAAAATTCAAGATAGCATCTTCCACACTAACTTCTTCCTTTGTAAGCATCCCATGTTCTTCCCTGCGTTTTTAACAAAGCTCTTTCTAATTCCTTTCCAGTAATTTCACGCATGGTACTTCCGGAACGATAATAATGTCATCTTATAGAATCGTCTACGCAGTCTTTCATTAATGCTTTAAATGTTTCTTATTGACATTATGAATTTATCGTACTAACCTAAACTCGTAGAATATATTTCAATAAATGTAATGTTTCGAAAACTTTTGGTTCCGATTATAATAGAGCAGCTTTTAGCATCTCTCATTGGAACCTGCCAGTGCAAATCTCTGCTTTGAGACGGTTCCCTTTATCACAATTATCAAGCCAATCTGTTTGGTACCATTCTTCATTATTCACAATTCTGTATAAATAAAGAACAACTCATGTGGGATTGGGGATATGCCTCACTCATTATTGGAATAAGAAAATAACTGCAAAGGAGATTTTTACTATGAAAGAAATAATTTTAGGAAATCACATACGAAAGGTTCCTTCAGTTGCAGTTGGATGCATGCGCCTTTCTGAAAAATCGAAGGATGAGATGAATCGTTTTATTCATGCAGCTCTGGAACAAGGTGCATATCTCTTTGATCACGCGGATATCTACGGTAATGGTATGAGCGAGAGCATATTCGGCGAAGCGTTCGCAGATGATTCATCCATAAAGCGTGAAGATATTTATCTTCAGTCAAAATGTGGCATCCGCCAAGGCTTCTATGATCTCTCAAAGGAGCACATTCTGAAATCTGTCGATGGCATTTTACAAAGGCTCCATACAGATTATCTTGATCTTTTGCTTCTTCACCGTCCGGATGCACTCGTAAAACCGGAAGATGTTGCTGCTGCATTTGATGTTCTTTATGAAAGCGGAAAGGTTCGCCATTTTGGAGTTTCAAACCATAAGCCAATGCAGATTGAACTGCTGCAGAAATATGTCCGCCAACCACTCGTTGTCAATCAGGTTCAGTTCAGCATCCCTGTTTCCAATCTTGTTGCAAATGGCATGGAAGTCAATATGGAAACCCCAGGTTCAATCGATCACGATGGAAGTCTGCTCGACTACTGCCGCCTCCACAATATCACTCTCCAGGCATGGTCTCCGTTTCAGATGCCGGCATGGAAAGGCTGTTTTCTCGGAAGCGACGAATACCCGGAACTGAATAAAAAACTTCATGTGATAGCCGAAAAATATGGTGTCAGCGATACTACTATTGCGGCCGCATGGATTTTACGCCATCCGGCAAATATGCAGATTGTTACCGGAACTTCAAGCGAAAGCCGCCTGAAGGAAATTATCGCGGCATGCGATATTACTCTGACTCGCGAGGAATGGTATGAGCTGTACCTGGCTGCAGGTCATATACTTCCGTAGAAATTATCAGCACTATTTTTCAAAGTGCTGATAATCCTTGGAATGCGTCCAATCGCCTCCCCACTCAAAGCCATGCTCCGTAAACAGCTTATAGCATAAATCATCATGATCAATCTTGTGCGAAAAATCCCTGCTCCGGTCAACATAATCTGCGGCATTTGCAGGCTCAATCGAAAGCTCCCCATCGACTGTTTTGACATAAGGATTGTATAGAGTATTGATATCCACCGCCATTCCCATTCCATGCTTCGATATCTTTGTAGTGTGGGAGATGAATCTGAAATTGAAGGCCGATGAATTATTGTCGCTCATAGATGACTCATCATCTGCATCGTATTCATCAACAAGTCTGACTTTTTCTATTTGATATCCGGACTCATAGAGCTCCTTAAATATTTCAAGTACATCATCTGCGATATCTTTATTTACAACCAGCGCACCTTCATGCACCTGATTGTCAAAGCCCACGTGTAGTACATGTATATATCGCAGATTTTCTCTGGGGAGTGTACAATCTGCCTTGTAGGATTTGCCCTGCATTTTTTCAAAAATATTATCAGGAATTTCGGATATATAAAATTGCTCTTTATTATTCTCATAGGTCGTATCCAGAATATCTGCTTCAGGTGTATTCGTATCAGCTACACGCGCAGCTGATAT
>ENA-UEOJ01001574-UEOJ01001574.1-human-gut-metagenome-genome-assembly--contig:-NODE-1574-length-15689-cov-11.662823_pt1 | contig 15689 bp, 8 predicted proteins | sample MGYA00242885_ERZ507886 | MGnify/ENA primary metagenome ERZ507886 (study PRJEB26167, sample SAMN06115505) | human gut metagenome | host: Homo sapiens | place: China:Anhui | collected 2015-08-07... | reverse complement strand
GGGGGAAGCAGATGGAAAATAGAAAATCAGGGATTCAACCAACAGAAACACTGGCAGGGAAATATAGAGCATGCATGCAGTTGGAATGGAAAGGCACAGAAGAATCACTATCTGATGGAGCAGATAGCCGATTTCATAAAACAACTTTATGAGTATTATTATTTGAAAGAAAATGAAATAAAAAAACTGCAAAAAAGTATATCTCCTGAATTGTTAGCCAGCTTTGGACGGCAACTAACAAAAACAGAAGATTTAACAGTTGAGCTGTGTAGAACAGTTCTAAACTAATTAGATTTTAGCAAAGAAGGTGAGGCTTGCCAAGAGGAAAATACAAATTTATACACATTTTTTAGATAAGGAATCAGTGTAATCATTCAATGTGGATAACGGTAGGCTATAAAATATATTTACCTTTCAAAGCTGTGATTTAATGCTCTTTTTTGCAAATTGGCTCAAAATATGGTATATTAAATATAGCAATATACGCTGAAATACATTTTGAAGGTTCAGATATGAACAAAACAGAATTCGTTGCTGCAGTTGCAGAAGCAGCAGGCGCAAGCAAGAAAGACGCAGAAAACATTATCAACGCAACCCTTGCGCAGATTGAAAAGACACTTGTTGCAGGCGACAAGGTGCAGTTTGTCGGTTTCGGCACTTTTGAGACACGTGAGCGTGGAGAGAGAACCGCAAAGAATCCTCAGACAGGCGAGGCAATCACTGTTCCGGCATCTAAGGCTCCTGCATTCAAAGCAGGCAAAGCTCTCAAGGATGCCGTCAACAAGTAAACATAATTACAAAGCAGAAGGCACAGCCATCGAAATGATAGCCGTGCCTTTTTGAATATTTACCTTTTATTGCACATTACCGAAGCACAGAACATACCGTCCTTAACCTCAAAACGGCAGATGCCGCCGTACTGTTCGGCAATACTTTTTACCGACTGTGTTCCAAGTCCGAGACCTTTATGTTTGGTCGAGAGAAATTCATTGTCTGTTGTGCGCCGGAGCGTTCCGGTAAAGGTGTTATCGATTGTGATGCAGAGAGCGTTGCCGGTCTGCCTTGCACAGATGACGATTTTTCGATCGTCGCTCGTTTCTTCCCGGCAGGCGTCCAGCGCGTTCTCGATCAGATTGCCGAACAGAACGGAAAGGCCGGTGTCCGAAACAAAAATATCGCTCGGAATGTCCGCCTTGACAATATAATCAATGTCGTTGTCCTTTGCCTGCTGCGCGAAATAGAGCAATACGGCGTTTGCCGCGGCATTTTCACAGAAGCGAACAAGCGAATCGTCCGGCAGACTGTCGTTGTAGCTGCTGAGATACTCCCGCAGCGCGTCAAGCTCGCCGCTTTCCAGATATTCCTGCATGAGCGTGATATGGTGCCGTACGTCGTGCTTGGCACGGCGGGCGTCGGTGATTTTTTCCTGTAGATTCTCATACTGCACCGCCTGCATAGAGAGTTGATGATTTTTCTCTTTCAGCTCCAGCGTTGTGTTCTGCTCCAAAATTAAGCGGGTCACGACATAGTAGATCAGAATCGCTCCCACATTGATGATAAACAAAAACAGAGTGTTCTTCGGACGCAGCGCAATTTCCAGCGCCGAACGGGAAACAACGCTGTATATTGCAAAATACCATATGATATAGAAGGTTGTGGGAATCAGCCACAGATACCGCCACTCAAAGCCGGACGGTTCTTTTTCTACTGCCGGAGTGAATACGGACTTCATATAAAGAAAGATCGGCACAGAGAGAATGATTTCAACGGCAAAGAGCATCAGCGAAAACGACCAGCGGTAGCTCTGCATAGCCAACGCCGGAAACAAAATTCCTTCAAGGCATTTTGCGGAGATTACGGCAAAATTGGCAAGATTAGAGAGCATCAGCAGCGTAAAAAGCGTTTTGCCAAAGTGTTTCTTCACGGCAAGAAAATAGAAAGCGGCATACAGCGCCGTGCTGAGCGCACTGGCGATTGCGGCGTGATTTCCGGGGACAAAGCTGACCCATACGCCGAGCAGCACCTGAATAACAGACAGCAGTCCAATCAAAATTCCGGTAACGCCTTTTGAAAACCGCAGGCTGTGCCGAAAGGGATAGAGCGCCAGGGCAAGGAACGGCAGAAAATTCAGCAGCGAATATACGACGATCTCAGTGAACCGATAAACCGGCGGCATTACCGTTTGCCTCCTTTTCGCAGCTGCTCAAACAGGAATGAGGAATAGGCGTCCGTTACCTCTTTGGATTTACGGCGACTAATGGGAATAAGGCTGCCGTTACTCATAGTAAAGGCGTCTGCGTTCTGTGCATCAACCTCGTGAAAGTTAATAATCAGCCCTTTCGACGGGATAAAGAAATACGGATAGCCGCAAAGCAGCGCTTCGATTTCCGAAAGGTTTGCCCGCAGGATAATATCCTTGCCGTATTTGCAGTGCAGCGTCGTATAATGTGCGGCGTAGTCTGCATAAATGATATCGCGCAGTACGACGCTTTTGCCGTCAGGCAGCTGTATTGTTCGTTCCTTTTCGACTTGGGCAAGATCAATGCGGTCAAGCATTGCTTTGACACGTTCCCGGTCAAATGGCTTGTGCAGATAGTAGCAGGCGTTTACCTCGTAGCTCTCACTGGCAAATTCATTGCTTGTGGTGCCGAATACGATACGAACATCGCTGTCCGTTTTGCGTATTTCCCTCGCCACATCCATGCCTGTGAGCTTGTCCATGAAAATGTCCAGTACGATCAGCTCAAAAGCGTCGGGCTGCCAAACTCGCAGAAAATCCTCTCCGCTTTTGAAATATGTAAGCTCGGCAGACGAACCGAGCAGTTCACCGAAATAAGTTTGCAGACATTCATACATCCGTATGTCATCGTCAACGATTGCGATTCTCAAAACCAAAACTCCTCTTTACTTTATAAGGTCAATGCACTTCAATTACACTTATTATACCATACAATTGTGAAAAAACAAAGCGTCAATCCCTAAATGATTACCAATGATTACCAATGATTACCGCTTGAGTCCTTTTTTGACCGCTTGCGCCAAACCAATTGCGGAAATTCCCGACATCAGTTACGATATCTATGTATAAGTATGCCTGTGAAGGAGGTGCCATATGAGGTTGATTCTATACGGAACAAAAACGGACAGAGATGAGTTTATGTGCTCTGTCACCGCCTTGCCGGACCTGCGTTACCGTAAAATGCAGGTAACAGGTTATCCGGATTATGACAGCTTTATCACAGGACTCGGAGAAAGCCCGCCGGACTGCATCGTGATAGCGATGGACGGCGCAGACGGCATGGAGGGCGTGATCGCCGCCAAAAGCGTCTGCAAAAACGTCCCGGTGCTGTGGTTCTCGAATGATAACGGATTCGGCGCGCAGTCCTACAGGCTCGGCTGTGCGTATTTTCATAAAAAGCCTGTTTCCCCGCAGATCCTCTCTGCGGCGATTGCAAGATGCGTGTAAAGGAGTAACGAGATGAACACAAACATGACACTGGAAAAACGGATACTTTCCGTGCTGCTGACGGTCATCGTGGTATTTTCTATGGTGCCGCTGTCGGTATTTGCTGCGGACAGCAATCAGGCGTCTGTTACCGTAAACGAAACGGTGACAGAGTATGCCACCATTCAGGAGGCATTTGACGCAGCGAAGAAGCTTACCGACCCCTGCACGGTCAAGGTGCTGCAAAGCTTTAAGGGCAGCATGGTCCTTGGGGTAACCTTTACCGCCGAGGATAACTGCGATATTACGCTTGATGTAAACGGCTTTGATATGTATAACCGCAACACCAGAGATCAGGCGTCGGCAAGCATGTTTACCTTTGAAAAGGGCACAAACGCCCACCTGACCGTGGTAAATAACTCCGAAAACAGGGAAACCCTCGGCGGTATTTTCTACTATCCGAACGGTACCGATATCTCCAACAGCGTGTTTTATATGGAGGGCGGAACGCTCACCATCGAGGATGTCGGCGGCGACGGTATCAAGAACAAAACATCTAACTACGACAAGATCTCGGGCAGTATCGTGTATCTTGACGGCGGAGATGTTATTATAAACGGCAGCAAGTTCGGAGAGGAAAACAACATTGTGCCCCTTTATGTAAAGAGCGGCAATCTGACCGTTAACGGCGGCAAGTTTATCTCCCAGCAGGGCAATGCTCTGTGGATCGCCGAGGGCTTCGACGGCAATGTCAGCCTGTTGGGCGGCAGGTTTTCCAGCACCTTTACAAGCTCTAAGACGGATGAAAAGGGGAACTTCGTTCAGGTTTACAGCATTCCCAGCATTCTGCGTGAGGACGGCGGCAAGGTAGACGATCTGCTTGCAAAGGGCTATGTATACCAAAAGAATGCCGATGATGAAAAAAATTCTGAGTCGGCACTTTACCGTGAGATTTCGGTTGTACCGGAACCCGGCGTGAAATACATCGCGGCGGACGGTACCGAGCAGAGCTGTACGGAGTATACCGAGCTTACCGAATCTACCAATGGATCTGCAGGGTTAACGGGCTGGTACGTGGTCAAGGGAACCGTCAATAAGGAAGGCTTTATCGGTATTGCCGGAGGCAAAACCTTGAACCTGATCCTTTGTGAAGGAGCAACACTCAACCTGCAAAAAACCTTGTATTTGATGGGTGGCGCAACGCTTAATATTTACGGGCAAAACGGCGGTACCGGTACACTGATTGTCAAAGGAACAGCCGGTGTTCGTCAACCCGGCATCGGTATTATGCATGGTACTGCCGGCGGCAGCGCCAGCGTAAATATTTACGGCGGTACCGTCACCGCACAAACGGATAACGGCGCGCAGCCTATCGGTACAAACCCTGAACTTATGCCCTCCGGCAAGGTTACTGTTACCATTGCCAAAGGCTTGAAATACGTTAAGACCGACGACCAAAATACGGCGTATGCCTACGATAATACCGACGGTACGTCGATAACCATTACCAAATGCACCGAGCATAAATGGTCATACACAAACATAACAAACGATACCCACGACCGGACCTGCGACCTTTGCGGTACAGCAGAAACCGGTGTTGCACATACAACGGCAAGATATCAATACATCCGTGCAGACATACACCGTCTGATTTGCGCTTGCGGGAAAGATTACAGTACAGAATATCACATGTATACCTATACCCCCAACAGCGACGGCTTGACCCACACGGCAACATGTAAATGCGAATATTCGGTAGACGATATTGCACATACCTATAAAGGCGAAGACGAAATTTGCATCTGCGGTGCGGTTCATTCGGCAACATACGACGGAAAGAAATATGCATCACTGCAAAGCGCCATTGACGCCGCCGCACCTGTCGGCGGTACGGTAACCCTTGCGCGGCAGGTAAATGAAAATGTTGTCAGCACCGATGGTACGGTCACAATTGACCTGGGCGGTAACAGATGGAGTGGCTATATTGATGATTGGGGGAGCATTGTTCCTCTGACCGTAAATGGTGGTTCCGTTACCTTGAAAAACGGAAATCTCTTCCAGTGGTGGTCCAGCTCCAGCGCCCGAACCGGCATTGAGATAAACGACGGCAGTGTGACGATAGAGGAAGATGTCCGTGTCATGGGCGGTGTGCCTGAAGGGGACGTTTTGTGTCCTTCTATTACGCTGAACGGCGGCACCCTTATCCTGAAAGAGGGCGCGGTTCTGCTGACCGGCTTGCAGGTGCCGGATGGCAAGGTACTTGCTGACTATCTGCCCGAGGGAACGGCTTTTGTAAAATGCAGTTATGATAATAAAAGTAACACCGTGACCGTTTCCGACCCGCAGGAGTTTGTTTCCGATGTGTATTCGACAAACCGGAGCACCGAGGGAATGATGATCGTTTCCCATACCCACGATTTTGGTGGCGGCACGGCCTGCCCTTGCGGCTTCAACTGTGACCACAGCGTGGTGGACAGTGCTACGGGTAAGTGTGAAAACTGCGGCACGCAGATCTATGTTGCCTCCCTTGTCAAAGCGGACGGCACGGCGGAAAATTACGATATATTTGCTAATGCATGGACTGCGGCAATCGAAAGCGAGGGCTCGACCTTAAAGCTGCTCTGCAATGTGGAATTTGACGACAACGGGGCTGACGGTCTCGTACTCGACCATGGAAAGTTCACGCTCGATCTCGGCGGCTTTACACTTGAAAGCTTTGCCTACCAGCAGATGCTTGTTATCAGCGGCACGGCGGATATCGTTATTAAAAACGGCGTTTTGCTCAATACCTATAACACAGAAGGCGGCGGACAGCTGTTCCTTTCCACCGGCAATGCCATTGATGTAAAGGGAGGCTCGCTGACGCTTGACGGCGTGACGCTTCACGGAGCGTATGAGGTAAAAGGTGCACTACCTGACGGCGAAATTCAGAGCTATGCTCTTGAACTGTATTCCGGAAATCTTACGGTTGAAAACTGCACCTTTTTCGGTTCTCTTGCGGTATACAAAATGAGCGATGATTCGTCTTTGACGGTAAAAATCATTTCGGCAGACTTGCGCAACGGCCTGATCTTCACAGCTATGGGCGAAGAAAAGGACTATGATGGATTTAGCAAGTTTTTTGCCGACGGCAGCATGCTCTTTGACGAAAACGGCAAGTATATAGATGTCAGAGATGACAACTATTGGATTACCGAGGGCGAGGAGTACGGCTTTTATGCAACAGGCTTCTATTACGAAAACAGTGCAATAGTAAAGAGGCATACCCATACATATGAAAACGGCAAGTGCGCCGAGTGCGGCTATGCCTGCCCGCATGACAGCGGCATAAACGACCGTGAGGCAGGCTACTTTGAAAAGGCGATCTGCTCTGTCTGCCACGCTGAGTACGGCAATTATGCAAAGGACACTAATAAGCCTACAGGTAGAATTGAAATTAAAGAGCGCACACGGTGGGAAAGCTTTATCCATGCGATAACCTTCGGTTTGTTTTATAAGGAAAAGGTTACGGTGGAAATCACTGCTAGTGACGACAGCTACAGTCAGGCAGGATATGATGAAACAAAGCATGCGGTAAAGATTGAATACCTTATCAGCAATACCGAGCTGAGTTTGGAGACAGTTAAGAACTCAGCCTTTACGGAATACAAAGGTGAAATTGACATTTCCGATGACAGCCGTTATGTAGTTTATGCAAGACTTAATGATTTTGCAGGAAATGAAGAATATATTTCTACCGACGGCTTTGTAATAGATACAACGCCGCCTGTAATCGAAGTAGACGCTGACGGTCAAAGTAAAAGATATTCAAACGGTCAGCGGGTGGAAGTCTGCGGCGACACACAAATCAATTTTATCGACGATAATTTTGACACAGCATATAGAACGATAGACGGAGAAAAGGATAAGATATGGAGCAGTCCTTTTCTTGTGGCTGCTTCGGATACCGATCGCACCGAACGGTGGATCACATTTGAGGTGCACGACAAGGCCGGCAATATTTCGACGGTTGAGGTCTATGTGCACAAGGACCATTCCTTTGACGAGGAGACCGGCGTATGCGCATACTGCGGATATCAGGCTGCCGTATTGATCAAATGCAGCAATGATAATAACGAGGAAGAGTTTGTATCAGGCGGCTTGGATGAGACAATGCGTAAAGTGGATGAGAATAAATTCGACCGATTCTACCTGAAGCTTTACGGAAATGTTGAAAAAAAGGCCGGAGTCGGGACGTATGGCAGTACAAGCAAAAAATGGACATTTGATCTGAACGGCTACACAATTTCTAATCCTCCGAGTGTTGACCCGAATCCCGTGGCTGCCCTATTCTATGTCGCGGGCGATATTACATTCGTAGGCAATGGTGCTATGAATGCGGATGTCATGGTGGACGGAGGTCAGCTGACGATCGACGGCGAATGCTCCTTCCAAAAGCTGGAGCATAAGCGCGGCACACTGACGGTCAACGCCGGTTCCTTTGAATCGCTTATCATTTCCAAACTTGATGTGAATTGGTCATACACAAGAGAAACTGCGCTTTGCGGTGGACATTACGGCGAGGTAAAGATCGTCGATATCGAAGGACTTACCTGTGCCGATCTGCTCGCCAGGGGCTACCGCTTTGAAGGTCTGACTCTTGAGCAGGCAAAGGTAACGGAGCTGAAAGATGCCACCATCGTTGCCTGCGATCATGCAGATATCGGTAGTGACGGCATCTGCCCCGACTGCGGAATGGAGTTTTTCCTCTCTGTTGAAGCAAACGGAACAACAAAATTGTTTGAAACATTTGAAAGCGCTATCCGCTATGCCGAGCAGAACGACGGCTGCACCGTGAAGCTTTTGAAGGATATTACCGTTGCGGGCACGAGTTCCATGGTATCACACTATCGTCTCGCCCTTACCGAAGGCTCGTATACTCTTGACCTTGCAGGAAAAACGCTGACGGTCGGAGCGGTGGAGGGCAGCTATCTGACGGTCAGTGTCGAGTGTGATCTCACGATCTCCGACTCCGTCGGAGGCGGCAAAATCGTCGGCGAAACGGGCGCGGAAGCGATCAAGGTCAGGGGAAAGCTGACGGTCTCCGGCGGCGACTTTACGGAAATCTACAAAATAGAAGCCTACGGCGCCGATAGCCTTGTGCTTGAGGGCGGCAGCTTCAAAATGGTAAGCAGTGCGCAGAGCGCCGAGGCGGTCTCGCCTCTGAGCTATCTTGCCGAGGAGCGCGCCTATCAACTGACAACCGGAGACAACCGGTATGCAAACGAAAGCGATGTTGTGCGTGATACGGTCGGCACGATGACTACGTGCTATATCAGAAATGTCTCTGTGGTGTCGGCGCCTTTGAAATTCAATGGTCAGCCTCGTGACGACATCTACTATCTCACTATGCCGAACTACGAAAAGTGGGCCATTTTTACGTTTTTATACAGCGGCGGTTATCCGTCAAAAGGGGACATCGCCATTACCGGTGAAAGGATAGACGGAACGGTCGTGCATACAAACACGGTCAAACCCACAAGAATTTTCCAGGATGGCATTAATCTCTGGGATTTCACTACGGAGGATTCCGGGCAATACCGCATCAAGCTGGAATACAACGGCTATGTGCTCTATTCAAATACTTTTACAATCACTATGGCAGTGTGCGAGCACCCGGGCTATGACGAGTATAACAAGTGCTCCCAGTGCTACTGCGACCTTGCGGCGGCTATTGTAAAAGACGGCAAAACGAGCGGATATGTGACCTTTGCGGACGCTCTTGCGGCGGCGCAGACCGACGCGAACAAGGGCTGCACGCTGAAGCTGCTGGCCAATGTGAAGGGCACGGTTGATGTTGACACAGGTGACTTTGGCATCGATCTAAACGGCAATATCGTCGGTGGGCTTAAGGTGAAAAAGTCCGCAAAGGTGAACATTTCCGGCGGCACGATCAATGGAGGGGTCACTGTCGCCAAGGCAGCACAGCTGACTGCGTCAAACACCCTCTTTGCAGGTGCGATCAACTGCGTTGGCAGCGGAGATTTCAGAAACTGCATTTTTATGGGTGCTGTATCGTCAAAAGGCGGCAGCAGCATGAAGCTTAATTCCTGCGAGATAAATGGTGCTCTTTCGGTCAGCGGCAATGTCGAAGCCGAGGCGTGTATCATAAGCGAGACGGTTACCGTCAACAACGGCGGAAGCCTTAAATCCGCAGGCGGCACTTGCGGCAATACTGTTAAAGTACAATCGGGCGGAACGCTTGAAATTATCAGCGGTACATTTGACAAAAAGCTCACGGCAGAGTCGGGCAGTAAGCTTATCGTTTCCGGCGGCTCATATGCCGAGGTCGGAGCTGAAAATAATGTTGTTTTCACTCTAAGCGGCGGCGAATTTACCAATATCACCGTTAACGGTCAGCATCTTATCGACTGTCTTGCGGAGGGTAAGGCTCTTAAGGATATGAATGTCGATGAGGTTATTGACGGCAGAGTCGGTATCGCAGGACCTGTACAGGTCGTAGACCACACCCATACCTGCATATGGAAAACCTCCACTCACGAAAAGCTCTGCGGCTGCGGTTATGTGGAGGCTGTCGATACCGAAGCGCCGGTCATTTCCGGTATTGAACCGGAGAATAATTACTACGGCTCGCTGGAGTTCTCCGTTACCGATGCCAACGACTTCACCGTGTGGATGGACGATGAGGAGATCACACTTGTAAACGGGAAATATACCATGGAGCCAGACAACGAGACGCATTTGATCACAGCGACCGACGTTGCAGGCAACACGGTCAGTTTCCGCTTCGGGATCTTTAAGACCTATCATGTCACGCTGCCCACCGACGCAGGCTATACAATATTCTATCCGTACGGGCTCACTGTCAGACATGGCAACAGCTTTAGCTTTATCGTGCAGTTCAACAACGGCTATTCCAAGACCGAGGATTTTAAGGTGCTCGTGAACGGTAATAAACTCGACGAACTGAGCTCTGATAGGGACAGCGCTTCCTTCGTTGTCTGCGATGTCAGCGAAGACCTCGTCATCACCGTCGAGGGCGTGGCGGATATTACCGCACCGGAGGTGGAGGTCAGTATTCGCGGCAACAGCTTCAAAGAATTTCTGAACAGGATTACCTTCGGTCTGTTCTTCAAGCAGACGCAGACGGTGGAAGTGAAGGCTCACGATTTCGGCAGCGGAATTAAAAAGGTTGAATACCTCCTGTCCGAAACTGCATTTGCCGATAAGGACGCCATTACAGGCTCTTGGACTGAGCTTGATCTCAATGATGCATTTAAGGCATATTTCAGCATTGAGCCGAGCCAAAAGACGTTCGTCTATGTCCGTGTGACGGACATGAGCGACAACATCACCGTTGTCAACACCGACGGCATGGTGGTTTACACCGATGCCGAGGCGGTCACCGGGGCACAGACCTTTACAAAGACTACCGATTCCGATGTGGTTTACAAGCTGAATCTGAACGGTAACTTCGTTGCTAAGGTTTATAACGGTACAGAGGAAATCGGTGCTGGCTCAGACTATGCCTTACTTGCCAACGGCATGCTTATGCTGAAAAACAGCTATCTTCGCACGTTGGCAGCAGGCGAATATACTATCCGCCTGACAATCAAGCCGATGGGTGAAAATTATGCGGGCAACTCCGGCAATGATGCTCCTGCAGATGTTGTTTTGAAACTTACCGTCGAAAAGAAGGCTCCAACCCTCGACCATAAGGAAAGCGACGGAAAGATCTATGACGGAAAGAGGATTGGTATGCCGACAGTTAATTCCGATTCCGACGGGGTCCGGATATTTGAATATAAGAAGTTGGGCGAGGACGACGCGGCTTATACCACCGAAGCACCGAAGAATGTCGGAAAGTATACCATCCGTATCACCACAGCCGAGACGGATACCTTCAAGGCGGCTTCCTCAACGATGGAATTTGAGATTCAGCCTAAGGATGTTACCATTTCCGATACGCTGGTTTCGGATAAGGAATATAACGGCAATACCGACGCAAGCATAGCCTCTGTCGGAACCGTAAAAGGCCTTGCGGACGGCGACGATGTTACCATTGCGGTCGGTAAGGCAACCTTTGCCGATAAGAATGTAGGTGCGAATAAGACGGTCACATTCTATGAGTTTGCCCTTTCGGGAGATGATGCTGCAAACTATGTGCTGTCGGCTCAGCCTGCAAGCACTACGGCAAGTATCTCTGCCAGGGAACTGACGATTTCCGACCTCAAGGTCAAGAATAAGCAGTACGACGGCAAAAACGACGCCGAGATTGAAGGCACGCCTACACTGGTGGGCGTGGTCGACGGCGATGTGCTGACGCTCGTAAACGGCGTTCCGACTTTTGACAGTGTGAAGATCGGTAAAAACATTGCTATCAGCTTCACCGCATTTACGCTTTCCGGCGACAGCATGACCGTCGACAATTACACGCTCACGCAGCCGAGCGGCATTACGGCGAATATCGTTGAGTATGCGGCTGACGGCATCACCAAGGACAATGTGAAGCGTGAAGACAAGGATGCCCTTGAAAAGGCGGAAAAAGCTCTGGAGGGTGCTCTGCGTGACTTTGACGGCAACTATACCGACAAAGAGCAGGACGACCTCGAAACAAAGCTTGAAACCGTGAAAGCGGCACTTGCGGCTATCGGAAATGCCGAAAAGGCAGCTGAGGAGATCGGTAAACTTCCCTCTGCGGATGACGCTAAACTCAGCGACAAGAGTGCGCTTGACCAAGTGAAGAAGCTCCTTGAGGGGCTTACCGAAAACGAGAAAGCTATGCTCAGCAAGGACGCTTTGGACAAGGTTGATGCTTTGGCTGAAAAGATTCAGAAGCTGGCGGAAGAGGCCAACTCTCCCAAGACCGGAGACACAAGTAATCTGGCTCTTTGGATCGCCCTGCTCTTCATCAGCGGCGGCATAGTGACCGGAACTACGGTCGTAAGTAAAAAGAAAAAGCGCTCCGTGAAATAACGGATGGGCGGGACAGTCAATCGATTTGCGGCTGTCCCGCTTTTTTCACTTTATAGGAAATTTCTCAAATCGTCAGAAATGGTGTATAATGAACTGGAAATAAAAAATGACATGACAAAAGAGCGAATGTGTTGGATTCGCCATGACGTTGTTTATGAAGTTTTTTTTGTGGTAAACTTCTAAAACCAACATAGAGGTACCACATTTGGAACAACATAGAGGGTCGTATCCGAAAGAGAGCAGAATGGACTGCCGCCAGTCCTGAATAGAACGTATGAAACGTTGTTTTTCAACAGAAACACATTTACGGAGCTTCTTTTCCTGCTTATGATGTTTTGCATATATCCCATAGTAGCGGAGCATTTTGAAATGTTTTTCGGGGATATGGACAATCAGTTTTTTGATGAAGTCTAAAGCAGGGATGGTTTCGGTAACAGTTTTGTCATCTTCGTGTCTGGTAATGAAAAAGTTATATTTTCACCGTCATAATGATCAATACGGGATGTAGCAATAACAGGTCTGCCGAGATATCGGCTGATGTATTTAATGGTAATATCAGGGGTGCAGAGATTCGACTTTGCACGAACATAAAACCCATCCGCGTGATTCGTGTACGTTTCATTTTTAACTTTACGAAAAGATGGGCCAATACAGGAAACAAGCTGCTCAAGCAGTACTTTACGGAAGGCATTCCGAAGAAAGTTATAATCAAAATGTTTGACAGGGCACCATGGGGTGATATAGCCGGCGCCGCCTTCGGAAATGAGGGCGTGGATGTGGGAATTCCATTTTAGATCACGCCCAAAGGTGTGAAGGACACAGATGAATCCAGGGGTAAAGTTTTCGGTTTTATTCATTTTGGAAAACATGCGGAGGATAACATCGCGGACAGAATGGAATAAACAATTTAAGAGAGATCTGTCCTTAAGAAAATAATCACGAAGTTCTTTCGGGATAGTGAATACACAATGGCGATGAACACAGGCAACGAGCTTGCAGGACATATGGAAAGAACGGAGCTGATTGTATTTGTTTCCGCAGGAAGGGCAAAAACGGCTTTTACAGCGAAAGGGAATAAATTTAAGGTTGCCACAGTGAGGACAGCCATACATAGCACCACCGTGGGAAGGGTCGCCACAATGGATCATCTTGTTGACATTTTCAATGACAGCATGACGAGGATGGAGTTCGTAAATGATATGTTCATAATAATCGGTAAAAATGGATTGTAATATATTCATAATAGAATTTTACAATAAAGAAGAACATAAGAAAACCCCTTCCCCTTATGAATGAGGGGCTAGGGGAGTTGAGAGTGTCGAAGACATTTTTTCAAGGAGTTTGGTGAAACTCAACCTGACATAATGAATACCGTATCATAAGCGGAAAAGGCAACCGAGTTCTGTTTTGGTCAACTCGGTTGCCTTAATTTAATCACATAAGTCTATCACAGATAGTTGATGGGAATAACATGGTCATTGCCTTTCAGTGTGATAAGCCTGTCATAAAGACAAATCACTCCGCCCGGGCCACGCTCAGTGCCGGGGATCTTGTCGAGCAAATTGAATGCATCCATATCCTTCTTCTGTGGATCCGCATGCTTTTTCATTTCGAGAGGATACAGTGTTCCGTTTTCTTCGATCACAAGATCAATCTCATTCATATCTTTGTCTCGATAGAAATACAGCGGCGGTTCAACGATTCCCTTGTTATAATAACTCTTAATGATCTCGGAAATCACGAAGCTCTCAAAGAAAGCGCCGGCCATAGCGCCGTTTTTCAGAACATCCGGCGTATTCCACCGTGTAAGGTAGGCCGCCAGCCCGGTATCCAAGAAATACAGCTTTGGAGTCTTCACTGCACGCTTGGTGATGTTGTTTGAGTATGGCTTCAGCAGATAAACAATGTTGGAAGTCACAAGAATCGAAAGCCATCGTTCAGCCGTCGGCTGACTGATCCCGACATCCCGCGCCATAGAGGCAAGGTTGACGAGCTGCCCGGTGGACGCTGCGGCAGCAGTCATAAAGCGAGTGAATTTTACGGTGTCTCCGATCTCAGACAGATCTCGAACATCGCGTTCAATATAGGTTCGCACATATGCGCCATAAAACATCTGCCAATCAAAATCCGGATTCTCACAGAGTTCCGGCATAGAGCCGCGGTGGATCATCTTCCATACATCTTCGTATGGAATGTTGGCAAGCTGCTTTTTGCGCTCATCAAAATACTCATCCGTAGGCAGAAACGGTGTGTCATTGGAAACACCGTACCGCTCGCGCAAAGAAAAACCAAGCAGAGTTACCAGTCCGATTCTGCCGGATAGTGATTCGCTGACGCCCTTCATCATTTGAAACTGCTGAGAGCCGCACATGAAAAACTGCCCTTTTTTATGTTCCCGGTCTATAAACATCTTGATCTGAGAAAACAATTCCGGTGCCTTCTGGATTTCATCAACAAACACCGGAGGCGGATTGTCTTTGAAAAAGGTACCGCTTTGCTCCTGTGCAACCGCACGGACAATCAGATCGTCGAGAGTTGCATAGTTCATCCCTTCTGTAATGCGCTGAAGCATAGTGGTTTTACCGACCTGCCGCGGGCCGGCGACAAGGATCGCGCCAAACATTTTGGAAAGCGTATTCACCGTTGCTTCTGCATGTCGTTTAATATATTCCATAAAACCTCTCCTTTCGGCTGATTTAATATCTGATATTATTATAGCCGGATTTCTTAAAAAAATCAACCGACTTCACGAATTTTTTTCAAATTCATTGTGGTACAAGATTGAAATCCGGCAGCTTTGAAAGGTAAAAATAATTCGCACTAATAGTTCAAAAATTTAAGCCGATTTCTTTGCTATAAGGTAAAATAAAAGAAAAAACTTTATCGCAAAGGAAGAAAAAATGAGCAGAGAACAGGAAAGAGCCAAAAGAAAACTGGAAAAGAATCCGATTGTTGAATGCAATAGGATTTAAAACAAATATTACCCGGAATTATTTAAGAAATTTAGTGAAGTAAAAGATCTGCGAAACCAAAGTTATATCGACTATTCTGTAAAAACTATGTTTGGGACTCTCCCTCATGGAGTTACGGAAAATCATTTAATGATGCCAGAGTGTTTAATAAGTGGCAAGTCATCATAGATGCTACAGCAGAAAAAATGATTATTATCTGAGTCGATGTTATAACCGGGGGGAAGCAGATGGAAAATAGAAAATCAGGGATTCAACCAACAGAAACACTGGCAGGGAAATATAGAGCATGCATG
>ENA-UEOJ01001561-UEOJ01001561.1-human-gut-metagenome-genome-assembly--contig:-NODE-1561-length-15808-cov-14.614646_pt1 | contig 15808 bp, 18 predicted proteins | sample MGYA00242885_ERZ507886 | MGnify/ENA primary metagenome ERZ507886 (study PRJEB26167, sample SAMN06115505) | human gut metagenome | host: Homo sapiens | place: China:Anhui | collected 2015-08-07... | reverse complement strand
TAAATTTATAAATTTAAAGTTTTTCTATTATGAACAAAAAGTTTTTAAGTGCAATCCTGTTCGGAGCCTTGATGGTTTCGTCAACGGGAACATTTGTGTCTTGTAAAGACTATGATGATGACATTGACCAGATTAATCAGAAATTGGACGGTGTTGAAGCAACTGTCGCAGACCTTCAGAAGAAGATTGGTGATGGTGCTTTTGTAAAATCAATAACTCCTACTGCCGATGGTTTTACTGTGACAATGAGTGACGGTTCTTCTACTACTATTACCGGTATCAAAGGTGATAAGGGTGAAGCCGGTAAAGATGGTGCTGAATGGACAATCATTGATGGCTATTGGGCTTGCAACGGTGAAAAAACCACAGTAAAGGCTGAAGCTGTTGACGGTAAAGACGGTCAGAAAGAAGTTGAAAAGAGGGAAGATGGTTGGTATCTGTGGAATGGTACTGCATTTGAAAAAGTAACGGTTGATACTCCTGCTGTTGTAGGTGTACCTTACTATCAAGAAGATGCAACAGATCCTAATTATATTGTTATGCACATTTTCGATGCAAATGGAAAGAATGAACAGACTGTCCGTTTGCCGATGACTGAAGGTTTGGCTCAGATTGCTATGCTAAGTAATAAAGACTTGACTATCTACTATTCTATCGCTACTGCTGATAAAGCTCTTCAGGCATGGGAAGGTCCTAAAGGTGCTCCTGCTAAAGGTGATTATATGATCACTTATTCTGATGACTCTTTGATGGTCCAGGTTGCTCCTAACAACTATGATCTTTCTAAAACTGCATTGAAATTGGTTAATTCTAAGAATGAGGAAGCTCCTGTAACTTTAGGTGCTGCGGTTGCATACGAAGGTTTGTACACTAGAGCTGCTGTTTCAGCAAATGGCTTGTACCAAATTCCTTTCTCTATTGAAACAATTACTGATGAAATCGTAAAAGCATACAGTGAAGTAGATGGAAAACGTCCTGCTTTGGCACTGGTAGCAAGTGATAAAGTACGTTCTACTTATGAAACCTCATTGATTATAGAGAAACCTGAATCTATAGATTCTTGGTCTTTCTATATTAACAAGAAGAATAATACCCCCACTAACCGTATTGAACCAGGTAAGACTGGTACATTGAAAGTTAATGGAGAAAATGCGGATAAACTGTATGATGCTTTCTTGACTATGGATACTAAAACATATGCTAATGCCAAGGCAGACTCTATTAAATATGGTATTAAAACTGATGGTTTGACTATCTCTTGTAGTGCAAATGCTAAGTATTCTCTTCCGTTTGTTGTACATACACTGGATGTGACTGGTAAGATTATGAAAACTGAAGGCGTTTATGTTCAATTTAGTGAAGAAGCTGCTGAATCAACTATTACATTGGCAGAACAAGCTCATATTGCAACAGCTAAGGTTGAAGATCAGAAGTTGGTAGTAGATCTTGCTGCTTATTTCGATAAGATGTCTGAAGCTGACCGTATTCTTTGGAATGCTGATGCTAGAATGCTTCTTACTAATACCAATGTTTCGTTTGTTTATACAGATGAATCTACCGGTAAGGAAGAAACTGTCGATGTTGTATCTGGTTTGATTGCTGGGTTTACAAAACTGAAGAAAGATGGTAAGACAGAAGCTACTAATAATGCAGACATCGCAAAATTAGGAATCAACTTTGTTAATAACTATGGTGAAACTATGTTGGGCAATGGTGTGTATACTGCTAAGATTACCGTAGAGATCAATGGTGAAAATGGAACAAAAGAAACTCAGACTATTGTTATTCCGTTCACTATCGCTAACCCGACTACTGCTGAAATCACTAGTCAGTATACATTCGATCCAGCATTCTATGCAAATGGTGTTTTGACTGTAATTGATGGAACATCAATCGATTTGAGCACTATGATTTCTGTTAAGGACGGTGCTGCTATTGACTATACAGGCTTGAAGGCTGCTAAGGAATTGACTGTTAGCGGAACAGTCTTGACAATGGGTGCTGACGCTAAGGCTAATACAGCTTATGATGTGAAAGGCTTGAAAGTTACTTACTTGGGTGGTCGTTCATATGATATGCCAGCATTCAAGGTTAAGTTTGTGGATTCTAAGACTTATATTGCTGATATGGCAAAGGCAAGTTTCTCACTTGTTTCAGGTAATGCCGAAGATGCTAACAGCGATAAAGTATTCTATGCAGAAAAGGCTGATTCTAAAGCAGGAATTGTCAACTTCTATAAGGTAACTAATGCAGGAGGTAAATTTGTTGCTGATGATAAAGTGGTTATTGTAGGATTTGATGCATTGGTAGATGGTACTGACAAGACATTTGCTTCTGACTTGATTAAGGTTGAAGTTTCTGAGAAGAATGATATTGTAGTTACAGCTCAGAAGAGAATCACAGTAGATACAAATGTCGTTGTTCCTGTTAAGTTGGCTGTAACTAATGCAGATGGCACAAATGCAACTGTATACGCTTAATTCACAGTAACAGTAAAAGCATACCCGGTTCAGTAATCATTCACCTTGATGATTGATATTTGAAAAAGGTGACACTATCTCTTTCAAGCGGGGAAAGCATACGTATCCGGCAACGGGCGTTTCTTTCCCCGCTTTTTTTAAAGGAAATGACTCTGAAGAATAGTTTGTTTCTTTCCCGCTTAGAGTCTGTTCATTGAATTTGTAATCAATAAATTGTATATACCATGAATAAAATAGAAGAGATAAAGAAAAAAATCAGGGATTTGAAGTTAAAGCAGAAGATGACAACTGGGCGTTTGGAATGGAACGATATACAGAGAGAAATAGACATTTTGAATAATGAGTTAAAGCAACTAGAAACAGACAAACCACAATATGGAAAATAGATTATACTTGTACAACTTAGGTATAAAGACATTTGGCGGCTTTGCAACACTGGGTGGGGTTATACAGGCTTTGCAACTATTTACGCAGCCTGATCTTGATATTAAATCAATTTTGCTTTCGTTTCCTGCGTGGGTAGTATATGTATTTGTATGCCTGACTATTATTTTTGCTATGTTGAGGGAACGGTACAAATCGATGAGTCAAAGGGTGGAAGTATTGAATGTTAAATTGAACGAGCAAGATGCAATGATTCGTTCATTGCAGGAAATGATGAAAATTGTGCCATTCAAAGGACGCTTTTTCTTGACCACAGAGTATTTATACAATGAATTGGGGGAATATATACAGAATAACATTGATATTGATTCAATAGAGATAAAGAATACAATAGAAAAAAGAGGTATGGGAAACAAGAGAGATTCCTTTGTCCGATTAAATATAAGAGGTGTTGTTTCGCATAAAATCAGTACATTCCAACTGCTGGTGGCAGGTGATACCATTGTTAACTTTGAAGATATAAACATACAAGCGTTCGAGCGTGTTGGTGGGAAGCAGAAAAAATTATGTGCAAGAATTGCTGATAACGGACAGGATTCTTTGTTGAAGCAGGTTGTTGTTTCTTATGGCAAAGTAAAAAGTCCCGGTAGTATTGTTGATTTGATGATTGAATGGTGCTGGCCTAATATGTTGAATATTACAGATTGCGACTATACTACATTGCCTAATTTTTTGGCAGGTACGGTGAAACATCTGAAAATGTCTTTGGAATGTAAAGAAGATATAGGTTTTAAATCGGCAAGTATATATAAATATAAAGTCGGTATGGATAAGGCCCAGTTGATTTTGGACGTTGATATGTCCGAAATCACAGATACGATATCTTATGAAGAAGATAATCCGTTAATGAATTCTACTTATATATTGTATTACGAAGTTGCCAGATGATTGGAAATCTGAAAAAATATATAGATAAGGCATCTTTTATGGAACATATAGATGCCAAGCTGCGGCAGAATGAACCTATGATTATAGATTCATTCGTCAGTAATAAATGTAATCTGAAATGTAGGCATTGTTATTTTGGAGATGCCCGGCCCATATCAGAGTCGGTTTCTTTGGCAAGATGGAGAAGTTTTCTTGATGAAGCTATTGGAATGGGTATGAAACATTTTCATTTTTCGGGTAAAGAATCTTTTTTGGATAATAGAATCTTTGATATCCTGAATCTTTTAGCGGAATATAAAGAAGATAGGAGAATATTTTATGGAGTTGTTTCAAATGGAATGAGTATGGATATTCAGGGGTATGACGAAGTTCTTGCAACCAACATCTCATACCTTGAAATTAGTCTTGAGGGCTCTGGAAAATACAATGATTTGATAAGGGGTGAGAATGGATACAATACGGTTTATGAGTTGATTGAAAATGTGGAGCATCGAGATAAAATAAACATTACTTCTACTATTTTTGATGATAATGGAGCTGATTTATTATCCATGTTGCTTGCATATTGGAAATTAGGAGTTGATAAATTTAATTTTGCTCCTATCATGTATTATTCACCATTTGAAATGAAACCATTGAAAAGTTTGTCGTGTGAATCCTTGCTTGGTTTTGTTTCACTCTGTCTTGATTTTATGAATAATGATAACAGTCCGGATGCTATTGATATAAGGATTTGTATGACGAAAGCAATGGCGTATGAACTGTTTCTGAAAGAAAATATATTAACCGGAAAAATAGAGGAATATGTATACAGAGGCAATAAAATGAAATATCAGAGGGGAAATAAGGTGTTGGAGTTTAGTTATCCTTTACTCAGCATTCCATTCCTTAATGAATTGGTCGTTACTCATGATGGTTACATTATATCCTGTGCAGATGATATTCATTATAAGTATCTTGATAAGATCGCTTTACCGAACGTGAATATAGTAAAAAACAGTTTTGCAGAAATATTGCAAGCGAGAAACGAATTTATTTTGTGTTATTTAGACAAAGAATTATCTTAATATACTAAATGTTTATAATTATGAAGACACAAGAAATTGTAGATGTTCGGGTGGGTGAAAGCACTCAGCCGGATTACGGTTATGAATTGAGTGATAGGTGTATAATAACGAAAAGTTCAAATGCTGTCGCTAGCGGAGCAGGAAGCAAAGGCTTGTTTTCGTATAAAAGTACTAAGCTGAAAAGTGCTGAATGTAAAATCAATCAGAGTTTACGGGATGTTGATAATGGAGCAGGAAGCAAAGGTTTGTTTAGTGTGAATGTTGATTAGTAAGCATGGCTTTGTAGGGAAGTTTGTTTGTTCTTTTTAACTTCTGAACGTGAAGCTAAAATGTTTGACCTCTTTTGCATGTGGCAACAATAAATTGACATAAAGCAAGTAATCATTCCTTTTCTTATAAAAGTGTGCTAAAAACACTTATATCTGAAAACATAACAATTATTTTTGTACGTTTTTTAATTAATGGATTGTTTTTATTCAGGTATGAAGAAGAGTTTGACGGCTTTGGCGTTCGGCACATTGGGATTGGGCATTGCCGAGTTTGTAATGATGGGCATTTTGCCCGATGTAGCGAAGGATTTGCATATAAGTATTCCGCAAGCAGGACATTTTATTTCGGCTTATGCACTAGGTGTGTGCGTAGGAGCACCGGGGATGGTTTTGGTGGCTCGTACCCGTCCGCTGAAACATATTCTGTTAGGTTTGATGGTTATTTATATTTGTGGTAATTTGTGTGCTGCCGCTTCAGTGAATTATTGGATGATGTTGATGATGCGTTTTATTTCCGGATTGCCTCATGGCGCCTTCTTTGGGGTTGGTTCCATTGTGGCGGAAAGAGTGGCTGATAAAGGAAAAAGTTCGCAGGCAGTGGCATTGATGGTGTCGGGTATGACGATTGCCAATCTTTTTGGTGTCCCCTTAGGCACATTTATGAGTAATATAATGTCCTGGCGTATTCCTTTTCTCTTTAATGGAGTATGGGGACTGATTACTTTGTTCTATATTTGGAAATGGGTTCCTTCACTGCCTGCTTTGCCAGATACAGGTTTGAAAGGGCAGTTCCGTTTTTTGAAGAATCTGGCTCCATGGTTGTTGATAATTACGACCATGTTCGGAAACGGAGGCATCTTTTGTTGGTATAGCTATGTCACTCCTTTGATGACGCACGTGGCAGGTTTCAGTGAAAACAGTATGACTTTCATTATGGTGTTGGCAGGTCTTAGCATGACTGTAGGAAACTTGATGGGTGGAAAGTTTTCTGATCAGTATGGGGCTGCCCGTGTGGTAAAATATACACAGGTTATTATGGCTTCCGGTTTGCTTGCCATTTTCTTTGCGGCTTCTGTTTCTTGGTTGGCAGTAATATTGATGTGTATATGTACGGCAGGATTGTTTGCTGTTTCGGCTCCACAACAATTATTGTTACTCCGGAATTCACGCGGAGGAGAAATGATGGGAGCGGCCTGTGTGCAAGTCGCTTTTAATTTGGGCAATGCCATTGGTGCTTATGCCGGTGGGCTACCCATAGATGCCGGATTGGGTTATCGGTATCCGGCTTTGGTGGGTGTCTTTATCGTATTGATCGGCTTTGTCGCTGTTTCCCTTTATTCCAAAAGGGAGTCGGCTTCCCTCTCCAGAATATAAATTACATCTCCACTCTTTTTAACCTCTACCCGGCTACCTTCCGGATTCAGGTTGAAAGGTGTGGTCTTGTCTGTTTTGTTATCTACGACCATCAGTACATTATCTTCGGCAAAGCGTTTTATCTCCACTTTCAGGTTGGCGTCGGGCATGGTTTGGTCCAGTAGCAGACTGTCATTTAGATATACCGCTATACTGTCTCCGGCAAAACTATTAGTCAGTTCTATGTTGTAGACTCCTTCATAAGTCTGTACTTTGTCAGCCTTGCGTTGGAAACGGAAGGACATATACAAAAAAATGATAATAACGGCAAAGACTCCAAAAGCCAGCATACCGTTACCTATCATGAACTGCTTGTTCGTATTTAAACTGTTTTTATCCATAGTGTTATAAGTTTCTGCAAAACTACAATTTTTTAATAGAATATTTTGTAGCACTGGTAGATAATTTGTATCTTTGCACCGAAATGGATGAATGGTGGGGCTTGATTAAGCCCTTTTTTTGTTCTTAATAGTGAATAAATGATAGATAAAAATGTAGTAACCCGGATTGTTGACGAGTGGCTGGAAGGTAAAGATTACTTTTTGGTAGATGTCACGGTGAGCCCGGATGACAAAATTGTGGTAGAAATTGACCATGCCGAGGGAGTATGGATTGACGATTGTGTAGAACTTAGCCGCTATATTGAGTCTAAACTGGACCGTATGCCGGAAGTGAAGGAAGTAGATGTGGAATGCTGCGGACAACACGAAGTATGCGAACGGGATAGCCTGCTGGCAGCTGTCAGCAAAAAGATAGAATATTACGATGACGAAGAACTGGACCAGTTCATTGGCAAGGCAGGAGATGCGTATACAGAAGAAGAAACAGAAATGTTTCGGGATGTATTGTATACGACACTGGATGTAGAAGTGGCCGGATGGATACGTAGCCTTCAGCTCCGTGGCATTGAATTACCGGATGAGCTCAAAGACGAAGTTTTTCTGATTATCGGAGAAAGAAGAAACGTAGAAGTAAAAAAAGCAGATGAGAGGTGATGGATTTACTACAATATACATTCTTTCAACACGCCCTATTGGGAAGTCTGCTGGCAAGCATTGCCTGTGGGATTATCGGTACATACATCGTTACCCGCCGCCTGGTATTTATCAGTGGAGGAATCACTCATGCTTCTTTTGGCGGTATTGGGTTAGGATTGTTTGCCGGAATTTCCCCGATACTATCGGCAGCCGTATTCTCGGTATTATCTGCTTTTGGCGTCGAATGGCTTAGCAGACGGAAAGATATGCGCGAAGATTCTGCCATTGCAGTATTCTGGACGTTAGGGATGGCACTCGGAATTATGTTCAGCTTCCTGTCACCGGGATTTGCGCCCGACCTGTCGGCTTACCTCTTCGGCAATATACTGACCATCAACCAAATCGACTTATGGATGCTCGGCATATTGGCACTCATACTGACCGGATTCTTTTATCTGTTTATCCGCCCTATCGTATATATTGCCTTTGACCGTGAGTTTGCACGTTCGCAAAAGATTCCGGTAGAGATTTTTGAATATGTACTGATGATGTTCATCGCACTGACCATTGTAGCCTGCCTGCGAATGGTAGGCATCGTATTGGCCATTTCTCTTCTCACCATTCCACAGATGACAGCCAACTTGTTCACCTATAGTTTCAAGAAGATTATCTGGTTATCAATCGGCATCGGTTTCTTGGGCTGCTTGGGTGGATTATTTATTTCTTATCACTGGAAAGTCCCTTCGGGAGCTTCCATCATATTCTTCTCTATCTTGATTTACGCCGTTTGTAAAATCGGAAAGAGTTGTTGCAGGAAAAAGTCATAATAATAGATAGTATATGGAAATCAAAATTCAATCACTGGAAAGTATCCATGAAGCAGCCCGTGAATTTATCGCTGCTATGGGCGACAACACTGTATTTGCTTTATACGGAAAGATGGGTGCCGGCAAAACGACATTCGTCAAAGCACTTTGCGAAGCATTGGGCGTAACGGATGTTATCACTTCTCCTACTTTTGCTATTGTCAACGAATACCGTTCGGACGAAACCGGAGAGTTAATCTATCACTTTGATTTTTACCGCATCAAGAAGCTAAGCGAAGTGTACGACATGGGTTACGAAGACTATTTCTACAGTGGCGCTCTCTGCTTTATCGAATGGCCGGAACTGGTAGAAGAATTACTTCCGGGAAATGCCGTAAAAGTAACGATTGAAGAACTGGAAGACGGAAATAGAGTAATCAGACTATGACCGGACAATATATCGTACAAGGAATCTTTGCGCTGGCAGGAATCGTCTCCCTGCTGGCGTCATTGCTTAACTGGAACTGGTTCTTTACAACACGTAATGCGCAAACCATTGTCAGAAATGTAGGACGTAACCGGGCACGACTCTTCTATGGGATATTAGGGATTATCATTATAGGCATGGCTATCTTCTTTTTTGTAGAAACACGAAAAGTCATGGGATTATAAGCTTTATAAGAAATAAAGAAAAGTCAGACCATTATTGATTTATATTACAATAGTTGCCGTGCTTTCATCTCCAAATATTTATTAATCACATCAATTGAAAGATTTTCCGGTGTGGTCAACAAAGAATAGATCCCATGCTGCTTCAAAGTAGATACGATGAGCCGTTTCTCGTAAGCAAACTTCTCTGCAATCACATGGCGATAATAGCCTTCCGTATCTTTTGCCGGTTGTGCAATGTATTCCTTCAGATCGGCATCCTCGAAAAAGACCGCGAGCAAACGGTGACGGTGATTCAGCTGTTTCAGATAAAACAACTGGCGATTCATGCTGCCTATACTCGAAAAGTTGGTATAGAGCACTAACAAGCTCCGTTTACCAACGTGTTTGTTCAGATGCACACAAAGAGCCGAGAAATCCGTCTCCCCGAAAGTAGTCTGCTGACTATACAGATTCTCCAACAACGTTTGCATATATCCCGGCTGCCTGGAAGCAGGGACAAAAGTATCGAAGTGTTCATCAAAGGTCACCAATCCGGCTTTGTCTTCTTTTCGCATGGCAACATACGAAAGCACCAGCGAAGCATTAATCGCATAATCCAACAAAGTCATCCCACGAAAAGCCTGCTGCATCACCCGTCCTTTATCTATCACATTGTAAATCTGCTGCGAACGTTCATCCTGATATACATTCACCATAAGCTCATGCCTGCGTGCACTCGCTTTCCAGTTAATCGTACGATAATCGTCTCCCTTTACATACTCTTTGATTTGTTCAAACTCCGTATGATGTCCCACCCTGCGAACACGCTTTATTCCTAGCTCGGTCAGATTATCGCTCATCGCCAACAATTCATATTGATGAAGCATCAGATAAGACGGATACACCTTGATATCCAAAGGTTCCGCACAGGTATAACGACGGGAAACCAGCCCAATCCTTCCGGTCACAAAAACTCTGACATACCCAAACGAATAAACACCTCGACGGGTAGGACGCAGACGATAAGTTATCGTCTTTCCTTCATTCGCCTGTAACTTCGTACGAAAGTCAACATCACGTTTCTGAAAAACGATAGGAATCTCATCAATAACCTCTAAAGAAACAGGATACGTATAGCTGCTTTCCACACGAATACTTACCTCATTCTCATCACCATTGGAGAAGCGGTCGGCACACTGACGGAAAGCCTGTATTCCCCGAATACGATAAAGAGAATACACATCTGCCGATACCACCAGAAACAAGAAAAAAAGTATCCACTGCCCGATGACAAAGAATGGGGCAAGAACGTATCCGCTACCCAGCAACAGGATAACTACGATCAGGGCAATATAGAAGCGACGAGTTAAAAACATCTATTTCGGGACTTCCACTTTATCAATCAAACGCTGTGTCACTTTCACCGGAGAATAACCTTCCATTTCAGCTTCCGCAGTCAGGATCAGGCGATGCTGAAGCACATACGGAGCAACGAACTTAATATCCTCCGGTGTCACAAAATCCCGTCCTTGCAAAAGAGCATAGGCCTTTGAAGATTGCAACATCGCTACGGAAGCACGTGGAGAAGCTCCCAGATACACAGCCTTGCTAGTACGAGTCTGCTGCACAATCAACGCGATATATTGAAGCAGCGTACGGTCTACAAACACCCGGCTCATCAAGGCACGAAGAGAAAGAAGTTCTTCTTTAGTAAGTACGGGGGTCACATCTTCCAGTTTTACCAATGCCGCATTCGTATGGTGGCGTTCCAGAATATTCACTTCCTCTTCCAGCGAAGGATAATCCATCGTTATCTTCATCAGAAAACGGTCGAGCTGCGCTTCGGGAAGTTTGTATGTCCCCTCCTGCTCCACCGGGTTCTGAGTAGCCAGAATCGTATAAAGTTCCCCCATCCGGTGAGTGGTCCCGTCGATACTGACCTGGCGTTCTTCCATCACTTCAAACAAGGCAGCCTGTGTCTTCGCAGGAGCACGGTTGATTTCATCTACCAATACGATATCTGCAAAAATCGGCCCCTGATGAAAGTCAAAACCATTGGTTTTCATATTAAACACAGTTGTACCCAACACATCACTTGGCATTAAATCCGGAGTAAACTGAATACGACTGAAGTCAGCATCAATCAGACGGGCAGTCAAACGAGCCAATAGTGTCTTCGCAACGCCCGGAACACCTTCTATCAATACGTGTCCATTCGCCAGAATAGCCGTCAACACCAAATCGACAGTCTGCTCCTGTCCCACAACGACAGATGCAATCCGCTCCTTCAACTCCTGTATCTTCTCGGAAAAAAGAGTTAAATCTAACCGTTGTTCTGTATTCTCTTCCATAAATTTCTTCTTTAGATATGATTGATTATTTCATTCATTTTATCAATAAGCACTTTCATTTGCTCCGCATTAATCCTGCGTCCTCCGTAAATCACCGGCCGCACTTCACGAATAAACTTCGCAATCTCTTCAACCTCCATCCCCGTTTTCCGGGCAATCCGGTGAAAAGAGCGTTCATCATCCGCCACCTCTTCAATGTCTACCTGAATCTCCCTTCTCAACTCTTCGGCAAAATAAGTAAACTTCTTCCGCACCAAGTCGTCATGGTCCTTCTTTTGAAAATACAGTGTACCTATCAGTTCAGTAAATTCGAGAGATCTATTTGCCGGTTCACGTATGACGGGGATAACCCGCTGCCGCCTCTTTGCCGTAAATATCATAAAGAGAAGAATGGCAATCATCGTCAGATACAACGCCCAGCGAAGCGGTTGCCGGGAAAGAAGGTAACGGAAAGGAGACTGCTGCGTTTCCGCCGTCTCTTTGACATATCCTTCGGTACGGACAACAGGAAACTCGCCCATTTGAGATAACAAGCGGAATATGTAAGCCGAATTATTCCCGTCGAGTATACCGTAATTGGTAAAAATCAAAGGAGTGGAGACAAGAATCACCTCCCCTTTCCCAACCGGACAGGTCATAGCTACAGGAACATAACGAAGTGTGTCCTGCTCCGATTCCGTAGATACGGAATCGACTTCTACCTCATACCGGTACTCATTCACATGAAGCGCTTTCCTCGCCAACTCTTTTCCCGGCAACGAATCGCCCCAGAAATAGGAGGAACAAAGCTGAGGGTAGAAATAGAACGTTCGCGGGGAATAGACTGCCGAATCTCCCACCCAGCATAAACTATCTTTTGCCAACAACGAAGTGGCATATTTCTTGAGAGCCAACGGACTGAAATAAAAACGATAAGATTCAAAGTTCAATGTATCCTTCAAGTACCGGCTGAACATAGTGCTCGCCAGCATAACCTTATTTCCCCGTTCCGCCATTTTCAGGAGAGACTTCACATCAATGTCCGTCAATGCCATGTCATGGGCAACTGCCAGTATTCCCCGGCTATGCAACGTGTCTTCCTCCTCCAACTGATAGAATGTCTTTTTCGACAATGTGTATCCATTGGGCAAAGAAGCAGACAACAGGCTATCGAACACCGCACATCCGAAAGGCTGGTCATCATAATGACCGAAAGTAGGTGTCCACACAAACTTCTTCGGCAGGTGATATTCCACAGCGAACATTATGACCAAAAAGGCTACAATGAAAATGATAAACCAGTGGCTTCCTTTCATACAGCGCCTCCTTTCTCTATTTCTTCCTGCAATGCCTGCATCTCACGGAAAAGTTCTTCCGTCGCTTCGAAGTTACCGTAACGTACCCGCAGGAAGTGGTTGGTCATTTGCCGGAAAGCCGGCAGCCGCACTTCATAGATATATTGCGTAGGTGTCTTATAAAGCTGCCAGTCAATACGTTCGGCGTCGCTCAACTGTTTCAGTGTCTGCAAATAGAGCAAACGTATCGCTTCCCTGTAATCCCGACGGGACAGTGCTTCATCAATGCCTTTCGGAAAATCAACGCCATAAATGGTATCTTCCTCAACAGTATACGGAAGTGAATTTTTATGCGAACGCATGAACAGTTCGGGACGTTTTTTGTAAACAAACCAAACAATCAGAAGCAAAAGAAGAATGGCTAGGCAAATCATGATAAGCCCGGAATACTCCTCCACAAAACGGCTACCGAATATTTTACCCAACAACTCCCCGAACTGACCGCGAATCCACTCGAAAATATTAATTTCCGGAGTTATCAGCTCACGATTATAATCATACGCAGCATCGGACCGGAAAGCCGCAAGCTGTGCAGAATCACAAACCAATGTATCAGCTGGGGAAGTCATCATCTACCTGAACCTGTTTTTAGAGTTTATCAAAATTATCAATATCAGTTTCCACCGTAATGCTGTCCACCACTTCCGAGGCGTGCCCGTATTGATAAGCCATGCCGACAAAGGTGAAAATCATTGCCAGGTAAGCGCCGAATGTCTGAATAATCGCCATTAAGTAGAGGAAGAAACTATATCCTGCCGATACAGTAACCTCACCACTTCCACCGACATCACTCATTGCAAAAAAGTACTTCACGACAGTAGCAATATACCAAGGCATCATCGTTACTCCTTGCAGGACGTTAGCTATAATTCCCATTAACAATGAAACTAGAAAGACACCTCCCCAAGTAGCAAATCCCAACCGGAAAGTTTTCTTGAAAGCCTCCATTAAAGTGATATCCTCAAACAAATAAATGGGCGCCAACAGAGCAAGCGGTACGGAGAAAGCTATGATAAACGGAATAGTCAGAAACAATGTGAAAGGCGTCAAAGCAACCAGAAGACCTACAAAAATACCAACAAACAGTACCAGTAATATACAAGCACCTGTCATCAGTAGCAGTCTTTTTATATTACGGAACAACCGAGGTTTCAGCATACCCAAAGTTACTCCCTGCAAGCGTTCTTCGCGTTCATTATATTCCGGCAGTTTCTTCTTAAAAGGCGACGAAACATCCGACATATAACACTCGCTTGCATCGTGAAGCAGGCATGCAAGCACCATCCTATCCGACAGACCTCTCGCCTTTGCCTCTTTTGCACAGCAAATGCAATGTTCCCCGACCGACCAGAACGTCTTCACATGACCATTTCCTCTGCATATCAGGGACAGCGCATGTGCAATATCTGCTATGTCAAATAACTCCGGATTCGGTTCTGTTGGTTTAAAATGTTTTCCTGTGTAGGTCGTAATGTATTCGCTCATATCCTTCCTGCTTTCTTTTGTCTAATACTTGTCTAAATACTCTTCTCTTCCCTTTTCTTATATTCTCAATTATACTATAAGAAAAAAGATAAGGGGGTTTTTTATGAATTTATTATCAATTTTCCAGCAACGCCACAGCATTCGTAAATACACCGGTGCACCTATTGATGATGCAGCATTGACACAGATCATTCAGGCCGGACTTCTGTCCGCTTCCAGCCGTTCGATCCGCCCATGGGAATTCATCGTCGTCAAAGACAAAGACATGCTCCGTCATCTGTCCGAATGCCGTACCGGCGCCGCCTGGATGTTGGCCGGCGCAGATGCGGCCATCGTCGTCATCGCCAATGCCGAAGTCTCTGATGTATGGATTGAGGACAGCTCCATCGCCATGGCAAATATGCATCTGATGGCCGACAGTCTTGGTATCGGAAGCTGTTGGATCCAGGGACGGTTAAGAACTGCAACTTCCACCGATTCCGGTACTGCATCTATTACAACCGAAGATTATGTGCGTGAATGTCTGCATTTTCCGGAAGGGTATAAGCTTGAAGCGATTCTGTCTCTGGGGATGCCGGCTGAGGAGAAAACACCTGCCGAACTTTCAAAGCTTCCATTTGAGAAAATTCATTATGAGAAATTTTAAAATCCTTCATTGTCTGCGGAATCTGCCCCCAACCAGACTTTACGAATACATAACAATTCCTGCCACTGGCAGCTTCTTACGAACGCATGGCGATTCAGAATATAAAACAGAGCGGTACCTTCATCGTACCGCTCTGTTTTTTATATTCAAACTCACTCGTTCTATTATCCTTTTCTTCCTTATTTATTACCCGATTTTTTTGCTGTCTTTTTCTACTTATTCTTCATATATTCTTCCAAAATCTCTGCTGCTCTTCTACATGCTTTCACGCACGGTCTGCTCTGATAATACTCTTCCGTTCTGACCGCAGGCTCTTCCAGATCTTCGCCCTTCTCCAACCCAAGAAGTTCCCGGCAAATTAGACTTCCTTCCGATTCTTCAAATGCTCCGCAAAGCTTCTGCACAAGTGCATAAAGCTTCTTTTTCCCCGCCGCATCTTTCGGATCATCGTATCCGTACAGATCACCGATCACCATGACCATCCCCGTCACAGCACCACATACTTCACGAAGCTTGCCGAATCCTGCTCCGAACGGGCTTGCCTTCTTCGCTGCTTCTTCCACTGTTAGACCGACTGGCTGCAGTTGTAGCCTGTGCGGAAGAGGGATTCTGCTTTGTCTGCTTTGTTCATTGATTTTCACCTCCGGTTGTAATTACCTCTTTATCATTCCATTTACATTATCATCAATGAAAGTTATATATTTTCTTTAACCGTTCCCAGATCTCATATGCTACAGGACACACCGCTATCGCATCAAGCATACCATACAAACTCCCCAAACGTCCCGATTGATCCGTATACGGATACTTCTTACAGCCATCCGGCTTGCACTCCTCTAAAAGACATTCTCCATTCTTTTGAAGAAAATCACATGGTTTATTTTTCGTTAAATAAGTCCCTTCCGTCTCATCTTTTTCCAGATATGTCTGAACAAATTGCGGCTCTTCCATCTTAAGATACTCTGCCACTTCCTTCACTTCATCTGTCGTAAGTTCC
>ENA-UEOJ01001558-UEOJ01001558.1-human-gut-metagenome-genome-assembly--contig:-NODE-1558-length-15830-cov-4.884086_pt1 | contig 15830 bp, 8 predicted proteins | sample MGYA00242885_ERZ507886 | MGnify/ENA primary metagenome ERZ507886 (study PRJEB26167, sample SAMN06115505) | human gut metagenome | host: Homo sapiens | place: China:Anhui | collected 2015-08-07 | study... | reverse complement strand
GACGAGGAGGTCCTTGCGGCGGCAAAGCTGGCAAACTGCGAGGAATTTGCCGAAAAGCTGCCGGACAAGTGGAACACGAACATCGGGGAAAACGGCTGCGCCCTTTCCGGCGGCGAGCGTCAGCGCATTTCCATTGCCCGCGCCTTCCTGAAGGATGCGCCCATCATTCTGCTGGACGAAGCCACCGCCAGTCTGGACGTGGAAAACGAAACTGCCATTCAGGAGGCACTTTCCCGGCTCATAAAACACAAAACCGTCCTTATCATCGCCCATCGGATGCGCACCGTAGCCGGTGCGGACAAAATCGTGGTGCTGTCGGGCGGCATCGTGGCCGAGCAGGGCGCACCTGATGCACTTTATGCCCAGAACGGCCAGTACACCCACATGGTGGATCTGCAGACCGAAAGCCAGAGCTGGGCCATCTGACCCAATTCAAAACAGCCTCGCGGCACAACAAAAAAGGACGTCTATTCAAAAGAGTAGGTGTCCTTTTTAGCACCTGAATCCGTCAGCTAACAGTCAAGTTTAAATCACTTCCTTATCACTGTTACCCTGCGCAAAGCTGTGTCCTATGGGAAACTGGTAAATGGCGTTGATGTCTGTAAATTCGGCAAACAGTGGGTTGTGTCTGCTGCCGCTATGAAAAGGGCTTACGGTAAGGCAAAAGGCAGCGCCGTATCTCGCCCGCATTGACCATTTTTTGACCACCAACTGACCACCGGCAGTGATTTTTGCTGCCGGTGGTCAGTTTTTATCGTTGACTCATTGTTTTATATTACTCGTGATAGGTGTGGCAGAGCAGTGCAGAACCAACAAAAAATCGCAGTGTATCATCAAATTACGCGCTGCGTCGTAGTTCTCCGATGCCAGGTGCCGGGAGTTCGAATCCCTTCAGGCGCACCATAAGCCTGTGACATAAAGAATGTCACAGGCTCTTTTCTTTGTTGCATCGCACAAAATCAGCGAAGTCGATGACCGATTTTCCAGGTGCGTTTTATAGAGATGTCCAACCATTTTAAGTCGGTTGGGCTTTTTTGTTGGGCGGCTTGGTGTGCGTTTTCCCGCCCCTGCCGACCCGTTTTGCAGTTTTTCAGCGGAATTTTCAACTTTTTCCTGCTGTTTTCAGAATGTTTTCAATTTCCTCGCAGCCAATTTCCTGTTGGCTGCGGGGTTTTTTCGTTTTTTGCAGTTGCCGGCAAAATGGGAACTGCACGCACTTTCATTCCTTTCCCCATTATGCGAATGTGTGGCGGGTTCTCAAATCGGACATCTTCTATGCGAAGATTGCAAATTTCTGATACGCGTGCGGCGGTGTCATACAACACGCATAACCCGTAAGGCCTCGCCGCCCTGTGTACCGGCGGGCAAAACGGTGCAGTGGACCATTTTTGTGAAAGGTACATACCGCATTGTAACAAAATGTGATTGTTCTCTCTCGCTTCGGTGCAAAGAAACAAAATGATACAATAAATTGAAAAAGGGCGACCTTTTGTCATTGTGGAATACAAAGGAATAATCTATCATTGAATTGTTGGAATTGCACGAATTCGGGCTTTGTTGGTTGAGAATAATTGATGAAATGACAAGGAGGATACTAATGCTCAAGTCTGTCCGTGTGAAAAATCCGGACGCAATTACGCTGCGGGACTGTTTCGGCGCAACGGCGCTGTCTACTGTAAATGGTCTCTGTACCGTGTTTATGTCCAGTATGTTTATGCAGTATATGACCGACTACGCCGGGCTGGGCGCTATGGGGGCGACCTTGGCTACATCGCTTCTTCTGTTTGCGCGGATTTTTGATGCCGTGGATGATCCCATTCAGGGATTTTTGATGGATTGCGGGAAACGAACCAAAATCGGAAAGTACAAACCCTTTTTTCTCCTCAGCATACTGTTGACCGGCATTGGCTGTGTATGCCTCTACTCGTTCCCGTCCGAGTTGGCGTCCAAGCCCGTACTGGTTGTTGTGTGGGTTATCGTTTTCTACTTTTTGTTTGATGTGGGAACATCCTTTTATAAGGATAATCTTTTGTTCCGAACGATGACCAATGATCCCAACGAACGTTCCAAGCTGGTTATCGGGCCGCGGGTTTGGACCATGATCCTGGGCGTCGTTACGTCCGCCTTTACGGCTGTGCTGGTTGCAGTCAACGAACGCGTGGGCAACTATCACGACTCATTTGCCATCCTGATCACCGGTATTGTTGGTGCAGCGATGGTGCTCTCCCTTATTGGCTGGTTCCTTGTCAAGGAAAAGCACAGTGTGCAGGAAGAAGAGGCAGAGCCGGTAAAGTTTAAGGACTTCTTTCTTCTGTTCAAAGAGAACAAGCCGATGGTGGTCTACTATTTGAAAGGCATCTTTTCCGGTTTTATCTGGTCCCTTATTTTTGCCACGCCTGCGTATTACATAAAATGGGGATTCTGCACGGATTTGACCACCGGCGTCACAAACATGGAGCAGTATGGTGTCCTCAACGGCATTTCTTCCATGATGATGCTCATGCCGCTGCTGGTTGGTGCAGTTATTGGTCGTCCGCTCTTGAAGCTCTTTAAGAACAACCCGATCAAAATGACTTGTTTCCTTCTGGTTGTGCAGTCTGTCGGCGGGGTGGTCCTGTTTATTACCCAGATGGCGGGTCTGCTTGCGAATGTTCCTGCGCTGTTCTTCGTTACCCTGTTCATCATGGCAGTGGGGGTGGGAACTGACTTTGTCCCGCAATCCATGGTGGAAATGGAGATTATGGACTACAACATTTATAAAACCGGCAAGGATCGTTCCGCCTTGACAATGGTTGCCGGCGGCTTCATTGTCAAAGCCCAGGCAGCGCTTTCGGCTGCGATTATTGGCGCTGTGCTCATGTCAATCGGCTACAACGTGGATCCCGTCACCTCCGAATACATGGGGGAACTGTCGCAGATTCCGACCATGCTCAATTGGTTTATCGTTATCATGGGTCTTGTTCCTGCCATCCTCGGCGTATTGTCGGCTTTGATCCTGCGGACATACCCGATCAAGGACGATGAGCGCCGAAAAATCCGGGAATGCCTGGATCACCGCAATGCCGGGTAAGGATCATTCCTCCGCAATATGGCGGCGGTATTCCAATGGGGTGAGGCCGTACTCGCGCCGAAACACTTTGTAGAATTGCGTTCTGTTCTCATAGCCCATGGATGCCGCGATCTGGCAGACCGGCAGCTCTGTGGTTCTCAGAAGCCGCGCCGCCTCGGCCATCTGTACCTTTTGACAGTACGCTTTCAGAGTGTATCCGGTGTTTGTCTTGATGATGCGGGATATATGCTCGCAGGAGTAGTTAAGTGCCTCCGCCAGATTGGTTCGCTGGATAGCCCCGTGGTGAGTTTCAATCAGCTTCTTGACCTGTTCCGCCGTCAGCAGTTCTTGACTGTTCCTCAGCGAAATGTGTGTTGCTTTGTATATGTCAGGATTCTCCAAGGCGGCAAACAGCCGGAGCAGAGAGGAATAAACGTCAAACTGGTATCCGATCCGCTTGACCGTAAAGGCGCGAATCAATTCCTGGGTGAGTTGCGGGATCGTATCTTCGCCTAAAAGGGTAAAGTCCAGGTAGTCCTTTTTATAGTCGGCACGTTCCGACAGATTGTCGCTGAAAAACTGATTGAGAATGCTTTTGTACTGAAACGGCGGCGGAAATGATTTGGGCCACTGTGTCAGCAGAGAGGCATCGATGCCGATGTAAACGATATCCGCATTCGACATATCTGTTTCGCGATGCATGGTGTTTCGATTGAGGAGACAAAGGTTTCCCTGCGTATAGGTAGTCTCGGCCCCCTCGATCATCACCCGGACTTGGCCCCGCTGCACATACATCAGCTCAAAAAAATTATGTTTGTGCATGTAGGTCTCATGAAAGAATTCGTGCTTGTTCGGGGTGTGAACGCAAAAGGACCATGCATCCATATAGTTGGAAAACAGATACTCCTGAGGTTTCTGGATGCTGGTTACAATGGACAACGGAGAAAAATAGTCCCGTTCGGCCGTATGGTTGCGAAGATAGTTCGGACCATGGCTGCCGGTCTGGTTCCGCATTTCATCAATGCTGTCAAAAAACAGGTGTTCCATGCGGGCATCCCCCCTTTTATGGCAGTATAGCATGGAATTGAGTATAGTATAACATAGAATTGAGTATTTTTGAAGGAGGAAGTTTCTGTGAAGCGGCAATGTTATAACCCCTATCTTCCCAGTTGGGAATACATCCCGGATGCTGAACCGAAAGTATTTGGTCAGCGGCTGTACATTTATGGGAGCCATGATCTCTTTGGTGCCAAGGAATACTGTGAGGGCGATTACGTATGCTGGTCGACCCCGGTAGATGATCTTTCCGACTGGCGGTATGAAGGCGTAATCTTCAAAAAGCAAGATACGCCGTGGAATAAAGAGAACCTGTCCTACTATGCACCGGATGTGGTGCGCGGCACAGACGGACGGTACTACCTTTACTATTCGGTGGCCAATACGTCGATCACATCGGTCGCTGTGTGTGACAAGCCTGCGGGAAAATACCAATATTTGGGCGATGTTCACTTCCCGGACGGTCGAGTCTACGGCTCAAAGCCGGAGGATTGGTTTATGTTTGACCCAGCCGTTCTGGTGGATGATGACGGGCGGGTGTTTCTCTACGTGGGCAGCGGGCAGAAATCCAACGGACAATTCGGCCACGAGATCAAGGGGCTGTTTGTGATGGAACTCAGCTCTGATATGCTGACCATCATCAGCGAACCCACCATCATCATGCCGGCGGATTTTGATCCCAAGAAGCCGAACTATTGGGAAGGACCCTCTATCCGTCACATCGGTGAGTGGTATTATCTGGTCTATCCGGCCACGGACATCACCGGGCTCAATTACGCGATGAGCCTGTTCCCCGACAAGGGATTTATCCACAAGGGACCGATCCATTCCTCAAGTGATATCGGTCTGGAGGGAAGAAAGCTCATGAATGCGGCATATCCGATGGGAAACAGCCACGGCGGTATGGTATGCGTCCACGGGCAATGGTATATATTTGACCACCGAACGACCAATGGCGCCAAACGAAACCGGCAGGCGGTAGCTGAGCCTATTGAGATCCGTGAGGACGGGACCATCCGCATGGTGGAGTCCACAAGCTGCGGATTGAATGGCGGCCCTTTGAAGGGAATCGGGACCTATCCGGCCTACATTGCCTGCGTCCTGCACCATGCCGGAATGTTTGGTCTGCGCAACCCGATGGACGGACCCGAGATCACCCAGGATGGTCCGGACTACGAGCCGCCGGAGCCCGCGGAACAGGAAGTGACCATAGAGACAGAGAAGGCGGCACCAAAGGCGTATATTTCCAAAATGAAGAATGGCAGTATTGCCGGTTTCCGATATTTTGATCTGACTGAAAGCACCCACATTGCTGTAACGGTTCGCGGCGCAGGCGGCGTGCTGGAACTCTTATCTGGGGAAAAAGACCCTGTCATAGCATCCATTCCCCTTGCCGGGACAGCCGACTGGACAACCGCAGGAGTAAAATTCGATGCCGGACGTCTGGCGTTGGAGAGTGGGCGCCCCCTGGATTCCTGCCCTCTGTATTTCCGGTATAAGGGAAAGGGAACGCTTGACATCTTGAGTATTACATTGGCATAAGGAGAGATAACAATGGACTGGACACCAATCTGGCATCAAGCCGCGGCACCTGCCTTCGCGATGGGCTTTTTGGCGGGCAAGAAAAAAACAGTGGTGTATTCTGTGATATCCCAGGTTTCGGGCGAGAAACTTCGGATCCGCTTCTCCAACCACTATGGAAAGAAACCCTACACCATTGGGGGACTGACCGTGTGGGCACAGGGAGAGATGCATACCGTCACGCGGGACGGCAGCTGTGTTTTCACGGTTCCCGCGGGGGAAAGCTGCTATTCGGATGCGTTGACGCTCCCAGTGACGATGGGGGAAGAGCTGGAAATCAGACTCTACTATGCATCCAAGGTCATGGACAGCAATATGATCGAGGAAAATGCGGTAAGCTACAAGGGAAATCATACGGCGGACAGGGAGCTGCCCCCACCCCGGCGGGAAAAGTATATGGAACAGTACAGCCTTTATGAGGCGATTCCCGGGATGGATCAGATCGAGGTGTTTACCGGGCAGCCTTCCAAAATCATCGTGGCGTTCGGGGACAGTATAACGGCTTTGAACCGCTGGGTAAAACCGTTGCAAAGGCGTCTGTTCGATGCGTATGGCGGTGACTACGCACTGATGAACGCCGGAATCAGCGGGAATTGTCTGCTTTATGATATCCCGGGCCTGATGGGAGCTTCCTACGGGGAAAAAGGGGTGTCCCGCTTTGAGCGCGATGTACTCCGTTTTTCAGGACTCTGCGGCGTGATTTTGGCGTTGGGGGTCAATGATGTAGCCTACTATTCCCAAAAGACAGGGGCGGTCATCTCGCTGGAACAATATGCTTCGGCTGTAACCGATATTGTGGATCGGCTTCATAAGGCCGGTGTCCGGGTGATTGCCCAGACGCTTCCGCCCCGCAGCGGTTTTGTGAAAAAAGGGTATACCCCGGAGATGGAGGCGCTGAGAGTCCGCATCAATGAATGGATCCGAGATAGCGCGCTGTTCGATTATATGGTTGATGCGGATGCACTGCTGCGCGATCCGAAGAATCCTTCGTTCACCGACGAGCGTTATCACCAGGGGGATCACCTGCACCCGAATCAGGCCGGAGGAATGCTGCTGGCGCAGGCGTATGATTTGCAAAAGCTGACGGGGGAGGCATAAGCATGGGAAAAAAGTATTTCACGCTCAGCTTTGATGATGGACTGGAACAGGACAAACGGGTGATCCGGCTCATGAGGCAATACGGGCTCAAAGGGACCTTCAACCTCAATGCCGGCCTGCTTGGCACACGCGGTGAGGTGAAGGGGCTTGGAACCTTCTCTTTTCAGGATTGCCCCGAAGGCGTAAAGCACAAGTGGCCATTTTCCTATGTGCAGCACAACCGAATCCCACAGGACGAGGTGTGCCAGGTCTATGAGGGAATGGAGATTGCCACCCATGGTTTCCGGCATGAACCGCTGGGGGCTGTCAGCGAGGATGAAATGCGCGCATCGGTGGATGCGGACAAGACCGCGCTGGAAAAAATCTTCGGCACTACAGTCGTGGGACACGCCTATGCGCAGGGTTCAACCTCGCCGGCTGCCCAGGCGTATCTGAAGGCGCAGGGGTATCAGTATGCCAGAGTGGTCTTTCCCTCCGGCGGCTTTGCGTTCCCGGATGATCCGATGAACTTTCGGCCTTCCTCCTCGCTGATTCTGAAAAATGCCGCAAAGCTGGTGGAGCGCTTCAAATGTGAGGAACCCGGAGAAAAGGATCTGCTGTTGTTCCTGTGGGCACACAGTTATGAAATGGACTACGACAAGGGAAACGCCAGTTGGTATGCTTTGGAGCGGCTTTTTGAATCGATTGCAGGCCGAAACGATATCGTGTATTGCACAAACAGCGAAGCGTTCGCGCATATTTAAGGAGAGCAGGAAAGTGAAAAAGAAAGATTTTAACCGAGGTTGGCTATTTGGCGCCGTGGGAAAGGAACAGTCTATGCAGCCGGTCACGCTTCCCCACGATGCCATGCTGTACGAGAAACGCTCGAAGGATGCGGCAACAGCGGGAGCGTGCGGATACTTTCCCGGCGGGGCCTATGTCTACGTCAAACGGTTTCTTGTGCCTGAAACGTGGCGGACACAGTCCGCTGTGCTGGAATTTGAGGCAGTTTATCAAAACGCGCAGGTGTTCGTGAACGATGCGCTTGTGGCTGAACAGCGGTACGGGTATACCAACTTCTTTGTGGTGCTGGACCCGCAACTGAAGTATGGCGAAGAAAATGAAATCAAAGTGATCGCGGACAACTCGTCGGTACCCAATTCCCGTTGGTATTCCGGCAGCGGAATTTATCGCAGCGTAAACCTCTTTCTGGGGGATAAGAGTCATATCCGCCCGGATGGACTGCTCGTCTCCACCTCCGGAAACGATGCGGCCCATGTGAAGGTTTCTGTCACCGGCGGTGATACGGTCAGAGTCTCTGTTCTGGATGGTGAAAAGGTGGTAGCACAGGCCGAAACTGCGGTCAAGGAAGGCACTGCGTCGGCGGACATTCCCGTTCCCCAGCCGCGGCTTTGGGACGCGGAACATCCCGAACTGTACCGATGCAGAGCGGAACTGCTGAAAAATGGTGAGATGGTGGATGAGGCGGACGCTTGGTTTGGATTCCGTACCCTTAGCTGGAGTACCAGAGGATTTTTTGTAAACGGCAAGAAAACGCTGCTCCGTGGCGCCTGCGTCCACCACGACAATGGTATTCTGGGCGCCTGCTCTTTTGAGGATGCCGAGTTCCGCCGTGTCCGTCTGCTCAAGGAGGCCGGTTTCAACGCGATACGTTCCGCCCACAACCCTGCCTCCAAGGCGCTGTTGGATGCCTGTGACCGGCTGGGTCTGTATGTCATGGATGAATTCTGCGACAACTGGCTGGTACATAAAAACCCCTACGACTATGCGGACCGGGATTTCCGCGCATGGTGGCAGCAGGATCTCACAGCTATGGTCATCAAAAACTACAATCATCCCAGTGTGGTCATGAACTCTATCGGAAATGAAATCTCCGAACTGGCTATACCCGAAGGACAGGAGTACTGTAAAAAATTGGCAGTCCTGGCACGAAAGCTGGACCCGGACAAAGCAGTGACGATGGGGGTCAACCTGATGCTGTGCAGTATGTCGGCCAAGGGCGGCGGCATATACGGCAACAAAAAGAACGGGAAAGAGAATCAAAACGGCAGTCAGACGATGGACAACGTTCCCACCAGCGCCTTCTTCAACATGCTGATGAACCTGGCCGGGGGTATGATTGAAAAAATGGCCGCCAAACCTGCCGCGGACGATGCCACAAAGGTGAGTTTCTCTTATCTGGATATTGGCGGTTACAACTACGCCGCGTCCCGATACGAGAAGGACGGTACGCTCCATCCCGACCGCGTCATTGTCGGGTCCGAGACCCTGCCCAAGAACCTGTATCATAACTGGCAACTGGTGAAAAAATTCCCCTATGTCATCGGCGACTTTATGTGGACGGGCTGGGATTATCTGGGAGAGGCGGGCATCGGTACCGTCCGTTACAAAAGCTTCAAAAATCCCGGTCAGGACGCGCCCATCATCTCCGCCGGCTGCGGCGTGATCGACATTTGCGGAAAGCTTCGCCCCGAGGTACAGTGGAATCGGCTGATCTGGGGGTTGGACCATACCCCCGGCATCGGCGTAGAACCGTACACCCACGCAGGGGAAACCGGCTCCGAATCCATGTGGCGTGACACAGACGCAGTGGCAAGCTGGTCCTGGGCCGGCTGTGAAGGCAAAAAAAACAAGGTCACGGTCTACTCTGACGGCGAAACGGCGGAACTCATTGTCAACGGGCATTCCTATGGCAGAAAAAAGACGAAGGAATACAAGGCCGTCTTTAAACGCGTTGTCTATGAGCCCGGTACCATCACCGCAATCAGCTACGATGGCGAGGGAAAAGAACAGAGCCGCACTTCCATGAAGACAGCGGCAGGACCTGCCGAGCTGCGTGTGGTGGCCGACCGGAGCACCTTGCAGGCAAAAGCGCAGGATTTGGCCTACATCAGCATTGACCTGACGGGGGCGGATGGCATCACCAAATCTTCTGAGGATACTGCGGTCACGGTGGAGGTTGACGGTGCCGGGACGCTGCTGGCCCTTGGTTCTGCACGTCCTAACATGGGGGAAAACTTTTTCTCCGATACCCACACGACCTACTACGGCAAGGCATTGGCCGTGGTCCGCGGCGGCGATGCCCCCGGAAAGATTACGGTCACGGTGAGAGCAAAAGGCCTGCCGGCCAAAACGCTTGAATTGGAGGTAATCTGAGGAAAAGGCATAGGCCAAACGGCAAATCCCGATGTCTAACCAAAAAGACTGCAACAATTGTTGCAGTCTTTTTCTGTGTGATCTACTTCATGAATTTTGCGTAAATTCACATTCTTCTGAAAGTGGAAGATTGGAGCAGCGAAATCAGCGAGCAGAATGTGCCGGTGCTGATTCTCATGGAAGGGCTGACCATGTATCTGAACGCACCTCTGCGAGGGAGGTGCCCCGAAGGGGGCGGAGGGAGTGAACCTTGCCATAGCCCGAAATATTTCGGGCAGTCGTACAGTTCTCTTCGGCGCCAGGCCCATCTGTCGCTTCGCGACATCTCCCCACACTGTGGGGAGTCACCCTCGCAGAGGGGGCCAAGGGGTGAGCACACCTTTTTCGGCAGGCTGGAAGGATGTCGTTTTTTGAAAACACCCGCAAGCCTACCGGCTTTGGTGGGAAAGTTATGGTGAATATGATGAATCTGTTCCATGTGCTATTCGCGGTGCTGGAGCCCAAGGACACTGCGGTATATAAGCTCATCGCGACCAAGCCGGGCGAGGCTGCATCAGAGGGATGATAGAATCACCAACGCCGCCCATTTTTCAAACAGCAATGTGTTCCGGTACAACTTTTCTGTAAGAAGCAAAAAATGAATTTATTTGATTTTATTCTGATTTTTGACTTGTTCATCGACGATTTATATGGTATAATATCTGCTATCAAGTTCATAAGCAAACCCGGCGCAAGCCGGCGACGCAAAGCTATAGGGGCCCATTGGGTCAGCCAGTTGCCAGAAAAAAATGTTGCTTTTTCTGCCATCAGTAGCTTTGTGTTCTTTTTTGAAAACAGAGGTTGACAAGGTTGAATGCACAGCGATATACTGACCGCAGAGCAGAGCAGAGCAACTATAATGCTCTGCCGTTTTCGGTTGCCCGCAAATATTGTTTTATAAGGTTAGATAACGCTTTCAGGTATGGGTTCGCCATACCTTGAAAGCGTTGTTTGCTTTTTTAGGCGTCATACATGTAAAGGTAGAGGGGATTGTACTATGAATCTTGTAAAGCGTGCCGGTGTTTACAGGGAGCTGGCCATTCTGACAGCGATGCTGATTTTAACGGCGCTGCTGTCTTTCCCGGCGCGTGCGGAAGAAGCGGAAAGCCAGCATGAGCACGTGCGCGTTGGCTTTTTTGCGATGGACGGCTATCACATGATGGATGAGGATGGAAACCGCAGCGGTTACGGCTATGATTTCCTCCGCCTGATGGCGCGCTATTGGGATGCAGACTATGAGTACATCGGCTATGACAAAAGCTGGGAGGATATGCAGCGGATGCTGCTGGACGGCGAGATCGACATGGTCACTTCTGCCCGCAAAACGCCTGAACGCGAAGAATTGTTTGATTTTTCCCGTCCCATCGGAACCAGCAACGGTATCCTGACGATCCGCGGCGATAATACTGCTATCGTTGAGGGGCAATACAGTACCTACAATGGGATGCGTGTTGCACTCCTGAACGGAAACTCCCGGAATGCTGAATTTGCAGAGTATGCACAGACCAAAGGCTTTACCTACACATCGGTTTATTTCGATTCGACGGAGAAGATGGCAGAGGCCCTTCAGAACGGAACGGTCGATGCCATTGTCACCAGTTCCCTGCGCAGGATAAACAACGAGCGCATCCTTGAAAAATTCGGCAGCAGTGATTTTTATGTGATCGTCAAAAAAGGAAATACCGAGCTTCTGAACCAGGTAAATTATGCAATCGATCAGATGAACGCCGCCGAGGGCAACTGGAAAACGACCCTCTATAACAAAAATTACGAAAGCACCGATGCCAAAAATCTGGAGTATACGGAAGAAGAAAAGCGCATCATCGCCCAATATTCCAAGGACAATCCCCTTCACATCCTGTGCGACCCGACCCGGTATCCCTATTCTTATACAGAAAATGGCGAGGTAAAGGGCATTCTCCCGGACTATTTCCGGAAGATAGCGGACTATGCCGGGCTTTCCTATGAATTTCTTGTCCCCGCAACCAGAGATGAATATATCGCGTATCAAAGCGCTAAGGGCACGGTAGACATCAGCATTGATGCACGATTGGATACGGACAATTACGCAGAAACCAAAGAATGGGGATTGACCGCACCCTATATCACGATGCGCATGGCAAGGGTGACGCGGAGAGATTTTGACGGGAACATCCATGTCGTCACCACGGTCAACCAGACCGTGTCCAAGTCGATTGAAGATGCATTGGCACCCGGTGCGGAAAAACTGATGTGCAGTACCCGTCAGGAGATGATGGAAGCTGTCCGTGACGGCAAGGCGGATGCAGCGTTTGTCTACTATTATATGGCGCAGGCGTTTGTCAACGGCGACACGACAGGCACCTTGACCTACACGCCGCTGGAACAGCCCACCTTCAGCTACCGCATGGTGGTTTCCTCCACGGAAAATCACGCGCTGGCAGGTATCCTGACAAAGGCAATGTACGCGATGCCGGAGAATCTTGTCGAGGATCTTGCGGCGCAGTACACCGCATATAAAGCGACAAATCTGACCTTTGCAGACATGATCCGCCTGCATCCGGCTGCGGCTTTGCTTATCATCGTATTTATCTCGTGTATGGCGGTCACGCTGATCATTATTATGAGCCGTTTGCAGACGCGCAGAGAATTACAGCTTGCCGCCCAGCAGAAAGCAGAAGAAATGACCACCCTTGCAGAGCAGGCGCAGGCCGCCAGCAAAGCAAAAAGTGTCTTTCTTTCCAATATGTCCCACGATATCCGTACCCCGATGAATGCCATCATCGGCTTTACGAATATCGCGCTGCATCAGGATTCTGTACCCGAAATCCACAACTGCCTGAAAAAAATCGAGGACAGCTCGGATCATCTGCTGTCCCTGTTGAATGATATACTGGATCTGAGCCGCATCGAAAGCGGAAAGGTGGTATTCTCCCCTGTTCCGGCGGATATCACCGCCGTTACGGATAGTGCAATTGAGATCATAAACGGTACCCTTCTGAACCGGAGCCTGAACTTTGAGGTACACCGTGAACCGATGGAAAATCCCTATGTCATGACGGAGCCTGTCCGCATCCGGGAGATTCTGGTCAACATCCTGAACAACGCCGTAAAATTCACCAATGACGGCGGTACGATCCGTCTGGATGTGAGCAACCGTCCGGGAGCCGATGCACAGCACAGGGTGGTTTGCTATCGAGTTCAGGATACCGGTGTCGGTATGAGCGAGGAATTCCTGACAAAGCTCTTTGACGAATTTGCGCAGGAGAGAAACGACGCAAGAACGCAGTATAAAGGCACAGGTCTGGGTATGCCCATCACAAAGGGATATGTAGAAATGATGGGTGGAACCATTGCGGTGGAAAGCAAAAAGGGAGTCGGCACGACCTTTACCGTGGAAATCCCCATGGAGCTGACAAGCTCTGAAAAGGTCGAAAAAACAAAGAAGCCGGCAAAGCGCAAAAGCCTGAAAGGGATCAAGGTGCTTCTGGCAGAGGATAACGATTTGAACGCCGAGCTTGCTACGATACTGTTAGAGGATTCGGAGATGATCGTAACCCGTGCGGCGGACGGGCAGGAGGTTGTCGACCTGTTTGCCAATCACCCGGCGGGTACCTATGATATTATCCTGATGGACATTATGATGCCGAAAATGAACGGACTGCAGGCAGCAAAAGCCATCCGCGCCATGCAGGCGGAACGCCCGGATGCAGAAGAAATCCCCATCATTGCACTGTCGGCCAACGCTTTTGCGGAGGATGTGCAGACCTCTCTGGATGCGGGCATGAACGGTCATATTTCCAAGCCTCTTAATGTGGCGGAGGTAGCCAAAGCCATTGCGAGAAATCTGAATAAGTCATGACCGCTTTTTGCAAAGCAAGACAGGTGGTTTCTGGTAAAGATATAGCAATTCAGGGCAGACTTCAAAGAACGCTGCGTGACAAATTGTTCTGTAGCCTCATGCAACCGGTGAAACAGTTTATTGGCGTTGTGTTTCTATAATCTTAAAAATAAAAGAGAACGGCAGGTACATTTGAGCTGTACCTGCCGTTCTCTGCTTGGCATTACTTTTTTTCCTCAGAATCCTTGGATTCCGGTTCATCCACTTTCTCAAGGAATGCATCCACGAAGGCATTTTCCACCTTCTTATAACCGCCGACCACGGTATCTTCGACCTTATGGTAGGCTGCGGTTGCTTTTTCTGCCATGCCGCCGGTTTTCAGCGAACCATCTTCCTCCAGAAATTTGTCTGCGAACTTGTCCTCAATGCCCTGATATAAGGTTACGAGTAACCTTACCGGGGAATTGGAAAAGCAGTTGCCTTCGGTGGAGGATATTCAAAATAGAATTAAATGAGCCTTTTTGAAATTTGTTAAAAGTATTTTTACCGTATGTTCTTACAGAGTTTATTTGCATTTTGACCACCATTTGACCACTACTGTGCAGTCGCCCCTCAAAATGCCGAAAAAGCCTGTTGTGATAACCGACAACAGGCTTTTTCCTGTTTTGGCGGTAAATGTGCAGAGCCAATAAAGTTCACGTTTCATCGTCAGTCTATACTGCCTTGTCGTAGTTCTCCGACCCGGAAGGCCAGAGGTTCGAATCCCTTCGGGCGCACTTAAAAAAGCGCATTGCCATGTACTTTTGCAATGCGCTTTTTGGTTTGATGTTATTTTGGCTTCAGAATCACTTCCCGCTTTCAGGGAAGATGATTTTGTTGACAAAGAAGAAAATAACCATAGACACGCCGCCGTTCAAAACCGTCGTGCCGATGTTATAAATAAAGTCCGGCACCAGCAGCCCGGCTACGGCAACCCATACGCAGTTGATGGAGTTGACGATGCAGGTGATGACGCAGAAAGCCAGCACATACCACGCGATCTGCTTGCCTAAATTGCCCTTGCTGCGGAACACGAAATTGCGCTGGATCGGGAAGTTGATGCATTCACCAATCACCATAGCAATCATATACGCGCAAAAGTACGGCAGCCCGCCGTGGGCGGCATCGTAGCCGAGGATGTTCCACTTGAAGGTTTCCCCAAACAGGGTCACATCCACGCCGGGCCAGCCGAAATCCACCACCGGCAGACTGCTGAACGCAGCGGGCAAAAATTGCAGCCGCGCCACCGTCTGATGCCCGGCAAACACCTGCACCCCCTCCAGTTCGATCGTCTGGAAGCCAGTCATCTCCGCCCGCAGCTGGTACACCGCATAGGGGCGCACCGTGGTGTTGGCTTCATCCAGGCTGTAGGCTTCGTCCGGGGCAGTCAGCACCAGTTCCGGGGCGGAACCGACATCGTTGGTGGTCAGGCGTGCAACCTGTATTCCCGCTTCGTTCAGCACCAGCACCGTCACGCCGGGCAGCGGCGCAGCGTTTTCGGCCAGTGCTGTATACACTTGTAAGGTTCCACCTGGCATAGAAACACCTCCTGCACTACCCTATGCCGCAATGCGGCGGGGCGTGCAGGAGGTGTTTTGTTAGAGTTTTACTATTTGGGGTTACTGCGGTTCTTTGGCAAAGAACTCTTTCACCAGCTTGACCACCGTTCCGGAAAGCAGCAGCAGCGCGATCAGGTTGGGGATGGACATCAAGCCGTTGAAGGTATCCGCAATGCTCCACAGCAGGCCCAGGTCCACGGTAGCGCCCAGGATGGCAACAAAGGAGTAAACGACCAGGAAAGGCCGCACCACTTTGTCGGTGTGGAAGAGATACTCAATGCAGCGGGAGCCGTACAACCCCCAGCCGATGATGGTAGAAAATGCAAAGCAGCACAGCGCCACCGCCGTGAACAGCGATGCCCAGCCGCCATAGGTGAGGGTAAAGCCGGAGATGGTCAGCTCCGCACCGGCGGCCTGGCCGTAATTGACCGAC
>ENA-UEOJ01001552-UEOJ01001552.1-human-gut-metagenome-genome-assembly--contig:-NODE-1552-length-15900-cov-3.563294_pt1 | contig 15900 bp, 15 predicted proteins | sample MGYA00242885_ERZ507886 | MGnify/ENA primary metagenome ERZ507886 (study PRJEB26167, sample SAMN06115505) | human gut metagenome | host: Homo sapiens | place: China:Anhui | collected 2015-08-07... | reverse complement strand
CGGTGTCCATTTAACCGGATTTAGTGGCTTTCTTGGCTTTCATGGAATTTTACATGAAAGCTATGTAATAGTTGCGATTGGAATAATCGGTTTGATACTTCTGATTACTGACTTTATCCGCATAAAAAAGAATAATCGCTGATGACCGGACAATGCAGAGTTGATCTTAAACTGAATAGGTTTATTTCGGCTCGGCAGCATTGACCTGTCGGTAGAAATACATATATTTGAATTAAGAAAGGGAGTGATGCTGCCGGTGTGCCGTCCGTTTGTATGGACAGGAGTCTGATGCACTATGCAATACCTCAAGAAGCGCATTATGCTGTTCCGCTGTCTTTACGCACCACGACACACGGCTTACAAGACAAAGAAAATCATCTTTATATGGAAGTATGGTGGCCGGGAGTATTGTTCTAAAAGCGAAAAGCCTCCACCTGCCAAAAGATGCTTTTTCTGCGGACTTTTTAATAAACGACTTGGAGCGGTCGAATTTGTACTGAGTTACAGATTCGGCCGCTTTTTGATTTGTTCTCGACTACTTGGTCACTGGTGTCGAGCACCACCACTTCCGATTTGTTTTCCACAAAAAACAAATCGGAGGTAACAGAGGTGCAAAATTATCGCAAAAGCGACTATGCGATAAACAAAAACAGCCCAAATATCGTTTATCGCTTTCATAACGAAATCATAGAAATCACACTGGAGGATTATCTGAAGGAGAATCCTGACAAAACGGAACATGACTTTGCAGAGCTGAAAGCCCTGTCCGATCAAATTTACTATGAGCAGGATCGGGCAGAGAGCGCCCAGACCCGCAAGGATGTTTCGATCCACGGTTTGGAGGAAACGGAGCATTGTGCCACTCGCGCTCTGGATGAAGAATGGGAAGAACGAGTTGTTGACATACAGAACCGCAAGTATGCCTGGAAAGCCCTGGAGCAGCTTTTTACAGTGGGCGCTTTGACCGAGGTTCAGAAACGGCGATTCCGGCTTCATGTTTTTCAGGGACTCTCTACCCGGCAGATCGGTCGCATGGAAGGGACAAGCCATCAAGCCGTTGCCAAGTCCATAAACCTGGCGATTGCCAAACTTAAAAAATATTTTGCGGCACAGGGTTGACACCCCTGCGGTTTCAGGACGATAGGTGAAAGGCATTCTTTCGAGTGTTCTTCTTTCACCTGTACCTTGACAACCGCATACTCATTCATCAGTAACATCCCCCCTTTCCAGCTCGAAGAGCTAAAGCCGATTCAGGGGCCGCGCCATGATATACGGACATGATGAGCAGATCCCACCTGATTATCATAATTGGTCTTGCATACAATCCTGTCCTGTATGAGCGAGTAACGGCAGCCTGTAAAAACCGGGCAGCACCCGGCGCGGCCATGACCGGAAAGGGGCATAATGGTACTCCTGTCCAGCCACAGCCCTGCTTAAGATCAGAGTAGTCCATAACATTTGGAAACCATCTGGTTGCAGGATCACGCAATGGGGGCAGCTCGGAGAGATCCTCGGAGGGGTGAGATTCCCGTGGGCCGGTTCGCTGCCGGTCACTGATGACTTCCCAATATGTGCGGGGTGTCAAGGACAAATGGCACATAACAAGAAAACAAATCGGATTTTGTATTTCGCCGGAAATGGGGCAGGTCTTATGGCCTGCCCCGTTTTCCGGCTTACTTAATATTCAGGAGGTCAGTTTATGCGAAAGGCTATCCGGCGTGGCGATCTGTTCTATGCAGACCTGAACCCGGTGGTCGGCTCCGAGCAAGGCGGCATCCGCCCTGTCCTTGTTATCCAAAATGATGTGGGGAATCACTTTAGTCCTACCGTTGTTGCAGCAGCCATCACCAGCAGAAAAGCGAAGAACAGTCTGCCTACCCATATCCTACTTGAGAATGTGCCGGGGCTTGCGCCTACCTCTCTGCTTCTGTTGGAACAACTGCGGACAATAGACCGGAAGCGGCTCCGTGGTTACATTGGGCGTATCAGTAAAGAAAAAATGCTGGAGGTAGATGCAGCCCTGGCAATCAGCATCGGCATAGGATACCCCAACGAAAGGAGGACTCACAATGTATGAAAATGACGGCGGCCTACTCTCTCCCAGAGATGCCTACCGATTGATGTTAAAAGACTACCCGGATGTGATGGACATTGGTCAAATGTGTGAGGCGCTTGGCGTCAGTACAAAAACCGGGTACAAGTTACTTAAAGATGGGAAAATTGAGTACCTTAAAATTGGACGGGCTTACCGCATCCCCAAAGCCCACATTCTTCGTTATTTGAAAATCACCTGCTCCACTTTTGCGGAGTAGCAGGCTATGGTGTCGATCTTCACCGGATAGACGCAGAAAGTTAACAATTCTGACGCGGATTTACCTGGAGTTTTGTTCTGTCCGATGATACAATAAAGGTGTCATTGGTAGGTGAACTCAATACCGCAAAAGGAGGAACAGATCAGTATGCCAGCGGTACACCTGCAAGAAAACAGCAAACTAATCTCCGGCCATGTGGCCGAGAAAAAAGGGTATCTCTATTGGGTTCTAAACCTTACCGATGAGAACGGTAAGAGAAAGCCCAAATGGATTCCCACCCATAAGAAAGTCAAGGGCAATAAGACCTGGGCAAACAATATGCTTCCCACCATCCGAAAAGAATGGACGGAAAAGCTGCTTCAGGAGGCTACGGCCTCACAGCAGTCGGCTTCTCCGTCTGGCCCGTCATCCGCAGCGATTTCCTTTGTGGATTTCCTGTACCAGTGGCTTGAGTACAAGTACAAGTCTGCTACCGGACGGGTGATGGACAGCAAGCCCATTGAACTCTCGACCTATTCGGGATACGAACAACAGCTTAACAACCCCATCGCCCCGTATTTCCGAGAGCATCCTGTCGCCCTTTGTGACCTTACCAAACAAGATATTCTCGCTTTTTATGAGAAAGAATTGGAACGGGTCAAGCCGACCACCGTTAAACATTACCACGCTCTGATTCATGGGGCGTTGAATTATGCGGTTGACAAAAATCTGATTCCAAGCAATCCGGCTGACCGGATTATCATTTCCAAGCCTGAACCCTTCAAGGGTGACTACTACCTGGATTCGGAAGTCCTGAATCTGTTTGAAGTTATCAAGGGGCATAAGATCGAGCTGGTAGTTCTACTGACTGCTTTTTACGGCCTGCGCCGCAGTGAGGTTATCGGTTTGAAATGGAGTGCCTTTGACTTCAACCATAACTGCTTCTCCATTCGGCATACGGTAACAACCTGCAATGTAAAGGGAGAGCGGGTCACGATTAAGAAGGACAAGGCAAAGAACAAATCCAGTCTGCGGACTTATCCATTGATTCCTTTTTTGAAAGAACGGTTGCTGGAGGCCAAGAAACAGCAGGAAGAAAATCGCAAGCTGTGCGGGCGCGCCTACAACAAAGAATATCTGGGATATGTCTGTGTCGATGTGATTGGCAATCTCATTAAACCCAACTATGTGTCCTCGACCTTTGGGAAGTTGCTTGCCAAGAACAATTTACGGCACATTCGTTTCCACGATCTTCGCCATACCTGTGCCTCGCTTTTGCTGGCCAACGGTGTTCCGATGGAACAGGTAAAAGAATGGCTGGGACACAGTGAGATTTCAACAACGGTGGATATTTACGGGCATCTGCAATATGCCACGAAAAAACAATCCGCCGCAGCCATTGAGCAGGACATTGTGGCGCCCATGCTGCAAAACCTATCGGCGGTTTCTCCATAAAAAGGAAAGAGGTCTACCAGCTTTTCGCTGGCAGACCTCATGGCGGAGATGGAGAGATTCGAACTCTCGCGCCGGTTTTGAGCCGACCTACCGCATTTCGAGTGCGGACCCTTCAACCGCTTGGGTACATCTCCAAATTTATGTTATATCCCTGGTCCCGACCCGCCGACCAATTCAGCCGGTGGAAATCGGGAAGAACAACAGGATAGAACAAGCAACATTATTCAATTTGAACTCGGCTGGAACCCGCATGGTTCCAAGGGTTTCAGCCGTTTGGCACTCCGCATAGGAAACCTGATTTCGAATCCGGACCCTTCAGCCACTTGGGTACATCTCCAAGCGATCCTATTTGCCCCCCGCAGACGGTCAAGTCCAAACCCCAAGGGGACTGCGTTAGATATTATGACATATTTTCACAGCTATTGCAAGAGAAATACTTGCGCAGCGAAGGAACACAGCATAGAATGAGCATATCTTACCTGTGCGGATGACGAAGGAGGAAGTGCTATGGCCCTGCGGGTCTATATTCTTGGTGATGCCGCAACTTACCAAAACTATGCACTGGCGGTGGAACGTGCCGGAGGGATTTCCTGCTTCGAGAGCCGGCCGGCGGATTGCGACTGCTTGCTGCTGCCCGGCGGCGGGGACATGGAATCCTGGCGTTACGGCCAGAAAAACACAGCCTGCCGGGATCTGGAGCCGGAACGGGACGCGCTGGAACTGGATCTGCTGGCGGATTTTACGGCCCTTGGCAAGCCGGTCCTGGGTATATGCCGGGGAATGCAGACCATCAATGTATTTTTCGGCGGCGATCTGGTGCAGGACTGGCCAGGACACAGCGCCATAGAAGGCGTTGACCGGCTCCACAGCGTTCAAAATGCACCGTCCTTTCTGCGGGAGCTATACGGAGAGCGCTGTGTGGTCAACAGCTGCCACCACCAGATCATCGGCCGCCTAGGCACCGGTTTAGAGGCCCTGCAACGGGCGGAGGACGGCATAGTAGAGGCCTTCCGGCACAAAACCTTGCCGGTTTGGGGGATCCAATGGCACCCTGAGCGGCTGACAGCGGACTGCCAAACGGGCACGGTGGACGGACTGGCGGTATACCGGGCGTTTCTATCTCAGGCAGCCTTGTAAGAGCTCTGCCTGTTAACCGCAGGCCGTATCCGGATCGGACAGGAACTGTGCACCACGATCCACCAATACGCGGAAAATCCGGTCGCAAAGATTTTCTGTAAAGGGTAAGATGAAGGGTAAACACCATTTCAGCGCAGCAAAAAATCCCTCAAAGCCTTGCGGCTCTAAGGGATTTGTTTGGTGGACGATACAGGACTCGAATTCGCAAATTGTTGTTTTCTATTACTTTTTTCGGCAAAATATGTGATATTTAGTTTTGAAATCATAAAATTTAGTACCAGTCAGTCCAGTTGTTTTATAGAGGATGACCCGCTAAAGGGTCAAAATAAGGGTCAAATTCAGGCCCGCGAAAGGACTGTCACACAATGGAAATTACTTATCGGAAGCATGAAGATTTTTGTGTCCCCAATTTGCTTATGCATGGAAGTGAACCGGCAGCATACGGACGTTTTGGCAGGATGCGGCTCAAGTATCTGAAGGAGCACCGCAGAGGAACTTATACCACCTTGAAAACTTCTGGGCAACTAACACATCACCTCAACGAAATCGACCGTGAAGCAAACCAAATGTTACGGTTGCTAATCGAGCAGATGGCTCAGGCGCAAGGCATTACGGAACAGCTAAAGGCCGAGGATCAAGTGGCGTGGGTGGGGGCGGTGAACTGCATCCGCAGCGCGGTGGAGGAAATTGTGTTAAATGAACTGATCTGCTGTTGATAAAATGAAAAGCCTGCCGTTCAAATGATTTTGGACGGCAGGTTTTCATATTTCGTGCAAAAATTCAAAGGCTGCACAGCCTACGGCACAAAACAATCGTTTGTTTCGGTACGTAGAGAGAAATCGCTTACAGCTGATAGCACACTTTCATTAAACTTTTCCAGTGGTCACATTGTTATCCCATATTGCGGTATGGAAGTGTGGCGATTCTGGGGGACTCATGCTATACTGATGGTCACCGGAAACCGCTCAAAAATTTTTTTATTTTTTTTGAAAATCGTGTAAGAAATGGCGCGGCTCGTGCGTCTATATAGCAGAAACCCAAAAAAGCTACATAAAAAAGGTGGTGGAGCTGATGCTGGCGATCCTTTTAGCCGCATTGGAAAGCGAGGCAGACAAGCAAAAATTCACGGACATTTACGAGCAGTATCACCCGCAGATGGAGCAGACGGCGCTCCGCATTTTGAAGAACCAGCATGACGCCGAGGACGCCGTGCAGAACGCATTTATGCAGATCATCCGGCATTTTGAAAAAATTGATGAAATTCCCTGCGAGAAATTGCCCTTCTGGATCGTCTGTATTGTGAAGAACGAAGCAGTCACGATCCTGCGGAAAAATCAGCGGACGGTGCAGTTGGAGAATTGGGACAGCTTTGCGGCTGACGCGGAAAGCGTGACGGACTATCTGGAACTGGTGCAGCTCTTTTCCAGACTGCCGGAGACCTACCGGGCGGTGCTGGAAATGCGGCTGCTGCTGGGGTACACCGGAAAAGAAATCGCCCGACACCTTGCGCTGTCAGAGTCGGCGGTCAACACCCGGATCTTCCGTGGACGCGCGCTGCTTCGGGAAATCGCGGAAAAGGAGGCGTTTTACGCATGACAGATCAGGAATTGGATACCTTGATGCGGCGAGTTCTGTTGGATTCTTTGAAACTTGACGCGGAAAGCACGGCCAGCGGCGAACTGGCCTTTGAACCGACGCCCCGGTATCAGCGGCAGATGGCGGCGATGGTGAAGGACCCGCTGAAATGGGAACGCAGGCGGGCACGGCCCCTGTGGAAGAATGTGGCGCAAAAGGCCGCTGTGATCCTGCTGGTGTTCTCGCTCAGCCTGGGGAGCCTGATGGCAGTCAGCCCCACGGTGCGGGCCGCAGTGGTACGCTGGGTCACGGAATGGTACGAGACTCATGTGGTGTATAGATTTTCGGGAGAACAGCTTTCCGGAGAAATGCCACAGTATGAGATCACGAATTTACCGGAGGGCTATGCTGAGGATGTGAGCAAGCGGATAGAATGGCCAGAATATATTTCATTCACTTATCACAATTCAAACGAAGAAAATGATCAAGGCATTATTTTTGATTACACCTATATGTCACAAGGCGGTGTGGCTGATTTTGTGACAGAGGACAGCGAAACGATCTCGGTGACAGTGAATGGTATGAAAGGACAACTTTTTTTAGCTAAGGACTGGAAGAATACAAGAAGTACCCTAACTTGGATTGATGGGGATAGTAACATTCAATTTACGCTCATGGCGGCTCTCAATGAGGCTGATATTTTGCACATAGCTGAGAGCGTTTCCTTGGTGAAAACAGAAAAATAAATAAAACTCGCAAAATCCTGTAACAAATCACATCGCTCCTGCGTCTTGAAAGTAGAGAGCCAGAACCCACCCATAAAAGAATAAGGAGGAATCATTATGAAGAAGTATCGTTCGTTTACGGCGGGTGTAGTCGCGACACTCATGGCGGTTTCGACTGTGGGCACCGCGCTGGCCGCTTCCAGCCGGGTAGAGTACAACAAGGCTGGAATCTCCCTGTTCGGTGAGAATAAAGTCCTCACCGGAGAATCCTACAAGGCCCCCAACGGGCAGGATGTTCCCTCTGTCATTACATACGTTGATGAGACCGGCGGCAAAACCAACTATCTCTCCATCCGCCAGATCTCCGAGCTGCTGGGCATCGAAGTCCGCTGGGACGGACAGAAAAATCGGGTCAACTTGGGTGCAGACCCTGCGGATTATGTGGTGGTAGGCGGGAAAGAGGACGATGGCAGTATCCCCGCCAACGCCACGAAGCCGGTGCTGGGGACTGCCCATGGGCCGTTCACAGAGATCGACCCGGCCAAGGCTGTCGGAAAGTCCCTGACGGGCGTTCTTCAGGACAACACCAAGGTACAGACTACCTGCGGTTATTCGCTGGAAGGCACCTTCTATCCCGAGGACGGACAGTACATCGTGCTGACCGTGACCAACAATGGCTCTGCCGCGCAGACGGTGACTGCCGGACGGGCACTGACGCTGGGCGGTTTTGAAAAATTCACTTCCGTTGACATCGGCGCAGGCGAAACCCTGACCAGAGCCTTCTTGATTGCGGACGATGCGGAGGAACTGGAAAGCACGCTGGCCTTCGGCGTCTACGCCAAGGGCGTTTCCGGACTTAGTGACATCACGGTTTCTCTGAAGCAGTATAAATAAAGAGTAGGGGAACCACCGCACAGAGTGCAGAACTTCTGTGCGGTGGGCCTTTCAGACGTTTCCTGCATTTTAGAAGGAGATACAAAATGAAAGCAATAAAAAAATTGCCACTTTTTGTTTTGGCGCTGCTGTTTCTGGTGAGTTGTCAGGCGAAACCTGCTACGGATGATACGGATAGTGACGTTTCCATCGTTGAGTGGGAACGCTCTGACCTCTACACGGACGCTGACATCCAAGCCGCCATGGATGCCGTGATGACCTATTTTGAAACAGAGTTTAAGGGCTGCACCTTGACTCAGCTCTGCTATCCCGGAGATGCGTCAGCCGACCTGTTCACCGAATGGGCAGAAGAATGTGAAGCGGATGAGGCCATTGTTCTGTATTCGTCTTTTGATACGGATGCATCGGGTGGTGATGGCTCATTAGAGCCAAATACAACGTATGATGACTTTCAGTGGATCTTGGTGAGGGACAACGGCGGAACGTGGGAAGTGAAAACGTATGGTTACGGATAATACGAAGAATGGACCAGATAATTTAGGCAGGGCCATCAAAAACTCATCTGAGTTGAGATAAAGAATCCCCCCGCGCCGTAAGGCGCGGGGGTGCTTTTCCCTTGACATTCTCCTGTAACTTGCTATAATGAGGGTAGGAAAAGGGCGCTGCGACAAGCGGTTATGACCCCATCAAATGAAAAGTTATCTAAGCGAACTTAGAAACCGTCACTTGGCAGAGTGGCGGTTTCTGCTTTTTACGATAATCGTCACGGTGAACCGTCCGATATGTAACGTAATCCGCATGAGCAACACCCCCTTTGCGGGTGTGTAGCCATAACCGCCTGCCGTTGTGCAGCGCCTGTGCTTATTCCACCAATTTTGATATTTTTTGTCAAGAAAGGCCCCGCACCGAAAGGTGCGGGGCTGCTGCTTTTTCAAACGATGGGCCGCGTCAGCGCTTGGCCATCAGGCGCTTCATGCCCTGCTCCAGCCCCTCGGCGGAAAGCTCGAACATGGGGAACATCTGGGCCAGCTGATAGTGGGTCTGAGCCCAGAAGCCGGCCTGGGTGGGGGTGGGCTCCGGATTCATCCAGATGAGGTACGGGAAATGCTTTTTCAGCAGTTCCAGCCATTCCAGGCCGGAGGCGCCGTAGCGCTGGGTCCGCCAGTCGAACTGCTTTTCCCGCAGTTCATAGGGATTCATGGCGGCGTCGCCTACGATGATGACCTTATAGCTGGCGTCGAAGTTCTGCAAAAGCCATTCTGTGGCGGTCTTGCCGTCCTGCCACAGCCGGGGGCCGTTGTAGAGGTCGCCGTAAATGCAGTTGTGGAAATAATAGGTGTGAAGCTCCTTGAAGTGGTTGGACTTGGTGGCCGCCTGGAACAGCTGGCTGCACAGGCCGGAATAGTAGTCCATGGAGCCGCCGGAGTCCATGAGCAGCAGGACCTTCACCGTGTTCTTCCGGGGGTTCTTGTAGCGGATCTCCAGCCGTCCGGCGTTTTCGCAGGTGTCGTGAATGGTGGCGTCCACATCCAGCTCCTGCTCGGCGCTCCGCTCCTGGTTGGAAAGCTGCCGCAGAGTGCGGAAGGCCATCTGGAACTGGCGGGTGTCCAGGGTGTTGTCCTTGCGGAAATCCCGGAACTTCCGCTCCCCCGCCACCGCCATGGCGGTGCGGTGCATGGACTCGCCCCCCAGGCGCAGGCCGTTGGGATGCCAGCCGCTGTTGCCCCAGGGGGTGAAGCCCTGGGTGCCCACCCAGTACCGACCGCCGTTGTGTTCCTCGGTCTGCTCCTTCAGCTTCTGCTCCAGCCGCCGCAGCAGAGTTTCCAGGTCCTCCTCCGGGAAGCCGGCGCCCCGCAGCTCCTCCACCGTGCGGCGGAGGTCGTCGCTGGGGTGGTTCAGCCAATCCAGCAGATCCTCCGGCAGTTCGCCGGTGTAGGGAACATCCTTGAAGAATTCCAGAAACACCTGGTCGAAGCGGTCAAACTCCGTTTCGCTCTTTACCACCACCGCCCGGCACAGGTGGTAAAACCCGGTGAGGGTGGAGTGGTGCAGGCCCTTTTCCATGCCTTCCAGCAGCGTGATCCACTCGTTCAGGGAGACGTTCAGTCCCCGCTGGCGCAGCAGGTAAAAAAACGCGGCAAACATGGCTTACTTCACCTTCCGTAGGGTCCGCAGGTCCTTATCCTTTTTCAAAAGCACCCCGGCATAAGGGATGGTGTCCTCAATGCGGCAGGGGTCCACGCCGCCGGCCACCAGCGCCCGGATCCAGTCCACCAACTCAGAGGTGGAGGGCTTTTTCTCAATGCCCCGCAGCTCCCGCAGCCAGTAGAAGGCGGCGAGGGACTGCTTCACCAGCTTTTCCTCCAAATCACCGAAGTGGACCCGGAGAATGGCTTCCATCTGCTCCTGCTCCGGGAACTCGATGTAGTGGAACACGCACCGGCGGAGGAAAGCGTCCGGCAGTTCCTTCTCTGCGTTGGAGGTGATGATGACGATGGGGCGCTGCTTGGCCTGTACGGTCTCCTTCGTCTCGGGGATGTAGAACTCCATCCGGTCCAGCTCCCAGAGCAGGTCATTGGGAAATTCCAGATCCGCCTTGTCGATCTCGTCGATCAGCAGGACCACCTGCTCATCGGCAGAGAAGGCTTCGCCCAGCTTACCCAGCTTGATGTATTTTTTAACGTCATCCACACCGGCGTTTCCAAACTGGCTGTCATAGAGCCGCTGTACCACGTCATAGACGTACAGGCCGTCCTGAGCCTTGGTGGTGGATTTTACGTTCCAGATAATGAGTTTTTTCCCAAGAGCGTCCGCCACGGCCTGAGCCAGCATGGTCTTGCCGGTGCCCGGCTCACCCTTGATGAGCAGAGGCTTCTGCAAAGCCACGGCAATGTTGACGGTCTCCATCAGGTCGCGGGACGCCACGTAATTTGCGCTGCCGCTGAATTTTGTATCCATATTTGTTCTCCTTTGCGTGGGTTTGGTGTGCTGGGCCGATTATAGCAGACTTTTTTTCGGGAGACAATGTAAGTTTACGTTTTGACACACTATCCCAGCGCCACGTCTAAGATCATCATAATTAAAAAGCCTCCCACAAAGCCGCAGGTCCCGGCTTTGGAATGGGCTTGAGGCACCAGTTCCTCCACCACCACATCCAGCATGGCTCCGGCGGCGAGGCTGAGGAGCCATGGCATCAGAGGTCGGACACCGGCGGCTACCAGCACTACCAGAATACCGAAAATCGGCTCCACGCTGCCGGAGAGGGTCCCCAACAGAAAAGCCCGGCCCCGGGAGCTGCCCTCCTGCCGCAGAGGAAGGGAGATGGCGGCGCCCTCCGGAAGATTCTGGATGCCGATGCCCAGCGCCAGCGCCGCAGCCCCGGCCATGCCCTCTCCCTCTGCCGCCAGTGCGAAGGCGAGGCCCACCGCCATGCCCTCCGGTACATTGTGGAGGGTAATGGCTGCCATCAGCAGCGTGCTTTGGCGGCGGGTCAAGTCCATGTCCTTTGCCCGCCGTAGATGGGGCAGAACGGCGTCCAGCGCGGAGAGAAAGCCCACGCCCAGCAGCAGCCCCGCCGCCGCGGGGAGCCAGCCGGGAACGCCGAAGTCCGCCGACTGCTCGATGGCGGGCAGCAGCAGGCTCCAGACGCTGGCCGCCGTCATCACCCCGGCGGCAAAGCCCAGCATGGCCCGCTGAAACTGGGGCCGGGGGGCCTCCACAAAGAAAAATACCACCGCAGCCCCTAAGGTGGTCATCAGAAAGGTAAAGCCGGTGCCCAAAGCGGCCCAGCTCAATGCTTGCAGCATACGAATCAACGCCTTTTCCTCGATTCAGGCGGAATTTTGCCTGTACGCCAGTATAGGCGACAATTCCCGGATGTGTGCCGACGGTGTGTGCCGACGGTGGGACTTGCCTTTTTCCCGGCGCCGTGGTATGATTAAACTGTAAAAGGAAATATGGCTCATATAATTCCGCTGATGGGATCGTCTCAGGCGCGGAAGTTTCTATGAGATCGCCTAAGATCTTGCTATGAGCGTCCGCTTATGCGGGCGCTCTTTTGTTTTGAAAGGAGGACGCAATGACCACTATTCTGAAAGGAAATATCGTTTCTGCACCGGCCTGCGGCCGGCTGGATGTGATGGAACACGGTTATCTCATCGCCGAAAACGGCGTCATTACCGGGGTGTATCCGGTGCTGCCGGAGCAATATGCCGGAGCGTCTGTGGAGGACTATGGAGACTGCCTGATCGTCCAGTCCTTTGCGGACCTGCACCTCCACGCGCCCCAGTATCCCATGCTGGGGATGGGTATGGATCTGCCCCTGCTGGACTGGCTGAATGCCTACGCCTTCCCCACGGAGGCCCGGTTTGCGGAGCCGGACTACGCCCGGACGGTGTACCGGCAGCTGGCGGGAGAATTGGCGTCCCACGGGACGACCCGGGTGTGTATGTTTTCCTCTCTCCACACCGACGCTACCCTGATCTTGATGGATGAGCTGGAAAAAGCGGGGATCACCGGCTATGTGGGCAAGGTGAATATGGACCGCAACGGCGCACCCGGCGTGTTGGAGGAGACCACGGAGGAATCCATGCGCGAAACGCTGCGGTGGCTGGATGCCTGTCAGGATCTCCGGCACATCAAGCCAATTCTGACACCCCGGTTCACCCCCTCCTGCACGAATGAGCTGATGGCATTTTTGGGAAAGCTGGCGGCGGAGCGCGATCTGCCGGTGCAGTCCCACCTGTCGGAAAACGGCGCGGAGATGGACTGGGTACGCCAACTCCACCCGGATTGCAGACAGTATTGGGAGACCTACAAGAAGTACGGCCTTTGGAATGATCGCACCGTGATGGCCCACTGCGTCTGGTCGGACGAGCGGGAGCGGCAGGCCATGAAGGACGCCGGGGTAACGGTGGTCCACTGCGCCGACTCCAATCAGAATCTCTGCTCCGGCGTGGCGCCGGTACGGAGGATGCTGGACGAGGGCGTAAAGGTGGCTCTTGGCAGCGACATCGCCGGAGGAGACCACTTGGATATGTTCGATGTGACGGCCTCCGCCGTTCGGGCCTCCAAGGCCCGGCGGATGATGGATGACTGGAACACCCCCTTCCTCACCGTGGCGGAGGGGTGGTATCTGGCTACCTCTGCCGGGGCCGCTCTCTTTGGAGAGCAGCCGGGCTTTGCCGCGGGAAATTCCCTTCACGCCATCGTACTGGCGGATGACACACTGCCCCAGCCCCGCACCCTGACTCCGGCGGAGCGGCTGGAACGGGCGGTGTACCGCCGTCAGGAGGGGGCCGTACAGGCAGTCTGGTCCGCCGGAAGAAAAATCTACGCGAAGCCGTAAGAAAGTTGTCCACAAGAGTTTGGAACATAAAAAACGCAGCCGTTTTCGGGAGATTATCCCGAAAACGGCTGCGTTGTTTTGCATTTCTTTGCGGTCGCGGCGTATTCCATTGGTTCTGTTGGAATTACTGCACGGTGACGGGCTTGGGATACACGCCCCGGAAGTCGAACCAGCCCCGGGGGTCCCGGATGGCACCCAGATAGGTGTCCCGCAGCTTCCAGGCCGTTCCAACCGTGTAGAGGGGGGATATGGCGCAGTCGATCTCCAGCAGCAGGTCCTCCGCGTCATGGAGACAGCCCATACGGGCCGAGCCGTCCTCTGCACCGGCGATGATGGACATCAGCGTATCGTAGGCGCTGTTTTCATAGTGGAGGAAGTTGTCCCGATTGCCGGTGGTCCAGTCCATCAGGAAACATTCCGCATCGCTGCACACGGCGCTGACGGACATACCGGCCAGCGTGTAATTCCCGCTGCGCATAGCGGAGGCCAGCTCCGCCGGCGTTACGGCTCTGGGCGTCACGTTCACGCCCAGATAGTGGCCCCACATACCGCACAGGGCCATGGCCACGGTCTTGTTGCTGCCCTGATCCACATAGAGATATTCCAGAGCACCCAGCTCCGCACTCAGGTCGCTGCCCCGGTCATATCCGGCATTCTGCATCAGGTCCACAGCGTCCTGGCAGCGGTCGGCGTAGCTTTCCGGATCGTTGTCCAGCAGGCTGCCGCCGCAGGCGCGGAAATCCAGATCTGCGTTGTCCTCCGGCACACCGGGGGGCACCAGTCCCTCGGCGGGCTGTGCCGTAATCCCCGCCATGGCGGCCAGCTGTTCCCGGTCGATCACCAGACTCAGGGCCTTGCGGATGGATTCATCCTCCAGACGGCTGCAGTTGAACATGACGGAGTAAGTCTCCAGAACAGGCTCTGCCCGCCAGGTCTCGTCCGCTTCCATCTGCTCTGCCATCTCCTCCTCCGTCAGAGGCCAGACAGCGTCTACCACGCCCTGATCATACAGGACCTCCGCCGTTTGCGTGTCTCCGAAGCGGAAGGTCAGATCCTCCGGACCGGTCAGCTTTTTGCCGTAGGCAGTATTTTCCGTCAGCGTCAGAGCATTTTCGTCCTCTGCGGAGGCAGTATAGGGACCATTGGTTACCAGACGGGTGGGATCGGACCACCAGCGGCGAGGCGTCTCATCCTCTTTCAGATTTTCGTTGGCGGCATCCGCCTCCTGCTTGAGCCGCTGTACAACATCCTGCCGCAGAGGCATGGTGGCGATGGAGGTGCAGACCTCCCGCAGGAACCAGTCGTAATGACCGGTCAGGGTCACCACAAGGGTGGTGCTGCTTTTTGCGCTCACCGCCAGCAGACTCATGTCGCCGGAGGCCTGAGCCTCCGCATAGCCGCTGACAATGGACAGCAGCGGGGCATACACGGAGCCGGTGGCGGGGTCCGCCAGACGCTGCCAGGCGTATACAAAGTCGCTGGCCTTGACCTCTACGCCATCGGACCACTTGCCGCCCCGGAGGCGGAAGGCGTAGGTGACGGTGCCATCGCTGTTCTCCTTCATGTCCACGCTTTTGGCGGCACCGGGGACTGCGATGGCCTGGCTGTTTTCGCCCGTTTCCAGCCGCATCAGATTTTCATAAAGGTGGTTCAGGATGGTCTGGTCCCCGATCCGCTGGGCGTAGATAGGATCATAGGTGGCGGGGGTCTCACCCACGCAGACGGAGAGAGATGCCCGGCCGTCTGCCGATTCCTTCCGGCCGCAGGCGGTCAAGAGGGTAACGCACACCAGAGCGCTGAGACACAGCGCTGTCAGGCGCTTCCATAATTTCATAGGAACTCCTTTTATGTTATGCCATGGTCAGGCTGCCGTTTTCATCGAATTTCACCGGCAGGATCTCATTGCGGGTATTCTTGGCAATATCGTCGATCCGGATCTTGGAGGGGAAGTCCGCCACAAAGCTGACGGCCACGCCCTGCCGTTTGGCCCGGCCGGTACGGCCGATCCGGTGGACATAGTCCTGATTTTCATCAGGAATGTCGCAGTTGAACACGATGTCCACATCATCCACGTCGATGCCCCGGGCGGCCACGTCAGTGGAAACAAAGACCCGAAGCTTACCCTTGCGGAACAGATCCATTACCTGCTCCCGCTTCTTCTGGGGAATGTCCCCGTGGATGCACTGAGCGTCGATGCCCCGCATCTGCAGGAACTTGGTGATGCGCTCCGTGTTGCCCTTGGTGTTGCAGAACACCATGCAGCGGTCAAAGCCGGTCTCGTTCAGGATCTTGGTGATGGCCTCCGCCTTGCCGTCGAAGCTCACATCCATGCGGAACTGCTTGATATCCGGCTTGTTCTGCTCGTCCTCCCGGACGGTGACCTCCTCCGCGTCCCGCTGATACACCCAAGCGATGTCCATGACCTCACGGGAGATGGTGGCGGAGAACAGTCCCAGATTTTTCCGCTTGTCCATGC
>ENA-UEOJ01001545-UEOJ01001545.1-human-gut-metagenome-genome-assembly--contig:-NODE-1545-length-15987-cov-3.371527_pt1 | contig 15987 bp, 6 predicted proteins | sample MGYA00242885_ERZ507886 | MGnify/ENA primary metagenome ERZ507886 (study PRJEB26167, sample SAMN06115505) | human gut metagenome | host: Homo sapiens | place: China:Anhui | collected 2015-08-07 | study... | reverse complement strand
CTGCTATGCTTATGATGGTATGATCCTGAAAGCAGGAGAAACTATATTTACCGTTTCAGATGAGACATCACCGTCCGGTAGTAGCTTCCAGGGAGTAGCTAAATCTACTAACGAACTGAAAAGTACTGTCATAAGCTGGGATTCTTCTCTTTGGAAAGAAGGGAACAATGGCTATCCGGTATTTAAATGGAGTAAATAAACTGATATTTAATAATTTGTAATATGAAGTGCTTTATAAATAAGAAATATTATTTCCTGTTTTTGATTTTACTTTTTGCCGGAGAACTTCCGGCAAAATCTTTGAACTTAGACAAAACGAAACCGGAAGATATTATTCGCCTTGCATCTTATAACATCCGCACCAAAGGAGACAAGGGGGATAAGGCTTGGGAAGTTCGTCTGAATGCATTGGTGGATGTTGTGCGACGGAATAAATTTGATATGTTTGCCATACAGGAAGGACGTACCTCTCAATTAAAAGATATGATGATCTTGAACGAGTTTTCTTATATCGGTCGTGATCGTGACGGGGATAATAAAGGAGAACATTGTGCCATTTTTTATAAAAAGGATCGTTTTAAGGTGTTGAAACATGGTGATTTCTGGTATTCGGAGACTCCTGACATACCTTCTTATGGTTGGGGAGCACGTTGTCGTCGGATTTGTACTTGGGGATATTTTAAAGACCTCCGGACTGGGAAGAAATTCTATGTGTTTAATTCGCATACGGATCATGAAGCAACAGAAGCAAGACGACAATCTTCGTTTATGTTGTTGGAACAGGTAAGAAAAATCGCTAAAGGTAAACCGACCTTTTGCACCGGTGATTTTAATGCCACTCCGGACGAAGAACCGATACAACTTCTCCTGAAAGATAGTTTATTACTGGATTCATATAAATGTACTTTGACGCCTCCTAAAGGACCGTCCGGTAGTTTTTATGCCTATGACAAAACTGGAAAAACAGCTAAGCGCATAGATTTTATTTTTGTGACTCCAAAAATAAAAGTACTTTCTTATCACACCATTGATGATGATATAAAGTATAATAAATATTCTTCAGATCATTTTCCTGTAATGGTGGAAGTGCTACCGAAATGAAAAAAGGAGTAAACTTTGAATAGTTATAAGACAATCAAGTTGTAAAGGTCGTTCATAGCCATAAATGTATAGATATATTTGTATATATCGCATTAACGTTGTTTCGGCCTTTACACTATTTCCTTTTTTCTCATACAAGATGCTAACAAACTCATAGAACGTTTAGCAAATATACTAAAAAAGAAAAGTTAATAGTTTTTACTTATTCGAGATCTACAAAACTGCCCAAATATATTGATCATATCAATATTGAAAAACCAAACATTTGGACAACTCTTTTTATAGTCAGTCTAGTCAGCAGCGTGGTACGGATGTGTAAACCAGAAGCAGGAACCTATTCCTTCGGTCGAATCCACGCCAATTTCTCCTCCCATTTGGGAAACAATGCTTTTGCAGATAGAAAGTCCAAGTCCTGTACCCTGAACAAAGGTATTGAGCTTCACAAAACGTTCAAATACGCTCTTTTGCTTTTCTTCCGGTATTCCCATTCCGGTGTCGCGCACATAGAATTTTATTTTCTGATGGGATACTTGTTCATATCCCAAAGTGATACTGCCTTGCTGGGTGAACTTTAAGGCGTTATTTATAAAGTTACTGATTACTTGGGTGAATCTGTTTTTATCCGTATAGATATAACATTCCGGAAATGGTTCCTCTAAAATCAGTTCAACACCTTTACCCACTTTCATACCCATTGATTTGATAATTTCAGAACAAGTCTCGTTTACATCCACATTGGTATATACAAAATTGAATGTTCCCGCTTCGATTTTCGAAAGATCGAGAATGTCCGATATCAGTTGTAAGAGAAGTTCGTTATTCTCTTGCACAATCTTAATGTATTCCTGTCGTTCGCTTCTGCTGTCCGTTTCTGCCAGAAGACTGGAAAAGCCGACAATAGCATTGAGAGGAGTACGGATCTCATGGCTCATGTTAGCCAGGAAAGCCGACTTCAGACGATCCAGTTCTTCCGCTTTATCGCGGGCAATAATCAATTTCTGTTCAGTTTCTTTCAAAGGCGTGATGTCATAATTGATACACAACATCTCAATAATGCCGTCTTGCGGACGATAATCTCTGACCATTACGTTAATGCTGGTCCATGTATATTTGCCATTCTCCCTGCATACACGAACTTCTTTACGCAAACTGGTTGCCTTTCCCGTTTTCACTTCACCTACAAAGTTTTTCAGAACAGCCTGATCTTCAGGAACCACATGTGCATATACTCCGATAACCTGTGGCATGGGAATACCTTCTTTCTCTCCCAAATTCCTGTACCATGTATCTTGGGCATATCCGTCTCTTGTCAATACATTGAAATGAGCAAATCCTACCTTGGCGTAATCACCGATGAGAAGAAACAGATTCTCAAATTCCTGTATCTTGGTGTATGCATTGGTCGTTTCCGTCGTATCTATATTGATAAACAGATAGTTGATAAATCGATTTTGAGAATCATAGAGAGCAGTAACTTTAGTGGTAAGATTAATAATCCCATTTCTCCGGCTATCTACATATTGATTTATTTTGGAGAAGTCATAATTGATGGAGAAATTTACATCTTCTTTCGCTCTCAATCTCTCTTTAACCTCTAAAGGAATATTGGGATTATCGAACAGATTAACTCCCAATGCCTCATGCTTGTCAGACAAACCGAATATTTCAAGCTCTTTATCATTAATATCTACCAGATAACCGTCTTTGTCGTAAAGTTCGACGCCTGCCGGAAGATTCTTATAGATGTTTCTCAATATCTTCTCGCTGTTGTCCAAAGCTAGACGATCTTCTTTGGCTTGTAACTCCGACTTTCGCAATTCGATGCAAATCCTGATAATATTAGCAAGGGAGGAGAAGCATTGATAATCCACATTGCTCCAGCTACGTTGCGTTCTTACCATATCAATTCCCATATAGCCCCATACCTCTTCTTTAGAGATTAGCGGAACTACCATCAGCGACTTGATATCCTGCATCTCCAACGTCTGACGATATTCCGCAGCTTCTTCGGGCATATCGTCCAGCGTGTTCAGTATGATAGCCCTTCTTTCAGCTATCTGATGATTCCACCAGGTAGAAGGGTCCCAGGGAATATTGCTCAAGAACTCCTGTTCCTTGGATATTCCTTCGGCGGTAACCTCATAAGTGCAATCCTGGCGTTGTTCTTTTCTGTTTATTTCGAAGATATAGATACGATCGCCCAAAAATTGGTGAAGAAGATCTCCTAACGTCTTGTTAACCACTTGAGTGACATCATCACATTGCAGAAAAGCAAGCAATGAATATGAAATATTAGTTTGTTGGTAAAGCAAATTGCTCACTTGAAAGAAATCAATGTTTCCATTCGTAGTATCGATCGGTCTGTCAATATATTGCAGAAAGCCTGTCATGTTCCTATATCCCTCTTTATCGGGCTTTTGGAAATTAATCTTAGAGTACACCCATATTTCCCCGTCTTTTGCCCGGATTGGGAACATTTGTTCGTATGTCTCCAGATAAGAAAGAGACATATATTCATTTTTAAGACGCAGTCGGTGGTCTTCACGTATTCTTTGGTGGAATTCGGTGAAACTGATGCGGTTACTTTCAAGGCCGAGTAAGTCAACAATAAAGTCAGAGCAGATATATTCTTTATTCTTCAAATCTGACTCCCACCATCCCATTTTGGCCATCTGTGCTATCTGAACGTATTTTTCATAGTCATAATTTGTTTGTTCTTTCATATTGTTTGCTCTTGTTTTCTGTTTTATATTATAAGACACTAGCCGGCAAAGATAAGCATAACTTTTAAATAATGAGGTGTTTGCATATCACAGCAGGATGAAAGTGGAAATTTGGTGCTGAAAAGTGAAAAAAGAGACGAATGAGTACAAACAGGGGATTATTTCGTCTTTCTCTTAGTGAAGAAGTGAATTATATAATCTATAATATATATCAGAAGAATGAAAAATACCAGATTATTCATGTTTGCGGCATGCACACTTTTTTTGGCAGCGTGTGGCAGGCAAACCGTGAAGATTATGACTCCGCCGGATGCGTCAAATCGTGTTCTGTTTGGTGCGGAGCAGTTACAGACTACCTTGGATAAAGCCGGTTATCAGGTAATGATGCAACAGGGAGACACTACATTCTCCGATCCCGAAATCAAAACGATTCTGTTGACGGAAGTAAATGACACGACGCTCAAGAAAGAAGGTTTTCATATTTCGACGACGGGCAATCTGACCAGAGTGTCCGGCAGGGATGGGAGTGGTGTCATTTACGGATGCCGTGAACTGATTGACCGTGTGAATGATTCGGATGGTAAGTTGAACTTCCCGGAGGAACTGAAAGACGGTCCTGAAATGGTATTGCGTGGTGCATGTGTAGGATTACAGAAGATGACCTATCTGCCGGGGCATGGTGTGTACGAATATCCGTATACGCCGGAAAGTTTCCCTTGGTTTTATGATAAAGAACAGTGGATTAAATACTTGGATATGCTGGTTGCCAACCGCATGAATTCGCTGTACCTTTGGAATGGCCATCCGTTTGCGTCATTGGTGAAACTGGAAGATTATCCGTTTGCACTGGAAGTAGATGAAGAAACTTTCAAAATGAACGAAGAAATGTTCTCTTTCCTCACGGAAGAAGCGGACAAGCGCGGTATCTTTGTCATACAGATGTTTTATAATATCATTCTTTCCAAACCTTTTGCTGAACATTACGGACTGAAAACACAGGATCGTAACCGCCCCATTACTCCTCTGATTGCCGATTATACACGCAAGAGTATTGCCGCTTTCATTGAAAAATATCCCAATGTAGGATTACTTGTTTGTCTGGGTGAAGCGATGTGTACAGTGGAGGACGATGTGGAATGGTTTACTAAAACAATTATTCCGGGAGTGAAAGACGGATTACAGGCATTGGGACGTACGGATGAACCGCCTCTTTTGTTGCGTGCGCACGACACGGACTGCAAACTGGTGATGGACGCTGCCTTGCCGCTCTATAAGAATCTTTATACGATGCATAAGTATAATGGTGAATCGTTGACTACCTACGAACCTCGTGGTCCCTGGTCGAAAATTCATACGGATTTGAGTTCGTTGGGTTCCATTCATATCAGTAACGTACATATCCTGGCAAATTTGGAACCGTTCCGCTGGGGTTCTCCGGATTTCGTACAAAAGGCGGTCACTGCCATGCACAATGTACACGGTGCCAATGCGTTGCACCTTTATCCGCAGGCCTCATATTGGGACTGGCCTTATACAGCTGACAAACTACCGAACAATGAACGTGAATTCCAGTTGGATCGTGATTGGATCTGGTATCAGACCTGGGGACGCTATGCGTGGAACTGCCATCGCGACCGTACAGATGAAATGGGTTACTGGAACCATCAGTTGGGCAAATTCTACGGAACCTCTGACGAAAATGCAAGTAATATCCGTGTAGCATACGAAGAAAGCGGAGAGATCGCTCCGAAGTTGTTACGTCGTTTCGGTATCACAGAGGGAAATCGCCAAACGTTATTACTGGGTATGTTTATGAGTCAGCTTGTCAATCCGTACAAATATACGATCTATCCGGGATTCTATGAAAGCTGCGGGCCGGAAGGAGAGAAGCTGATAGAGTATGTAGAGAAAGAATGGAAAAAGCAACCTCATATAGGTGAAATGCCTTTGGATATTGTTGCTCAAGTAATAGAACATGGAGATAAAGCAGTAGCGGCTATTGATAAAGCAGCAGGTTCCGTCTCTTCAAATAAGGATGAATTTGCACGTTTGCAGAATGATATGCATTGTTATCGTGAGTTTGCGTATGCGTTCAACCTGAAAGTGAAAGCTGCCAAACTGGTATTGGATTATCAATGGGGAAAAGAGATTAAGAATCTTGAAGAAGCTATTCCTTTGATGGAACAAAGCTTGGAACACTATCGCAAATTGGTGGAACTGACGGACGAACATTACTTGTATGCCAACAGTATGCAGACTGCCCAACGTCGTATTCCTATTGGTGGAGATGATGGAAAGAATAAGACTTGGAAAGAATTGCTGGTACACTACGAGAAGGAATTGGAGAATTTCAAAGCCAACCTCGCTTTGTTGAAAGAAAAACAGAATGGAAATGCGGTGACTGAAACTGTCGAGATTGCTGCCTGGACTCCTGCAAACGTGAAACTGATCTCTAATTATCCGACAGTGAAAGTGGATGAGGGGACTTCTTTATTTGTGGATGTTCCAGGTAAGATAGAAGCAGTAGCTCCGGAATTGAAAGGAATGAAAGCGCTTCGCTTTAATGGAAATGAGCAGAGAGAGAAAGGCACAAGCATCACTTTCGAAACGGATGCTCCGGTGAAATTGTTAGTCGCTTATTTCAAAGACGACCAGAAAAAATATGCAAAAGCTCCGAAACTGGAAATCGATGCGTCAGCCAATGACTACGGTCAGGCGGAACCCGTATTGACGAATGCCGTCCGTATCAATGGAATGCCTTTGGCAAATGTGCATGCATATAGTTTTCCGGCTGGAAAGCATACATTGATGTTACCCAAAGGTTATCTGCAAGTGTTAGGATTCACGGCTGCGGAAACGAAAGTTCGTAATGCCGGGCTTGCCGGGGATGAAGAGACAATGGATTGGTTGTTTTATTAATGGGAATTTATATTTCACCACAGAGGACACGGAGGACACAGAGTTCTTCTCTCTCTTTTCCGCAAGTAAAACAGAGCGACAAACGCAATTATAAATACGTGAGACTCTGTGTTACTCTATAATAAATAAAAAAGATTAAACCTCTGTGTCCTCCGTGTCCTCTGTGGTGAAATATTAAGTATTAAACGATTAGAAAAAGTATCATGAAGAAGTTATTGCTGGCAGTTTTTAGTATAACCACCACTTTCTCTCTGTATGCGCAACGGGAAGTTCCGCAGGAACGAATGGAGCAGATTTACGAGGAAGTAAAGACACCATACAAGTACGGGCTCGCAGTTGCCCCGGCAGACAATTATCATAAGATTGATTGTCCTACCGTTTTTCGCCAGGCAGGCAAGTGGCTGATGACTTATGTAGTTTACAACGGTAAAGGTGGAACCGATGGTCGTGGTTACGAAACGTGGATAGCAGAAAGTGATAATTTGCTCGAATGGCGCACTTTGGGACGGGTTCTTTCTTATCGGGATGGAAAATGGGACTGCAATCAGCGTGGCGGATTTCCTGCATTGCCGGATATGGAATGGGGTGGAAGCTATGAGCTTCAGACTTATAAAGGTCGCCATTGGATGACTTATATCGGCGGTGAAGGAACAGGCTACGAAGCTGTAAAAGCTCCGCTTTATGTCGGACTGGCATGGACGAAAGGAGATATTTCTACGGCACATGAATGGGAATCTCTGGACAAACCGATTTTGAGCATCCATGATAAAGATGCCCAATGGTGGGAAAAACTGACTCAATATAAGAGTACCGTTTATTGGGATAAAGATAAAACATTGGGAGCTCCGTTTGTGATGTATTACAACGCGGGCGGGCATCATCCGGAAACGAATTTAAAGGGCGAACGTGTCGGCATTGCGCTTTCCAAAGATATGAAAACATGGAAACGCTACTCCGGAAATCCGGTCTTTGCGCATGAAGCTGATGGAACCATTACAGGAGATGCGCATATCCAAAAGATGGGAGATGTGTATGTGATGTTCTATTTCTCTGCTTTTGAACCTTCGCGTAAATATAAAGCATTCAATACATTTGCCGCCAGCTATGATTTAGTGAACTGGACCGACTGGAAAGGGGCCGACCTGATTATCCCCTCCAAGAACTACGATGAACTGTTTGCTCATAAGAGCTATGTGGTGAAACATGACGGAGTGGTTTATCATTTCTATTGTGCGGTAAACAACGCAGAGCAACGTGGTATTGCCATTGCTACCAGTAAGCCGATGGGACGTTCGGCTGTCCGTTTCCCGGCTCCGGAGAGTAAGAATCGTCGGCAAATTATTGAATTAAATGAAGGCTGGAAAACTTGGAGAGTTGAGAATGGAAAGTTGAGAGTTGAGAGTGGAAAGACTGTGAATATACCTCATAACTGGGATGATTATTATGGGTATCGTCAATTGACTCATGGCAATCTTCACGGAACCGTTCTTTACAAAAAGGACTTCACCCTCAACAACTCTCAATTCTCAACTCTCAACTCTCAACTTAAAAAATATTTCCTTCGCTTTGAAGGAGTGGGTACATACGCCACCATTACAGTGAACGGAAAGGACTTCGGTCGTCATCCCATAGGGCGCACCACATTGACTTTGGATGTCACAGATGAATTGAAACAGGGAGTAAATCGCCTGGAAGTGAAAGCCGAGCATCCTGAAATGATTGCCGATATGCCTTGGGTATGTGGAGGATGTTCATCGGAATGGGGATTCAGTGAGGGTTCCCAACCGTTAGGTATCTTCCGTCCTGTGGTATTGGAAGTAACGGATGAGATTCGTATAGAACCTTTCGGTGTACATATTTGGAATGACGAAAAGGCCGCTAACGTATTTGTAGAAACAGAGGTTAAGAATTATAGTAAAACAACAGAAACGGTAGAGTTAGTCAATAAACTAAGCAATGCCGATGGAAAACAAGTTTTCCGTTTGGTTGAGAAAGTTACTTTAGCTCCGGGAGAAATGAAAGTGATCCGCCAGCAGGCTCCTGTTGAGAATCCTGTCTTGTGGAATACAGAAAATCCATATCTCTATAAATTGGCTAGCATGATTAAGCGCGATACGAAGACAACGGATGAAATTTCGACACCCTTCGGTATTCGTACCATTAGCTGGCCAGTAAAACGAAACGATGGAGACGGACGTTTTTACCTGAATGGAAAGCCGGTGTTTATCAATGGAGTATGCGAGTATGAGCATCAGTTCGGACAAAGCCATGCGTTCAGTAATGAACAGGTCGCCGCAAGGGTAAAACAGATACGTGCAGCCGGTTTCAATGCGTTCCGGGATGCTCATCAGCCCCATCATCTCGATTATCAAAAATACTGGGATGAAGAGGGAATCTTGTTTTGGACACAATTTTCCGCCCACGTGTGGTATGACACTCCGGAGTTTCGTGAGAACTTTAAAAAGTTGCTTCGTCAATGGGTGAAAGAACGTCGTAATTCTCCGTCAGTGGTGATGTGGGGATTGCAGAATGAAAGCACTTTGCCTCGTGAGTTTGCACAGGAGTGCAGTGATATTATTCGGGAGATGGATCCGACTGCAAAGACAATGCGTGTCATAACAACCTGTAATGGCGGTGAGGGTACAGACTGGAATGTGATTCAAAATTGGAGTGGTACGTATGGAGGAGATGTGACGAAATACGGTCGTGAGCTCTCTCAAGCAAACCAATTGTTGAACGGAGAATATGGAGCGTGGAGAAGCATCGACCTACATACGGAGCCGGGAGATTTCCAGGTGAACGGAGTGTGGAGTGAAGACCGTATGTGTCAGCTGATGGAAACAAAAATCCGTTTGGCAGAACAGGCTAAAGATAGTGTTTGCGGACAATTCCAATGGATATACAGCAGTCATGACAATCCCGGACGCCGCCAACCGGATGAAGCGTATCGCAAGATAGATAAAGTAGGTCCGTTCAATTATAAAGGATTGGTTACTCCGTGGGAAGAACCGTTGGACGTATATTATATGTATCGCGCCAACTATGTTCCGGCTGCAAAAGACCCGATGGTTTACCTGGTATCACATACATGGGCCAACCGCTTTGAAAAAGGACGTCGCCGTGCCACTATCGAGGCTTACAGCAATTGTGATTCTGTATTGCTATACAACGATCTGACAAATGAAAAGGAAACCTTCCTCGGACGTAAAAAGAACAACGGAACAGGCACTCATTTTATGTGGGAAAACCGGGATATTCGTTATAACGTGCTTCGTGCAGTAGGCTATTATAAAGGTAAACCGGTGGCAGAAGACCTGATCCTATTGAATGGCCTGGAACAAGCCCCTAACTTCGAACTTCTTTATCAGGATGATAAAAAGATATTGAAAGGAGAGGCAGGATATAATTATCTGTATCGTCTCAACTGTGGAGGGGATGATTATACAGATAGTTTCGGACAGTTATGGTTGCAGGACAATACGAATTATTCCCGTTCATGGGCGGAGAATTTCAAGGACCTGAATCCTTATCTTGCCAGTCAACGTACCACCAATGATCCGATTCGCGGCACTCGTGACTGGACGTTATTCCAACATTTCCGCTTCGGACGTCATCAGCTGGAATATCGTTTCCCTGTGGCAGACGGAACATATCGTATTGAACTGTATTTCACAGAGCCTTGGCATGGTACGGGCGGAAGCGCTTCTACCGACTGTGAAGGGCTGCGTATATTTGATGTTGCCGTGAATGATTCTGTTGTATTAGACGACTTGGACATTTGGGCTGAAAGCGGTCATGACGGAGTTTGTAAGAAAGTAGTATATGCCACAGTGAAGGGTGGAATGTTGAAAATTCATTTCCCGGAAGTGAAAGCAGGACAAGCCTTGATTTCAGGCATTGCTATTGCCAGCACAGATCGGGAACTGAAACCGACGGTATTCCCTGCGTCCGGCTGGAGTTGGGAAAAGGCGGATAAAGAAGTAATGGAAAAGACTCCGAAAGAGTTACTTCCGGAAGACAAAAATGCTCGTGTCAGTATATCATACGAAGCAGAAACGGCTGTACTGAAAGGCAAATTCCAAAAGAAAGAACATCGCAAACAGATGGGAGTGTTTTTTGGTAAAGGAAAAGGCAACAGCATTGAATGGAATGTTTCTACCGGGTTGGCGCAAGTGTACGCCCTTCGCTTTAAATATATGAATACTACCGGAAAGCCAATACCTGTCTTAATGAAATTCATTGATTCAAAAGGAGTAGTATTGAAAGAGGACGTATTGAACTTCCCGGAAACACCGGATAAATGGAAGATGATGAGCACCACTACCGGAACCTTTATCAATGCCGGACATTACAAAGTATTACTTTCGGCAGAAAATATGGACGGAATTGCTTTTGATGCATTGGATATTCAATAAATAAAAAACGGGACACTTGGAAGTATACATAGCTTTTCAGTGTCCCGTTTTTATTTCTTTCTTTATTTGGTAAGTTTTACTCCATTTATTTGCCAATCGTTTTTGGCTGTTCCTTCTGTGAAATTGAATGATTTAGTTTTGAGAGGTAATGGTTTGAAAGTTAGGGAAAATTCGGCTTCTCCGCTTTCAGGCAGAAAGAAATGCTTACCGGGGGTAATGCCGTCAGCTTTTTGTAATGCGTATGATGCACCTTGCTCGTCTACTAGTTTGGCATTTACACTTACTTGTATCCAGTATTTGGGTATGTAATATGCATAAAAATGAACGATAGTGGCTGTATCAGTCAATTCTACCTGCTTCACTTCAAGAATATCAGTATTGGTTGATTCAAAACTCGGATGATTAACGACTTTTCTATTGGTGTCCCCGGTGATACTCATTTCACGCTTTGGTGCATCCAAATATCTACGCATCTTTAATTTCAAGCTGCCTTTACCATAGCCCGACCACATTTTCACGATTTTGCCTTTGGGAGAGATAAGAACATAATTCGGAATACCGTTGACGTCATACACAGCATATAGTCCTGCAGTCTGTTTCAAGTCGCTTAAGTTTTGCCAAGTCATTTCATGTTGTGCAGAAGCAGCTTTCCATCTAGTTTGCGTATCTGAACTCAAACTGATGATGGTGAGTCGGTCTTTATATTGCTCTTGAATCTCTTTCATTTCGGGCAAAGCCATGATGCAGGGACCACAACCGCTGCTCCAGAAATCAAGTAACATATATTTTCCTTTGAAATCAGCCAAATGATGCACCTTTCCATCTAAATCAAAAAGATCGGCATCTGCCATGTCATCTCCTTCTTTCACCGTTTTAGGAGGAAAGAGATTAACCCTGATTTCTTGTCCTTCAATGGAAGCTTTCTGTTCTTCGTTTAATCTGTCATACAAAGCCAGTATTTCTTCCTTATTGGTAAACTTTGGATTGTACTTCAATGACATACTCAAACGGAGCAATTTTTCCATCCAGACATTAGAAATAGGGAGTTCCTTCATCAACTTTAATTCCCGTTGATAAAGATTTTCTTCATAGAGTGTTACTCCTTTTATTGTTCTTTAATATTTCTGTAAAAGAAAGGGGTACAAAATACCCTTTCGTCCGTCTACTTGATATGAAGAAAAAAGAACGAATGAAAATATATACTTTACTGCTTGGCGCATTGTTTGTAAGTCCTACACAGGCACAAACAATGCATGATTGGGAGAATCATCATGTTCTCCAGATCAATCGTGAACCGGCAAGAGCCGCTTTTACCCCTTTCTCTGTACAGAAAGGAGACGGTTCAATCTCTTTAGACGGAACCTGGAAATTCCGTTGGACTCCCGTTCCCAATGAAAGAGTCGTGAATTTCTATCAAACAAATTTTAATGATAAAGATTGGACGGATTTTCCTGTTCCCGCCAATTGGGAAGTGAACGGATATGGCACGCCTATCTATGTTTCAGCAGGCTATCCGTTTAAAATAGATCCTCCACGGGTGATGGGAGAACCGAAAACTGACTATACCACGTATAAAGAACGAAACCCGGTAGGGCAATATCGGCGTACCTTTGTCTTGCCGGCCGGATGGGAAGCGAATGGACAGACTTTTCTACGATTTGAGGGCGTAATGAGCGCCTTTTATGTTTGGATCAATGGCGAACGGGTAGGGTATAGCCAAGGCAGTATGGAACCGAGTGAATTTAATGTCACGAAGTATCTGAAATCCGGAGAAAATCAAATTTCACTGGAAGTCTACCGATATAGTGACGGTTCTTATCTGGAAGATCAGGATTTCTGGCGTTTTGGTGGTATTCATCGTAGTATTCATCTGATACATACGCCGGATATTCATGTCCGTGATTATGCGGTACGCACTCTTCCTGCATCTGCTGGTGATTATGAAGACTTTATTTTGCAGATTGATCCGCAATTCAGTGTATATCGAGGGATGACTGGAAAAGGGTATGTCTTACAGGGAGTATTAAAGGATGCTTCAGGCAAAGAAGTTGCCACATTGAAAGGCGATGTGGAAGATATGCTTGATTTGGAGCATAAAGCAAGCCGGATGAATGAATGGTATCCGCAGCGTGGCCCGCGTAAGATGGGACGTTTGTCAGCCATTATAAAATCGCCGGAAAGATGGACGGCAGAAACACCCTATCTTTATAAATTACACTTAACTCTCCAAAATGGAGAAGGAAAAGTCGTAGAACAGATAGAACAGGCCGTGGGCTTCCGCTCTGTAGAAATCAAAAAAGGACAACTGTTAGTGAACGGTAATCCGGTTCGTTTTCGTGGAGTGAACCGCCACGAACATGATCCACGGACGGCACGTGTCATGAGCGAAGAACGGATGCTTCAGGATATTCTGTTAATGAAACAGGCGAATATAAATGCCGTACGCACCAGCCATTACCCCAATGTCAGCCGTTGGTACGAGCTATGCGACAGCTTGGGATTGTACGTGATGGACGAAGCGGATATAGAAGAACACGGATTGCGTGGAACACTCGCAAGTACCCCCGACTGGCATGCAGCATTTATGGACCGTGCGGTCCGTATGGCGGAACGTGATAAGAATTATCCATGTATTGTAATGTGGAGCATGGGAAACGAAAGCGGTTACGGACCGAACTTCGCTGCTATTTCGGCATGGCTGCATGATTTCGATCCCACTCGTCCTGTACACTATGAGGGGGCGCAGGGAGTGGACGGAAATCCTGACCCGAAGACGGTCGATGTTATCAGCCGCTTTTATACCCGGGTGAAACAGGAATACTTAAATCCCGGCATTGCAGAGGGAGAGGACAAGGAACGCGCTGAAAATGCACGTTGGGAGCGGTTGCTGGAGATTGCGGAGCGTACCAATGACGACCGTCCGGTAATGACGAGTGAATATGCACATTCCATGGGGAATGCATTAGGAAATTTCAAGGAATATTGGGATGAGATATATAGCAATCCCCGTATGTTGGGTGGTTTTATATGGGATTGGGTAGATCAGGGAATCTACAAGACATTACCCGATGGCCGTACCATGGTGGCTTACGGCGGTGATTTTGGCGATAAGCCGAATTTAAAAGCTTTCTGCTTTAATGGATTGCTGATGAGTGACCGTGAAACTACGCCTAAATATTGGGAGGTAAAGAAGGTATATGCACCGGTTGAGTTGAGAGTTGAGAATGGAGAGTTGAGAGTAACCAACCGGAATCATCATATTGATTTATCATTTTATCGTTGTCTGTGGACATTATCAGTGGATGGTAAGGAGAAAGAACGGGGAGAAATAACATTGCCGGAAATAGCTCCAGGGGAAAGTGGCACAATCGGTTTGCCGACTTTCCGATCATTGAAACCTCTTTCCGATTACCAACTGAAAGTAAGCATTGTTTTGAAATCGGATGCTCTTTGGGCAAAGGCAGGACATGAAGTAGCCTGGGAACAATTCTGCTTGCAGAAAGGTGATTTAGCCTCTGCCGATCTGATTAATAAAGGAGCGCTTCAGGTGAAAGAGGATGATAATTCTTTATTGATTAGCGGACGCAGTTTTTCTGTTCAGTGGGAAAAGGGAGTAACCGGAAGTATGACCTCTCTTATATATAATGAAAAAGAGATGTTGGCTCATTCAGATGATTTTCCGGTTCAGCCAGTCACACAAGTCTTTCGTGCTCCGACAGATAATGATAAGAGTTTTGGAAACTGGTTGGCAAAAGACTGGAAATTGCATACAATGGATAATCCCCGGATTAACCTGGAGTCTTTCAATCATGAAGAACGTGCAGATGGAGCAATTATAGTCAGGATACGGACAACTAATTTATATAAGGAGGGGAGAGTAACAACGACATCAGTTTATACAATTTCCTCTGATGGAACCATTGATCTGAAAACTACTTTCTTACCACAAGGAGTGCTCCCGGAATTGCCTCGTCTAGGACTTGCATTTTGCCTGTCTCCGGCTTGTAATACGTTTACATGGTATGGAAGAGGACCGCAAGATAATTATCCCGATCGAAAGACATCTGCTGCAATAGGGCTTTGGAAGAGAACAGTAGCAGAACAGTATGTACATTATCCTCGCCCACAGGATAGTGGAAATAAGGAAGAAGTGCAGTTTCTTACGTTGACAGATAAACATAATAAAGGTATTCGTGTAGACGCTGTAGAAAATGTATTCTCTGCATCCGCTTTGCATTATACCGCACAGGATTTATATAAAGAAACACACGACTGCGATTTAAAGCCACGTCCCGAGGTCATTCTCAGTATGGATGCTGCTGTACTTGGATTAGGGAATAGCAGTTGTGGACCAGGCGTGCTGAAAAAATATGCTATTGAGAAAAAAGAACATACACTGCATGTACGCATAAGCAAACTGTAAAATAAGATTTGATAAAAATAAATAGTAACTAACACAATAATAAAAGTAATAATGAGAAAAGTAACCACTTTATTATCGACTTTAGCATTGGCAACTACGCTGGCTGCTCAAAATCTTCCGCAAACGGAACGACAATACCTTTCCGGTCACGGATGTGATGATATGGTAGAATGGGACTTCTTCTGTACTGACGGACGTAATTCAGGCAAATGGACAAAGATCGGTGTACCATCTTGTTGGGAGTTGCAAGGCTTTGGTACCTATCAGTATGGAATCACCTTTTATGGCAAAGCATTTCCCGAAGGCGTTGCTGATGAGAAAGGAATGTATAAATATGAGTTCGAAGTTCCCGAGAAGTTTCGCGGGCAACAGGTGAATCTTGTATTCGAGGCTTCAATGACAGATA
>ENA-UEOJ01001542-UEOJ01001542.1-human-gut-metagenome-genome-assembly--contig:-NODE-1542-length-16023-cov-3.952841_pt1 | contig 16023 bp, 13 predicted proteins | sample MGYA00242885_ERZ507886 | MGnify/ENA primary metagenome ERZ507886 (study PRJEB26167, sample SAMN06115505) | human gut metagenome | host: Homo sapiens | place: China:Anhui | collected 2015-08-07... | reverse complement strand
TACCCATATAATTTTAATCATTATGAGAAAAACATTTCTAGGAGTACTCGTTTTTATGAGTCAATTGATTTTTGCCCAAGGAATCGAGGTAATCAGTACCAAAGCCCTTACACTCGACGGGCAAGGAGTATTTCTCCCGAAGATAAGTCCGAAGGGGGATTGCGTTCTAGTAACCAACGAAGACATGAGCGGTCTGAAAAAATTTGATCTTGCAACCGGGAAATTGACGACCATTACCAATGACCGAAGTGCTGGGTTTAATGCCCAATTTTCCGAAGACGGCTCTACCGTAATTTATAGAAAGAGCGAATATAAAGGGAAACTTCGCTACTCATCATTAAACAGTGTAAATCTACAAACCGGGAAAACAGAACAACTAGTAAAACCTACCCGAAATCTAGAAGGTGTGACTGTAAAAGGAGGTACGGTTCTCGCTGTAAATAATGGCAAACTTATTTCTAAACGGATTGCCGGTAAAAAGCTGAAAAACCTCCCGGCTATCCCAAGTATTAAGAACAGCCAGCTTTACATTACAATCGATGGAAAAACAAAGCAACTCTCTCCCAACGGAACGAATGTAGGATATTTATGGCCATCGGTTTCTCCCGATGGGGGAAAACTTCTCTATTATGTCATTGACGAAGCGAAAGCATACGTCTGCAATATAGATGGAACAAATCCGGTTTCTTTGGGGACATTGCGTGCACCGGTCTGGTTAGGTAACGATTGGGTTGTAGGCATGGTAGATTATGATAACGGGGAAATCGTTACTTACTCCCAAATATTCGCCGTTACGTCACAAGGCACTCATCGCACGGCATTGACAGATCAATCAAAAATCTGCATGTACCCTTCTGCATCCGACGATGCTTCCAAAATCGTCTATACGACACAAAATGGAGAGATATTTTTAATGAATGTAGCAACCTCAAAATAATTAATCACCATGAAACTCAACAAACTTCTATCGATATGCTTAGGAATAACGTTAGCATTTTCGGTAAGTGCAAACGATCTAAGCGAGGCCAGAATATATATTAATCCGGGGCACGGCGGTTGGGGGCCTAACGACCGGCCGATGGCAACGATCAATTATGCTCAAATGGATACCCTCGGATTCTTCGAAACAAATACGAACTTGATAAAGGGAATGGCCCTAAGGGAAGAGCTCGTAAAAGCCGGAGCCGGATATGTGAGAATGTCGCGCACGGTAAACGGTGTTGTATCGGCCGATGATGAACACAAAACCGAAAACGACAAATACATCGAGACTCAGCCCGGAGAAAGTGGAACTCAACAGTTAGTTACCCTATCGGTGATTTGTCAAGATGTAGAGGCCAACAATATGGATTATTTCATTTCGATCCATAGTAATGCTGCAACTGAGGGGAGCAGTACGAATTATCCACTGATTCTCTATCGAGGGACCGATTCGGAATCGGGAAACGGATTGACAAACGCCCGCGATATGGCTCGTGCCGCATGGCCATATGTCAACAAGAACGAAGTTACCTATAAATCCTATTATACCGGTGAAAACGACAACAACAGCCGGGGCGACATATCTTTCTATGGTAGCTCGTCCTCAAACAGCATGGGATATACCGGTTATCTCGGTGTTTTGAAACACGGGTGTGACGGCTTCCTTTGTGAAGGCTGTTTCCACACCTATCAACCCGAACGACAAAGGCTTCTCAACAAAGACTACTGCAAACAAGAAGGTATGCGATATGCTAGGGCCATACGTGCATGGTTCAACGACGATAGCGAAACTACCGGCTGCATTATGGGAACTGTTAAAGATAAATATAACACTCTCGAACACGACCTCTATAAATACAAAATCAATTCGATCGATGCCTATGCTCCCTTGAACAACGTAACTGTTATTCTTCAAAACGAGAACGGTGAAGAAGTAGGCCGATATACAACCGATAAAGAATATAATGGATTATTCGTATTTACCGATTTGACTCCCGGAAACTACAATCTGGTATTCGACATCGAGGGATTCTGGAAAGAAACCGAACCAATCGAAGTCATCGTCAATGAAACTGCATTCATTAATAAAAGGCTGACCGATTTGGAACACGAAGAACCCTCTGATGAAGAAATAGAAGAGGAAGTGCTTGATTATCCACACCCCGACCAAGACGGAGATATTGCAGCAGCGGCATATTACAATCTCACCAAAGAAACAGAAATTACCGACATCGAAGCCTTGAATGGACTTACCGTACGTCGGGCAATACTGCGAGACAACAAATATTATGTATTGGCAGTAGATGAAAATAAACTTCCTAAACTCTTGGTTCTAAATCCAGCAACCGGAGAACTCATTAAAGAAATGAGTACCGAAGGTCTTGTAACCGAAGGTTATAACGGGAAAGAATTACCCTATATACTATCCGATATCGCCTTTACTATCGATGGCGTGCTTATTGGGACAAACTCGACGGTCATCGGCAAAGAAGGCAATGCGTATCAAACCGGAGACTTTTACGTATATAAATGGCAGGGAAGTGAAACGACCTCGTTAGAAGATTCAGCCCCGGTTGTCATCGCTACATTACAAACGAATACAAGTGCCAGCCTCGCAGCCGCCGGAAATAACAACTCCAACTATATAGCCAACACCATCGCTGTAAGCGGCACGATCGACGATTTCCAACTGTATTTCGACTCCCATGCCGGAAACGCTTGGAATACGGCATACGGTATCAGATATGTATGTTGGAACATTAAAAACGGAGAAGTGGCCGGATTCCAGAAAAACGATACGGACTTCGACGAAAGTCAAATCGGAGAAAAAGCCCATATCACACTCTCGCCCTTAGCAAAAAGTAGATTGATCATAGACGGTACACTCACGGCCCCAAGAGAATTTTTAATGGACTGGATGAGCGATCAGGGAATCATGCTAGCCGATTTCTCGGATAACATTCCGGTAGAGTCATACGGAGCGAATTATTTCCGTTACGCCGATAAAATTTATATGAGCGCACCCATTTGTGAAAGTCAAGGAGATGGAAATTATTCTTATAAAGTTCGTTTATATGACATTACGAATGGAATAGATCAAGCCCAAAACATCGGAGATACCGAATCTTTCATCTCCACTACGGGACTTTCTCCAATGACAAGTATAGGAATCGTAGATAATTCCGATATAGATATATACCTGTTGGCTGGAAACAAAATCGTAAAATACACGACCAAAGGCATGGAGCAATCCGAATCTCCCGCCCGTATATTTGCATACGGTTTATCCTATGACGAAACAGAAGACGGATATACTATCAACTTCAACTTAAACGAGGATGCCACATCTGTAAACTTGATATTGAATAATCCAGAAACAGGCGAAGCTGTTCAAACGATTGCATTAGGAGCGCTACCAAAGGGAGCGAATCAGACTACTATATCCAGAGCCGATCTTCCTGCCGAAAAGCTGAATTGGAGTATTCAAGCCATCGCCGGAAACGTCACGAAATTTACGAAAATATCCGACGACAGTCCTCTATACCAGTACTATGCGCCATACGGTGTCGCCATCGATAAATCACCTGAAAGCGACTACTTCGGACGTATCTATATAACGAACACTGCTGCCGGAACAGTAAGTGCAGGAAATCCTTCACAAGCCCAAACCTCGACAGTGGGTGTGTATGTACTCGGTGCAGACATAAGCGATATTACTCAACAAGGCTCCACAGCTTATAGCGGAACCATATCTTGGAGCGGAGAAACCGGTATGGGTCCGAAAAAAGCAGCCGTAGCATCAGATGGACGAGTATTCCTATGCGACGCCAGCACGAACAACGCAGGTATTTACCTGATGAACCCCGAAACCTTTGATATTTCTTCTATATTTACAGGAGCTACAAATTCGAATGGCAGCCTAATGATAGGAGGCAAATATGTATGCGGCCAAATAACAGCCGTAGGTATTCGAGGAGAAGGTGCTACAACTCAACTTTATGCCATAGATAAAACGGCTTCGGGTTCATCTTGGAAAAAATTTATCAACGTCTATAACATCGGCGAATCGAATACATGGACAACTGCGCCCAACGAATCGAAAGCCGCCAGTAGTTACGTGGGCAACGACAACAGCAGTATCGTTCCCGTTTCTACCGGATATTGGGCCGCACAATACAGAGGTGGCGGAAGCAACTCTCCCGCAAATCCATGTATGTTCTATTACAGCGATCAATACCAAGATGCCGTATTTAATACAGCCGAGCCCAACATCATCGGTGAGTCGTCCCAAAACGGAGCTCTCGCCGTCAATGAAAAAGAACAGCTTATAGCCCTTAGCGTAAATGGCGGAGTGGCCGTGTACTCCTACAAGATGAAAGAGGGAATACCTTCTGTCACGGAAAAATTCCGAAAAGAAATTGCCGAAATGGGCGGTTATGTTAATGATTTCGAATTCGACTATGCCGGGAACTTATATGCGGTATCCAATGCCGGTGAAAGATTAGCCGTATGGGCTATGCCTACCAGTGACAACAGTTGTGTGACACCCGCAAAGAAATCATTGGTATTGAACAATATATATACAGGCATAGAAAATGCAGTAAGCATTTCACGTATATCGCCCAACCCCACGACGGGAATCATTACGATATCTGCTCAAAATACAATCGAAACGGTCGAAATATATAATATAGCCGGTTCTCTGGTAATGAGACAAGCCCATGTAGGTACGACAACTATTTCTCTCGACCTTTCCGATCTTGCTGGCGGTATGTATTTTGTAAAAGTGAACGATGGTAAAGCCGTGAAAGTCATCAAAAAATAAAATGCTAAACTATCCCGACTCATCTCTTTGAATAATAAAGATATAGTCCTACACAAAATCCCCCGCCTTGAAAAAGAGCGGGGGATTTATACATTTCTGTTAATTACGATCACTACTTTTATTACCCATTTTTATTTCTCTCGCCTCAAAAAGACAAACCTAGTAACAGGCCCCATCTTACATTTGAAACTCCCCCATAAGTTCGTATGTGTCTGGTTCATAGCCAAAACGGAAAAACAAAGAGAACACACCGAGCAAACGAAAAATATCAGACCCGTAGTAGAAAGGGTATCGCCCAATCCCACCAACAGAGAAACGATACCTCCAAAAGCAAAACCTGCTGCTCCGAACAATGCAGAGGCCGTTCCCGAATTGGCTCGCTCACAATCCATGGCCAAAGTCGTAGAAGCTGTAAAAGTCAATCCCATAGAAAAAAGCAACACAAACAGCACAGCCTCATATACAGCAAAATGATATTCATTACTAAGGATTACAAACTCTACCGCAATTTCAAACTCCCCGCACGAAAATCCTCTCTTCAAAAATGAAAACAATTTCTAATATCTTCTTAACAATAAGGACTATATCAAAAACATTTTTCACATTTAAAGCCATACTATCCTAAAAATAACTTCATCGACTACATATTAACAGAAAGATACCGTATATTTGTCCCTCAAACTTTTGGATATGAAAAAAATAATAGGACTTTTTATATTCATGGGGCTGCTTTCCGCCACCACCGTCCGAGCACAAAATTACAATACGAAGTGCTTAGGCATATCAGCCGGATACATGTTCGATACAGAAAACGTACAAGCAGGAGTTTTCATGCATCTCCCCTTTGCAAAAAACTGGCGAGTAGTGCCGTCGGTCAACTACACATTCTCGCACCACGACCTCAACGAATGGGAAATCAATGGGAACATTCATTACCTCATTCCTTTCGCCGGTCGATTCTCGGTATATCCCTTAGCCGGTATCGCGTTTCAAAGTTGGAGGGGAAATGCGTTACAAAACGATAAAGAACTCTCCAATACCCGAAATAAATTCGGAATAAACGCCGGAGCCGGATTCGAAATGAACATCTCCCGTCACTTAAACCTACATATAGAGGGAAAATATATTTTCATAAACGACTTCAATCAGGCTAATATCTCCATTGGTCTCGGATACAAATTCTAATTCCCCATGAGTTTGTCTCCGTCTCCCTCCCGACGTTTCCATGTCGTTTCTCTGCAAGTCCCTTTTCCACCGGACTATGGAGGGGTTATCGATATTTACTATAAGTTGAAAGCGTTAAAAAAAATGGGCTACGAGACATGGCTACACACATTCCAATACGACCGGAGTAGAGCCGAACAACTGAACGAAGTAGCCGCCAGAGTCTCTTACTATCCGCGCCACCGTTCTGTTATCCGCCAGCTTTCGCATATCCCTTATATAGTTTCCAGTCGCCATTGTTCAAAACTTCTCGACGATCTGCTTTCCGACAATGCCCCCATACTGTTCGAAGGTCTGCATTGCTGCGCCTTTCTATCCGACAAACGGCTGAAAGACCGTGTCAAATTAGTCCGAACGCACAACATCGAGCACGAATATTACAAAGAATTATCCCGCAAGGCATCAGGGTGGAAAAAGCTCTACTACGAACTCGAAACTGTCAAATTGGCAAAATACGAAAAGATACTCCTGCATGCCGATGCCATTTTAGCGATCTCCGAGAGCGACCGCTGTTATTTCTCGTCGAGATACCCGCAAATTCCGGTGTCGCTGCTTCCCGCCTTTCACGCATACGCCGAAGTAGCCCCTGCCGGCCCGAAGGAGAACTATATCCTTTATCACGGAAACCTTTCGGTCGAAGAGAACATCGAAGCCGCCGAATACCTGTTACGGCAAGTCGTCCCGCTCACACAAGGCACATCATGGATATTCGCCGGAAAAAATCCCCCGGAAACACTCGTTCGGCTGGTCGAACGGACACCCGGTGCACAACTCATCGCCAATCCCTCGGAAGAACAAATGAACCAGCTTATCGAAAAAGCGGCAGCCAACCTGCTCGTCACATTCCAACCCACGGGATTAAAACTGAAACTATTGAATGCCCTCTTTCACGGAGGACACTGTATCGTAAACAGCAAAATGCTGTTCGGCACAGGCTTGGACAAAGCCTGCCTCATTGCCGATACGCCTCAGGCTATGGCTCGTGCTGCCGAAACCGCCTTAAACGAACCTTTCGACCAAGCCAAACGCACCGAACGAATACAGCTGCTGGAAACGTACGATAACGAAAAGAATATCCATATCCTCTCCGATCTTCTCGAAGAGAAACTCAGGTAAATCACAAACAAACAATCAGCTAACCCCTCTCCGCAGAACAAAGTTCTGTGGGTCTCCCCTATTGCTAACACAACTTCCCGTAAGGCTACGGGGCACGGCAAGGGAGAAGGGCTAATACCTTCGATAACGAGAACAGAGTGATGCATATCCCTCTCCCCCTGTGCCGCACAGCGGTATAGGGGGAGTGCCCGAAGGGCGAGGGGGTTAAAAAGACCAGCAAAAGCAAAATCCCCGCCCTTATCGGGCGGTGAAGTCGCAAGGAAGACGGAGGAAAAAGGGCGAGGACTGTCCGAGCGAAGCGAGTTCCGCAGACCCCGACGGCGACTGCGGCGACGAACCCAAAAGCCCGATAACAGCGGCGGCGCTTCTTGGTTCGTTCTTCTCGCTGTTGAGAAGAATGAACAAATAAAGCGAATTAGTGTAACAAGGACTTTCTTTGGCAGGGAAAGAAAGTCCTTTGTAGCACAATCCTCCCCTGTGTCCCGCAGCATGGCGGGGTGTTTTTGCAACGCAAAATATAGGGGGAGTGCCCGAAGGACAAGGGGGTTGAAAAAATAGGGCAAAAATATAGGGGAGGTGGCACGTAGTGACGGAGGGGTTAAAAAGACCGGCAAAAATAAAAAAGACTGAAAATCTTGTTTTTATCCCCTACCCGCACTACCTTTGCGAACGTGAAAACAGGTAAAGCCCGATAAATACATTTCGGCTTGTCCCATTTTCACAAGGTCTCTTTGCTGGGTTACCGGCAAGGAGGCAGACATATTGATAAAAGCGTTTTTGCTTATCCTAAATCTGAAATCGCCAATTTCTAAGTACGCGGGATTAAGCAGTCGAGAAACGCTCATGCTTGCCTATATCCACCCCGGCAAGGGGGTGGCGGATATATCGGTATGGCGTGGGGTGGACTGTTTATTGCGTACATGGTGTTTGGCGATACCAAGATTTAATAAACAGAAAGTTCCCTGCGCTTTTCTATTTTTAAACGCCTACCGTTGGGGAGCAGGGGGCAAAAAAAATAAGTTTATCATGAAAACGATTATTGCGATTTACGGGAGTACCGGCTCGGGGAAAAGCACGTCTATTCTTGCGCTGGAATCCCTGCTCGACCGGGAAAAAGTGTATGAAGAGCATCACAATGGCGATCGGTTGCTCATTGCCCGGCATAAATCTCCCCTGAACGGAGGCGAAGATGCTTTTGTGGGATGTTGCAGCGAGGGGGATCCTCCCGGCTACCAGCAAAACGAATGGTTGGAAAAATGTGTGGAGTATAAGTGCGAGGTTATCGTGGCGGCTTGCCGTAACTCCGGCCATACCGTGGATAATATCGAACGGATTGCTCGGGAAAACGGCTATACCACCGTTTATACCGCGCCTTATGGCAATGAGGACGAATACAAATTCCTCAACCGTATCTTTGCGGACAACACGTTGAACTTGATCGATGAACTAATTAAACGGTAGGCAATATGAAAAAGTATGTTCGGTATCTGTTGGTACTCCTCATGTGTAGTTCCCTAACGGGAGTAAAAGCGCAAACAACTTTTCCATTCGATGGTATTAGATATTGCCTTGACGGAAGTGAGGCCCAGGTATTTGATGGTCGATACTATTCCGAAAGCAAGCTCATTATTCCCAATTCGGTGTGGTATAACGGGATAAAGTACCCGGTGACTTCTATCAGATACCATGCATTTTATGAATGCAAAAGTTTGACTGAGGTCACCATACCCAATTCCGTAACGACTATCGGGAACGGGGCATTTGACTCTTGCACCGGTTTGCAAAAGGTGATATGGAACGCTCGTAATGCTCAGGATCTTCAATATGTATATGATAATCCTATATTCCCAGATTGTAATCAACTGACCGATTTCGTATTCGGGGAAGAGGTGGAACATATTCCGGACTTTTTATGCAATAACCTTCGATTACTGAATACCATCGTCATACCCAATTCCGTGACGACTATCGGGCAGTTGGCATTTAACTCTTGCACCGGCTTGCAAAAGGTGACAATAGGTAATTCCGTAACGACTATCGGGGAAAGGGCATTTTCCGAGTGCCGCGGCTTGCAAAAGGTGACAATAGGTAATTCCGTGACGACTATCGGGAAATTTGCTTTTACCAGTTGCACCGGCTTGCAAAAGGTGACAATAGGTAATTCCGTGACGGCTATCGGATACGGGGCATTTGACTCTTGCAGCGGTTTGACTGAGATAACCATACCCAATGCCGTGACAACTATCGGAGTCTGGGCATTTAGCTCTTGCACAGGCTTGACTGAGGTAACCATACCCAACTCCGTGACGACTATCGAGGGCTACGCATTTACCCGTTGCACCGGCTTGAAAACAGTGACGATAGGCAATTCCGTAACAACTATCGAGGACGGGGCATTTAACGGTTGTACCCAAATGGAGAGTGTAACCATTGGCGAAAAAGTGGAAAGTATCGGCGAGTCGGCTTTCGCCAAATGCAACAATTTGACCGCAGTAATCTCCAAAGCCATGACACCTCCCCAAATATGGGCAACGACCTTCGACGACTATGCCATGACACTCTATGTCCCGGCAGGCTGTAAGCCGAAATATGCCGAGGCCGAGTATTGGAACAATTTCACCGACATTCGGGAGACCGGCGTAACCCTGCACACGGTTACGGCCAACGCCACAGACGAAACGATGGGATATGTGACAGGTGGTGGTGAGTATCCGCAGGGAAGCACGGCGACCCTTATCGCCGTACCTTTCGGGCAAAACTATTTCGTGCGATGGAACGACGGAAATACCGACAATCCCCGCACGATAACGGTCACGGGCAACATGACATTCACCGCCGAGTTCGCGCCGGCCGGCTCCGCCGTGGAAACATTGGAAAACGGGGAGAGAGGCATCTATGCGACTGGCCGCACCTTGCATGTGGAGAACGGCGGGGAATCCTACCGGGTGTACACCGCCGCCGGCCGGTTGGTCTATACGGGCAACGACAGCAGCGTGACGCTATCTGCCCCCGGTATGTATATCGTGCGCACGGGCGACCGCTCGCAGAAAGTGGCGGTAAAATAACAATTCCGGTTCTTCCTTTTTCAGGCAAGGCGGCGGAGGCATATCCGCCGCCTTTTCTTTAACCCCCTATTCTCGAAGCATTTATAACCTGTTTTTATTTTAAACCTCTCCCCCTGTGCCGCGCAGCGGTATAGGGGGAGTGCCCAAAGGGAGAGGGGGTTAAAGAAAAAGATAAAAAAGTATGGCTATTCCGCCTTTACAGGAAAATCCAAAGCCCTCATAAATCCTATATGATTTATGAGGGCTTTCTATGAGGAACACTTCGAATGAGCCTAAAAACAATTCGGCTATACTTTATTTATAATCTTTCAGCATCTCCTGCAAACGTTGACGGGCAAAAAAGATTCGGCTTTTTACCGTGCCCAAAGGCAAATCCATTTTTTCGGCAATCTCGTGATATTTATACCCTGCCACATGCATAGAAAACGGTATCCGATACTCCTCGCTGAAACTATTGATAGCTGTTGTAATCTCCTTCACCGTAAAAGAACCTTCCGGCGACGCGAATCCCGAGTCTTGGGGCAAATTCAAGTGATACAGATCTTCTGTCTGGTCTATAATAGTCTGGTTCCGTACAACCCTGCGATAATTATTGATAAAAATATTTCGCATGATGGTAAACACCCAACCTTTGAAATTGACATTGTCGATATATTTATCTTCGTTGTCGAGAGCTTTAAGAGTCGTATCTTGAAGCAAATCTTTCGCTTCTTCCCGGTTTGCGGTAAGCATATAAGCGAAGTTTAGCAAATTGTCTTGGAGACCTAACAATCTATCTTGAAATTTTAGAGAGTTCATAATTGAAAATTTTGATGATTTTGTAATTCTTCTTTACTACTTATACTACTACTTTGTATTACGAAAATGCATCGAAAATCTACTCATACTAACTACTACAATCTGAAATTTCTACATTCTCCTAAACGTCTTCGAAACATTCAGCTATTTCAAAGGGGCTCAAAAAAAATCTGTTTTCGCAAAATACAATCCCATAATATTGTTCTGATTATTTTTTATTTACTTTGTAACATATTTCTTATCTTTTTTAATTGTGCTTCTTAATATTAAACACATAGGTTCATGAAAAAGTTTCACAAATATATCTTTTTTCTCATATTATTTTTCCAGTATTTTGTATCAAATTCACAAAACACTGTTTATCAAATAGATATAACCAAAGAAATCGGGAGCACGACTTGGCGATATTTAAGAGCCGGTTTACACCAAGCCCAAGAACAAAATGCAAAAGCCGTCATACTACGGCTGAACACCTACGGGGGAACTGTCGTTCACGCCGATTCCATGAGAACGGCCATACTCAATGCACCCATTCCCGTCTATGCTTTCGTCGACAACAATGCCGCATCGGCAGGAGCACTCATCGCCATAGCCTGCGACAGTATCTATATGCGCAGCAGCGCAAGCATGGGAGCCGCTACGGTAGTCAATGAAACCGGAGCCGCCATGCCCGACAAATACCAGTCATACATGCGGGCGACCATGCGGGCGACGGCCGAGTCACACGGAAAAGACGAATCGGGAAACTGGCGGCGCAATCCGCTCATAGCCGAAGCTATGGTCGACGAAAGAGTAATCGTCCCCAATCTTTGCGATTCGGGCAAAGTGCTCACCCTTACGGCAAACGAGTCCATCGCCCAAAAATATTGTGAAGGCATAGTCGATAACGTCGACGAGATCATTTCGCAAAAACTCCGGTACGAGACTTATACTTTACAAGAATTCAAACCCTCGCTCTTCGACGATATCGCCGGTTTTCTCACCCACCCCGCCTTTCAGGCTCTCATGGTAACGCTCATATTCGGCGGTATCTTCATGGAACTGAAAACACCGGGCATAGGATTGCCTTCGGCCATTGCCTGTACCGCAGCCGTACTTTATTTCACTCCACTTTACATCGACGGATTAGCCGCGAACTGGGAAATACTGCTTTTCGTCATCGGCATCATTCTGCTCATTTTCGAATTTCTCGTTATCCCCGGCTTCGGTATAGCCGGCATTTCGGGCTCCATTCTGATATTAGGAGCACTCATTTTGGCATTGGTCGGGAATGTCAATTTCGATTTCAACTTTGTTTCTGCCGCCGACATCAGCAAAGGAATAATAACTGTCATCTCGGGAGTCATTATTTCCGTAGCTTTACTCTTTTGGTTTTTCCAAAAAATCGGCAGTAAAGGCCCACTCGGACGTTTAGCCCTTCAAGCGGATCAAGCCACAGAAAAAGGATACATCGGAGTTCCCTCCGAATTACAAGAATATATCGGAAAAGAAGGACTCGCGGCAACCATACTCCGACCCTCCGGGAAAGTAACCATCGGCGACAGACAGTTCGACGCCGTAGCCCTTCACGGATACATCGAAAAAGGAGCGGGTATAAAAGTTGTCAAATACGAAAACGCGCAGCTTTATGTGATCGAAATCAAATAAAAAAACGTTATAAGAAATTCAATATGAAATTCATCGGTATTATTCCGGCTCGCTACGCCTCTACCCGATTCCCCGGGAAACCGCTGGCCGACATGAAAGGGAAATATATGATTCAACGGGGCTACGAGCAAGTCCGCAAAATCCTCGACAATGTATGTGTCGCCACTGACGATGACCGAATATTCAACGCCGTGAAATCTTTCGGCGGGAACGTTGTCATGACATCGGCCGAACACCGTAGCGGAACAGACCGTTGCTTCGAAGCCTACAATCGTCTGGGCGGAAACGAAGACGTAATCATCAACATTCAAGGAGACGAACCGTTTATCAAACCCGAACAGATCGAGAGCCTTATCGCTTGCTTCGATTCGCCTCAAACCCAGATAGCGACCCTCGTGCGCCCCTTCGAGGCAACCGAAGGTTACGAGGCCCTCGCCAATCCCAACTCTCCGAAGGTCATTCTCAACGACAAAAACGAAGCACTCTATTTCAGCCGTTCGATAATTCCCTATATGAGAAATATATCCCCAGAACAATGGCCCGATAAATACGTTTACTACAAGCACATCGGCATGTATGGATACAGAGCCGACATATTGTCCCAGATCACCCGGCTGCCCCAGTCGTCGCTCGAAATCGCCGAATCGCTCGAACAACTCCGGTGGCTACAAAACGGCTATACGATTAAAGTAGGCATCACCACACAAGAAACAATCAGTATAGATACCCCCGATGATTTACAAAAAGCACTCACCCTACTCTGAAAATTATGACATTAGACCGAACAACGACACCGCCTGTCGGAACATTTCCGCCCCTATCCCTGCCCGCACCCGGTATCCATGCTTTATCGAACGGCATCGAAATCATCGCCTGTAATCGAGGTGACGAAGACGTGTGCCGCATAGACCTTATGTTCGAAGGAGGTTACTATACCGAACAGAAACCGGGCACAGCCGCCCTCACCTTATTGATGCTCAAAGAAGGCGCTGCGGGCAAAAGCTCGGAAGAGATAGCTGAATCATTCGACTACCACGGAGCATGGCTGCAAACCTCCGCATCGAGTCACTATCTCTATGTCACGCTCTACACGCTCAATCGGCATCTCGATACCTGCCTATCTCTGCTGGCAGACATCGTTATACGACCCGATTTCCCGGAAAAAGAATTCACCCGGCTCAAAGAACGGCGTCTCCAACAACTGCTCGTTCAGAAAGAAAAAGTAGACGTCCTCGCATCCGAAACTTTTCTCTCTATGATTTTCGGGGACAAGCACCCTTACGGACGGGCTGTCACCCCCGACCACATAAGCCATATCACAACCGAAGACCTCCGAGACTACCATCGGCAGCACATCGCTCCCGGGAAATGTCGTATCTTCATCGCCGGAAAAATCACCGGGAAACTTCTCGATAATTTGGAACTCCACTTCGGCCACACATGGAATGTACCCTCTGTCGATTCTGCGATAATCCCCGCTTTCCCCATACATCGTGCCGAAAATCCGATAATAGTCACCCACAAAGAAAACGCCCTCCAATCCGGAATCCGAATGGGACTGCCGGTCATCGGCCGGGAAAACCCCGATTTCTTCGCCCTGAAACTGCTCTGCACTATACTCGGCGGATATTTCGGCAGCAGACTCATGTCCAACATACGGGAAGAAAAGGGCTATACCTATGGCATATCCTCCTCTATCGCAGCTATGCGATACGGAAGCTATTTAACCATATCGACCCAAACCGGAACCGAATTCACCCGCCCGCTCATCGACGAAGTCTTCGCCGAAATAGATCGCCTCAGAAACGAGCCCGTCCCGACCGACGAGTTCATCACCGTACAAAACTACCTGAGAGGAGACATGGCTCGTACCCTCGACTCCCCCTTTTCCATAGCGGACTACTACCTTTCATTGAAAGCCAACGATCTCCCGGTCGAATATTTTGCGCAGCAAGACGAAGCCATACGGCAACTGTCACCCGGCGATCTACTATCGGCAGCACAAAAATATCTCGTCCCCTCACAATTCTACATAGCCGTTGCCGGAGACAAGAACAAAATTCCCCCGCTCTCCCTACCTTGACAAATCCCCTTCTCCTCTACCACGCCCCCTATTGTTACTCGACACCCCAATGCTACGGGGGGGGCATTAGCCATACAGAGGAGGTAGCACGTAGTGACGGAGGGGTTGAAAACAGCCCCTCATCTGCCGGTTTATATTGGACATTTAACCCCCTCGCCCGATGGGCACTCCCCCTATACCGCTACGCGGCACAGGGGGAGAGGGCTAAAATGCGCTTCAAATATTTTAAGCTCCTCCATTGCCGTGTCCCCGTAGCTTTATGGGGTATTTCTGTTTCACTATCGGAGACATTTAAAACTCCTCCCCTGTGTTTTGTAACGCAAAATATAGGGGAGGTGGCACGTAGTGACGGAGGGGTTGAAAACAGCCCCTCATCAACCGATTCATATCGGACAAATCACATTTTCACCATACGTTTGGGGGACCCGCTCCAAGAGCAACCCATACAATAAACTGTTTCAAGATCGAAACCATCGAGAGTCTCGCTCTCTTTGCGGGCAACGACTACCCCTCCATCGGTCACATACACCGCTCTACGCTCTCCCTTACCGTTCTTCACATACATCGAAGACACTTTACACTGCGGACAAAGCAATTTTCTCATCGTACAAATAGTTTACCCAATCGATACCGAATATACAAAAAAAGAACCTCGGAAAAAACAATTCTTCCAAAGTTCCTTTTTCAATCACTTATAAGAAATAATCCTTGACAATTACCTCTCACCCAGTTTTTCGTCCATATACAAAATACTAGCTTCGTCTTTACAACGTTTCAACTTCTCGACAATGCCCAAAGCCGTAGCCTCTTCTTCTACTTGCTCACGCACATAGCCCCAGAGAAAATCTTGCGAAGCCTTATCCTTTTCGGAAGAAGCGACATTTACCAACTCATCGATAAGAGAAGATACATGGCACTCGTGTTTATAAACATTTTCAAAAGCATCGAGCACACTCTCCCATTCCTGAGGAACGACATCTATCTTATCTACTTTGGCTACACCGCCGCGCTTCGATACATAATCGGCCAAGTCGTAAGCATGCTCCAACTCTTCCTGAGACTGTTTTCTCATCCAATTGGCAAATCCGTCATATCCCAATTTTTTGAAATAAAACGACATCGATAAATAAAGATTCGACGACCACATTTCAGCCGCAATCTGAACGTTAATGGCTTCTTGTAATTTCTGTGAAATCATAATGGTTTATTTTTATATGTTAATACTAATTTTGATTAAATATTGATAATATACAAATATTATATAGTCACATAATAAAAAGACT
>ENA-UEOJ01001506-UEOJ01001506.1-human-gut-metagenome-genome-assembly--contig:-NODE-1506-length-16306-cov-3.611868_pt1 | contig 16306 bp, 12 predicted proteins | sample MGYA00242885_ERZ507886 | MGnify/ENA primary metagenome ERZ507886 (study PRJEB26167, sample SAMN06115505) | human gut metagenome | host: Homo sapiens | place: China:Anhui | collected 2015-08-07... | reverse complement strand
AACAAACTATAAAATCAATCCAAATTTTCAACATGGTTTCCCGTTCGTCAAAATGATGTTGGAGATTGTGGCAAAATGCGGGAACGAGACGTTCAAAAAATAGTCATATTTCCGACTTGAATTTTACAAAAAGTACGGCGGCTTCTGCACGGAAAATTTCCTCACGGTTGAAAACCCGGTGGAAAGTGTGGAATTCCACCCGGAAAGTGGGCGCAGATGCTTGATTTTTGAACACTTTCAACGGAGTTTTCAACATGTGGAAAAGAAAGACCCGTTTTACAAAGTGTATATGGACTCGAATGTGGAAAACTTTTGCCGAAAAAAATATACCGATAAAATGACAAGGGGGCTGCCCGCTGCCGGCCGGGACAAAATTCAGGCGGGAAAAAAGGGGAATCCTATGGCAAAGGCGGGACGGTTATGTTATACTTTACTATGACAATCTGTCGAATTTCGTAAACAGTGAAACAAAAAGGGCCTGTCCCTTTTCGATAAATGGAAGGAGAATACAATGGACGAACAGAAAATGCTGCGCCGCCCCCGCCGCGCTGCGGAGGACACGCCGAAGAATGAGAGCCTGGTCTACGGCAAGAACCCTGTGACCGAGCTGCTCAAGAGCGGCTCCGGCGTGGACACGGTGCTGCTGGCCGAGGGCATGGCCCCCGCTGTGGCGGCGTACTTCACCGCCATGGCCAAGGAGGCCGGGGCCACCGTCAAGCGGGTCCACCCCAACAAGCTCCGCCTGATGACCGGCACCGAGAGCCACCAGGGTGTGGCTGCGTTTGCCAGCGAGATCGAGTATGCCACGGTGGAAGATCTGCTGGCAGCGGCCAAGGCGAAGGGGGAGCCGCCCTTCCTCGTGCTGAGCGACGGCATCGAAGACCCCCACAATCTGGGCGCGGTGATGCGCAGCGCACTGCTCTGCGGTGCCCACGGCATCGTCATCCCCAAGCGGGGCGGCGCTTCCGTGACCCCCACCGTCATCAAATCCAGCGCCGGTGCTGCGGAGCGCCTGCCCGTGGCCCGTGTGGCCAACATCGGCGAGACCATCCGCCGCCTGAAGGACCAGGGCGTTTTTGTCTACTGTGCCGATATGGACGGTGTGCCCCTGCGCAAGAATAACCTCACCGGTCCCATCGCGCTGGTGCTGGGCAGCGAGGGCAGCGGCGTCTCGCAGCTGGTGAAAAAGCTCTGCGACGGCGTGGTGCGGCTGGATATGGCCGCACAGGGCACCGGCGTGGACAGTTTCAACGTCTCGGTGGCGGCTGGCATCATTTTGTATGAGATCCAGAGCCAGCGAGCAGGCGAATAAACGCGGACTGCTCCGCAGAGATTGAGCAGGGAGGTACAACGAATGGCGAAGAATGATGCCCGTAAAAACGGCTTTGAAAAAACGAACCCGGAGGACCTCGCAGCCAAGGAAGAAAAATTCCGCACTTTTTTCAGCACCAGTGTGGCGCAGGTGCCCGATGAGATGAAGCACCGGGATGACGAAAAGCAGGAGCCTGCAAAGCAGAAGACCCAGAGCAGCATCCTGGGCCGCATCCTGGGCCGCGCCAAGGAGGAGGCAGAGCCTGCCCCCGAAAAGCCTGCCATGCCGCAGGAACTTCCGCCGACGGGTGAGATCCGGCTGGGCGGGGAGGACGAGGCCGCGGAGCCGAAGGCCGATCTGGAGCTGGCCGCAGACTTCTTTGTGGCAGAGGAGCCGGAACCGCCGGTGCAGCCTGCCCCGGCCGCCCCGGCCAGCCGGAAGTCGGCTGCCGAAAAGCAGCCCGCCCCGCAGCCGCAGCAGCCGAAATATGAGAAGAACTATGTGCGCGGCCCACTGACCCCGCAGGAGCAGAAGGAACATGCCGAGATGCAGGAACTCAAGGCCCTGCTCTTCCCGGCCCCGAAACCGGCCCGGCCCGAAGCGGACACGCCCGCCCCGCAGGAGGTGCTGGGCGTCGAGACCGCCGCATTGGAGGCCGAGGAAAAGGCCTGCGCGGCCCTGCCGAAGATGGTCTTCGCCGAGGACCGGACCCGCAAGCCGGAGCCGGAAGAGGCCCGACCGGAGCCGACCCAGCCGTTCCGCTTCTTTGGGGAAGGCGACGACGAAGCCACGCCTGCGGCCCCCACGCGGGAGACGCCGCCCAGCATGGACGACAGCATGAGCATCCCGTTGGTGGGCCTTGAGGAGGAGCCGGAAGCGCCGGTCTCCGCACCGGATGCCGCGCCCGCCGAAGCTGCCCAGCCTGCGGAAGCGGCTGCAAAAGCCGCACCCGGCGACGCATCCGCAGCCGAGACGCCTGCGGTCCCGGCAGAGGAAGCTGCCGCAGAGCCTGCCGAAGAATCTACCCCCGAAACCGTGGACGAGAAGCTGCATAAGATGAGCGCAGAACTCACGCTGCGCTGTGTGCTCAGCGGCATCCTGGCTGTGGTGCTGCTCCACTTCGGTCTGACGGCGGCGGGCCTGCTGGCACCCATTGCCTCGCTGGACCCGGTCGTCGCTCCGGCGGCATTCTACGCCGCCAACCTGCTGGTGCTGGCTGCGGCGCTGGCCGTGGCCTACCCCGTCCTGCGGGACGGTCTGAGCGGCCTGAAAAAAGACCGCCGCCCCAGTGCAGACACCATGCCCGCGCTGGCCGCCTGCGGTGCGGCGCTGGAAGCTGCCATCGCCCTGCTCAACGCCAGGAGCTACCAGACGTCCAGCTGGACGCTGCTGTCCGGCATTGCGGCGCTGGGGCTGTTCATGGCCCTGCTGGGCAGCCGGGTGCAGCTGGCCGCTGTGAAAAACGGCTACGACCTGGCCACCAAAGACCCGGCCGGGCTGCAGGGGGCGTTCCGGGTCAGGGACAAGGACCTGATCCGGATGCTTGCCCGCAGTCTGGACGAGCAGGACCCCTGGGTCCTGCTCAGCCGCCCGGTCCAGTGGGACGACGTCCTGCTGGAACAGAGCTTTGGTGAGCGCGCCAGTGAGCGCCGCGCCCGCAAGACGTCGTACATCCTGCTGGGGACTGCGGTGCTCAGCGGTCTGGCGTTCCTGCTGTTCGGCGGCGGACTCAACGGCATGGCTGCGGCCATGACCGCCATGCTTTGCATGGGCGCTCCGCTCTCCTCCACGCTGGTGGCCGGTCTGGCCACCCTGCGGCTGCAAAAGAGCGCCGCCGCTGCCGGTGCGGTCATTCCCGGCTGGGCCGCGATCGAAGAACTGGGCGGCGTGGACACCGTGCAGGTGGACGCCGACGAGCTTTTCACTGCGGACAGCGTGAATCTGGAGGACATCCGCATCTTCAAGGGGGGCCGCATCGACCGCGCCATCCTCTATGCGGCCAGCATCCTGAACCAGAGCTGCGAGACTCTGCGCGGCCTGTTCCGCCAGATCATTGAGGACCGCACCGACATCCTCTACCCCGTCAAGGATCTGGAGACCCACTACGGTCTCGGCTTTGCGGCCTGGTGCGATAACAACCGTGTCCTGATCGGCAACCGCGCCTATATGGAAAAGGAGGGCGTCCCCGTGCCCGAAACGGAGTACGAGGAAGAGCACTCCCAGCATGGGACCTTGCAGATCTTGTATCTGGCGGTTTCGGGCAATCTCCACGCCATGTTCGTGCTGCGCTCCACAGGCGGGCGGAATGCGGCCCGCGGGCTGGAAGTGCTGCAGAAGGAGAACATCCGCCTTCTGGTCACCTGCAAAGACCCCAGCCTGACCGCCAAGCACATCACCGACGCCTACCATCTGCCGGAGGGCATGATCACCCTGCTGGAACAGGACCAGTGCGACGCCCTGAACGCTGCCCCGGCGCAGCCGGAGAACGCCGCCCGCTGCTGTATGCTGCACGATGAGGGCTTCGTCAGCCTCATCGGTGGTCTCCGCGCCGCCGAGCAGGCCCAGAACGCTGAGACGGCTGCCACCACGGTGCAGCTGGTGTCGGTCTGGTTCTCGGTGGCTATCGGTGTGCTGCTGACCTATGCGGGCAGCATCGGCACCCTGTCCGTTGCCGCCGTGCTGATGTATCAGGCTGCGTGGAGCGCCCTCAGCCTGGCTGTCTGCACACTGAAGCAGCACTAATTGAAAATGATTCTCAAAATAAATAGGAACTATTCTTGATTTTGAACTCGAATTCTGCTATAATACTCTCAGAAGGAACGCCCCGGTTGCAGCCGGAGGCGAGCACATACACACAACAATAAAGGAGAGCATGGATTATGGAACTCAAGGGCACCAAGACCGAGAAAAACCTGTGGGAAGCATTTGCAGGCGAGAGCCAGGCCCGCAACAAGTACACCTTCTTCGCCAGCGTAGCCAAGAAGGAAGGCTACGAGCAGTTGGCCGCGATCTTTGAGGAGACGGCCGCCAACGAAAAGGAACACGCCAAGATGTGGTTCAAAGCCCTGCACGGCGGCTCCATCCCCGACACCATGACCTGCCTGGAAATGGCAGCGGGCGGCGAGCACGACGAGTGGACCGAGATGTACCCCCGCATGGCGAAAGAGGCCAAGGAAGAGGGTTTCCCCCAGTTGGCTGCTCTCTTCACCATGGTGGCACAGATCGAAAAGGAGCACGAGGAGCGCTACCGCGAGCTGGCCGAGAACCTGAAGAACAATCAGGTCTTCGCCCGCGAGGAGCAGCAGGTCTGGCAGTGCCGGAACTGCGGCTACACCTACATCGGCAAGTCCGCACCCCTCAAGTGCCCCGTCTGCGCACATCCCCAGAGCTATTTTGAGCTGAAGAAGCACAACTACTAAGAACCAGCCGAAGAGGCTGCGATACTCCTTCCGTCATCGCTTGCGCGATGACACCTCCCTCAAAGAGGGAGGATTTTCCGGCCTACCGCCACGCCAAGGCCCCCTCTCCGAGGGGGCTGGCACGGCAGCGCCGTGACTGGGGGAGTGTTGCAGCCTCTTTTTTTGTTGCAATCCCACCGGAAATGTGTCATAATCGAAAAAAGATAACAGAGGGGAGAGAACAGGATGGCGTATCGGGCAGCGGTCTGCGACGACAGCGCAGCGGATGCGGACTATGTGCGCGGCATCGTGGCGCACTGGGCAGAGCAGCGGGGCATCGCGCTGGAATGCCGGGCCTTTTCCTCGGCGGAACAGTTCCTGTTCTGCTACGCAGAGGATAAAAACTTTGATTTATTACTGCTTGATGTAGAAATGCCCGGCGCAGATGGTGTCACGCTGGCCAAAATGGTCCGGCAGGAGAACGAAGCCGTGCAGATCGTCTTCATCACCGGCTACTCGGATTACATCGCCGAGGGCTACGACGTGGCCGCACTCCATTACCTGATGAAGCCGGTCCGCCCCGAAAAGCTCTGTGCCGTGCTCGACCGCGCGTGGGAGAAACACCGCCGGAACGAGCGCTGCCTGAACCTCGAACGTTCCGGCGAGATGATCCGTCTGCCGCTGTACGAGGTGCGGTATCTGGATGTGCACCAGAACTATGTGACCGTCCACGCCAGACAGGACTATACCCTCAAGCGGACGCTGGCCGAGTTCGAGGCGGAGCTGGACGAGCAGTTCTTCCGGGTGGGGCGGGGGATGATCCTGAACCTGAAGCAGATCCGCCGCGTGACCAAAAAGGAGGTCGTTCTGGCGGACGGCACAGTGCTGCCCCTGCCGCGCGGCAGCTATGAGCCGCTGAATCGGGCCATCATCGAGAGGACATGAGGCAGAGGAAGGGAAAACAGATGCTGAAACTTTTTTCAAGGCTTTTGGATCACCGCATCGAAGCCTACCAGCGGGAGCTCATCGAGACGCACTATAAAGAGGTGGACAACATGTACCGCCAGATGCGGGGCTGGCGGCACGATTACCGCGGCCACATCCAGACCATGAAGGTCCTGGCGGCGCAGGGGGATCTGGAAGGCATCCGGGCCTACCTTGACCAGCTGGACACCGACCTGAACACCGTGGACCTTGCGGTCAAGACGGGCAACGCCATGGCGGATGCCATCCTCAACAGCAAGATCTCCCTCGCGAAGAGCCGGAACATCCCGGTGCAGATCGATGCCCACATCCCGGTCCGGCTGAAGATGAGCGAGCTGGACCTCTGCTGCATCCTCGGCAACCTGTTCGACAACGCCATGGATGCCAGCGCCGCCCTGCCCGAAGCCGAGCGCCTCATCCGGGTGTATATGGATATGAAGGGCACCCAGCTCTACATCTCGTTCACCAACTTCACGGCCAGCCAGAAGCAGACAAAACTTGCCGGGCGGTTCGCCACCACCAAGGGCGAGGGCCATGGCTTCGGTCTGGTGCGTATTGACGCCATCGTCGAAAAGCTGGACGGCTACCTCAGCCGCAACAGCGAGGATGGAGCCTTCACGACGGAAATTTTGATCCCGCAAGTATGAAATTGGAAGGTGTTCCGTTGTACAACCTCTCAGTCTCGCTTGCGCTCGACAGCTCTCCTGGTAGGAGAGCCTCTGGCGAAACCGGAGACTTTGCGAGGACTGCCAAGGCCTCTCCTACAAGGAGAGGTGGCAATGCGAAGCATGGACGGAGAGGTTGTACAACGGAGAGGTTGTACCAAGGAAACCATTGCAATTCATCCCCCAAAATGAACCGTTCGTCCCCGATCTGTGCCGGGGACGATTTTTTGTGGTAGGATAGGCCCAGACGAACGAAAGGGGAATCCCACATGGAAACGGGAACGAACAAAACGAAGCAAAAACCCAAATACGACCTCTGGCAGATCACGGCCTATATGCTGGGCGTGGCATGGCGGGGCAGACATTGGACGGTGTTCACGGTCGGCCTCTCGCTGGCGCTGGTCACGGCGGGCAGGACCATCGCGGAGCTGCTGTTTGCCCCGGCGGTGCTCCGGGTGCTGGAACAGGGGATGGCGCTGGGCCGTCTGCTGGCGGTCATTGGCGGCTTTTCCGTGCTGCTGGTCGCACTGACCTTCCTGCAAAGTTATCTGAGCGAACGGAATCTCTTTGGAAAAATGAACGTCCGGGTCGATATCCTGGACCTCTCGGCCCGCAAGCGGGCCGGCACCTCCTACCCGAACCTGCTGGACAAGCGCTTCCTGGATCTGAGCGCCAAGGCCGACCGGGCCGGATGCACCAACAATGAGTCCGTCGAAGCATTCTGGGTGAGCTGGGGCGAGATCCTGACCAACCTCTTCGGCTTCGGGGCCTACCTGCTGCTGTTGTCCGGCCTGAACGCCTGGCTCTGCCTGCTGGTCTGCGCCACATCGGTCGTCAGTTATCTGGCGTCCCGGCGGATCAACGAGTGGGGCTACCGCCACCGCGAGGAGGAAGCCGGGTATGTGAAGCGGCTGGCCTACGTGCAGAAGGTCGCCACCGACCGGCAGTACGGCAAGGATATCCGCATCTTCGGCTTGCGGGAGTGGGTGGAAGAACTCTGGGAGAGCACGATGCGGCTCTACCACGGATTCCTTCTCCGGCGGGAGACGGCCTACCTCTGGGCCAATGTCATCGACCTGGCCCTGCTGCTGGTGCGCAACGGCGCGGCCTATGCCTACCTGATCTGGCTGACACTGGAACAGGGCCTGCCGGTCTCGCAATTCCTGCTCTATTTCGGCGCGGCCACCGGTTTTGCCCAGTGGGTCAGCGGCATTCTGGAAAAGTTTGCAAAACTGCACAAGCAGTGTCTCGACATCTCTACCGTGCGGGAATTTCTCGAATATCCGGAACCGTTCCGCTTTGAGGACGGCCTCCCGCTGGAAAAGCGGCTGGATACCCCCTATGAGCTGCGGCTCGAAGGGGTCAGCTACCGGTACCCCGGCGCGGAGAAGGACACCATCCACAAGCTCGACCTGACCGTCCGCCCCGGCGAGAACCTCGCCATCGTGGGTCTGAACGGTGCGGGTAAGACCACGCTGGTCAAGCTGCTCTGCGGCTTCCTCGACCCCACCGAGGGCCGTGTCCTGCTCAATGGGCAGGACATCCGCCCGTATAACCGCCGGGATTATTACAAGCTGTTCGCGGCGGTGTTCCAGGATTTCTCGGTCCTGTCGGCCACCGTGGCCGAGAACGTGGCCCAGTGCCGCACCGGCATCGACGAGGCCCGCGTCTGGCACTGCCTGGACGAAGCAGGCCTGACCGAAAAGGTGCAGAGCCTGCCCAAACAGCTGGAAACGCAGATCGGCCGGGAGGTCTACGAAGACGGCATCGAGCTGTCCGGCGGGCAGACCCAGCGGCTGATGCTGGCCCGCGCGCTGTACAAGGACGCGCCTGTGCTGGTGCTGGATGAACCGACCGCCGCGCTCGACCCCATCGCCGAGAACGACATCTACCAGAAATACAACGAGATGACAGCAGGCAAGACCAGCCTGTTCATTTCGCACCGGCTGGCCTCCACCCGCTTCTGCGACCGCATCCTCTATCTGAAGGACGGCCGGGTGGCCGAGGAGGGCACCCACGAAGAGCTGCTGAAACGGGGCGGCGGCTACGCCGACCTGTTTGAGGTGCAGAGCCAGTATTACCGGGAGGAGAACGAAGCATGAGCGCATCGAACAAAACGATCACCATCCGGCAGGGGTGCCGGTACGCCTGGCGGGAGTGGAACATCTTCTGGAAGCTGTCGCCGAAGTTTTTCTATGCTACCTTTGCCAGTGCCGCCCTCACGGCGCTGAGCCCTTATGCCACGGTCTGGCTGTCGGCCCAGCTGGTGGGCGAACTGTCCGGCGGGCGGGACCCGCACCGGCTGATGGTCTGGGTGCTCTGGACCCTGGGCACGACCGCCGTGCTGACCCTTCTGCGCGCAGCGGCGCTCCACTGGAAGGAAGCGGAAACGGACGACCTCTGGCAGCGGCAGACCCGAACGTATATGGACAAACAGATGTCCCTCGACTACGTGGATGAGGACAGCCAGCGGGTCTATGACATGTACAGCCAGATCCAGCAGGACGCCAGGCTATCGGGTGCGGGCGGCACGATCTGCATTTTGCTGGTGGAAAAGATCGCCACGGCACTGTTCCAGATCTTGGGCGGCGTGGTGCTTTGCTGGGGGCTGTTCACCGCGGCGGTGCCGGATGGGCGGCTGGCCTTTCTGGGGCACCCGCTGTTTCTGGCGGCGTTCTGGGCCGTGATGGTCTGCACCGCCTGCCTGTCGCCCGTGTTCGCGGGGCAGGCGGCCAAATATATGCCGCTGCTACAGGAGTCCGGAAAGCTGGGCAACCGGATGTTCCACGTCCAGCTCACCCTGCCGGAAGAGCCGAAGAACGCCCCCGACCTGCGGATGTACGACCAGTACCAGAATGTCGTCAGCGGCTATATGGTGGGTCTGTGGGATGACTTCGCGAGGCTGCGCCGGGGCGCGATGGGGATCTTCCGGTCGGCCTCCTCGGCGGTGCCGGCGCTGCTGATGGGGCTGGTCTATCTCTTCGTCTGCCTCAAGGCCTGCGGCGGGGCGTTCGGTCTGGATGCCGTGACGCAGTACCTTGGTGCGGCCGCCAACCTGTTCCAGGGCGTTGTCACCCTTGTGAACATGCTGGCCGAGATGGAGATCAACGGCGTCTATATGAAAAACATCTTCGATTACCTCGACCTGCCCAACAACATGTATCAGGGCAGCCTGACCACCGAAAAACGGAGCGACCGCCAGTATACAGTGGAGTTCCGGGATGTCTCCTTCCGCTACCCCGGCAGTGCGCAGTACGCCCTGCGCCACCTGAACATGAAGTTCAAGGTCGGCGGGCGGCTGGCCGTGGTGGGGATGAACGGCAGCGGCAAAACGACCTTCATCAAGCTGCTCTGCCGCCTGTACGACCCCACCGAGGGGGTCATCCTGCTGAATGGAATCGACATCCGGAAGTACCGCTACGACGAGTACATGGACATCTTCTCGGTCGTCTTTCAGGATTTCCGGCTGCTGGCTCTCCCGCTGGGCCAGAATGTCGCGGCCTGCACCGGATACGATGCCGCCCGCGTGACCGACTGCCTGCAAAAGGCGGGCTTCGGGGAACGGCTGGCGGCGATGCCGCAGGGGCTGGACACGGCGCTGTATCAGGAGCTGGACGAGAACGGCGTGACCGTCTCCGGCGGTGAGGCGCAGAAGATCGCCATCGCGCGGGCTTTGTACAAGGATGCGCCCTTCATCATCCTGGATGAACCCACCGCCGCGCTCGACCCCGTGGCCGAGGCGGAGATCTACGCCAAATTCAACGAGATCGCAGGGGACAAAACGGCTATCTACATCAGCCACCGGCTGTCCTCCTGCAAGTTCTGCGATGAGATCGCCGTCTTCGACCACGGCGAGGTCATCCAGCAGGGCACCCACGAGCACCTGCTGGCCGACCCCGCCGGAAAATACTATGAGCTGTGGAACGCGCAGGCCCAATATTACACGGAGGAACCGGCATAAAAGACACGGTCCGGATGGGATTTTTTGCACAGTTTTTGCTGCAAAAAACTATGCGTTTCCACAAAAAGCGGCTCGAATTGTGAACTCTTAGGGCGAACGGCTTGAAAAGAATTTGCATCCTGTGTACAATGAAACGAAAGTGAGAACGATCATGACGCGGAAAAAGTACCTGTGTGCGGCACTCCAATTCTTTGAAGCGAAAAAGGAGGGACGTTCGACCCTATGAAACATTCTTTTCACCCGATGGGACGGGCGCTCTGTGCCCTGCTGCTGGGGGCAGCGCTGACCCTCTCGCCGCTGGCGGCGCAGGCAGCGCCCCGCGCGGAGAACCGTTCCGCAAAGCTCGCGCTGGAAGTGACCGAGATGGAGCTGGAGATCACGGCGGACGACCCGCGCCCCAAAGCCTACCTTTACACCGGCGGGCAGAGCGATTATTACTTCATCGTCTGGATGAGCAGCAACCCCAGTGTGGCCACCGTGGACGGCGACGGCAAGGTGATGGCCCGCAGTGTGGGCAAGGCCACCATCACCGCCATCTCGGACCACGGCGACCGCGCCGCCTGCGAAGTCACCGTCACCCGCAAGGGGGAGGAGGCCGAGGCGCAGAAACCCACCCTCAGCGAGACCAGTCTGGAGCTGGTGCAGCAGTACGATGCCCTGCACCCTACACAGCAGCTCACGCTGACCAACAGCGACCATTCCTTTATTTATGTGTACCAGTGGCGCAGCAGCGACCCCAACATCGCCTCAGTCGATGACAAAGGCGTCGTGACAGCCCAGAAGCCGGGCAGCGCCACCATCACGGCTTTTGCTTCCAACGGGCAGGCGCTGCGGTGCGCCGTCACGGTCACATCCGAGGTCGGAAAGGTCACACTGAACAAGACGGACCTGCTGTTCAAAACGGTGGGCAGTCAGGAGGCCCTGTGCGCCACGGTGGCCGTGGAGAGCGGCGGCAGTGTGCCCATCACCTGGGTCACCAGCAATCCGGGCGTTGCCACGGTGGACGCCAACGGCGTCGTGACGGCTGTGGCCGACGGCGAGGCAAAGATCACCGCCCTTTCGCCCAGCGGCCGATACGCGGTGTGCAGTGTGGTCGTCGGCCTGGCCGGGGACAAATACGATACCGAAGAGGACCTGGCCGACGAGCTCAAGCTCCCGGACCCGTATGTGGCCGTCCGGCTGAACCGGCTTTCCTGAGCATAAAAATAAGCCGCGCCTTCGCAGGTGCGGCTTATTTTTATGCGGTCAGATCTCGTTGCCGGAGTCAAGAGAAGATCCGAAATTTCACGAAAATTTTTTTACACCCCCGGCAGGAACAGCATCGTCCCGCGGGCGGCCATCATGGGCTGGAACGCGCAGCTGAACAGCCCGCCCGCCACGGCCAGCACCAGGGCGAAGAGCAACAGCAGCACCAGACGGGGAGCGTGGGAAGACCTGCGGGGACCTTGCTTGCGCTGCATGGCGCATCCTCCTTTCCGGAACATCATCTGCCCCAGCCTATGCACCCGCTGCGCCGATTGTGCACCGGGGCGAAGTGTGGTACACTAAAGGGGAACGATACGGAGGACTTTTTATGCTGACCATTACTCTGCTGGGCACAGCGGCCACCATGCCCCTGCCCGACCGCGCCCTGACGGCGGCGGTGGCCGAATGCAGCGGGCACAGCCTGCTGTTCGACTGCGGCGAGGGCACCCAGACCGCTGCCCGCCGCGCCGGGGTCAACCTGATGAAGCTGGACGCCATCTGCCTGACCCACTACCACGGCGACCATATCTTCGGCCTGCCCGGCCTGCTGCAAACGCTGGGCTGTCAGGGCCGCACCCGGCCGCTGACGATCTTTGGCCCGGCCGAGGGGATGGAGCCGGTCTGGGGGGCCATCCGCACCCTGACCGGCCCCCAGCCCTATGCCATCCGGGCTGTGCCGCTGGGCACTGACCCCGTCCGGCTGGAAACGCTGGCCCCCGGCTGGCCGGTGGGGGCCGGACTGCTGCCCTTCCGGACGAAGCACCGGGTCTCCAGCCGGGGCTACCGGCTGGACCTGCCCCGCGCAGGCCGCTTTGACCCAGCCAGAGCCAGTGCGCTGGGGGTGCCGGTGCAGCAGTGGAGATCGTTGCAGCGCGGGGAGTCGGTCACTCTGGAAGATGGGACGGCCATTGCACCCGGACAGGTGCTGGGCGCACCCCGCAGAGGGCTGCGGTTCGTGTTCTCCGGCGATACGGCCCCCTGCGCCGCGCTGGAACAGGCCGCACAGGATGCTGACCTGCTCCTCTGCGATGCCACCTACCCGGACGATGCGCAGCAGGCCCAGGCGAAACAGTATGGGCACAGCACCTTCCGGCAGGACGCTGAACTGGCGGCGCGGGCCGGGGCACGGAGGCTCTGGCTCATGCACTATTCGCCCATCATCACCGACCCGGAAGCCGCCCGCCCGGCGGCGGAAGCGGCCTTCCCGGCGGTGGAATGCGGCGTGGACGGACAACAGATCATTCTGCGATACGACGAGGAACCTTCATGACAGCTGAGACCATTTCCTTCCCGCTGGACCCCGGTGCAGCGGCCCTGCTGACGCGCCTCCATGCGGCGGGCTATGCCGCCTATGCGGTGGGCGGCTGCGTGCGGGACAGTCTGCTTGGCCAGACCCCGCACGACTGGGACCTCTGCACCAGCGCGACCCCCGAACAGGTGCTGGAGTTGTTCGGGAAAGCGCACTGCATCCCGACGGGATTGCAGCACGGCACCGTGACCGTCAAACACGGCGGGGAGCTGTACGAGATCACGACCTTCCGCACCGAGGGGGCGTATTCCGACGGCCGCCACCCGGACCACGTCGCCTTTGTGCCGGACGTAAAAGAAGACCTGGCCCGGCGGGATTTCACCATCAACGCCATGGCCTATAACGCCGAAGAAGGGCTCATCGACCCGTTCGGCGGGCAGAACGACCTTGCCGTCGGCATCGTGCGGGCGGTGGGGGAGCCGCAGCGCCGGTTCGAGGAAGACGCCCTGCGCATCCTGCGGCTCTACCGGTTTGCGGCCCGGTTCGGCTTTGCCATCGACCCGGCCACCGGGCAGGCGGCCAGAGCGCTCTGCCGCCATCTGGACTGCGTGTCCGAAGAGCGCATCGCGGAGGAGCTGAGCCGTCTGCTGGCTGCTCCGGCACCGGGAGCTTATCTGGAAGCGGAGGTGCTGGCGGTCATCTTCCCGGAACTGGATGCAGCAGAGCTTCCGGAAAGCCGACGCATCCTTGACGCGCTGGAACCGGGCATGGAACACGTCCCGGTCCGGCTGGCTGCACTGCTGTGCCCGCTGGGCGAAGCCGGTGCAAGAGCGGCGCTCAGGCGGCTCAAGTGCTCCAACGCCCTGACCGGTACGGTGGCGACGCTGGTGGGGGAGAGTCGGGAGCTTCTTCCTCAGACACGAATCGGGCCATTCCATTGCCCGCCCCATTGCCTGCGGCAACAGGGCCCCACCCACCGGACGGTCTTCGGAAGAACTTCCGACTCTCCTTTGGAAGAGACACGGATTCAGACGAAGCGCCTTCTGGGAAAGTATGGTCTGCACATGGTAGAGCAGTTGGATGCGCTCTGTGGGGCAATCGCGCCGGACCGGGTGGCGGAGTTTGCTGTGCAAGCCGAGCTGGCCCGTCAGTTGGAAGCGGACGGTGCCTGCTGCCGCATCAACCAGCTGGCTGTGAATGGCCGGGACCTGATGGACGCAGGCATCCGGCCGGGGCCGGGGCTGCGCCGGGTGCTGGACGCTCTGCTGGAACAGGTGCTCACCGGGCAGCTCCCCAATGAGAAAGCGGCACTTCTGGCCGCAGCGGCGCAGGTCGCTGCGTCTTGACAAGCGAACGGACGTGCGGTAGTATAATACTACTGCTTTTGTATGTTATAACATGAGGAACAAAATGACAGAAACACAGAATGCAAACCGCCCCGGTGCGCTCATTGCGATGAGCGGCGGCGTAGACAGCTCGGTTGCAGCCTGGCTGATGCAGCAGAAGGGCTATGCCTGCACCGGCATCACGATGCGGCTCACCCGCAACGAGACGCTGGGCCAGTCCGGCTTTCACACCTGCTGCTCGGAAAAGGACATCGAAGATGCCGCCGAGGTGGCGTATGCGATGGACATCCCCTATGAGGTGCTGGATTTCACCGCCGACTTCCGGGAAAAGATCATCGAGAAATTCATCCGGGTGTATGAGGCGGGCGGCACCCCGAACCCCTGCATCGACTGCAACCGGTATATGAAGTTCGACCACCTTCTCTCCTGGGCACGGGAGCATGGGATGGAGTATGTGGTCACAGGCCACTATGCCCGCGTGGAGCAGGACGAGGCCACCGGCCGCTGGCTGCTGAAGAAGGGTCTGGACGAAGGAAAAGATCAGAGCTATGTGCTTTACAACCTGACGCAGGAGCAGCTGGCTCATGTCCGCCTGCCGCTGGGGGCGCTGCACAAGAGCGAGGTGCGTGAGATTGCGGAGCAGCAGCATTTCATCAACGCCCGCAAGCACGACAGCCAGGACATCTGCTTTGTGCCGGATGGCGACTACGAAAAGTTCATGGAAGATTTCACCGGCAAGCACTACCCGGCAGGCGATTTCCTCGACGAGGCAGGCCGCAAAGTGGGCACCCACAAGGGGGCCGTGCGGTATACCATCGGCCAGCGGAAGGGTCTGGGCCTTGCCATGGGCGCACCGGTCTATGTCTGCGCCAAGGATATGCAGGCCAATACGGTCACGGTCGGCCCGGAGGAAAGCCTGTTCGACCGCATCGTCTACGCCGAGGAGGTCAACTGGATCGCCATCCCGGCGCTGACGGCCCCGCTGCGGGTCACGGCCCGCACCCGGTATCATCAGGTCGAGCAGGCCGCGACCGTTTACCCGGCGGGCGAGGACCGGTTCCGGCTGGAATTTGACGAGCCGCAGCGCGCTCCTACGCCGGGGCAGGCGGTGGTGCTGTATCAGGGCGATGTGGTCCTGGGCGGCGGCACCATCGTGCGGGTGGAAAAGTGATCCGCTCAGGCTGCAGGCGTGGGAACATTCGGAAGTAAACGAAAAACAACTGCGTCGGGCAAGTGAAACAACAGGCGCAGCGGAACAAGAAGTGGAGAGTATTTATGCAAGATCAGTATTCCCGCACCCAGCTGCTGCTGGGCAAGGAAGCCATGGAAACGCTGCACCATTCCCGCGTGGCGGTGTTCGGCATTGGCGGCGTGGGCGGCTATACCGTTGAGGCACTGGCCCGCAGCGGCGTGGGTGCGCTGGACCTCATCGACGACGATAAGGTCTGCCTGACCAACCTGAACCGCCAGATCGTGGCCACCCGCAAGACGGTGGGGCAGTATAAGGTGGATGTGGCGGAACAGCGCATCCACGAGATCGACCCCAACATCAAGGTCACGACCTACAAGACCTTCTTTACCCCGGAGACGCAGGACCAGTTCGATTTCACCCAGTACGACTATGTGGTGGATGCCATCGACACCGTCACCGGCAAGATCGCGCTGGTGGTCAAGGCCAAGGAGGCGGGCACGCCCATCATCTGTGCCATGGGCGCAGGCAACAAGATGGACCCCACCCGCTTTGAGGTGACGGATATCTACAAAACTTCCGTCTGCCCGCTGGCCAAGGTCATGCGCACCGAGTGCCGCAAGCGGAAGATCAAGCATCTGAAGGTCGTCTACTCCAAGGAGCCTGCCATGACGCCCATCGAGGACGATTCCATCAGCTGCAAGAATCACTGCATCTGCCCGCCGGGCACCCAGCGCAAGTGCACCATCCGCCGCTCCGTCCCCGGCTCCAATGCCTTTGTGCCGTCGGTCGCCGGCCTCATCATCGGCGGCGAGGTCGTCAAGGACCTCATCGGTTTCGTGCCTCTGAAGGGTTAAGTAGAAATTGAAATCGGCTCTGCCGAAAAATCGGAAAAGCGTTTGCGCCGACTGGCGCACCGCCCGATTTTTTGGCAGGGCCTTCTTCTTTGGGATTATC
>ENA-UEOJ01001500-UEOJ01001500.1-human-gut-metagenome-genome-assembly--contig:-NODE-1500-length-16408-cov-2.753965_pt1 | contig 16408 bp, 17 predicted proteins | sample MGYA00242885_ERZ507886 | MGnify/ENA primary metagenome ERZ507886 (study PRJEB26167, sample SAMN06115505) | human gut metagenome | host: Homo sapiens | place: China:Anhui | collected 2015-08-07... | reverse complement strand
CGTTCTTGGCTCGCGCTTTTTTTTTGATGCCCGCCGATGTCGCTTTGATGCCCGAATATTATCAGGATTATCATGCCGGGCGCATTGAGGCCATCCGGGAAGACCCCAAAAGATTATGTTATGACGAGGCTCATCGTGTAACCAACAACGTCTCGGTGGCGGGCCAGCTTCAGGCCGACATGACCACAATGGCGCGGGAATCACGCAAGTGGAACCTGTCCATCGGGCTGTACACGCAGTCCATTGACGACATTCCCAAAATCATCACGGACGAGCTTGCCACAACCGTGGTCATTCTCGGTTCCGGCACGGAAAAGAGCATTGAAAACCTGACGCAACGCTTCGGCCTGAACGGAGCCTGCCGCCATGCGCTTTCGCGTCTGGGCAAACCCGGCAAGGCCGGGGCCAATCTGGTCTCGCTCTTTCGCACGGGCGCGGGCATGTCCCAACTCGTCCTCACGCTGACCATCGGCCCTCAATCCCTGTGGGCTTTCAGCACGACTACGGAAGATGTCGCCATCCGCAACAACCTGTATCAGCGCCTGGGGCCGTCCGAAACCCTGCGGCGGCTGGCGAAGCGTTTTCCCGGAGGTTCCGCCAAGGCCGAAGTGGAACGCCGCAGGCGCAATGTGGAAGACCAGAGCGACGCCGACGCGGAAGTCGTCAACGTCATTCTGGAAATTGCCAATGAAATAGCGAGGGAACAATGAAAAAGCTCTTTTTTGCCCTGGCGCTCGTCCTGTTCCCGGCTTCTGCCTGGGCCGGAGGCTGCGGCTGCGGCTCCATCAACGCCATGATCACGGTGGCGAAAACGGAAACCATCCAGGCGGTGAACGCCTATACGGCGGCGGAAGCGCAGGCCATCCGCTCGGAAATTCTCGTCGCCGCGCAGAACATTATCGGCACCATCAAGACGGAATCGGCCACCATCGTGCGGGCGCTGGTCGCCCTCAAGGAGAGCAATGCCGCCACGCTCAAGGGGCAGGCCGTGGCGGGCGAGGCCATGAAAACAGAGGATATGTACGGCAAGGCCGCGCAGCCCGCCGGATTGTGCGGAAGCAGTTCTCTGGGCGCGGGCATCCAGCTCGGCGCTCAGGCCGGGCAGGAAATTCACGCGGCCATGCGTGAGAAGCAGCTTGCCCATGCCAACACCCCCAAAAAGCCGGTGGAATTTCTCCAGCGCGTGCTGGCGGAAGATCAACCTTCCCAACAGGAAAGTCTGGACGCTCTCTTTCCGCTGGGCGTCACGCTCACGGAAGACCAAGTGGCGCAGGCCCACGAAACCATAAAGACCCTGGCCAATCCCCGCCCCTTGCCGGTGGTGACGGACGCGCAAAAGGAAACGCCCGCCGGGCAGACCTACGCGGCGGCGCGAAAAATCCATGAAGAGCGGGTGGCCGCTGTCATGGAGTCATTGAACAATCATGTCGTGTATCACGCGCCCACGCTGCCGGAGGATGTCACCACCTGGGCGGAAAACCAGTGGTCGGAAGCGGGCGGGAGCGGTACGCCGCCCGGTCTGGTGGACGGCAAGCTCTCCGAAGCCGGGCTGTACAGGCTGCTCTCGCAGATGCGCGTGGGCAATCCCAACTGGTTCGCGCAAATCGCCACGGCCACGGATGCGGGCCTGCTGCGGGAGTTGGTGGTCATGCAGGCGTTCCAGATGGAACTGACGCGCAAGAATACGGACTTGCTGGATCGGCTGACCGTCATTGCCTCGCTGGACTACCTGACGCGCATGGAGGGCACGACAGGCAAGGACATGGACGACCTCTATACGCGCATGGTCGGCGCGCAACAGTAGGAAGAAGCCATGCGACAGCTAGGATTTTTCTTTCCCCTTCGTACTGTGAACCGATTCGCCGGAAGCATCCAGCGAAAAAGGCAGACGCTTTTCATGGGCAACCCTGGTCAGGGCCATGCGGCAGACATCAGATACCGTCAAGCCCATTTGTGCCAGCACTTCAGCCGCCTGCTGCTTGATCTTCGGGTCTATTCTGGCTCTGACAAAATCATTGGCGGGCATCGCGTTACTCCTTGTTTTCGGCAAAGTAGCTCATTTGAGCACAAAGTCAAATATAGAGGGGGGCGTCATGGCCGCATCTGAACTCCCCGCCACTTCGGAAGTCCTCCTGCAAACCGATGCCAGCAAGCACATTCTGGATACCTTTCTTGGGCAGGGGTGGGATACCTGGGGCACGAGCCTTGGAGGCAGTCAAGCATCCGAATTGATGCTTGAAATGTTCAGCGCCTTCAACCTGATTGCGCTGGCTGTGGTGTCGGCCCTGTTCATCTGGGTGCTGGCTGTTGCCGTGGCCGGAACGGCGCATGAGGGTACGCCTTTCGGCAAACGCTTCAGCTCCCTGTGGATGCCTCTGCGCTTTGTGGGCGCGATGGGGGCATTGGCTCCCATTTTCAAGGGATTGAGCCTGTTTCAGGTGGCGATTCTGGCCTGCATAGGCTTTTCCATCAACCTCGGCAACCACGTCTGGGAGCTGGGCACGGATTACTTTGTGGAGCATGGCGGGCAACTTTCTCCCCAGGCTCCGGATCAGAATGTCACCCATTATGCGGCCATCACCAACGGCGCTCTGGAGTCGTTGGCCCTGCAATACTATCTCAATGAGCGGCGCGGTCTGAACGTCACGCCGGGCGGGGAATGGAAGTACAGCGGCAACTGGTTCCGGGCTGGGGGCGAATACAGGTTTATTTTCAACGGCAACGCGGGAAGCATCACGGTTTCCTGCGTGGATGAAGGCGACGCCTTGTGCCGGGGTAAGGTCAATGCCGTGGGCACGGCCATTTCCGCGCTTTCACCGCTGGCGCAACAGCTTGCCGATCCCGATACTCCGGCTTCCTCCGTTGATCCTCGCGCCCTGTATGATGCGGCCAATCAGGTCAATGCGTCCATTCTTTCGGGATTGCAGAGCTACGCCCAACAGGGCCAACTTCAAGCCAAGCTCAATGAGTTCAGGGAACACGCCGCTCAATACGGCTGGTTTATCGCCGGGTCTTCTTACTGGTCCATCGCATGGATCAATCAGGAAGTCCGGGAAGCCATGTATTCCGGCATCACCTACAGTCCGCATGAATACACCGTGTCGGAACTTCATGCCCTGATGCACGGCCTGTGGGACTATGAGGCGGCCAAGGAGCGGGTGGCCAACTATATCAAGACCGCCTACGCCAGCCGGAGGGGTATTTCCGACACCACGGCCACGCCTTCCGTGACCGATGAAGGGCGGGCCTTTGACGAAATCGTCAACTGGCTGCGGGCCACCCTGAATCAGCTTGTGGCCGGAAACATTCTGCCCATCGCCATCGAAAAACTGTCTTCCAGCGATCCCATTATGGCCGTGTCCGATGTGGGGGATTACCTCATCGGCACGGCCTGGGGGCTAGCCTCGGCGCTTGGCGTCGTGGATGTGGCACACTCGATGGGCAAGGCGCTGCCCTTTGTGGGCAAGGCCATCCCGAATCTGGATAAGTACATTTCCTTTGTCTTGTTCACGGTGTTTCTGCCCCTGCTGCTCTACGGCCTGGCGCTGGCCTATTATCTGCCCGCCATCCCTTTCATCCGCTGGATTTCGGCCCTTGTGGGCTGGATCATCCTGGTGGTGGAAGCCCTGGTCGCGGCTCCGCTCTGGCTGTGCGCCCACGCCCTGCCCGAAGGGGACGGCGCTACGGGCCAGCACGGGAAACGGGGCTACTTCCTTCTGCTCGGCATTCTCATCCGCCCGCCGCTCATGGTCTGCGGATTCTTCGCCGCCGTGATTCTCATGAACGTGGCGGGCAGACTACTCGGCGCGGGCTTCGAGATGTTTGTCGGCGGAACCATGCAAACCAAAATCATCGGCATCACCGGCACGTTCTCCATGCTGGTCATCCTCGGCATCGTGGTCATCATGACGGCCAACAAGGTCTTTTCCCTGATTCACTACCTGCCCGAACACGTCACCAACTGGATAGGCCAGCAGTTCCACGCCCTCGGCGAGAAGGAAGACCAGGCCGGGGTCAAGAATGTGTTCCTCGGCTCCACCAATGCTGTCAGTTCCGGGGCGCACGGAGCGCGGGAACTGCGCGGCGACATTTCGCGGCAATGGAACAATCCCGGCTCCGGCACGGGCAACGCCGCGCCTTCCACGCCGCAGGCTCCCGCGTCCAGCGTCAGGCCGGGGCTGACGCAACAGAACTTCAGGAGCTGACGATGGATACTTTCAGCAAGGAAAAGACTGTCATCAGTTGCTTTGATTTGACCGGCAATATGGTGCTCCCCTGGGCTGAGGCGGGATACCTCTGCTATTGCGTCGATGTGCAACACCCGGCTGGCGAAAGCCGTGAAGGCAACATTATCCGCGTGGGCGCGGACATGCGCGACTGGATGCCGCCGTTCAGTCCCATCACCTTCGCCGCCTTCTTCCCGCCCTGCACGGATGTGGCCGTTTCCGGGGCAAGATGGTTCAGGGACAAGGGGCTGTTCGCGCTGTTCCAGTCCATACGCCTGTTCTATTCCTCCATCCGTATCGCGGAATGGACACGAGCGCCGTACCTTATCGAAAACCCCGTTTCCACCATCTCAACTTACTGGCGCAAACCGGATTTTACCTTCGATCCCTGTGATTACGCGGGCTATCCGGGCGGTGAAAACGACCTGTACACCAAGAAAACCTGTCTGTGGACGGGTGGTGGATTCGTCATGCCGCCGCCCAAACGGCTTGAGCCGGTGCAGGGAAGCAGGATGCACCGGCTTCCGCCTTCACCGGAACGGGCGAATCTCCGCAGTGCCACGCCGATGGGCTTTGCCCGTGCTGTGTTTGAGGCGAATTGCCCCGGCTGGAGGTCGGCATGAAAACACCTGCCTTTCTTCAAACGATTCTGGATGCGGCCAGTTCGTCCGGGCGGCATGTGGCCGGGCTTCGCGGCGACTTTCGCTCCCGGCTGAACGCATTCCGGCGTCACCGCTCGGCAGAGGAACAGCAAGAACTGACGGAGGATTTTCGTCATGTGCTTGCGGCCTGGGGCATTGCCGACGCGGATATTCCCGGCGTCATCACGGCATTGCGCCTGCGTCTGGTGATTTTCCTCGCTCCGATGGCGGCTTGCCTGATCGCAACGGCATGGTCGCAACGTCCCGCCGCCTGGCTGGCTCTGGCCTGTGTCGCGCCGCCCTGTCTGCTCGGCATGGTCACGACGCTCTGGCGCATTTCCATTTTGCGTCACCGTCGCTTCCTGCCGCTGTGCCGCTGGCTGTTGGGTTTCCGCAAGCGTCCGTAGCGGGCGGGGGTGTGTCTGTTTTTAATCTCAAAGGAGTTACTTCATGTTCAAGAAAATTGTCCTGATGTCATGCGGTATGCTGCTTGCCGCCTGTGCGCACAAGGCCGCGCCTCCGGTTCCGCCTTCCGTTGATTTTGTTTCAGCCACGCTTGGGCAGGCTGTGGAACAGGCCCACAGCGAGCTGGCCCTGGTCGCAAAACTGCGCGGGCAGGGAATGCAGCCTCTGCTGCCGCCCGCCGATGCGTCTTTGAATCTGCCCATTTCCCTTACCTGGACAGGCCCGGCAGACGGCGCGCTCAAGGAAATCTGCCTGCAACTCGGCTACCGCTACCGGGAAACCGGCGCTCCCACGGCGCAAACCATGCCCATTGTGGTGCATGGCCTGAACCGCCCGGCGCATGAGCTGCTGGAAGACATCGCCTGGCAGATTCAGCCGCAAGCCGTGGTGCGCGTCGATCCGGTCAACAGGGTGCTGACGCTGGCCAGAACATCCGGCGCGGAGGGAAGGTCATGAACAGGTTTTCCAACATGCCCGCATTCCTGTTGCCGCTCCTGCTCTGCGTCGGTCTGGTCGGCTGCACCGTGAAACAGGGCGACGTGGTGAATCCCGCGCCTGTACCGCCGGAGACGGTCAACGCTCCGGCTCCCGCCGACAGCGCCGACAAGGGAACAGGGAAATTCGTGCCCCATGACGCCGAGTACCGGGAAGACGGCGCGGAACAATCCCTTGAGGTGTACCTTCCCGCCGATCCGGCATCCGGCCCGCGCCACGGCGACCCCGCCGAACTGGCGGCGCTGCTGGAAATGAAGGGCGCGGACACCAGAGAGAAAACCGCCGTCCAGCTCATGCGGCCTTCGGCCATCCGGGAAGCGGCGCGTCTGATCACGTTCCAGACCGCCATGTCCTGGCGCTACGGCCAGCTTGTGGCGGAAACGGAACGCTACAGCGCCATCATGGACACGGCCTTCAACTTTGCGCCGCTTATGCTCACGCAGGGTGAAGCCCTGATCATGCCGCCCCTACTGACGCGGGCGGGCGCATCCATGCGCATCGAGGACGGAGCAACGGCCACGGCGGCGAAAACTACCTATGAACTGCTGGAACCGGCCCGGTACATCGCGGTCGTGCCCAACTGGCGGGAATTTCTCATGGCGGACGACTTCCCCGAACCGGAACAGCCCAATCCCGCCGTGCTGCCGAAGAACGCGGAAGAACGCGCCATCTGGCGGACGGCGGTGCGCGAAGCCTGGGCGCAAGGGCTGACCGAAGCCGACCAACTCTATGCCGACAACGTGTCCCGCATGGCGCGGAGCTATCGCGGCGTCATGCTCTATCACCTGCTCACCGCACAGCACCTTCTGAGCCGGGTCAATACCGCGTCCTCCGACCTGGGGACACGCCGATCCGACAACGGCAACAAGCTGAACATCGGCCAGAAGGTGTACCGGATCACCGCGCCTTCCGCCTTCACGGTCGCGCCGCCCGCGTCCCGGAAGAAAGGGGGGAAATAACATGGGGCCATTGATTTCTATCCTTATGAACCCCGTATCCGCTGGACGCATACGGAACTCAACGATCTGCTGCTCTGGGGCACCCATTGCGGCATGTCCGATCTCAATCTGCGTTCCGGTCTGCCCGCATGGATGCGCCTCAACGGCGTATGGCGGATGGTCACGCAACGGGGCATCACGACCGATGAACTGCTGGCCGCGCTGGAGCGCCTGACCAAAAACAACTCCGTGGCCGCGCTCATCAAGTCCGGCCAGTCCGATTACGACTTTGCCCACGAGATTGAGGAATCGCGCGGTGTGCGCCGCCGTTTTCGCGGCAACGCCACACCGGTGGCGGACGGCTATTCCACGGGTGTCAAGATTGTCTTCCGTACCATTCCTTCCATGCCGCCCGCTCTGGAAGACCTGAACGTCGAACAGGGCATCCTTGACCACGCCATGCCGTCCAACGGTCTGGTGCTGGTCACGGGCGTGATGGGTTCGGGCAAGTCCACGCTGCTGGCCGCCATTCTGCGGCGTATCATCGAAAGCGGCGGGCGTAACGTCAGTACCTACGAAGCGCCCATTGAGTTTGATTTCGATGCCGTGCCCAATCCCGGCGGGCCTGTTTCGCAAAGCACGATTCCCGAACACCTGAAGTCCTTCCTTACGGCTACGCGCAACAGCACACGCACGGCCCCGGACGTGGTGCTTATTGGGGAAAGCCGCGATCCCGACACCCTTCGTGGCATGATGGAGAGCGCGGAAATCGGCGTCGCCGCCTATTCCACCGTGCATACCCGCTCCGTGCCGGAAACGCTTTCCCGCATCATCAACGTCTTCCCGTTCGCCGAACGGCTGCAAGTCACGGCCACGCTGCTCTCCTGTCTGCGGCTGGTCATCTCGCAGCGTCTGCTTCCCCTGCCGGACAACAGCGGGCGCATCGCGCTGCGCGAGTATCTGGCTTTCACCCCGGAAATTCGGGAAACGCTGCTGGATACTCCGCTGGAACGTCTGATTCTGAAAACCGAAGACCTGCTGGCCGCTTCCGGCCAGCGGATTCAGGACGCAGCCCAAGCCGCCTATGAGGACGGGAAAATCGCCAAGGACAGCTATCTGGCGATTCTGGCGGAACGCAAACACAAGAAAGGAACCGATTATGGCGCAACAGCATAACGACAACATTCCGTATTACGAAATCTTCAGCATCAGGGAATACGTCAAGGAAGGAGAGACAAAATCCTCCTGGCTGCGCATCGGCGCGGGCTTCAAAAACAGGAATGATTCCTTCGGACTCGTCTTTCAGGCCATGCCCCTGCCCGATCCCCAATCCGGACTGCTTCGTCTGTACATGCGTCCGTTCCGTCCCGAAACGGAACAGGATGCCGCTCAGGGTGAAGACGCCTTCTATCTGGAGATCGACCCGCTCATGGGCGCTCCGCTGGAGGAGCTGTGATGAAACATCCCGCGAATGTGGTTTCCCTGTCCGGCGGAAAGGACAGCACGGCCATGCTGCTCATGCTCCTCGAACGCGGCGAACCCGTGGCCGATGTCGTGTTTTTCGACACCGGATGGGAATTTCCCGAAATGTACGAACATCTGGCAAAGCTCGAAACCTTCACCGGCCTGAAAATCACGCGCCTGCGCGCACGGCTGCCGGTGGGGGTGGAAACGGAAAAATCGCCGTTTGACTGGATGTTTTCGGAATATCCGGTGGTCAGGCGGGGAACACGGCAGGTGCATATGATTGGCCGGGGCTGGCCCGCCGCACGGCGGCGCTGGTGCACGAACCTGAAACAGATTGCCCTGAAAGCGCATCTGCTGGGGCTTACTCATCAGAATGGCCTTGGGCTGCCTCTGCGCCAGTGCATCGGTTTTGCCGCCGATGAACAGCATCGTCTGGACGGCGTGACCAAAAGGAACAGCGCCTACTACGTACAACGGTATCCGTTGGTGGAATGGGGCGTCACGGAAGCCGACGCGCTGGCCTACTGCTACAAACGAGGTTTCACCTGGGATGGTCTGTACCATTTCTTCAGCCGCGTCAGTTGTTTTTGCTGCCCGTTGCAACCTCTGGATGAGCTGCGGACGTTTCGTGGTTATTTCCCCGACCTGTGGCAACGGATGCTGATTATGGAATCCTGGCTGCCGGAGGGCAAGTCAAGACGTTTCAAGGATTCCAGCGTCTCCGCGCTGGATGCCCGCTTTGCCGCCGAGGAGGACTTGTAATGGCTGACGTTCTCTGGCGCGACACCGCGCTCACCCCCAAAATCTTTGTTCTGGACGCCCGCGCCGTCTTTCCTCTGGCCCTCTGGCTCTTTCATTGGGCGTACTGGACTGCGGCCATTGCCTTCGCGGCAATCTTCGTCCTGTACCTCGTGCAACGCACCGGCATGACGCCCATTGCCTGTTTCCGCGCCATCCGCGTGGCCTGCATGGGACGGCGGCGCGAAACAAGAAACAATGAAAGCCAGTGGCGCAAACGCTGCCGCTGGTAATCCCGCACTATGGAGAAACGTATGGGTACGGAAAAGCGAAACAGTTTCGGATTGTTTGATGCCGCGCGACGCTCTCCCGAAAAAGAGCGCATTACGCTCACCCAGGCTGACATTGAACGTCAGCTCGACAAGGGCGCGTTTCTCATGAGCCGCGAGGACGCCGTCACGGCTGGATTCATCAACCCGCAGGACGAACAGGATGCCGTGATTGTGGACATCAGGGAGGAACGGAAATGAGCCAGACGCCACAGCAAAAAAAGAGCCGCTTTCAGCTCAGCCGCGAAGTTCAGGAAAACTTCGTCAATGACCTTTCCCGAAGCATGCTTTCGCTGGCCGAAAAGGCGGAACAGGGCCAGCCGTCTATGGGCGAAGCGCCTTTTTGCCCCGTCACCGGAAAGGAATACAGCGGCGCGAACATGGTGCGCCTGACGCTGACCGCTATGGAAAAGGGCTATGCCGACAATCGCTGGCTGACCTTCAAGCAGCTCCAGGCAGTCAGGGAGGAACATCCCGACCTGAACATCCGCATCAAAAAAGGCGAACACGGCGTCACCGTGCTGCGCCCGGAAGACGTGTTCTTCACGGTGGAACAGGGAAAATGGAACTTTGTTTCCGAAGAGCAGGCAAAGAGCATTCCTGACGTGCAGCGCCAAACCCTGCTGTATCCGTTCACGGTCTTCAACGCGGCCCAGATTGATAACTTTCCCGCGAAAGAACAGCCCGCGCCCGCAATGACCGAAGCCCAGCGCAACGATTTGCTGGAACGCTTTGTCGCCAGTTCGGGCGTGACCGTCGAACACGGCAAGGGCGTTCCGCGCTTCGACCACAAGACGGATACCGTCAGGCTGCCGCACCCGGAGAACTTTTCCGGTTCGGGCGATTACTACGCCGCGAAATTGCGGGAGTTTTTCAAGGCCACCGGGCACAGGTCACGGGAAGCCCGGCAGCCCCAAAAGGCGCAAACGCTCAAAAGCTGCGCCTTCGAGGAAATGCGGGCGGAAATGTTCTCCATGCTGGCCGGAGCGAAATTCGGTCTGCCCATGCCGGAACACGGTTCCGCTGAACGGCTCAAACTCTGGAATCAGACCTTTTCCGGCGGGGATGCCAGGGCCGTTTTCCGAGCCGCTTCGGAAGCCGCGCGGGCGCTGACCACGCTGCGCCAGTTTGAAGCGGGCGAACAGCCCGCCGCCCAATGGTTCCCCAAGCGCGAAGCCTGGCCGGAACTGGTGGAGATGCAGAAACAGCGGGATGCCGCTTCCGGCGTTTCCTTCCGAGAAGACGCCTTTTCCGGCGCTCCCCGTCCCGCGCCCGGCGGGACCGATTCGCGCTCTCCGGCAGAGTCCGCCGACGCCTTTGACAAAGCGGACGACCTGACCGTCAAGGCCCGCCTGATTCTTCAGAATCCCGACTTTTTGAAGATGGCGCTCAGGCTCGACCCTTCCGCCACCAGAGAACTGGCCGCGCTCTGCGACCAGGTGTCTCAGGCGCTGCACATGGAGCTTGACGAAAAGCTTCGGTCCGCGCCGGGCGCTGTGGAAAATCCCCTTCCCCTGAACGAACAGAAAGCCGCTTCCGCGCGGCGCATGAGGATGTGATATGCGACTTTTCATTGCCGAAAAACCCAATCTCGCAAAAGCCATAGCCAACGGCCTGGGCAACGGCCGCACGGACAGCGGGTGCATCCGCTGCGGCGACGATGTGGTGACATGGTGCTTCGGGCACATGCTCGAACTTGCCTGGCCGCAGGAGTACAAGCCCGAATATTCCCAATGGCGGCGCGAACACCTGCCCATCATCCCCTCCGAGTGGAAATACACGATCAGAAAGGATGCCGCGAAGCAGCTTGCCGTCATCGGCTCCCTGCTGCGTGAAGCCGATTCCGTGGTCAACGCGGGCGATCCCGACCGCGAAGGCCAGCTTCTTGTTGACGAAGTTCTTGAACATTTTGGCTATCAAGGCCCGGTAGCCCGCATCTGGCTTCCTTCCCTGGATGACAAGTCCGTCCGCATCGCCCTGAACGGCATCAGGGACAACGCGCCCTATGCGCCGCTGCGCGACGCCGCCCGCGCCAGAAGTCTGGCCGACTGGCTGGTGGGCATCAACGCCACACGCGCCCTGACCATCAAGGGAAGAGAAGGCGGACGTTCCGAAACGCTGTCTCTGGGCCGCGTCCAGACTCCCACCCTCGCTCTGGTCGTTGCCCGCGACAGAGAGATTACCAACTTCAAACCCGTGGATTATTTCGTGCTGCGGGCCTCACTCACCCATGCCGCCGGAGAATTTACGGCCACCTTTGTTCCTTCCGAGACGCAGGCCGGTCTGGACGCTTCCGGGCGGCTCGTGGATTTCACCCAGGTTGCCGCCGTGCTTGAACAGGTCAACGGCGTGGAGGGCCTTGTCACGGAATCTCTGCGGGAAAACAAGAGCAAGGCCGCGCCCCTGCCGCACAGTCTTTCCTCCCTGCAAAAAGCCGCTTCCGCCCAACTCGGCATGTCGGCTCAGGAAGTGCTGGATACCGCGCAATCCCTGTATGAGCGTAAATTGACCACCTACCCCAGAACGGACTGCCGCTATCTGCCGGGAGAACAGTTTGACGGAGCCGCCGCCGTGCTGGCCGCGCTTTCCTCGCTTCCCGGTCTGGAACAGGTGGCGGGAACGGCGGACGCTTCGCTCAAAAGCGCCGCCTGGAACACGCAGAAAGTCACCGCGCACCACGCCATCGCGCCCACGGGCGAACTGCCCCCGGACAATCTCAAAATGGAGGAACGCTCTCTCTATCGCATGATTGCCACGGCCTTTTGCCTGCAATTTCATCCGCCCATGCGCTATGAAGCGCGAAAAATCGCGGTCAACCTTGCCGATACCCGATGGGAGGTCACGGGGCGGCGCATGGTGGACGCCGGATGGACGGCCTTCTCCAAAGACGAGGTCACGGGGCGGCGCATGGTGGACGCCGGATGGACGGCCTTCTCCAAAGACGAGGAAGACGACAGACAGGAAGAGGAATCTCTGCCTCCGGTCGAGCAGGGAGATGCCGTGAACTGCCGGAAAGTGGAAAGCGTGAAGAAAAAGACTTCGCCGCCTTCCCGTTTCTCCGAGGGAACGCTCGTCGAGGCTATGACCAGTGTCCACCGCTTTGTGGGCGACGCCGACGCCAAAGCCACTCTCAGGGAAACCAAGGGCATCGGCACCGAGGCCACACGCGCCAAGGTTCTCGAAACCCTGAAAGAGCGCGGCTACCTGGCGCTTGACAAAAAGTCCATCGTTTCCACGCCTCTGGGCCGGGAAATCATCGACCTCACCCCGCCCGCGCTCAAAGACCCCATTACCACGGCGGAATGGGAGTCCCGTCTTGAGGCCATCGCTCAGGGCAGGGAAACGCTCGATGCCTTCCTGGCGGAACAAATCCGGGTCTTGCCGGATCTGCTGGCTCCCATCCTGGGTGACGGCAAGCCCGCCTTTCCCTGCCCGGACTGCGGCGCGGCCCTGAACCGCCGCAAGCGCAAAAAAGACGGTTCGTGGTTCTGGGGCTGCACGGCGTATCCCGACTGCAAGGTCATTTTGCCTGACGACAACGGCAAGCCCGGCACGGCCAGGCCCAGGCCCGCGCTCTCCGAACATGCCTGCAAGGCTTGCGGCAAGCCGCTCATCAAGCGCACCGGCGCGAAAGGCGAGTTCTACGGCTGCTCCGGCTACCCCGGATGCAAAAAGACCTGGCCCGTCGCTCCGGGCGGCGCTCCTGATTTCAACGCGAAGAAAAGAGGAAAATAGGAAGTTTTTGCGGGGAGGGAAACCCTTTTGAAAAAGGGTTCTCCCTCCCCGCGCCCCTCCCTTCCTAAAACTTTTATCAGTCGAGGACTGTGAAAGATGAAATATATTGTCACGTTTTTGCTGTGCATGGCGCTGGCCTCGCCGTGTTTCGCCGGTTCCTGCCAGGACATGCAAGACGCCGTGGGCGGCGCGATTCAGGAGCGCAACGGGCGGGTATCGGACACGCATGACGTGCTCATGCCCGACCCGGAAACCGAACGCGACGCGCTTTCCGGCTGTCTCGGTTCCGTCAACGCCATTGGGGACGCCTTCAGTCTCGGCGTGAGCCTGCCGAGCATGGAGCAGATTGTCGCGGGCATGTGCAAGCAGGTGGATTCCTACATCCATCAGAAAATCAACGAGGCCCACAACCAGGTCAACAACGCCGTCAACGGCATGGGCGGCAACAATCCCTTCAAGGTCTATGGCACCGGCGGGGAGTATATCGTCAAGATCACGGGGAAACTCAAATGAAGGCGGCGTTCTTTTTTCTCGCCGTCCTGTGGCTGTTGCCGGATGCGGTCTTTGCCGCCGAACGGGCAAGAGTCGCTTTCCCGCCCCTGCGTCCGCTGACGGCGGATTGCGTTCTGGACGCCGCCCACTCCAGCGGAATGCCCGCCGCCGCGCTTTTCGCCATTCTCGCCACGGAAGGCGGAAAAACCGGGGAAGCCCTGAGCAACAAGAACGGCACCTGGGACATGGGACCGTTTCAGGTCAACACCGTTCATCTCAATGAATTGGCCGCGATGGGCATTTCGCCTGACGCCGTACTCCGCGACGGGCGCGTCAACGCCTATGCGGCGGCCTGGCTGCTGCGGAAGGAGTACCGGCGCACGGGCAATCTCTGGCGGGCCATCGGCACATACCATTCCCGCACGCCGCATCGCCGGGATGCCTATATCCGGCGCGTCAAAAGCAATCTGGAACGGCTGCGCCGGGAAGGCATTTTCACGCTCTCCGTTCTTGAGCGGGAGGGCAGGCGATGAACGGCAGGGATAGCAGGGACGACCACCTCTTTTTGTGGTGCGCCTTCCTGATTTTTGTCTTTGTGGTGCTGCCTGCCCTGTATGTCGCTCATGCCGACGATGTGAACGGGCCGCTGCTTGCGCTGGCCAAAGCCCAGATTCAGGTCTTCGCGCCCTTCTTTGAGGAGGCGAAAACGGCATGGGCGCGTATCGCGGAAGCCGATCCGGCCTCCCTGTCCTGGGAAACCATGCAAAAAGTCCTGAGCTACACCGGTTCATGGATTCGCTGGCCCTTTGCGCTGCTGCTCGTTTTGTTCGGCATCGCCTCCATTTTCATGGGCCGGATCAGCGGACTCGTCCGGCGCTTCAATATGGAAAGCCTGCTGAAAAACAATGCGGAGAGTTTTCCCTGTCTGCGGCCTGTCGTCGGGCGCGGCAAGTATCTGCTCTCGCCGGAATCCTATGATTCCGGCCCGTGGCGGATCGCCCGGACGCCCGTCCAGTTCGCGCTGGAACACGGCCTGCTGGTCAATGACGCCGGGGAGCCGTTCACACCGGAGCAGGCTTTGAAAAACGGTCTGCCGTCCACGGAACTTCCCGCCTGGGGCCATGCCCGGCTGGATGGGGAAAAAGCTCTTGCCGTGCTGACGGAACAAATCGGCAAACCTTTTGAGGGATACGAGGGCTTGTCGCCCTGCCGCCGCGCTCTGGCCGTCGCCTTTCTGGCCTATGCGGGCGGAGACAAGAAGGGCTGTGTCGCTCTGCTGGACGCGGTGTCCCTTTTCTATATCGAGAAGGATGGGCAGGCGTCCTGTCCTCTTCTTGAGGACAGTGACTTTGCCGGGAAACTGAAAAAGCAATGGGAACGCCACGCTTCCGTGCTGAACGAGAAGTGCCTGACCATTCACGGCGCGTATGAACTGCCCTGGTTCATGGCCCTGCTGTACCGGGCGCGGCAAAAAGGCGTGCTGGCCGGTTCGCAGTTTCTCTGGCTCCGTCCGCTGGATCGTCCGCTCTGGTACGCCCTCAACCAGTGCGGTGGACGCGCGGCCTGGGCGGAGGGCTTCGCACCCTGGACGCACTACATGGCGGAAGAAAAGGCAGGGAAGGCCCTGCCTGAACCGCATGTCGCTCCCGCCGTGGCAAGCCTCAGGGAAGCTCTGTCCGCTCAGGGCTGGCTGACGGAAATCTTTGTGCCGCCCATGCCCGAAGGACCGTCAACACCGTCTGTCGATTCTTCTTCCGCCGGTTCTCCTTCCGTGGATTCCTCCGGCGCGTCTTCCCCCATCGAGCCGCCGCCGGACCCGGATGTGGTGCTGGCCCATGCGGAAGACGATCCCGAATACGACGCCAATGAAGACCCCTCACTGGCACAACAGGATTATTGAGGTTCAAACACATGGTACGAAATATCAGAGGTCTGGAAGACCACGAAACACAAGAACGAAAATTCCTGCACCGCGACGTGCGTTCCCCCTCGCAACGTCTCGCTGACGCCTTCAAGCTCGGTCAGGTGCAGAGCGGTGGCATCTTCACGGCGGGGCTGTGTCTGCTTCTTTTCCCGACTTGCGCCACGCCGTTGTTTTGCCTCGGACTGGCGCTCTTTCTCGCCCGTTGCGTCTGTGTGAGCAATGAACGCCTGCCGTTCCGTATGCCGCTGGGCCTGTCCGGTACGGACAAAGGCGATCCCCTCCCCGGTCGGGGCGGCTTTGCCAGACCGGAAGGTATCTTCTTCCTCGGCAACCGGCTTCAGGACAAGCAAGAGCTTTGGCTGAAAGCCAAAGACATTCTCACCCATTGCCTGCTCTTCGGAACGACAGGTTCCGGCAAGACGGAAACGCTGGTTTCCCTGTCCTACAATGCGCTGGCGACGGCATCCGGGCTGTTCTACGTCGACCCCAAGGCCAGCCCCAAGCTGGCCGTCCAGATATGGCAGATGGCCCGATTCCTTGGCCGGGACGACGATTTTCGCGTGTTGAACTACGGCACGTCCGGCAAGGTCAAGGGCAAGTCGCCGCGCAGGTTGTCGAATACCAACAATCCCTTCACTTTCGGAAGCGCGGAAGCTCTGACGCAGCTCCTCGTTTCCCTCATGCCCGCTTCGGATGGAGCAAACTCCATCTTTGCCGACAAGGCCCAGGCCCTTATCAGCGGCGTCATGTACGCCCTGGTTGACCTGCGGGACAAGGGGCTTCTCAAGCTGTCCACCAGCATCATCCGCGATTCTCTGGCGTTGGAAAAATGCGTGGCTCTGGCCCTGCATCCCGAACTGGATGAGGAATCCCGCGCGTCCATTCAGGCGGCTCTTGCCACCTCCGGCTGGATTGCCGGGCGTGACCTGAAAGACCAGCCGGAATCCTTCGCGGAACA
>ENA-UEOJ01001489-UEOJ01001489.1-human-gut-metagenome-genome-assembly--contig:-NODE-1489-length-16489-cov-61.769254_pt1 | contig 16489 bp, 8 predicted proteins | sample MGYA00242885_ERZ507886 | MGnify/ENA primary metagenome ERZ507886 (study PRJEB26167, sample SAMN06115505) | human gut metagenome | host: Homo sapiens | place: China:Anhui | collected 2015-08-07... | reverse complement strand
AGCGTACGGAGCACAAGGGGGAAGTTATAACATTATAAACAACTATTATAAGCCAGGTCCTGTTAATGCAGCGAAAAAGACTCATTGCCGTATTTTCACAGCTTATGTAGATGATGGTAAAAATCAACAGGCCAAAGGAGTATATGGCAAATTCTATGTAAACGGGAACTATTTTGAGACATACGATAAGTTGTCTGCCTCACAAAAGACGGAAGCAGCCAATGCAAACGCAGACAATACATCCTCTACTGCCTTTGTCGTAAAAAACAACGAAATATCCAGCCAAAATTTGCTTGTATCTTCACGTTTTCCTATCTTAGATGATTATTCGTTCGTTCAAACGGCACAAAATGCTTACAAAGCTATATTACAGTATGCAGGTGCTTCTAATATACGCGATAATATAGACAAGCGTATTGTAGATGAGACGGAAAAAGGAACATTTACATATACAGGCTCAAGTGGTGGAGCCAATGGGCTGATTGATACACAAACTGATGTGGAAGGCTGGAGTGAATACGTATCCGCTGCCACCACCCAACAGGATAGTGACAAAGACGGCATACCTGATGAATGGGAAACAGCAAACGGACTGAATCCCAACGATGGCAATGACGGAAACAAATATAACTTAAACAAAGAATATACCAATCTGGAAGTGTATCTGAATAGTTTGGTAAATTCCTTATATCCAACCAATAACTAAGTAGCTATGAACAAAAAAATCTTAGTAGGCCTATGTGCTTTATTTATTCTTCCTTCCATGGCTGGTGCTGTGGGACTGGCTACACCGTCAAAAGAGTATTCTACTCCCGACCGTTCTCAAGTTCCTGCTTTTCCGGGTGCTGATGGTGCAGGGAAATATGCAACAGGAGGTGCCGGTGGAACTGTATACACTGTAACCTCACTGGCAGATGATGGTTCGGAAGGAACTTTCCGCTGGGCCATCAATAAAAAAGGGCCACGTACCATCATTTTTGCAGTCAGCGGCATCATTGAATTACAGAAACCTTTAAAGCTCAACAATGGAGATGTGACAATCGCAGGTCAAACAGCTCCCGGAGACGGTATCTGTCTGAAGAATTATACATTCTCCATTCAAGCAGACAATGTGATTGTCCGCTTTATCCGTTCACGCATGGGAGCGGACATCAAGCAAAAAGGTGATGACGCAATGAATGGTATTAAAGGAAACAGCAACATTATCATAGACCATTGCTCCTTGAGCTGGTGTACGGATGAATGTGCTACCTTCTATGACAACCATAACTTCACCCTCCAATGGTGTATCATCAGTGAAAGTCTCGCTAACTCTATTCACGAAAAGGGAGCACACGGCTATGGTGGTATCTGGGGTGGACAAAAAGCTTCTTTCCATCATAATCTGCTTGCACATCACACCAATCGTACTCCACGACTTTGCGGCAGCCGCTACACCGGCAAACCGGAAGAAGAAAAAGTGGAACTATTTAATAATGTAATCTACAATTATGGCAGCGATGGAGCTTATGCCGGCGAAGGCGGGTCGTACAACTTTCTCAATAATTACTATAAACCAGGCCCCTATAGTGCCACCAAAGGTTCATACCGACGTTTATTCACTGCTTATGCAGACGATGGCAAAAATCAAAATGAAGCAGGTGTATACGGAATATTCCATTTCAAAGGAAACTTTATGGACGCCACCTGTCCCAGCCTGACGGATAAACAAAAAGAAGCGCTTTATAAAGTCAATATGGATAACACATTTGGGTTAGTTGTCAAAAACGACTTCGCACCGGAAAAGAATTTATTATCCAAGAAAGCATTTGACATAGCAGAACACACTTCATTGCAACCGGCAAAGAAAGCCTATAAAGATGTACTTCAATTTGCCGGAGCCTCTCACCGCCGTGATGTTGTAGACCAGCGAATCGTAGAAGAAACCCGCAAAGGAAACTATACTTATGAAGGTTCTCATGGAAGTACCAATGGAATGGTTGACCAACCAATAGACGTAGGAGGCTGGCCTGAATATAAATCCGAACCGGCCCCACTCGATACTGACGGAGATGGCATACCGGACGAATGGGAAAAAAAGCACAATCTGAACCCGGACGATCCGAATGACGGTGCTCAATACAGTCTGAACAAAGAATACACCAATCTTGAGGTATATTTGAATGAACTGGTGAACCATCTGTATCCTGCGGATTCTAAAAAATAAAATTAAAAGCCCGAATAAACAGTTATAAAAGATTAAGACGAGAGTACATTCTCCTATAAACCCTCGTCTTAATTTATTTTCTGCCGGAAAAACAAAAAATACTATCGTAAAAACAAATATTACACATCCCACAAGCCTCAAAAACATAATTTTGCACCAGTGAGAACTCTAAGAGTGGATACACTCGAATATTAATAATCTAATATAAAAGAACAAAAGATGCCTAAAGGAATGAAAAACATGCGCACTTTGCTGCTAATGATTTTCGCAGCATTATCGCTCAGCGTATCAGCGCAGACTATTACCTTAAATGGTAATGTGAAAGACACAACCGGAGAGCCGATTATCGGTGCTTCCATCGTAGAAAAAGGAAATACTACCAATGGTACAATCACCAACCTGGACGGTAATTTCTCTCTAAAGGTTCCTGCTAACGCAACTGTCGTCATTTCATATATTGGTATGAAAACGCAGGAAATCGCAATCAAAGGAAAAAGCAAAATTGACGTTACACTATCAGACGATGCGAAAGCATTGGATGAAGTTGTCGTTATCGGTTACGGTACCGCCAAACGTAAAGACATTACAGGATCAGTAGCATCAGTCAATTCAGAAACTTTAGCAGCTATTCCTGTTGCATCTGCCACGGAAGCATTGCAAGGGAAAATGGCTGGTGTACAAATTACAACTACAGAAGGTTCTCCTGATGCACAGATGAGTATTCGTGTACGCGGAGGCGGTTCAATCACTCAAAGTAATGAGCCTTTATTTATTGTAGACGGATTTCCTGTAGAAAGTATCTCAGATATTCCACCTACAGATATTGAATCAATCGATGTATTGAAAGACGCTTCTTCAACTGCTATCTACGGTGCACGTGGTGCTAATGGTGTAATTATCGTTACTACCAAGAGTGGTAAAGAAGGAAAGGTTCAAGTGGATTTTGGCGCTTCGTTCGGTTTTAAGAAAGTGACTAAAATGACCGAAGTGATGAGTCCTTATGATTTTGTAGCTTATCAACGTGAAATCGGTTCGTTGGATTACGGAAATTATAATGATATGGATATTTGGAAATCAATCGATGGTATTGACTATCAGGATGAGATATTCGGACGAACAGGTAATCAGCAGCAATATAATGTGAATGTGGCCGGGGGTAGCAAACAATTGACCTACAGTGTAAGTTATGCTCATAATGAAGAAAAAAGCATTATGCTTGGCTCAGGCTTTAAGAAAGATAATATCAATGCAAAGCTTAAGTCGGAACTGAACAAATGGCTGACTTTAGACTTCAATGCGCGTTTGAGTTATTCTACTATCGAGGGTTTGAGTGGTGGTGCTGATACGAATGAGTCCAATGCTGCTAATTCTACTGTAGCCAATGCGGTGGTTTTCCGTCCGGTCAATGCTTTGTCTCATAGTTCGGATGATGATGAGGAGAGCAATGCTGCTTTACAGAAAACGCCTTTGGAACGTTTGCTGGCAACGAATAAAGGACGCAATTCTTTCCGTCAGAATTATAATTTCGGTTTGAATTGGAAGCCGTTTAAGAACTGGACTTTCCGCTCGGAATTTGGTTATGGTTGGAGATATGAAGATACAGAACAATATTGGGGTACTGACGCTGTAAGTAACTCTAAATATGGTTATAACGGACGTCCTCAGGCATATTTGCTGCGTGAGACGACAAAGAACTGGCGCAATGCCAATACTCTTACTTACGAAAATAAGAAAATGTTTGATGGTCGTGACCGTTTGAATGTGCTCGTGGGACATGAAGTGAGCAGCAGCATGGAGGAATCCATAGAGAATGTGTCTGTAAATTTCCCTACAACAATGGGATTTGAGGATATGAAAGCCAATATGGGGGCCGGCACGGCATTGCCGAACCAGTCTACTATCTCTGCCGAAGAGAACATGCTTTCATTCTTCGGGCGTGTCAATTACACGATGATGGACAAGTATTTGCTTACGGTAACGGTACGTGCCGATGGTTCCAGTAAGTTTGGAGATGGAAACCGTTGGGGCGTTTTCCCCTCTGCCGCATTGGCATGGCGTATTTCCGATGAGGCGTTTATGGCTAATACAAAGGATTGGTTGTCTGCATTGAAATTGCGTTTGAGTTTTGGTACGGCTGGTAACAACCGGATTAATTCAGGGCTTCTTTATACTACTTACTCGTTGAGTGGCAATGATTCCCGTAATCCTTTCTTCAATGGAACCAGTACACCTATGTTGGAACATGGGACCTATCTTTATAATCCAAAGTTGAAATGGGAGACTACCGTTACCCGTAACTTGGGTATTGACTATGGTTTTTGGAACAATCGTATTTCGGGTTCGGTAGATGTATATTGGAATACGACCAGAGATTTGCTGATGAAGGCGGAGATACCCGGTAACTCCGGTTATTCTTATCAGTATCAGAATTTTGGACAGACTTCGAATAAAGGTATTGAAATGTCGATGGATGCAGTATTGGTAGATACGAAAAACTTCAGCTTGAACTTTACTGCCAATGTTGCCTACAACCGAAACCGAATTGACAAATTGACCACCGACAGCCCTTGGCAGAGTAGCAATTGGGCAGGAAGCACTATTTCCAAATATGAAGATTTCCGTGTGGAAGAGGGTGGACGTCTGGGTGAAGTATGGGGATTCCGTACCAATGGATATTATACAGTATATGATCCTGTTACCAATCCGACCGGAGAATTGGTATGGGGCGATAAACAATGGGTGCTGAAAGATGGCATGAAAGACAACAGCCCTACGATAACAGGAGGTTCTTACTATCCTGGCGGATTGAAAATACAGACCGATGAGAATGGAAATCCTTTGAAACAGCGTCTTGGAAACACTGTAGCTCCTTGGGTAGGCGGTTTTGGGCTGAATGGGCGTTTCGGCAATAGCCGCACCGGTGAGTTGGATGTGAATATCTTCTTTAACTATTCTACCGGCAATGTGATTATCAACGGTACAAAACTGGCATCGTCTTTCCGTTCCGGCTCTAGGACCGGTTATAACTTGAATAATGATTTCCGTCTTGGTAACCGATATACATGGATCGATCCGGAAACAGGCTTGAATCTTGCCAGCTCTTCAACCGCAGTCTTGAATCATTATGGTGACATGCAAGCTGCCGGATTGCGCCTGAATGAAATTAATTCCAATGCCAATATGTATAATCCGGCTGCTGCTTCTACGATGCAGTTAATAGATTATGCGGTGGAGGATGCTTCTTTCTTGCGCCTGAACAATCTTACTATCGGTTATTCGCTGCCTAAGCACCTTGTTAAGAAAGCATTCTTGCAGAATGTAAGGGTTTATCTGACCGGATATAACTTGTTCTGTTGGACCAGCTATAGCGGAGCCGATCCTGAAGTGGATGTGAGCAGCAAGCGCAACGCCATGACACCGGGTGTGGACTATGCCGCTTATCCCAAGAGCCGTACGTTTGTAGGCGGCATTAACATTACATTCTAAAACCTAACAGATATTGACTGATATGAGAAATATATATAAAACTTTATGTTTAGCGGCAGGGTTGGTTGCTATGACTTCCTGTTCTGATTTTCTGGATCAGACTTCTCCTTCCGAACTGGATAATAAAACTACTTTTAATAACACATACTATACGGAACTGACCGTGAATAAGATTTACGGAAGTCTGACTCAGGACCAAGCCTACTCCAACTTTATGCCTATTATAGCAGGTCTGAATACGGATTGTGAATTGGTGGACGGACTTGGTACCGATGCCAGCAATACCTCCAGCGAACGCGGTAATATGAATTACAATGCTAATCCGGGTTGGACGCAACTTTCGCGTGTGTGGAATGTGATGTATGGCATTATTGAGAACGCTAATCTGGTAATAGATGGCATAAACAACAGCGAGCTGATTAAGACGAAAGGCGATGATTGCGATACGATGCTACGTTTCCGTGCCGAAGCTAAAGTGTTGCGTGCAATGATTTATTTCGACTTAATTCGCCTTTTCGGAGATATTCCGTTTGCTACCGGTGCTTCGGATAGCAATCTGGAAAATGTGTATGTAGGGAAGACTGACCGTGATGTTATTATGGAGGCTTTGATTGGCGATTTGGAAGAATCCATTCCTTATCTGCCTTGGGCAGGTGGTACAACTTACACCACAGAGCGTGTCACCAAAGGATATGCACATGGTTTGCTGGCAAACATAGCATTGACCCGTGCCGGATGGTTTATTCGTGAAGCAGCGAAGGAAGGATATGTGACAGCTACGGAAAACTCAGATCCGGCTTATCCTACTCAGCGTTGCGATGATGAAAAACGTCATGAGATGTATAAATTGGCAGAGGAACATCTTGCCGCTATCATCAATGATAATACACACTCGATGACTCCCACTCTTGCAGGTTATTGGAATGGGGTGAACTTGTGTGAACTGGATAATACCTATCGTGAAAATTTGTTTGAAATCCCGATGGGGCTGAATAATAGCAGTGAATTGGGGTATACTGTAGGATTTCGTGTAAACGGTGCTTTTCCCGGTGGTGTGTCTGAGGAACATAACTATGGTCCGAAAGGTAATTCCAGTGGTAAGCTCAAACTGACAGCTCCTTATTATATGTCTTTTGATGCTGCAGACCTGCGTCGTGACCTGACTTGTGCCCTGATGCAGATTCGTACGAAGAGTGGCGTTTATAAAGAAGATATGCTTGGCAATGCCCCTTTTGCCATTTATTGCGGCAAGTGGGACTATCGTAAGATGAAAAATCGGAAAGACGGTTGGTGGGATGCTGTGAAAGCAAGCGACCAGAAAGTGTGCAGTGGCATCAATGTTGTAAAGATGCGCTATCCTCATGTTTTGCTTATGTATGCGGAGGTTATGAATGAACTTTACGGCAGCTATAATACAGGTGGCGAGTATTGTTCAAAAACAGCTTTCGAAGCTCTTTCCGAGATACATACACGTGCCTTCAACGGTGACAAGGCTGCTGCAGAGGCTCATTTGACGAAACTCATTAATGAACAGGGCTTCTTTGAAACGATTGTTGATGAAAATGCCTGGGAATTGGCAGGTGAGGGTGTACGTAAATTCGACCTTATCCGTTGGAATTTGCTCAGTGCCAAGATTGACGAGTTCAAGGAGAGCTATCGTAATGCAGTGAATAATGGTTCATATCCGGCTAAAATTTATTATAAGTTCAAGGAGGATAATTTCACGATTGATGTAACCACATTCAATTACAACGAACCTGTGGAAGCCGGTTACTTTAGCGCCAATTTCTTCGGCAGAGAGACTACAGATGCCAAGCAGGAGCAACTGCTTGTTAATCTGCCCAGTATTTCGGCAGGATTGAACCGTGTAGTGAAAAACCGTTATTTGCTTCCTATCGCTTCTACCACGATTTCTACATCGAATGGCAAGTTGCATAATTCTTATGGATATAGTGATTAATCTTAAACACTCAAGGAAATGAAAAATATCAGAAATATATTGGCTAAAGGAGTATTTATGCTCCTTGTCTCTTTACTTGCAATGGCATGTACAGAGAAAAGCGATTGGGGTATTGATGCCTCGTACAGCCGTCCGTTTGGAACCAATGAGGATGGTATAAATGTGACAAAAGATGAAAAAGTAGCTCGGGTTACGGTAACTTGGGATGCCATGCCCGGCGTAGAATATTATATTCTTGAAATAAGCAAGAATGAGCTGACTGATGAAATTCCTATGGGATCGGAAGAGAACGGTAATCTTGTTTATGGGAATACGGTAGAAAACCGCATATTGAAAGCTCCTTTTTTAATTGACAATCTGGAAGCAGGTGCGGAATATTATCTGCGTATTAAGTCTGTGGCAAATGGCAAGGAATCCTATTGGGCTTATTTAGACGAACCGTTCAAAACAGTAACGGAAGAGGATGTATTGAATGTGCCTGCCGAAGAGGATCTTCCAGTTGCATCAGGTAAGGTACGTATGTCATGGGAAGCTGGTCTGACGGTAACGCATTTCGAGATTGTGGGCGGCGCTGCTCCTATAGAGCGGGCAATTACGGCTGAGGAAGCTGCTGCAGGAGAGGCATGGATTGAAGGACTGAAAATATTCACAGCTTATACTATCAACATTTATAATAATGAAACGTTACGCGGTTCACAGGAAGTGGTAGTGCCGGGATTGGAAATAGAGTCTACCGTAGATGAGATTACAGCCAATACGGCAAGATTCTCTTGGGATAATACAGTGGATGTGGACCAATATATCTGTCAGCCCTCTTCGGCGCCTACTCCGGATGATGCCACCGGAGCTGTTTCGCTAAGTGCTTCCGAGGTAAATGAACATGCCGTTATTATACCGAATCTGGAACCAAGTACGGAATACACAGTTTATGCTTTCTATAATGGGGCTATATGTGCACGTGCTACATTTACAACAAAGAAGGGAAAACCTGTTGGGTATACGGAATATAATGATGTTGAGGCTTTAATAGCCGATTGGGATAACTTGTCCGGTAATATTTTAGTGACAATCAGTGCAGATGCGGATTTGAGTAACAAATCTGAGATACCTGCTGCGGTTACTAATATTGTCTTTTGGGGTGAGGGAGCTACACAACCGAAATTAGCTGTTAAGAATATGCAAACTTTAGGGGCTATTGATAAAATAGAGTTTTATAATCTGAATATCAGTGCACTTAGTAACGATTGTGTTATTGCTCCGAATACAGAAGGTTCTTCTATAGCAAATATTGAAATAACTTCATGTACTATAGAAAATTATCGGGGTATTGTTCGTATGCGTAAGGTAAATGGGGAAAGTAGTCTGAAATTGAATATTGATGACTGTATTATTAGAAACTTGGGTACTAAAAGCACAAGTAACTACTATGGTATTGTTCAAACGGATGGGGCTGTGAAATCTGTAATCATTAATATGATGAACTCTACTTTTGCTAATCCAGGTGGAACCAGTGCATCGCTCCTAAGAGTTGATAAGGCTGATAATTCCATTTCTGTAATTAAAAACTGTACTTTCTATAATTTAGTTGATAAAGATGCTCTTGTGAGAGGAGCGAAAGGTAGTCTTACTGTAGAAAATGTTTTATTTGCAGGTAGTAATACTTTCCAGATATTCTATGATGATAAAACTCTTCCGGCTTCTTTAAATTGGTCGAAAGTTTATAGAACATCAGACCTTACTGTTTCAAAACCTGGTTCTACATCTACTACAGCTTTGTCCTATTCTTCATCCCAACTGTTCCCGAATGCATCTTCAAGTACCGATGTGCTTGATTTGACTTTCGGTGCAGATATTCCGAATGAAGTTAAGATAATCGGTGATCCGCGTTGGAATAAATAATAAATTTAATAACATGAACTAATATGAATACAAAATCTATTTATACAGTAGGCAAATGCTTGCTCCTCTTGTTACTTATCTTCACAGGTTATGCCTGTGAAGATAACGATGAAGGCAAGGAAAATACAAGTGCTCCTGTTCTTATTTCATGCAATATCAATGGTACGGAGGTTGATCTTGCTAATATTGATTCGGAAACGGAGAACAATTTGACGGCGGGTACTGATGGTTATGTGGAGTTTGTCTTTAGCAAAGCCATGCGCCAGACTCCGCCGACTAAGGATGAAGAAACCGGTGAAGTGCTGACAACCGGAATTTATTTCAATGATAAGGTTGCTTCCAATCAGATTGTCATCAATTATGAGAAAGTCCGCTATCCTTATTCTGTCAGTGAAGGTTCCGAATGTTCCTTATTTATCGAGGCAGGTACATTGACGGATATGCAGCATCGTCCTTACAGCAAAGATATTACTTTGAAGTTTACAGCCACTTCCGGTATTTCCGGTGGAGATAGCGAAACGGTGTTTGATGCTGTTGTTGATGCAAACGGAAGAGGTGATTATACCACTGTACAAGCTGCTATTAATGCCGCTCCTGCCAATTTGACATCGCCTTACCTGATTTTTATTGCAGCAGGAACCTATAATGAATGTGTATATATACCTAAAACAAAACCGTTTATTCATTTGATTGGAGAAAATCCTGACAGAGTGAAAATTCAATTTGCGTTGAATCGTGTAGAGGAGCAAACTAATTCGGATACATGGCCTTATTCTATTCACAATCCTAATTCACCTGCGCGCCTTGCAGGATATACCACAGATCAGAATTGTGTAGTATTGATTAAAGCCACTGATGTTTACCTGGAGAACATTTCCATTATTAACTTGTACGGTGCATTGAAAAGCCGCTATGACGGTGGTCTTGGAAAAGGTGGACAAGCTGAAGCTCTGTGTAGCCATTATGATAGATTGGCTATGAATAATTGTAAATTGGTTTCATTCCAGGATACGTGGTGGACGCGTTTCCAGAAAGTGAACGGAACGTATGGTATTTGCCGGGCTTATGTACAAAATTCATGGATTGAAGGTAGTACGGACTATATCTGGGGAAGTGGTGATGTGCTGATAGAAAACAGTACTTTTTATAACACGGGCAATGGTAGTTTTATTACGGCTTCACGTAGTAACGAAACCGATGCTTATGGGTATGTGATGAAAGACTGTACGATAGACGGTGAGGCAGGTATAACCGCTTTTTCTTTCGGACGTCAGCAATCAACTTCTGCGAAGGCGGTTTTCATTAACACTGCTTTGAAGATGGATATTATAGACGGTCATTGGACTGCGGGTAGCGCAGCGCCTGCTCTTTTTGGCGAATATAATACGGTTGATAAAAATAATCAGGTAATTTCAACAGGAGATATGACAGTTGGTAGTGGCAGCAGTCAGTTTACTGCAAAAGTTCTTTCTGCAGATGAAGCTGCCGGATATACTTATGAGAACATCATTGCCAGAGAGGGATGGAATCCGAAACAATATATGCAGACCCCAGGCACTACTATGGCTACCTTGGATGGTACTACTTTAAGTTGGAATGCAATAGACGGAGCTGCAGGTTATCTTATTTTTGTGAATGGCGTCTATTTGGCGCAGACTACCGAAACTTCGGTATCTGTTACGACTGCTGCTGACGGGGTATACACAGTCAGGGGAGTAGGACACTACGGAAGTATCAGTGCTGAATAATTGTTTTATAAAAGCCGGTAAATCTGCTGCCGGCTTTTATGTATTAAAAAACTTACTTATGAGAATATTGAAACTCGTTTATTTTGGTTTGCTGTGTTTCATCCTTTCTGCTTCAGTAGTGGCATGTTCGGATGATAATCCGGTTTCTGGCGGAACGGAAGTTCCGCCAGAAACTGATAATAATGGGGATGGAGATAATAATCCGGATACGGATAATACATTGGAAGAGTATCCTGCTCCGGACCGTTCTTCGATTGCTGCATTTCCAGGTGCATATGGCGCCGGTCGGTTTACTACAGGCGGAGCAGGTGGAAAGGTGTATGTGGTGACTTCATTGGCAGACACCAACGAAAAAGGGACTTTGCGTTACGGTATCAGCCAAAGCGGAGCGCGTACGATTGTGTTTGCAGTGAGTGGACTGATAGATTTGAACAGCCCGCTGAAAATAGTAAATGGTGACCTGACAATTGCCGGTCAGACAGCTCCCGGAGACGGTATTTGTTTGAAAGGTTATCCGGTTTCTGTACAGGCTGATAATGTCATTATTCGTTTTATGCGTTTTCGAATGGGATCTGATAATTTCACAACTGAAGGTGAGGCGGATAGTGGCGATGCACTTTGGGGAAAGCAACATAAGAACATCATCATAGATCATTGTTCCATGAGTTGGTGTACGGATGAGTGTGCTTCCTTTTATGATAATAGCAATTTTACTATGCAGTGGTGTATTATCAGCGAGAGTTTGAACCGTTCTGTACATACCAAAGGTAATCATGGGTATGGAGGTATTTGGGGTGGCTCACCTGCTACGTTCCACCATAATCTTCTGGCACATCATAGTAGTCGTACTCCTCGTCTATGTGGCAGTAGGTATACCGGTAAACCCGGCAATGAAAAAGTAGATTTACGCAACAATGTCTTTTATAATTGGGGACCTACCAATGGCGGCTATGCCGGTGAAGGAGGAAGTTATAATTTTGTGAATAATTATTATAAACCGGGGCCTTCTACCAATGAAAAACCAAATATTGTCAATCGCATTTTTCAGCCGAATGGAGATGATGGAAAAAATAAAAATGCAAAAGGAACATGGGGAATGTTTTATCTGAATGGTAACTATTTTGATGGTACATGCCCTCAATTAAATCCTGCTTATCAGTCTTTGCTGGAGGAGGTGAACAATGATAATTGGGTCGGTTTGCAGCCGAATGAGACATCCGGTGTACTCTTACCTTCCGGTGGAAAGTCTGCTATTCAGGCTAACTCGGAATTTACAATAACCGATGATGCGGCATTATTTACGCAGTCTGCTTCAGAAGCTTATAAAGCCGTACTGCTGTATGCCGGTGCTTCGTTGAAGTCTGATGCGGTGGACAGGCGTATAGTAGACAATGTACGTAATGGAGATTATACGGCCTCAGGAAGTAACGGCAGTGTGCTGGGACTTATTGATAAGGCAACGGATGTGGGAGGATGGCCTGTATATGTGAAAGAGAATGCCCCTGTGGATACAGACGGCGACGGAATGCCGGATGCTTGGGAGGCAGCCAATGGGCTGAATCCGAAAAGTTCTGCAGATGGAGTCAAATATAATCTGAGTAAGGAATATACAAATTTGGAAGTATATATCAATAGCTTGGTAGAGAAACTTTATCCGGCTAAATGATATTTGTATAATTACATATTTGGATTAAAAAACGGATAAGATATGAAAGGTATATATTGGTTGTTCTATTTGCTATTTGTTTTGGGATTCGGGGTTATTTCCTGTTCCGGAGATGATCCGATTGTAGATTCGGAAGGAAATATAGGTAGCAACGGCGACGATGAAAGCAATGGTGAGGAAAACGACTCTCCTGATACCGGAGTGAAAACATTGGACTATGGCGAGTTATTTGCTTTTCCTTATGCTGAAGGTCATGGTCGCAATGCGACCGGTGGCCGCGGAGGTGCTGTATATGTTGTGACACGTTTGGATGACCCTGCCAGCAAGCCGGAAGGAACTTTACGATATGCAGTAGAGAAAAGCGGTGCACGAACTGTTGTTTTTGCAATTTCCGGTACTATCATGCTGGAACGTGAACTTAAAACAAAAAATGACAATCTTACGATTGCAGGGCAGACCTCGCCGGGAGGAATCTGTATAGCAAATTATCCTTTTACCATAAACTCTGATAATGTGATAATCAGATTTATTCGCTTCCGTCCGGGTAATATCAATACGGATAATGATGGTCTGGGAGGTTCGGATAATAAGAATATTATTATCGATCATTGTTCTGTAAGTTGGGGAACGGATGAAGGATTGTCTGTATATGGTTCGGAATATACTACGGTACAGTGGTGCTTGGTTGCGCAGTCATTGCGAGCAACTCCTGCCAAAATAACAGGAGAGAAATTTAATACTCATGGATACGGAGGCAATTGGGGAGGACACTATGCTTCTTATCACCATAATATAATTGCTCATTGCGAAAGCCGGGTACCACGTCTTGGACCTCGCTACACGACATTGGCTCTTGATAAGGGTGAACTTGTTGATATACGCAATAATGTGTACTATAATTATGCGGGAGAAGGCTGTTATGGCGGTGAAGCTCAAAAGGTGAATCTTGTAAACAATTATTATAAACCCGGACCTGCAACTAAACTTTTTACCGGCAGTAAGGAAAAACGTCAGTATCGCATTGCCAAACCCGATGTGTATCCGAAAGATTATTCGGGAGCAGATTATAAAAAATGGCTTCAGACCTGGGGCAGGTTTTATGTTAGTGGAAACTGTGTGGAAGGATATAGTGACGTGACTGCCGATAACTGGCAAGATGGTGTATTCGGACAAATGGATGCTAAAAATTGCGAAGGCGGGGAGAGTTCAGCCCTTTGGAAAGAACATACAAGCATAAAGGTAAATTCTCCTGTTTCCGGAGCCGGACATGTGACGACCCATTCTGCCGTTGATGCTTATGATATGGTTTTACAATATGCCGGTGCTTGCAATTATAGGGATAAGCTTGATGAACTTATTATAAGTGATGTCAGAAAAGGTGTGGCAACTTGTACAGGCAGTGCCAAAGAATGGGAATCATTGAAGGGATGGTCGGATAATAAACCGGGATATATCAATAAGCCGTCTGACATTGGTACTAATGCCGGACAATTGGATGAAAAGGGATTCCCGGTTCTGGCAACAGATACTGAAATATGCACTGAAGATACTGACAGTGACGGAATTCCGGATTATTGGGAAAAGGAATATGGGCTTGATTTTAAGAAAAATGATGCGAATGAACGGACTGTTGATGTTAATGGTAAATATACTAACATCGAGATGTATATGAACAGTCTTGTACACGGTATTATGGAGGCTGGCAGTAAAGGCGGTGCTGTGGCTGATTGAGATGTGTTTTGTTTAAAAAGAATTTGTTATGAAAAAGAACTTGTTATTGGCTGTCTGCATGGCAGGGGTTATGGTATCTTTTGTTTCTGAGGCATTTGGACAGAGTTTGCCGGTATATGATACTCCCGACCGTTCTAAGATTCCGGCTTTTCCGGGTGCAGACGGAGCAGGAAAATACACAACCGGAGGAGCCGGTGGTGAGGTATTGGTCGTAAACTCTTTGAAAGATGACGGAACAGAGGGTACTTTACGTTGGGCCTTGAGAAAGAAGGGACCTCGTACTATAGTTTTTGCTGTTAGTGGCTTGATTGAATTGCAGTCACCTCTGAAAATTAATAACGGTGATGTTACCATTGCTGGACAAACAGCGCCGGGAGATGGTATCTGTTTGAAAAATTATACGTTGAGCGTACAGGCAGATAATGTAATAATCCGTTTTATCCGTTCGCGTATGGGGGCAGAGATAAAACAAAAAGGCGATGATGCGATGAATGGTTTTAAACATCATCGTAATATCATTATTGACCATTGCTCCATGAGTTGGAGTACCGATGAATGTGCAACTTTTTATGATAACAGTAATTTTACGTTGCAATGGTGTATTATCAGCGAAAGCCTTGCAAATTCCATTCACGAAAAAGGTGCTCATGGGTATGGTGGTATATGGGGCGGTCAAACGGCGTCTTTTCATCATAACCTGCTGGCGCATCATATGAACCGTACTCCGCGTTTATGCGGAAGTCGTTATACTGGCAAGCCTGAAGATGAAAAAGTGGATTTGTTCAATAATGTAATCTATAATTTTGGTAGTGATGGAGCGTATGCCGGTGAAGGAGGAAGCTATAACTTTATAAATAATTATTATAAACCGGGACCTCATACGGCTACTAAATCATCTTACAAACGTTTGTTTACTGCTTATTCCGATGATGGGAAACATCAAAATGTAAAAGGAACGCATGGTGTATTCTTCTTTTCCGGAAATTATATGGATCCCACTTGTGAAAAACTGAACGAGAAACAACGTCAGGAGATGATGTTGGTTAATAAGGATAATACAGTTGGATTGATAGTGAAGAATAATTTTGCTCCGAAAAGCGATTTGCTGGCAAAGCAGCCGTTCGATTTTGCAGAACGTACTTCTTTGCAGTCTACATGGGATGCTTTTGAAGCTGTCCTTCAATTCGCCGGCGCATCATACAGCCGTGACATAAATGATAAGCGTATTGTAGGGGAAACCCGTAAAGGGATATATACCAATGAGGGTAGTCATGGGAGTACAAATGGCATGATAGACAGACCGGAGGATGTTGGTGGGTGGCCTGAATATAATTCTAAAACAGCTTTGGCTGATGCCGATTTGGATGGTATGCCCGATGAATGGGAGATAGCTAACGGGTTGAATCCGAATGATGCCTCGGATAGTAAAAATTATAACTTAAATGCAAATTATACGAATTTGGAGATTTATCTGAATAGTTTAGTGGAACATCTCTTTCCCTAATGAATCTCTTCTTTCTTAAATAGGAGCATTTGGTAACTATCCTAAAGAATAAGATGGTATATGGAAATGATTGATTATAATTACTCCATATACCATCTTTATATTTAATATTCTGTATTGTCTACTAATTCTTATCTATTCAGACATACTATTTTGAAAAGAATCTGAGCCTATTTATGAGATAGCATCAATAAAGACTTGGAATTTTAAATGTAAGTATTCGATAAACTCCCTCGTATATTGGGTAACGTATGTTCATAATGTCGTTTATTCATTTTATCGTTCTATG
>ENA-UEOJ01001481-UEOJ01001481.1-human-gut-metagenome-genome-assembly--contig:-NODE-1481-length-16532-cov-43.266302_pt1 | contig 16532 bp, 12 predicted proteins | sample MGYA00242885_ERZ507886 | MGnify/ENA primary metagenome ERZ507886 (study PRJEB26167, sample SAMN06115505) | human gut metagenome | host: Homo sapiens | place: China:Anhui | collected 2015-08-07... | reverse complement strand
TCTGAAATACAGCAAACACATACGCCTGATATTGCTCCTATATATAATAAGGTAAAAGACGATGTAGAAAGTGTTGTTCAGGAGATGGAACAACGTGGCATTGATATAGCACCCAATTATAAAGATTGGGTGGAGTTGGGTTTTGCACTTGTTAATGGATTAGGAGAGAACGGACGGGAGTATTATCATCGCATCAGCAGATTTTACCCTACCTATCAAAGGGAAGAAACAGACAAACAATATACGCATTGTCTGCAATCCAAAGGACAAGGTATTACTGTCCGTTCTTTCTTCCATTTGGCAAATCAAGCTGGAATCTCATTGGCTCTGTCCGGCAAGGAACATTTATCCATTTTGCCAAATATCCAAAATGGCAAAACGGGCAAATGGATAAAATCAGAAGAAGAACTTCCTGCATTTCCTGAATGTGTGTTTGAGCATCTTCCTCCTTTTCTAAATGAGGTTGTCAACAATTCCATCTCGGAGGATGACCGTGACACGATATTGATTGGAACTATTGTGTGTTTGTCGGTATGCTTTCATAATGTTTGTGGTGTGTATGATGAACGCATTGTTTATCCGAATCTTTATCTGTTTGTTGTGGCAGATGCAGGTATGGGAAAAGGGGCATTAACCCTATGCAGAGAACTGGTGGTACCCATTAACCGCAATTTGCATGAACTTTCAAAGCAATTGGAACAGGAATATAAAGAAGCTATGGCGGCTTATATCAAAGGTAAGAAAGATAGTGGAATGACTATGCCGGCCGAGCCGCCCATGCATATGCTTGTTATTCCTGCCAATAGTAGCGCAAGCTCTTTCTTGAAAATATTGGGAGATAATGACGGAGTTGGACTGTTGTTTGAGTCGGAGGGCGACACGTTAAGCCAGACATTGAAGTCGGACTATGGCAATTATTCCGATGTGTTGCGAAAGGCATTTCATCATGAGTTGGTCAGTTTGAGCCGTCGCAAGGATAGGGAGTATTGTGAAGTAGCTAATCCAAGAGTGTCAGTAGCTTTGGCTGGAACTCCCGAACAGGTAAGAAGATTGATACCTGACGCGGAGAACGGATTGATGAGTCGCTTTTGTTTCTATATCATTCGCTTCAAGCGAGGTATAAGAAATGTGTTTGCTACAAGCAATATTTCTCAATCTAAAAATGCCATGTTCAAACTGTTGGGAGATAAATTCTGCCATCTGCATGAAGATTTTGTACGGCAGGGAAATTATTCCTTTTCCCTTCCTTCCGATTTGCAGGAACACTTTATTGAATATCTCAGCCGTGTGAATGAAGAGTGTTGTGACGAAGTGGATAACAAGATGCAGGGAGTAGTCAGACGGATGGGGCTGATTGCTTATCGTATAATGATGGTGCTGACCGCTGTCCGGAATTTGGAGAATGTACATCGTAATTCTTCCTTACTTGACGGGGCAGAACGATTGGTTTGCCATGAGTATGACTATTCTATAGCCATGAATATGTGCGAGACCTTACTTTATCATGCCGTATTCATTTATCAGAATTTGTTAGGAAATCAGTCCAAACGATTCAATTTCGCTTCGCAAGAAACTGGCATTTATGCACGAAGGAATACCCTTTATAATATGCTGCCTGAAACATTCACGAAGAAGGATTATGATGCGGCAGTCATGGCTTTAGGTGAGAATGGAAGTACGGCAAACAAGTGGATACCTTTATCAGAGATGGTAAGCTATACCGAATAGAGCAAGGGAAATATAGGAAGATTTTTTGAGTGGCAAGTTTGTGTTTTAGTGTCACTAAAACCTATGCGGCAAGCGGATGAAACTGCCACTCTCAAAAAATCAATTTATGAACATCGAAAGTTAAGATAAATATGAAGGAGAAGAAACTTGGCGGTCGCCCTAAGTTGGCGAACTATCAGAAACGTACCAAATGTTTTCGGGTAATGTTTACCGAGAACGACTATATCTATATACAATCCAAAGCCCAATAGGCAGGATTGTCTGTCAATGAATTTTGCCATCAGGCGGCAATGGATTGTCTGGTCTGTCAGCGCATCAGTCCAGAAATGGCATCGGCAATCCGTGACCTTTCCGGCATCGCCAATAATGTCAATCAGATTTCCCATCAGATGCACACTTATGGTTTGGATGCAGTCAAGCAACAATGCTTTTCAATCATATCAGAAGTCAGTAGAATTATCAACCAAATAAAGAACAATAGTCATGATAGCAAAGATTAAAACAAGAGCAGATTTCGGAGGAATAGTGAATTATGCCAATGACCAAAAGAACAAGAAGAAGTGTGCCACACTTTTAGCATACGAAGGTGTCTGTGCCATCAGCAATAAAACCATAGCCGATTCTTTTCAGATACAAGCGTCCATGCGCCCGAAAGTAAAAAGTCCGGTGAAACACGTATCACTTGCTTTTTCTTCGCAGGACATTAGCCGTTTCCCTGATAACGAAGAAGGAGATGTGCTGATGGTAGAGATAGCCAAGAAATGGATGGAACAAATGGGGATTCGCAATACTCAATATATCATAGCCCGACATCACGACACGAAACATCCTCATTGTCATTTAGTATTTAACCGGATAGACAATGATGGCAATCTCATTTCTGACAGCAATGAAAGAATACGTAATACTAAAGTATGTCGGACTTTGACTAAAGAATATGGACTGTACTTTGCTCCTAAGAATAGTAAAGCCAGAAACAAGAGTCGTTTGCGTCCTTATCAATTACGGAAGTATAATCTACGTTCTGCAACTCTTGATGCACTGGTTGTATCTCGCTCATGGAATGATTTTCTTGGCATTCTCAAAGGTCAGGGTATTGATATGCGTTTTAATCGTACAGATAACTCTGATAAAATTCGTGGCATATCATTCTGTCAAAATGAGTATAGTATAGCTGGTTCTAAACTTGACCGTGATTTAAGTTTTAACAGTCTTTGTGCTACATTGGGCAATGTGGCAACGGAACTGGTTGTTCAACCTCATCAAGCTATAACTTCCGGTGGAGGTGGAGGAACAAGTAATGAACTGGGATGGCGAGACGACAAAGACAAGGATAACCAAAGAAACGAATCTTTTTATAAGCACTCAAAACGTAGAAGATAATGAAAGAAGATGTAGTAGCAGCAAATCTTGCAAATTTGCGCCAAAGTATCAACGAGCTTAAAGAGTGTATTGAAAAAAAAGAATACCACAATTTCTAAATCAGAGCAATCTGTAAAAGTGGACTTTGACAAAAAGACCATTTATAATGGAGTCGCCAAAAGTTTCTGTGCTTGCTGGAACGAAGCCTTATCTGTGGTAAAGCAACATGTCTGGAAACAGCAACCGGACACATTGCCGTTTTCGCTGTGGTTCCCGAAACTCATTGAATTATTCAAGCAGAAGTCTAAATTTCTTGAATATCTTTATCGACACGTTTGCGATTACAATCTCAATCGTATGGCTATCGAGGCAAATACCGAAAGCATATTAAAACGGCAGGATGAGATATTTGCCAAAATCAATGAGTTGAAAAATCCAGTAACGGTTATTCCACCCAATATCAATGGGATGTTTATACGTGGCTATCATATAAAGTTCCGATATGTTGTAGTCTTTATTGTCATCATTGTTACGTGGGCTGTTACTGCGTCGGTTAGTAGCGTGAAGTATAAGGAAGAATCCTTTGCACATTATTCGATGTATCGGGCGGTGAAGGAACAGCATCAGTACTTGATAGAAAAAGTAGGAATAGAGCTAAAAAGAAATATGGAATAGTCATCGGAGAAAATAAGCAATAGTTCTTTATTGTTGCTTATTTCTTCCATAAGTCACTTCTGGTTCTGCTGCCACAAGTGTACTGTCAGTATCAGATAACTCGTATGTTTTTATTTTCCTGTCTTCAAGAAAAATATGGTTCAATGTATAAGCTAACGATTCAAGTGTTTGTATCTGGACTTTTGGTTTTAGTTGGCACTCCCAAATCGTGATACAATGCCAGCCCATGGCAGCAAGCTGGCATTGTTCTTTTTTATCTCGTTCTTTATTCCTTTCTATCTTGTTTGACCAAAATTCAATATTGGTTTTAGGTAAGCGGAAATATTTGCAATTATCATGACCATGCCAAAAGCAGCCGTTCACAAAAATGACCGTCCGGTATTTGCGAAGTACCAAATCGGGATGACCGGGAAGACAAGGATGATTTAGCCGATAGCGGAAGCCACGGCTAAAAAGGAATTTTCGCACCAATAATTCAGGTTTCGTATTTCTCCCTCTTATTGCGGACATGCATTTATGACGCTGTTCTTTGGTCAGTTTGTCCATATTGATGATAGGAATTGCATATCATTTATAATATTCAATTAAGTTTGGTTTAATATTCTCGTAAATTTTCTCTATTGCTTTTGTTTTATTGTGGATTTTTTCTTTGCCAAATGAGCACTTCGTTTTTGAATCTACACAATCTTTTTATTCAGTAAACCCTCTTTTTTTGAGAGTTATATAGTTTATATACATACCTCTTTTCATTCTTTCATCCAATGGACGTTTTCCCTTGGCAATCTCATCCATAACTTTCCATTGCCAATCTTTTAGAATTCTACGTCTACGATCCCACTCAACCATTTTTTGAACTAGCTCAATAGTGATATTATCGTTATCATAATCAGTAGAGGAGGCATGAATTGCGCTAGATGCCCTATTGGTTTCGGAAGCAAGTTTGTCTGCCTCAAACAATAAATCGATGTTTTTTTCACAAACGATATTATAGATATTTATGGCTTTTCTTCTATCTGAATCAGTGAACTTATGATTAAACTTCAACTTATGAGCAGTTTCTTGGGCAGCAGATTGATAGTTGATAGATAAATAATCTGTTTCTTTTCCCCATTCTGCAATTTTTCTCCACAGCGGATATGGAATAGATTCTATGATTTCCATATCATGCGCAACATCTTCGTCATTTTCGTCAGAACTCAGTGAAAAAACTTTTCTGGCTGGAGTCGAAGAATTAATAAGATCTGATTTTATATCATTCAAATCGTAAGACCATGTATATGCCTTAACTTTTTCCCAACACTCTTCTTTCTTAGACCACTCAATATAGTGCGATATAGGTGATTCTTTGAGAATGAAATCATTAATTTGTTTCATTAGCTCATAGATGAAATCTGAAAGAGCATTAGAAAGGCATTGGTTCTTCCATATTTTGTAGAGGTTTAGTTTGCCCTTTGTTATAGTAGTTAATAAAGATATAGCATATGGAACAACAACCTGTTTTAACTCACCAATATTATTTCCTGATACCTTGGTTCCATATCTTTTATCGGCAGTTCTGAATAATATCGTTTTTGCAATGGCATCTTCATAATATATGCTATTGAGGTTTTTAATATTTTCAGGTAAGTTGTTGTTAATGAACTTGCTGTAGTTCTTTTCGTTACCACGTACCACTATAAACGGACCGATGGCAATTTTTTTCCCATCATACACATCTTCGTATGCGTTTATATACTTAGCTAGCTCAACCTTTGTTATAACCTGCTTCTTGGGGTATTTTAAGTCAAAGGCGGCTTGGCGAGATTTGGTAAATCCCTCCTTCTGACGAAGATTCTTATATTGTCCTCTTGCTCTTTCGAAGAACCAGTACGTCTGGATGTTTGAATCTTCTGTTATTGGCGTCAAGATATATCGAGACAATTTTTCGAAAGCTACAAGATGTGCATTATTGGCAGTAAAATCAGCATCATTTACCTTGTTTTGAGTATTTGCATATCGAGAAATGCGTGACACAATATCTGCAAATTCTTCTGCTCTTTTGATAACAGATATTTTTGCTTGAACAAAAATGCCAGATATATCAGCCTTGTCTTTTTTCCATGTGTGATAAATAGACGCTGTTGTTTGACCGCCATTTACTATCTGTAAATTAGATATTTTGACAATGTTTCTGCCGGTAGAATCTAATTCGATGTGATCAGCAGTAGCCGCTAATCCGTTGTTGAAAGCCAAAAACATATGTGGCTCTTTTTTTATTGTATCTCTGATACCTTTATTGATTTTTCCTGTAAACTGGAGGAAAGAACGGACATTTTGCTCCAATAATCTGGCACCAAATCTTTCATATAAATTGGCTAAACAAGTTCCTGGTATTATAGCTACATATGCTTGATAATCGGGATTTTCAGAAGCGGCAGATAAACATGGAACAGTATATCCTTCTTCCTTGAAATTAATTTCAATAGGCACACGCGATTCTACAGTCATCTGGTAAAGATAGCGAAGGTCTATAACACGGAAGAATATCTTATATCCACATATATCTACATTGGCAGGAAATTCGCCTTTATACTCACCATTCGTAAGAATAAATGCATTAACTCTTACCAAATTATTTTTTAGCTCTTGGTATGAAGATAATGTATTTGCAAATTCAAATATTTCAGATGATTCTGCTACTTCGTTTGCATAATCTCCATATACAGCCTTCCTGAAGAAATTAATAATTCTAGTGGAAGCTCTATCTATTTCTGATTTAGATGTTGAATAAATACTTTCTTCACATCCATAAATAGATATGAATAAGTCAACAGTCTCATAATTATCTGCTATTGCATAGCCATTAATTTTATGCTGTTTTTTGGTTCCTAGGTCTTTTTCATCAAAAGCTACTGTTGCATTCTCAGTTTCTCCAGCTTCAGATAATACATCAAGAACATATCTTGTGAATGTCTGTTCTTGATTATCGCCATCTTCATTAGATAATTGGCGGGACGAAATCTCCTGAATAAGAGATAGATAATATTTATTTATATCATTATGCATATCATTTAATGGTATTAAATAAGACCCCTTCAGAAACTAAATATTCATCGCACATACCGATAGAAATGGCATAAACAACATTACTTACTCCTTTTCTAAGATCATTTTCCATGATTCTTGGGAAATCAGCTAATACTTTATAGTACTTTTCGTTCCTTTTTTTATAAAAATGTTCAGCATACAAGGATTCATGATTAGCTATGTACTTCGCTTCAATAAGTTTTTCCTCAAAGATACATAATGCAGGTACATTGCTACTGAGGAGATTTTTTATTTCTGCTACAATCATAGGTAAACTCTCTCCATTAATTTTGGATACTTCCAATACTAAATGGTAGATAAACAAATGGGCTACAAGTGAATTATCTAATTGTCGTTCTCCGTTTATGGTTATGAATTGAGCATTATTAGTAGAAGATGTTGTTTTAACTTCAACAGCCCAATTATCACCTTGAAAGTCTTTATTTGTCTTCTCAACTCCTGTCCAAAGCTTTAATGTAGACGCATAGGCATCATTAGTACTTCGACTTAGCATTTTTCTAAGGAATACTAATTCTCCATATAAACCTTGTTGTTCTTCTTTTGATAAGCCGTCAAATTTCATCTTATCAAACAAGTTTTTCCATTTATATAGTTGATTTGTAAATTCTTGTGCCATTCCTTTTGGATCGGATAGTGGTTTAAGTGCATTTACCAGATCCTCACATAATGCAGCAAAGACTCTTTGGTTCTCATTCCTCATTAGCTGAACATGGAGCATTTTTTGTCCAGGCATTGATGTGTCGATGAGCTGCCTAATTTTTAGCTCACTTAAATTGCTTAAAGATGTGACATCAATCTTGAATTCTTTCGAGAAAGAGACAGCAATACCTATTATGTCATCGGGATAGCTATATGTGGCATATACCTGTATAGGTAATGTCGTGTCGTAAAGCTTCTTCACAAGCCCTATTGTCGCAAGACTTTTTAACGAGCTCCACAACTCTATAATCTGATATTTATTCTCCATACTCATTATCGTTTTCGTTATCGAAATTATCCTCAATATCAGCATATTCTCCTACCATATTCACTTTATAATTTACAGCAAACGATGTATCTGTTGCTGGGAAGGAAATGGCAAACCCAACAAATGGATCATCACTTTCGACAAATATAGTTGAACCTTCAGCTGGCACACCATTCTTCATGACGTTAGCACCTATTGGATTTAATGGATAAATTATGAGTAGTGGTTGAGTTTTGGGTCTAAAACTACTACGTACAACCAATGGTTTTGGATATGCCTTAGACCAAATTTTACCATTATCTATAGCTTCTTGCTTTGTTGTTTCTAAAGCTTCATTTAGCACATCTTTTTCTAAATCTACAAATTCATCAGCTTGATTACCGACGATATGATTCTTTCGAATAAAGTATGTTTTGTAATCTGTATCAATAGCTCTATTACGATAGAAACAATTAACTTTATATTTGTTGCAGAAACAATATTTCTTATTAGGACCACTTACAGCCGACTTATTCATCAGAGCAACGCTCCAATTCGTCAACTCGCTATGTCCTTGTAGCTCATCGATGTACTTAACAATTAATTCAAGATTTACCTTTTTGAGAGATTCTGCAACAGTAAATTCATTGAAATAATCACAGATTTGATTTGCTGGAACATTCTTCCAAAGATAGTCTCCATTTTTGATTACGGGTTCACCTAATCCGGCCAGAAACTCATCAGTAGCAACAAGATTTCTATTCATTAATCCCTTATCAATCGGCAATTGATAAGTTTCAATGAGTCGAGAAGCCCATGATACTTGAATTTCCTTAGTATTTCTCATCTTATTAAGAGCCGTGATTTGTAGGCATCCAGGATGTGTACGTACTTTGAGAGCATACTTATCTGGTGTACTTCTTGATTCTGCAAGATAGTTGAATTCTTCACGTAACTCAGCACTAGCGATGGCAATGTGTCGATACCATTCATTGAGTTCAGCACTTGTAAATAGACGGCATAAATCAACATATCCTGGACGAAAACCAAACCATCTACCCATCTGCATTAGTGTATCATACATTTTAGAAGCACGTAAGAAATAGCTTATAGAAAGTCCTTCCAACGTCAGACCTCGAGATAGTTTGTCTCCACCTATAGCGATAACAGAAACTCCATTTTTAGAATTCAATTGATAATCAACAACATCTCCAGAAGACCCGTTAATGGATTTTACTTCTATTTTCTGAACGACTTTGAAAAGCAAAGGCTTAATATCTTTCCATTGGTGGACTTGTAAGCAGTGATTAATACCAGAAAGCGTTGAATTCTTAATTTTATTCGTTGTTTCAGTATAGTCATGCTCAAGCAAATCTTGAAATTCCCTAAGCACAGATGGATCGTTAGCTTCTATCTCTTGCTTATAATAAGAAAACTGTTGGGCTACCAATTCTTTTATTTCATTTTGCCATAGCTGATAGCGAGAAACGTGGATAAGCATAGAGTTATGCTTGTTTTCTTGACCTCTTGCTAAGCGTATGGCACATGTCAATATAAAGCTCTTAATAGCCGTTTTTAACGACTCTGGTATATCTGCAAATGTTGGTTTGGGATCATTCTTTTTGTGCCCCTCGGGTATGAAAGTCGAATAATCGCTAATTGGAACGACAATCGGCAATAAGTCTTCTTCCTCCTCAACATCCATACTTGTCCCAAATACTTTTTCAGGACCAATGTAATTAGTTGGTGCAGGGAGATTGATAATAAAGTCACGTGGAAACAAATCTGATTCATCTTGTGCTATAAATATATTAGCAAAAGGTGTGGCTGTATATCCAACATAGGCAGACCTATTGAATTGTCCAATCAACGTTCTAATACCTTTATTTATTGCTGTAGGATCTAAATCTTTGTCTTTCTTCGTGTTGATTGAAGCATTATCTGCTTCATCATCAATCAGCAGCAGAGATTTATTTGCAATCTTGTGGCCTCCTGCTTGAGCTTTCAGCCAAGTGTTTAAGCGTTTTAAAACTGCTGCGTTCTTTTTCACTACCAAAATAATGGGTTGTGGTGCATTGAAGTTGAACCCAGCTGTATTTGCTGCCCTACTATTGAAATCTCCAGAGTCCAGACTTGTTGTATAGGAATTAGCAATAGCAGAATCAAAACCCGGAATCAGTCCTACACCGATTTTTGTTGTATTATTAATATTGTATGCTCGTTCGTATTGGGTGTCAAAGCCTAGAAAACCTTCATCAATTCGACTTTGAGTCTGACTTCTCAGGTTATTCAATATGCCTGCTAATACAACGATAAAATTGAATCCTGCATCAGCTGCTTTGCAAATCAAGCCTGTGTAATTGGCTGTTTTACCAGATTGGACTTGACCTACAACTAATCCTTTTTTATCAATTGTGATGTTGGTTGATTGAGGATTAAACAAATTATCCAAAATTCGGTCACTCATTTCGTCTAACTTCTGAATAACAAGTGGGGCAAATCCTTTCTGTTCAGATAAATACTGTTTATATCTCACCCAAAAATCCCATGTAGATTTGCGCTCAGCTTTGAAATCTCTAAGCCAAGGTTGTCTTCTTTCGTTCCCTTCAAGTATTTGAAAGTCCTGAATTCTAACTCCATACAAGGATAGTAATTCGTTTTTTATTTGCGCAACATCCATATTGGGAAAGATTAGTGATACTCTTTCTATAGCATCATTAATCTGATTGTCTGTAACAACGGCATTTGGACCGATAAGAACTCGGCACATGTTAATAATCTGATTCTGCATAGTTATAAATTATCGATTAAATCCTCAAAGAGGTTAAAAGGTTCAACTGTTTTTAGATATGCTTTGGCTTGTTCTGATGATTTCCCCATTTTAATTTGGTTATCATACATAGTCCGCATAATATCAGTAATAATAGAAGGATTGATACCTATAAAAGGTTCAAGTTGAGATTCTTCTCCTTTTGCTTCGTTGATATAAATAGTTTTAGTAGGTAATGTCTCCTCTATAAAGCAAAGAAGTGTATTGATTGCCTTCTCAGGATTGTCAATGGCCATACTTTTTATCTGCTTGATCATGTCATGGTCACGATTAACCACAAAAAACCATTTATTATCTTTCTTCTTCTCGCACCATAGAGATTGAAAAGTTGTACCAGCTTTCTGTTTTATTATCCTTCCTCTATGTCTATAAACTTCACAACCTATTGATCTTACAGCTTTAGCATAAGATTCTAGTTGACTTCTATTTTGCATTGGAGGGTAAGCTCTTGATTTTTTTATATCAATCTGCCATTCGGTATCCAATGTGTTTGGTAAATCTATTCTGATTCTCACTAACTTATAGTGTTCTTCCTTTCGAAATAGACCAAGCCAATCACCAGCTAAAAGTAACCTTTTCCCTCTATATACATAGAATCCTTGCTGAGCTGCCCATCCATTAATACCTTCTGCTTTAAGATAGGCTGCTTCGCTAGAAAAAGCACTTTTATGAGGCAAAACATACCCCTTGACAGATATTCCACCGATAATGTTTTCGGTGGGTCTAATCTGCGTCTTTGGCTCATTTTCACAGAATGGATTCCAAGGCTCAATTTCATGTTCGCACCAGAAAATTTTCACAGCCTTTTCTTCTATAAAACGGTGAAAAGTCATTGAAATGTGCCGTTTCACCTTATCTAATAGTGAAGAAAATTTGGTCTTTGAGTTAATATCAATCTCACTTGTATCTGGGTTAATGATTCGGTCTAAATCTGACCATATAACCAAAGTACCATGAGAAACATCATCAAGAGCATTGATGTATTCTTCAGGAATCCATTGAAGAAGTTCCCATTGGTTTGTTTTTGCAACGTAGTCCAAGTCCCAAGTCCAATAAACGGGTTTGTAATCAGCCTTTTTACTATATACGGTAAGTATTCTACATTGAGAGAAAGAGGCGGTTTTCAACCCCAAGCCAAATCGACCTAAATCGCTTTTTGAACGTTCTTCCAAAGGATTCTGAGAACCAGGTCTCATAGCTTCAATCAGTTCCTGATGATTCATTCCAATACCGTCATCTTTAATAGTGATTATGGATTGGCCACCTTTCCAGATTCTCGAAATCCAGATATTATTCGCTCCAGCTGATATAGAGTTATCTAATATATCAGCCATTGCTGTTTCCAAACTATAGCCCATGGCTCGAAAAGTCTCAATCATGGACGCAGCAGCAGGTGTAGCGTTAGCGGTTTTGAGTTCTTCGTAATTCATCTTCATGAGCTAATATTTTTTTTATCTCTAAAGCTATCTTCTCTGCAAATACTACAGGAACAGCGTTACCAATTTGTTTAAATGCAGCAGAGCGACTTCCTTCAAAGAAGTAGTCATCAGGGAATGATTGAATTCTTGCAGCTTCACGTATTGTAATAGAGCGTACATTATCTGTAGTGGGATTAGGTGTTGGATAAATGTAATAATGTCCGTCCATAGCAATATGCGCAACAACAGTGTGGCATATACCGTTTGGAGCTACAACACAAAACCTATTCAAGAATGTCTGTGTATTTTTATGTTTCTGTAGTGATGGATCAAGTTTGTCATACCGTAAACGTTTTCCCTCATTCCACAGCTCAACAGCTTGCCTGTAGATTTCTCTATCTGTAGGGTTATTAGGACGTGCAATGTGTTGAGTTGTAAAGCTCATAACTCCCCTTATTCCTGATGCCTTGAGGTATTCCATATCGGCCAAAGGCTTTGTATAATGAACAATTCCACAAAGTGTACCCTCACCTGCTTTTATTATAGGCAAGTCACAAAACAAATCTTTCATTATCTTGTAAGGCATTTGTTCTTCAAGAAGATATGGATAGTGATATGAGGTATTTTCTTGTGTATCTCGTTTATTTTGCCAACCAACAATAATAACCCGATGACGCTTTTGTAAAACGCCATGCTGAGATGCTATTTGTTCGCGAAAATCAATGTCATAATCTAGTTCACGCACCAAACGTATAAGATCTCTGAATGGTTCACCACCTTTGGCTGTAAGAATTCCTAAAACATTCTCGAACACAAACATTTTGGGTCTATAACGCTTAAGGAATTCTACATAAAATTTATATAAGTCATTACGAGGGTCCTCTTCTATTTTCTTACCTAATCTGGCACGACCAGCTACAGAATATGCTTGGCACGGTGGACCTCCAATTATTATATCAATGGGCTTACCATTACATAGCTTATCTACTCTTTCAAAAAGGCTTGGTAATGTTTCTTTTCCTATAGCTTCTTGAATAACCGAGTCAATGACATGTTTAGGAACTTGATTCCATAACCAGCTTCCATCTGTTTTTTCCTTCTTGCTTTTGAGATAATCTTCGTATATATCAAGCTTTTCGTTCTCCTTTAAATAATGAAATGCCGCACGGGTTTTTAATGTGTCACAAGCATAGTGATCCATCTCAATATGTGCTATGGCTTCATAACCAGCTCTAATAAAACCTTCTGAGAGTCCACCAGCACCTGCAAACAAGTCTATAAATCTGTACTTCATACGTTAATCATTTAGTTCTATTAAGCAGTTCTGATACATCAACATCTAAGAGATTAGCTATCTCTATCAATTGGTGGACAGAAGGTTGTGAGCGGTTAGTACACCATCGGGAAACCGTCATATCTGATTTTCCTAACTGATCAGCAAGCCATTTGCTTGTCTTGTTGTTATCGGCCAATGCCGCTTTTAATCTATTGGGTATTTGTTTAACACTCATAATCTAATCTCTGCTATTTCTTACTTAGATCGATAAAAATACTCATTTATTGTGTATTTTTCCACATGTTTTTAATATTTAGTTAGAATTTACTTGTTTTTAAAGTTTATCATGAACTTATTACCCATTAATAAGTATGAATTGTTGTAGGTAATGGTTTATAAACGTCATCATCGAGACGACGCAAAATGAATGGACTGTTTTTGCCTTTCTCCGAAGAAATCACAAGTATCGGTACCATAGCAGCAGTATCATTCTTCTTTTCCCCTTCGCTCTTTTACTTTTTCCAACCCCGGCATCTTTTTAGCCAATACACTTTCTCCTGCAGGAAAGTAAAGCGGAAAGACCTGAGATAAGAAACTTACAATATCACTACGCTTCTTACCCATGTTGAAAAAAGCAGAACAAACAAAGTACATAAGATCTTGCTGACTACATGTATTTGTTAGCTGAATGGTTATTGAGGGAGTGATTATCAAACCGTGTTCTGCAAATGCGCAAGCATTGGCAAGAATAGCTTTCTGCTCTTCCTCTGTGAACATTTTGATTTTATCTGCTAACCATTCAAGTTCTCTTTGCTGAAGTGCTTGCTGCTTTTCATTCTGATGTTCCAATAGAATTGCTACATTTTCTTGTTGCTTTTCGGTCAAGGCATTTTCCAATGCTTGATTCTTTCGTTTAAGGACATTGAATTTCAGCAATGCGGCAATGTACATACAGAAATAACCTACTGCAATGTCGAATATTAGTACAAGCAGATAATTGCTGTTTGGATTTTTGGTATTCTCAGACATATACTCACTGATAGGAATAACGGCAAATAGCATGATGATGGCTATTGCATAAAGTACTCTGTATCGCGTTTTATGGTTTATCTGCGGTAAGGAAGCAAACAAAAAGGCGATAATCAAGACGACAATTATTGCACAAAGTGGAATGAAAGATGTTCCCATAGGTTTATTGCTCGGCTTATGGTTTAACAATTATACGCCAATAACCAGCCTTGTCAGAACCTTCATGGATGAGAATGCCTCTATCTCGAAGGTTCTTTATCTGTTTCTTGACACCATCCAAAGAGATACCCAATTCATTTGCCATTTTCTCACGAGTTATCATTGGGTTAGATATAACCATATCTATAATACGTTGAGCCGTTCTACCAACAGGTTTGTTGACATTTCGTTTTACAGGGTACTTTTCGAGGGTACTATTTTCGTTTACAGGGTACTTTCCATCCGAACTTTCTTCGTTTACAGGGTACTTTTCGAGGGTACTATTTACTCTGTTAGCCACTTCCTCAATTGGTATTCTGCCGTTCTCACTCCAGTTCAAATTATAGAAAGTCGTGTAGAAAGAAGTTGCTTCCGTTTGATATTGAGGTTCTTTTCCTTGCAGGAAATTGGGTAGCTTCTCCGTAAGTTCCCGCATTTTGCGTAAGCCGGAGCCACGTTTCTCCATATAATCCAACTGTGTGAACATATCTGCAATAACAGGATTACGGCGCATGGATGGTACTTTGTATATGTCACGGTCTTGAATTTGTGTGCCGTCAAGCATAGCGCCCGGTGATACTAGTTCTACGCGGTCATCATAAATGTCAATATGTACTTCACCGCCCATTACGGTATAATCTCTATGGATAAGATGGTTTACCAACCCTTCAAAGATGGCACGGTCAGAATAGTCGGGGAGATTCAGACGATAGTTGGGCATCTTCACCCATCCACTCATGGTGTAGTTCTTGATGAAGTCCATGCCGTATTTCAAGAGCAATACGAGGTTATCCCGATGCTCTACAGAACTGATGGCATCATCTTTATAGAGTCCAGTCCAACGGGTACAGAAGATACGTGATTGGAATGCAGTGCAGTTATCCACGAACAATAATCCGGCATTGGTCAGTTTACCGTCAGGAGTAACCAGACCGAATGATTCCAGATACTTGTCATTCCATTCCTGATGGGTTTGCTCGCGGAAGGTATTGGCAAGGATGATGAACGAGTGCTTGCTGGCATCCACTTGTGTAGGTAGTGAATCCCATGTCATGTGTGTACCTTTCAATACCAACGAAAGAAGTTGTTGTGAATTACACTCCACGCTTTCATTGCCAACCCGTACATATGCGGTACGTGTTCCGTCCTGATAATAGTAATAAGGTGTAAGTGTTCCTGCCTTTACTTTCACTTCAAGCAAAGAGTGCCCTTCGTGTTCTATCGGAATAAGTTGTATTTCCGGTACAGGGTCAAGTCTTGCCTTTATCGTTTCGCTGATAAAATCGGCATCGGCTTGCGGATTCTCCAAACCAACAATCACTCCGTCATCGTTCACTCCATAGAACAAACTGCCACCATCCGTATTGGCAAAAGCCGATACAGATTTAAGCCATGACTTCACCTTCTTACGTTCTAGCATTTCCTTGAAATCGTAAGCCGAGCATTCCGCTATCAATGTATTGTTATGAATTTGCATCGTTTCCTTATAATTGTTAGGGTACAATTCCCCAATATCATGTACAAAGGTAAGGATAAAAGTGGAGATTCTGTTAAATTCGTGCCATGCTTTTGATTATTATGCGTTTATATCACGATATTTATTGGAAAATTTTATATTTTTGCAGCCAAGAGCTGTAGTTGCTTATGGATGCTTATTTTCGGATTTGCGATATAATTGCAACACGTGTACGCAAGTTGCTCATACAGAGATGCTGTTGATTTTGAGGAAGTCAAGTAATTCCGATAAGGATACAAATAACAAACAATAAGCAATAGAGGTTGTGTCAAAACGTTGGCACAACCTCTTTTATATTTTAAGTTCTGCTATATTTTCTTTTGGCTATGCTGCTTTTTCCTCATGCATTTGGCAGCAAGTTGCTATATTCCAATTATATCGGGTTATAAATAGGGACATTCATTAAATATTACAAAATTAGCCAACTAATTCATACACAAATTATTGCGAATTAGTTGGCTTTTTTG
>ENA-UEOJ01001461-UEOJ01001461.1-human-gut-metagenome-genome-assembly--contig:-NODE-1461-length-16661-cov-2.488302_pt1 | contig 16661 bp, 19 predicted proteins | sample MGYA00242885_ERZ507886 | MGnify/ENA primary metagenome ERZ507886 (study PRJEB26167, sample SAMN06115505) | human gut metagenome | host: Homo sapiens | place: China:Anhui | collected 2015-08-07... | reverse complement strand
TGCTGGCGGCATTGGAAGCCTCCCCGGAGGCGAAGCTGCTGGCGGTGCAGGACGGTGCGCGGCCCCTGGTAACGCCGGAGCTGATCGACCAAGTGGTGGCCGCCGCCGCAAAATGCGGCGCTGCGGCCCCGGCAGTGCCGGTGAAGGATACGGTCAAGGTAGCAGCGGCGGATGGAGCGGTGCTGGAGACCCCGGACCGCAGTACGCTGCGGGCGGTGCAGACGCCGCAGGTCTTTGAAGCGGAGCTTTTAAAGGCGGCGCTGCAGTCGGCACTGGAGAACAATGTGCCTGTAACCGATGACTGCTCCGCTGTGGAGCGGCTGGGAAAGGTTGTTTATCTGGTAGAGGGCGACGAGGAGAACATGAAGATTACCACCCCCATTGACCTGACGGTAGCGGAGGCCATTTTGGCAGAGCGGGAGGCGCGGGCATGACAAAGCTGCGAATCGGACATGGCTATGATGTTCACCGGCTGACAGAGGGACGGAAACTGATTTTGGGCGGTGTGGACATACCCTATGAAAAGGGGCTGCTGGGGCACTCCGACGCCGATGTGCTGACCCATGCCGTGATGGACGCGCTGACAGGCGCGGCCCGGTTGGGTGACATCGGCAGACTGTTCCCGGACACGGACCCGGCCTACGCCGGTATTTCCAGCCTGAAGCTGCTGGCGGAGGTGGGCCGTGTGAGGGGGGCGAAGTGGTGAATATTGACGCGACGCTGCTGGCGCAGGCGCCAAAGGTTGGCCCCTACCGTGAGCGGATGGCGGAAAATCTGGCAGCGGCGTTGAATATCGACCTGGAGCTGGTGAATGTAAAGGCCACTACGGAGGAGGGCCTTGGCTTTACCGGGGACGGTTCCGGCATGGCGGCGCACGCCGTGGCGCTGCTGGAAATAATCAAATAGCCGCACAGGTGCATATATTGCAAGGAGACGTACATTCGGTACGTCTCCTTTTTTCCACACTGTCATCCAGCAAGGAGAGGAGGAGCAACTGTGGAATATGATTTGATTCTTGCCCGCTCCGTGACCTACGCACAGCGGATGCAGTCGGCTTTGAACCGTATCGGAATTCGCAGTCAGATTTTCCGGGCGCCAAGAGACCTGACGGATCTGGGCTGCGCCTATCTGGTGCGAATCAGTCCCAACGATCTGGCGGCGGCACTGCCGACGCTGCGGCGAGCGGGGCTTGGTCCGCTGCGTATTTATTTGCAGCGGGGCGGGGACTTTCAGGAGGTGAGCCTGTGATCTATCTGGACAGTGCGGCCACAACCTTCCAAAAGCCGCCCACCGTAGCCCGGGCAATGACGGAAGCGCTTTCCACCATGAGCTCGCCGGGGCGGGGCGGACATCCACTGGCCATGCGGGCGGCAGATACGGCGTTTCGGTGCCGCTCGGAGCTGGCGGCGCTATTTAACATGAAGGAACCGGAACGGGTAATATTCACTACAAACGCAACGCACGGGCTGAATATTGCCATCAAGAGCCTCGTTCCTCGCGGCGGGCGGGTGGTGGTTTCCGGCTATGAGCACAACGCCGTGACACGGCCGCTGGCGGCGCTGGGAGCCGATATATCCGCGGCGGATGCGCCGCCCTTTGACCGCGAGACGGCGGTGGCGGCCTTTGAGAGATTGATCGTTCCGGGCATCGACGCGGTGATCTGCAATCATGTATCCAACGTGTTCGGATGCATCCAGCCCATTGAGGCTGTAGCGGAGCTGTGCCGTGACAGGGGTGTACCGCTGATCGTGGATATCTCCCAGTCCGCCGGGATTCTGCCGCTGGACATGGAGCGTTTGGGAGCGGCGTTCATCGCCATGCCGGGGCACAAGGGACTTTATGGCCCGCAAGGCACCGGCATACTGCTGTGCGGCGGAGACGGATTGCCCGCAGCGCTGTTGGAGGGCGGCACCGGCAGCATTTCGCTCAGTCAGGAGATGCCGGATTTCCTGCCGGACCGGCTGGAGGCGGGGACCCACAATATGCCGGGAATTGCCGGGCTGCTGGCGGGGGTACGGTTCGTCCGCCGCCGGGGAACGGATAGGATTCTCCGTCACGAGCAAATGCTGACCCGGCGCACGGCGGAGCTGCTGCGGACGCTGCCTGCGGTGGAGGTCTTTGCCGCGCCGGAGGGAAAGCAGCAGGCAGGCGTTTTGTCTTTCCGCGTTAGGGGCAGGGACCCGGAGCTGATCGGAGAAGCGCTGGCAGAGCGGGGAATCGCCGTTCGGGCGGGGCTTCACTGTGCGCCGCTGGCTCACCGCAGCGCCGGGACACTGAATACCGGGACTGTCCGCGTCAGCTTTTCGGCCTTCAACGCACCAGGGGACTGCGAAGGGCTGTATTACGCACTGCGGGAGGCAATCAAAAAATAAATTCTGAACGGAACGTGAATTTTTAACGGTTTTCCTTGAATTTTACAGGGATTTTCTCTATAATGTAAAATACGAATGCCTTATAAAGAGGTGAGGATGCGAAATGGAAGTAAGATTTGCTGAGGTCAGCGGGTGGATTCTTCGGTATCTGCTGTCCATTGAGATATCGGATATACTGGATATTGCCCTTATGGCGTTCATCCTGTATAAGATATTCACACTGGTGCAGAGTACAAAGGCGGCCAGTCTTGTAAAGGGCCTGATGATTTTTCTGGCGGCTCTGGTGGTTTCCTCCGCCCTGCACCTGAATGGCATCAACTATATCATGCGGAGCATGGCGAATTTGGGCTTGCTGGCGCTGATCGTCCTCTTTCAGCCGGAGATTCGGCGGGTTCTGGAGCAGGTGGGCAGCCGCCGTCTGGTGGCCTTCTTCATCCATGAGGAATCCGCCAGCACGATGGAACAGGCCATCGGACAGACGGTGCTGGCATGCACAGAAATGTCCCAGAGCCGCACCGGCGCCCTCATCGTCTTTGAGCGGGAGATCCTGCTGGACGATATGGTCCGCAGCGGCACGGTGCTGGACGCGGCAGTGTCCGCCGAACTGCTGAAAAACATTTTCTTCGTCAAGGCCCCCATGCATGACGGCGCGGTGATCGTGCGCCATGGGCGGGTGCTGGGCGCAGGCTGTATGCTGCCCCTGAGCAAGAACGTGAACCTCTCCCGCGACTTGGGTATGCGCCATCGTGCCGGTATCGGTATGAGCGAAAACTCCGACGCCGTGGTGGTCATCGTCTCCGAGGAGACCGGGTCTATTTCTGTGGCCATCGGCGGAATGCTCAAGCGGCATCTCAAGCCGGAGACGCTGGAAAATCTCCTGCGGAATGAATTGCTTCCCCGGGAGGAAGACAGCGAGGACCGTCTGAAGTTCAACCTGCTGAACCTCCTGCGGAGCAAAAAGAATGGAGGCGAGGAAGATGCGTAAGACACAGAATCCGCGGAATATCCTGTATCTGGTCCTATCCATCGTGATCGCCGCCGGTATCTGGTACTATGTGGACGAATTCAACGGCCGGGTGGTGACCCAGACCGTTACGGGGATCCCCATTGAGTATATCAATCAGGACGCACTGGCAGACAATGGGCTGATGCTGGCGGAAGGCGAGGACAGCGGTACCAGCACCACCATCGACATCACCTTTAAGGGAAACCGGCGGCACATTGTTCAACTGGATCGTTCCAAGATCCGGGTAACGGCCAATCTGGCCAGTATCACGGAGGCCGGTGTCCAGAGCGTGAAGCCGGATCTGACCTATACGGACCGGAAATTCAACTCCGGCAATACCTCGGTAGAGGAGCAGAGCCTCTATATGGCCACGGTCAACATCTGCGAACTGAGCCATAAGGAAGTGGAGCTGCGCTGCGAGCTCACCGGCAATGTGGCGGAGGGCTATTCCGCCGGTAAGGTCCAGCTTTCTCAGACCAGTATCGCCGTCCGGGGTCAGGAAGAGGAAATTGCCAAGGTCAGCTATGCCAAGGTGATTTTTGACATCGGCAAGAATACCAAGGAGACCGTCACGGCGGATCTGGATTATCAGTTCTATGATGAGGACGGTCAGGTGCTGAACCTCTCCGGCATCCATGCCGAGGCGGGTCAGATCCAGGCGACTCTGCCGGTGTACGTCACCAAGGAGCTGAAGCTGACGGTGGACTTCAAGGAAGCTCCCGGCGCACAGCTGGAGGACATGATCTGGGCCATCAAGCCGGAGAGCGTTGTGGTTTCCGGTGACGCCTCTGTTCTGAACGATATGGATTCCATTGTGCTGGACAGCTTTGATCTGCTCAGCGTGACCACAGAAAGCACCAGCCACAGCTACGCCATTCTGGTGCCGGACGGCTGCGAGAACCTCAGCGGCGTGACCCGGGCCACACTGGAGATCGGCTATCCGGATAAGACGGTGGCGGATGTGACCACTCACAACATCCGGGTGGAAAACGCCTCGGCCAGCCGGAACGTGGAGCTTCTGACACAGGAACTCTCCGTGCGGATCTTCGGCACAGCGGTGGAGATGGAGGGCATCACCGGTGAAGATGTGGCGGTGGTGGCGGATCTCAGCGATTACGCGGTGGCCTCCGGCACCTATATGATCCCGGCTCAGGTCCGGGTGGGAGACGGAAAGACCATCGGCGTTTCCGGGACCTATCAGATTCAGGTCCGTATTCCCGAATCCTGAACCGGCGCGGCCCACAGCATTTGACAGAAAATTAGGAGCGATACCATGACACAGATTGCAACAGTTGAAAGAATTTTGGACGATACCCACGCGGAGATCTCCGTTCCCCGGAAGTCCGCCTGCGGCCATGACTGCGAGGAGTGCGCGGGCTGCGGCGTCAGCGGAGTTTCCGTTTACGTCAAGGCGCTGAACACCGTCGGTGCCCGGCCGGGCCAGAAGGTGGTGGTGGAGAGCGACACGAAGAAAATGCTCAAGATCGTCAGCTTTGTTTACCTGATCCCGGTGATCCTGTTTCTGGCGGGATACCTGATCATGCTGGCCTGCAACACCAGCGTGGCGGTGCAGTATACCGCGGCGGTGGCCGGAGCCGTGCTGGGAATTTTGCTGGCCATCTGGTATGACCGCCGGGTGAAGGCCCGGGGCGGGCTGTCCTTTACCATCGTGCGGGTGTTCTGATGTTCGGATATGTGCGGCCCTCCGTCCGGGATCTGCCGGAGGAGGAACTGGACCGGTTCCGCGCCATGTACTGCGGACTGTGCCACACCCTGTCCCGGCGGTACGGACAAGCTGCCCGCTTCATCCTGAACTACGATTTTACCTATCTTGCCATCCTGCTGTCCGATGGGACGGCAGGGGCGCAGGGAGCCGGGCGGTGCTATACCAGTCCGATCAAAAAGCGGCCCTTTTTAGAGCCTACCGCCGCTATGGAGCTGGCGGCGGACGAGAGCGTGATCTTAGCCTACTGGCAGTTGCGGGACGGCGTGGAGGATCACGCTTGGGCCTCCGGCCTGAAATACCGGGCAGGTGCCCGTCTGCTGGAATCCGCTTACAAACGGGCGGCGGCCCTTCGACCGGAATTCGATCAGGCGGTGCGCCGCCAGCTTCAGCTCCTGAGCGCATTGGAGCAGGCAAAGGACCCGTCTATGGACAGAGCTGCCGACAGCTTTGCCGTACTGCTTTCCAGCGCTGCGGAGGAGCTGACGGACCCCGTCCGGAAGCGGATCATGGAGCAGATTCTGTATCATCTGGGCCGCTGGATCTATCTGATCGACGGGGCAGACGATTTGAAAAAAGATGCGGAGAGCGGCAATTATAATCCGGTAGCTCTGCGGTACGGACTGACAGACGGCACATGGACGCCGGAGAGCCGCAGGGACTTTGCCACGACCCTGGACCATTCCATCCACCAGATGGCCGCAGCCTTTGAGCTGTGGGATTTTGGCGTGTGGACGCCGGTCCTGCAGTCCACCTTTTACGGAGGGCTGTTTCAGGTGGGAAAAGCCGTGCTGGACGGCAGGTTCCATCGCCCCAGCAGAAAGAATATCAGAGAGTTTGAGGAAACCGAATGAACGATCCATACGAGGTCCTGGGAGTTCCCCGGACCGCCACCGATGAGGAAATCAAAAAGGCTTACCGGAATCTGGCCCGGAAATATCATCCGGACAATTATCATGACAGCCCTCTGGCCGATCTGGCGCAGGAGAAGATGAAGGATATCAACGCCGCTTACGAGCAGATCACCAAGGAGCGCAGCGGACGGGGAGACAGCCCCGCCGGCGGCTATCGTCAGAGCGCCTACGGCGGATACGGCGGCCAGAGCTACTCCGGCGGGGACAGCGTGTTTCAGCAGGTGCGCTACGCTATCCAGCTGGGAGATCTTGGACGGGCGGAGGCGCTGCTTACCAATTACAGCAACCACAATGCCGAGTGGAATTTCCTGAAGGGCGTTGTATGTGCCCGCCGGGGCTGGATGGACGAAGCCAAGCGTTACTATGAGACTGCCTGCCAGATGGACCCCGGCAATCTGGAATATCAGCGGGCGCTGGACTATATGGAAAACGGCCCCCGACAGGCTTACACGCCAGGCGGAACCACCTTTGGGACGGACCTGTGCGGCAGTAATCTGTGCCTGCCTATGTGCTGCCTGTGGTCACTTTGCAGCGGCGGTGCGCCAATCTGCTGCTACTGCTGATAAATAACGTGTAAAACCGGCGGAAACGTGCTCTGACAGGGAAGAGTGACCGTTTGCGGAAGGCGTTTCCCCGTAAAATAGGAGGAATCAGCATGATCAAAAGCATGACCGGCTACGGTCGGGCGAGAGAGGTGCGGAACAAGCGGGATATCACCGTGGAGGTCCGCTCCGTCAACAACCGGTATCTGGACTGTACCGTGAAGATGCCCCGGATGTACAGCTTTGCGGAGGATGCCGTGAAGCAGTGCGTCCAGAAGGCCATCTCCCGGGGCAAGGTGGATGTGTTCATCACGGTGGATGCCTCCGCCGCAGATGTGGCCAAGGTCACGGTGAACCGGGAACTGGCGGCCCAGTATGCCGCTGCACTGGCAGAGCTGTCTGAGGTCTGCGGCACGGAGTCCAAGGTGACGCCGGAGCAGTTATCCCGGTTTCCGGAGGTACTGACCGTTACCAAGGCAGACGAGGATTTGGAAGCAGTGTCTGCCGACCTTTGCGCTGTAGCGGACGAAGCGTTGAAGGCGTATAACGAAATGCGGGCCGTGGAGGGCCGGAAGCTGGCTGAGGATATCGGCAACCGGCTGAGCTATATTGAGACCTATACTGGTCAGGTGGAAAAACGTTCCCCTGAAACGGTTGCTGAGTACCGGGCAAAGCTGACCGCCCGGATGGAGGAGGTTCTGCAAAGCACGGCCATTGACCCGCAGCGTATTTTGCAGGAGGCCGCTATCTATGCCGACAAGGTTGCCGTGGATGAGGAAACGGTGCGTCTTCGCAGCCATGTGGCCCAGCTTCGGACTATGCTGCTCTCCGATGAGCCGATGGGCCGGAAAATGGATTTCCTTATTCAAGAGGTGAACCGGGAATCCAATACCATTGGCTCCAAGTGCTGTGATGTGTCCATTGCACAGGTTGTGGTGGCACTGAAGGCAGAGGTGGAGAAGATGCGCGAGCAGGTCCAGAATGTGGAGTAAGCCATGAAACTCATCAATATCGGCTTTGGAAATTTAGTGTCTCAGGAGCGGCTGGTGGCCATTGTCAGTCCGGATTCGGCACCCATCAAGCGGATGGTGCAGGAGAGCCGGGAGCGCGGAATGCTCATTGACGCGACCTATAGGCGCAAGACCGCATCCATATTCATTATGGACAGCGACCATGTAATATTATCGGCACTGCCGCCCGAGCGGTTCAGCCCGAAGGAACAAGAGGGAGAGGTATGACAACAAAAGGGAAGACATTCATTGTGTCCGGCCCTTCCGGCGTGGGTAAGAGCACGGTACTGAAGGCTCTGCTGGAAAAGCGGCCCGACCTGTATTTTTCCGTGTCCGCAACGACCCGTTCACCGCGGCCGGGGGAGTTGGACGGAATCCACTATCACTTTATGGATGTGGACTCCTTCCGCAAATGGATTGCCATGGATCAGTTTTTGGAGTATGCCGAGTATGTCGGCAACTTTTACGGCACGCCCAAGCGCTATGTGGACGAAGCCATGGCGCAGGGGAAGGACGTTATCCTCGATATCGAGGTGCAGGGCGCCCTGCAGGTCATCGGCAAGCGGCCCGATACCGTGCGCATCTTCATCGCCCCTCCCTCGTGGGACGCGCTGGAGCAGCGCCTGACCGGACGCGGAACGGACAGCCCCGAGAAGATCCAGAAGCGCCTCGTCCGCGCCAAGGTCGAGCTTCAGACTGCCGACACCTACGATTACTTTGTCATCAACGACACGGTGGAAAATGCCGTGCGCGAGATCAACGCCATCATGCTCGCCGAGCACTGCAAGCCCGCCGAGCGCATGGCTATCTTGTCTGAATAAGTTCAAAAATCAGCCGAAAAGGCAGAAGGAAGTAAATTATTATGATGCTTTATCCCGCAATGAGCCTGCTCAACAAGTACGTTGAAAACCGTTATCTGCTCGTCAACGTGGTCGCGCGCCGCGCCCGCCAGATCGCCGAGCAGGCCGACGAAGAGGGTTATCCCCTCTGCGAAAAGCCGGTCACCACGGCCATCAACGAGGTCGCTGCCGGTAAGCTCACCGCAGAGAATATCGACACGCACATCGCAAAGTAAGTCTTGAATAACGCAAAGGGGGAGACTGTATGACAGAGAAAATGCTTGCTCGCGTCGCAGTCTCTTCCGTTCCCTATGCCGCCGACCGGCTCTACACCTACCTTGTGCCGGACGAGCTCATCGGCAGCGCCGAGGTCGGCAAGCGCGTGACGATCCCCTTTGGGCGCGGAAACAGGCGCGTGGAGGGCTTTTTGCTCGAAGTCGGGCGCGAGGCGGCGACGTCGCCGCTCAAGCCCATCGACGCTCTTCTCGACGATGCGCCGCTGCTGGATGCAAAGGACATCCGCCTTGTGCGGTGGATGAAAGCGCGCTATTTCTGCACGTATTACGACGCGATCAAGACGATCCTGCCCGGTGGCGTGTGGCTCCAGTACCGCGAGCTGTGGCATGTGAACGGCGAGATCAGCGCGGAGGATGCGCTCTCGTCCGTCGCGCCGGATTCCCTTGAGGAAACGCTGCTGCGCGCCATGCTCAGCGCCAAGGAGATCGAGCGCGCCGCGCTCGATGAGCTTGGCGGCGAAAAGACGGCAAAGGCGCTCCGCTCGCTTGAAGCCTGCGGCCTCGCCGTGCGCGAGACGAAGCTGCGTCAGCGCTTGCAGGATAAGTCCGTGCGCATGGTGTCGCTCTGCGTCAGCGCGGAGGACGCGCTCGCCGCGGTCGAGACCAAGCGCCGCAGCGCACCCGTGCGCTATGCGGTCGTCGAGCTTCTCAGCCGCGAGGGGTGCCTATCCAGCAGCGAGATCAGCTACTACACCGGCGCGACGATGCAAACGCTGCGCGGCCTCAAGAAGGCCGGACTTGTCGAATTTTCCGAGCGCGAGGTGCTGCGCGTCAGCCGCTATGACGACGCGCCCGCGCGCGAGGACATTGTGCTCAACGGCGAACAGCAGGCCGCTTTCGACGGCCTCTGTACGCTCTTAGGCCGCGAGGGCGGCAGCGCCGCGCTGCTGCATGGCGTGACCGCCAGCGGCAAGACGCAGGTCTATATCAGGCTCATCGAAGAAGCGCTCACGCGCGGCAAGACCGCCATGCTGCTCGTGCCGGAGATCGCGCTGACGCCGCAAATGCTGCGCCGCTTTACGGCGCAGTTCGGCAGTGACGTCGCGATGCTGCACAGCGCGCTGCCGCTCACCGAGCGCTACGACCAATGGAAGCGCATCCGCCGCGGTGAGGTGCGCGTCGTGCTGGGCACGCGCAGCGCGGTGTTTGCACCGCTGCAAAACCTCGGGCTCATCATTTTGGATGAAGAGCAGGAGACGAGTTATCAGTCCGAAAATCCGCCGCGCTACCACGCGCGCGACGTCGCGCAGTTCCGCTGCGCGCAGAACGACGCGCTGCTGCTGCTCGGCTCGGCCACGCCGACGATTGAAACGGCATATGCCGCGAAAAATAGGCGCTATCAAGTCTTTTCCCTTCATAAGCGGTTCAACGATCTGCCGCTGCCCAAGGTGCTGATCGCCGACATGAAGGACGAGCTGCGGCAGGGGAACGAGACCTCGATCGGTCATGCGCTGCGCGCAGAGCTTGAAAAAAATATCGAATGCGGCGAGCAGAGCATTCTGTTTCTCAACCGGCGCGGCAGCGCGCGGATGCTGCTGTGCGGCGAGTGCGGCTACGTGCCGCAGTGTCCGCGGTGCAGCGTGCCGATGACGTACCATTCCGCCAACGAACGGCTGATGTGCCATTACTGCGGGCACTCCGAAGCCGTAGTGGACAGGTGCAGCGAGTGCGGGGGACTGATGAAGCGCGTCGGCTCCGGCACGCAGAAGGTCGAGCAGGAGCTTTTTGACCTGTTCCCAAAGGCTAAAGTGCTGCGTATGGACGCCGACACCGTCGGCGCGTCACGCGGACATGAAGCGCTGCTGCGCGAATTTGAAGAAAAGAATATCCCCATTCTTCTTGGCACGCAGATGGTTGCCAAGGGGCTGGATTTTGAAAACGTGACGCTCGTGGGCGTGCTGGACGCGGACCTTTCGCTCTACGCGCAGAACTACCACGCCGCCGAGCGGACGTACAGCCTACTGGCGCAGGTCGTCGGCAGGGCCGGACGCGGCGAGCGCCCGGGCCGCGCGGTCATCCAGACCTACCACCCCGAAAACGAGGTCATTCAGGCCGCGGCGAAACAGGATTACGAGACGTTTTACCAAAACGAGCTGCGCATGCGCTCGCTGCGGCGCTATCCGCCGTTTGCAGACCTGTTCACGCTGACGGTCTCAGGCCTTGATGAGCTGCGCGTCATCGCCGCCGCCCGCGCACTGTGCGACGCACTGCGCTACGCCTCTTCCCAGCCGCCGCTGAGCGGGCTCGATGTCGAAGTGCTCGGCCCCGCGGGCGCGCCGGTCGTGAAGGTCAACAACCGCTATCGCTACTGTGTGTACCTGTGCGGCAAGGGCGGCAGCGTGCTGCGGCGCACCGTCAGCGAATATCTGCTGGCATTTTACGCAAGAAAAGAAAACCGCGGTCTCGACATTTTTGCCGACTGCAATGCTTTACAATAGAGAAAAGAGGATGAAATTATGGCTATTCGCAAGATCCACGAAGTGGGCGACCCCTGCCTTACAAAGGTCTGCCGCCCCGTGACGGAATTCAACGACCGGCTGCATGAGCTGCTCGACGACATGGCGGACACACTGGAGGAGGCCGGTGGCGTCGGCCTCGCCGCCCCGCAGGTCGGCATCCTGCGCCGCGTCTGCATCGTGGAGGATGAGCAGGGCGAGATCATCGAGCTCATCAACCCCGAGATCATCAAGACCGAGGGCGAGCAGACGGGCCTCGAGGGCTGCCTGAGCGTGCCGGGCAAGTACGGCATCGTCACGCGCCCGATGGTCGTGCGCGTGCGCGCGCAGGACCGTTACGGCACGGAGTTTGAAGTTGAGGACGAAGAGCTGACCGCGCGCTGCTTCTGCCACGAGATCGAGCATCTCGACGGCCACCTCTACACCGAGCACTGCAAAGTCCTCACCGACGAGGAGCTGGAGCAGTATATCCGCGAGCAGGAAAAGGAGCTGGACGAGGAATGAGGATCGTCTTCATGGGCACGCCCGACTTTGCGCGCACGATCTTAGAGCGTCTGGTCGCGGACGGGCACGACGTGTGCGGCGTTTTCACGCAGCCGGACAAGCCGCGCAACCGAAACAAAGTCACGCCAAGCCCTGTAAAGGAATATGCTTTGTCGCAGAATATCCCCGTTTTTCAGCCGGTGACGATGCGCGACGGCACGGCGCTTGAGGATTTCAAGACCCTCGCGCCCGAGCTCGCGGTCGTCGCGGCCTATGGTCGCATCCTGCCGGAGGAAATGCTCGCCGTGCCGGTGCATGGCTGCATCAATGCACACGCGTCCATTCTGCCGAAGTACCGCGGCGCAGCGCCGATTAACCGCGCCATCTTAGACGGCGAAAAGGAGACTGGCGTGACCGTGATGCACATGGCGAAAGAGTGCGACGCGGGCGATATGATCTTAGTCAAAAAGCAGGCCATCCGCCCCGACGAGACGGCGGAGGACCTGTTCAAAGAGCTCGCTGTGCTCGGCGCGGATGCGATCGCTGAGGCCATCGTTGAGATTCAAAACGGCACGGCCCAGCGCGTGCCGCAGGACGAGTCGCAGGCGACGTATGCGCCCATGCTCTCGCGCGAGCTTTCTCCCATTGACTGGACGAGAAGCAGCACGCAGATCATCGACCAGATCCGCGCGCTGATCCCGTGGCCCTGCGCCGCGGCGAGCATTCTCGGCGCGAACACGAAAATTTTCCATGCCGTGCCGCTCGGCGAAACGAAGGACGTGCCCGGCACGCTGTGCGCGCGCAAAAAGGGCATCGAAGCCGCCTGCGGCGACGGCAAAAGCATTCTCATCACGGAGCTGCAGCCCGACGGCGGCAAGCGCATGGCAGCGAACGCTTTTCTGAACGGCAAGCGCATCGCCGCAGGGACGGTCCTCGATGCGTAAGGGAAATACCGCGAACGCGCGCGAATGCGCGCTCTCCGTTCTGGTCGCCTGCCGCCGCAACGGTGCGTGGGCGGACGCCGCGCTGAAGGCGCAGCTCGGCAAGTGCGCACTGAGTGCTCAGGACGCGGCGCTTTGCAGCCGCATCGTCTACGGCGTGATGCAGAACGAGCTGCTGCTGAACTGGTATTTGAGCGCCTACTGCACGCAGAAGCTCGACCATTTGCAGCCACCGCTCTCCGACATTCTGCGCATCGGCGCGTACCAGATCTTGTTTCTGGACAAGGTGCCCGACCACGCCGCCGTCAGCGAGTCCGTGGAGCTCTGCCGCACGAACGGCAGAAGCGCCGCGAGCGGACTCGTCAACGCCGTGCTGCGCAAGGTCGCGCAGAATAAGTCGAATCTCCCGCCGCTGCCGGAGGGGAATTTCGCACGATTGAGCGTCGCCTACAGCCACCCGCAATGGCTCGTCAAAAAGCTCGTGTCTCTCCTCGGCGTCGAGGAAGCGGAAGCGTTTCTTCGCATCGACAACGAGGCTTCGCCCATCAGCGTACAGGTCAACCCGCTCAAAACGAATGAAAAAGCGCTCGTCGACGAACTTCGCGGCGAGGGCGTCTGCGTCACGCCGCACCCGTGGGTGCCCGGATGCCTGGAGCTTTCCGGCACGGGCGACCTAACGACGCTCAGCGCTTTCTACAATGGCCGCTTCACCGTACAGGACGCGGCGGCACACCTGATCGTCTGCGCCGCGGACTTTGCGCGCGGGCAGAGGGTGCTGGACGTCTGCGCCGCTCCGGGCGGCAAGTCGTTCGCCGCGGCATTCGCGATGGAAAACGAGGGGAGCATCCTCTCGTGCGATCTACATGAAAACAAATTGAAGCGCATCCGCGAGGGCGCGCAGCGCCTCGGCATCACGTGCATCGAGACCGCCGCCGTCGACGGCCGCGCGTTCCGCGAGGAATGGGCGGGGCGTTTTGACGTCGTCATCTGCGATGTGCCGTGCTCGGGCCTTGGCATCATCCGCAAAAAGCCGGACATCCGCTATAAGGATGCGCAGGATTTTTCCGCGCTGCCGGAGATCCAGCGCGCGATCTTAGAGAACAGCGCGCGCTATGTGAAACGCGGCGGCCTTCTCGTCTACTCGACCTGCACGATCCTGCCCGAGGAAAACGAGCAGGTGACGGACGGCTTTTTGAAGGCGCACGACGAGTTTACTTACGAAGCCTTTTCGCTGCCGAACGGCGTGAGCGCGCCGGGGCATTTGACGCTCTGGCCGCAGCGCGACAATACGGACGGGTTCTATCTCAGCCGCATGAGGAGAAAGACGCATGACTGATTTAAAGTCAATGACATTGGAGGAAATCACCGCGGCGCTGCGCGCGATGGGCGAACCGTCGTTCCGCGGCAAGCAGGTCTTCACCTGGCTGCACCGCGGCATCACCGATTTTGACGAGATGATGAATATTCCCAAATCCCTGCGCGAAAAGCTCAGGGCGGAGTACTACATCACCGTGCCGGCGGTCGCGCGCAAGCAGGTGTCGAAGCTCGACGGGACGATCAAATACCTCTGGGAGCTGCAAGATGACAACTGCATTGAAACGGTGCTGATGTCCTATCACCACGGCAACACGGTCTGCATTTCCTCGCAGGTCGGCTGCCGCATGGGCTGCAAATTCTGCGCGTCCACGCTGGCCGGCAAGGTGAGGGACTTAACACCGTCGGAAATGCTCGATCAGGTGCTTTTCACGCAGCTTGACTCCGGACGCGAAATTTCCAACATCGTCCTGATGGGCATCGGCGAGCCGATGGACAACCGGAAAAATGTGCTGCGCTTTTTGGAGCTCATCAACCATCCCGACGGGATGAACATCGGCATGCGCCACATCTCGCTTTCCACCTGCGGCGTGGTGCCGGGCATCGACGCGCTCGCGGAGGACAATTTGCAGCTCACGCTGTCTGTTTCGCTCCACGCGCCCGACAGCGCGACGCGCAGCCGCATCATGCCCGTGAACAACGCCTACGACGTGGAGGAGCTGTTCGCCGCCTGCCACCGCTATTTTAAGAAGACCGGCCGCCGCATCTCGTTTGAATACGCGATGATCGACGGCGTGAATGACCACGACTGGCAGGCCGACCTGCTGGCCGAAAAGATCCACGGCATGCCGGGACATGTGAACCTCATCCCGCTCAACGACGTGGTCGAGAGCGAGTTCAAGCCGAGCAAGCGCGTCGCGGCATTCCAGAAGCGCCTTGAGTCCCACGGCCTGACGGCGACGGTCCGCCGCAGCCTGGGCGGCGACATTGACGCCAGCTGCGGACAACTCCGGCGCAAAGAAATGAAAGCAAGAGAGGGGGTCGCGCAATGAGAGCCTGTGGAAAAACCGACGTCGGTCTGCGGCGGCATGAAAATCAGGATACCTTTGCCGTCGAGCAGGGCAAAAAGCTGCTCATCGCCGTCGTGTGCGACGGCATGGGTGGCGCCGAGGGCGGACAGATCGCAAGCTCTGTTGCGGTGGAGACCTTTATGAAGGAAATGCGCGCGCTCATCCGCGCGGACATGACCGCCGAGCAGCTGCGCGAGCTCGCGTCGTTCTGCGTGGCGAAGGCCAACACGGCGGTCTATCAGCGCGCGCTGCAAGACCCCGCCTATCAGGGCATGGGCACGACGCTCGTCAGCGCAGTGGCAGAGGAGAAGTACGCCATCGTCTGCAACATCGGCGACAGCCGCGCGTATTTGATCCGCGGCGGCGAGATCACACGCATCACGCACGACCACAGCGTCGTGCAGACGCTCGTGGAAAACGGCAACATCACCGCCGAGGAGGCGCGCACGCACCCGAACCGCAACCTCATCACCCGCGCGCTCGGCCCAGACGAAAACACGCTCTGCGACGCGTTCGAGGTCACGTTCACCAAGGGGGACAAAATTCTCCTCTGCACGGACGGCCTTGTCGTCACCGCGACGGACGACGAAATTTGCCGCGCCGTCTGCGCGGGTAAGCGCGCGGAAGAAAGCCTTGACGATCTCATTGCGCTCGCCAAGGCGCAGGGCGCGCCGGACAACGTGACGGCTGTGCTCATTGAACACGAGTAAAGGAGGTGGCACCGTATGAACAATATGATCGGAAAAATGCTCGACAACCGCTATGAGCTGCTCGAAGTCATTGGCAGCGGCGGCATGGCCGTTGTCTACAAGGCCAAGTGCCACCGCTTGAACCGCCTCGTGGCGGTCAAGGTGCTCAAGAGCGACCTTGCCGAGGACGCCGACTTCCGCCGCCGCTTTCGCGACGAGTCGCAGGCTGTCGCAATGCTCTCGCACCCGAATATCGTCTCGGTCTACGACGTCAGCCGCGGCGAGACGGAGTATATCGTCATGGAGCTCATCGACGGCATCACGCTCAAGCAGTATATGGAAAAGCGCGGCCAGCTCAACTGGCGTGAGGCGCTGCACTTCATCACGCAGATCATGAAGGCGCTCTCGCACGCGCATTCGCGCGGCATCATCCACCGCGACATCAAGCCGCAGAACATCATGGTGCTTCGCGACGGCAGCGTCAAGGTCGCTGACTTCGGCATCGCCTGCCTCGCCAACTCCGCCAACACGCTCACGCAGGAGGCGCTCGGCTCGGTGCACTACATGTCGCCCGAGCAGGCGAGGGGCGACCGCACGGACGCGCGCTCGGACATCTACTCCGCGGGCGTCGTGCTCTACGAAATGCTGACGGGGAGACTCCCGTTCGAGGGCGACAACGCCGTTTCCGTCGCCATCCAGCACCTTTCCTCCGTGCCGCTCTCGCCGCGCGAGATCAATCCCGACGTGCCCGAAGCGCTTGAGCTCATCTGCATGAAGGCGATGGCCTCCGATTTGGAGAAGCGCTACGCCTCGGCGGATGAAATGCTCGCAGACCTTGAGGAGTTCCGCAAGAATCCCAGCATCAATTTCGACTATACGCCCGCCGATCTGTTTATCGCCGACGGCGACGAGCCTAGTCAGATTCTGGGCGCCAACACGCCGCATACCGTGCGTTCCCAGCCGGCCCATGCCAGCCGGGCCGCGTCGGAGGAGCCCTATGCCCGTC
>ENA-UEOJ01001446-UEOJ01001446.1-human-gut-metagenome-genome-assembly--contig:-NODE-1446-length-16812-cov-2.736779_pt1 | contig 16812 bp, 13 predicted proteins | sample MGYA00242885_ERZ507886 | MGnify/ENA primary metagenome ERZ507886 (study PRJEB26167, sample SAMN06115505) | human gut metagenome | host: Homo sapiens | place: China:Anhui | collected 2015-08-07... | reverse complement strand
AATGAATTGGATGCGCAGGATCAGATAGCCGATAAAGACCATCGCCGCATTGGTGGCGACAAGCGCCACTGCATATCTTTTCCAGCTCATTCCCTCGTCATCAATGCCGCATATCCGGTAAATGACGTTGTCCAGCCGATCAAATACCGGATCGGCAAAGGTGCGCTGTTCCGTGGCAATGTGGTAAAGATATTTTCCCGTCGGGAAAATCACGACAATAAAGACAGCCAAAAATAACAGAATCTCCAGCATTTTTTATCCCTTGTATTGCCGTTAAAACTTTTCCGGGTTTGCAAGCGCGTATACCAGATACAGGCATAGCGCGGCGATCAGGATTCCAAGTGCAAGCATGGAAATACTCCTTTATTTTTCCTCAACCTGGGATTCACACCAGCAGGCAAGCGCGATGACCAGCAGAAAACAGATTATCAGCGTGCCAACCATGAAAAAATCCATACAAAACTCCTTTGCATGTTTCCGGCATCCAGTGCCGGATGTCATTTGCCCGGATGGGGACAGAGGGGGAGAGCATCCCCTCTGACAGGCAAATACAGAAGTGGATGGTATGAAGGCAGGCATAAAAACGGGATTAAAAAATGAGGTTTTATATTAAATTTTTATTAAAATCATGTTTGAATTCTAATGGTTGTCAGTCCTGTACCCGCGGCGGAGAAGGACTGCGGGCATGATGCGGCGAGACTGCACAGCATGGATCCGGCAGTCTGAAAGGGAGGGAGAAAACAGGGAGGAGAGGAGACCGGAGTGTTTCACAGAAGAGCAGGACGCTGTGCTTCATGAGGTGGAGCTGCATCTGCCGCAGGATCGGTACACGGGAATTCCTGCTTCGACGGAGACTTGACGGCAGGGAGGAAAATATTTTCGGAATTTGTTTTGAAGACAGCGCTGTTCTTCGTCAAACTCCAGTGGAAAAATGAACTTTGCAAGACTGTGGGGCCGATGAAATGCAGTTTTGCAGATCTTCCCGGAGAAACTGGAACAATGAAGAACCTGGCAGAAGTTGCCTGGCGGAAACAGAATGCCGCCGGCATATGTATGCCGGCGGCATTCTGTTTCCGGTACAGTAGCATCAACCGGTTTTTGCAACAGCGCCTTGAATTAATGAGAACCGCAGCTTCCGCAACTGCCGCAGCACCCGCCGCCGCAGGACCCGCTTCCTCCGGGCAGAGGGTTGACGGGGTCAAGGGTGAAGCCCATGTAGGAAAGATCAATGCTCACACCGCCGATCTGTTCCCACAGGCCCTTGGATGCGCAGAATGTAAAACCGCCTTCCTCGACAACATGATCATCGTCGTTGGCTTCATCAAGAGCGAGGCCGAGATGAGGACCGCTGCATCCGCCGGGAGCAAGATAAATGCGTACAGCGGATTTGGGCTTGTCGGCAAAAAACGCCTCAAGTTCCTTGCGGGCATTTTCAGTCAGTTTAATCATGATTCCTCCAGATTCAGGGGTAAGATACGAGGGGAAAATTAAGAACAGCGGCGCGCTTTGTCAATGGAGCGGGAGCAAAACGCTTTGCTTGAAGGAAGAAAAAACATACTATGAACGGGCGTTCGCCAAAGCCGGTGTGTTTGGACAAGCGATGGAGCTTTATTATGGAACTGACTCTGCTGAAGCGGGAAGATATGGCAAGAACCCTGGAACGTCTGGCCAGCGAGGTTGTCGAGCGGCACGGAGCAGACGCGGAGCGTCTGCTTCTGGTGGGCATCCAGCGCCGTGGTGTTGATCTGGCGCGCCGCCTGGCCGTACTCCTGGAAAGGAAGACGGGAAAGAACATTCCCCTGGGTACTCTTGACATTAATCTGTATCGTGACGACTGGACCTCCATGGCCGCCTTTCCCGCGCTGGGAGCGTCATCCATCCCTCTGCCGCTGGAAGAGCGCAAGGTTCTTCTTGTGGATGATGTGCTGTACACGGGGCGTACGGTCCGCGCGGCGCTGGAAGCCATTCTGGACTATGGACGGCCCGACAGTGTAGAGCTTCTGGGGCTGGTGGATCGGGGGCACAGGGAACTGCCCATCCATGCAGATTATGTGGGTCGTGCCGTGCGGACGTCACGGACGGAGAAGGTAGACGTGCTGCTTGCCGAACGTGACGGAAGCGACGAGGTGCGTCTGGTGAGCCCGCGCTGATGTCTTGATGAGAAGTCGAGTCTTCCCCAATCAAGGCCGCCTGTTTCCATGTCACATCTGTTTTCCGGCTTTTTTTTCCTTCCATTTGATATACAGGTAAAGTCCGATAAGTATAATCAGCATGACGGTTTCCGCCGTCAGCGTACGCCAGATGCGCGGCGTATTCGCGAAATAGCTGCTGTGCATCAGTGTGTCGGCCAGCATATCGGCATTCCGGGGCAGACCGGAAAAATACACGCCGAGCAGCAGACCGCAGAGTATGACAAGAATACCTGCCGTAGCCCAGCTCATGGGGTAAGAGCCTCTCCATATGGGAGCGATGCGGCCGAAGCAGCGCCGCGCCGCGAGCAGGGGAAAAAGCAGAATCAGCAGCATCAGAGCTTCCGGCCAGTCGCCGCCCTGCAGAAGGGTGCCCAGAATGCCGAGACAGATGGCCCACAGGGTCATTTTCCAGGCAGAGTGTTTCCGGCTTTCAATGCCGCAGGCCAGCATGAGCAGCAGCACGCCTACCAGCCCGGTGAGCATGTGTGCGGCCTCCACAATCCAGAGCGGGATATGGGGCCGGAGAAAATGCAGTATGCGCGGGCCGGCGGGAATGACCACGTCCAGACAGAGAATCGCTCCCGCCACGAATACGGCGTAGGAAAGAATGGTGGGCAGCCAGGCACGCAGCCAGCGGGAGGCTTCCTGTTTGAGAACGTCGGCTTCGTGGCGTCGCAGATGAATTTCATATGCACCCAGCAACACGGCTACGATGAGCAGCGGCAGGAGATAGTAAATGACCCTGAAGGCCAGAATTGCGGCAAAGACATTCTGTGAGGGAATTCCGTGGGTAAGGTTCATGAGGATGACCTCAAGCACTCCCATGCCCCCGGGCACATGGGTGAGTACCACCGTAACCTGCGCCAGCAGATAGCTCGGCAGAAATTCCAGAAAGGAGACGCCGCTGTCTGCGGGAAGCAGAGCGTACAGGCAGGAGGCGGCGACAACCAGATCAAGTCCGGCAACAAAGGTCTGCGCCAGGGCGATGTGCAGCGTGGGAAGGGCGAATTCCTTGCCGAACAGTTTGATGGATCTTCCTTTCGCCCGCCAGCAGACAAGCAGATAGATCAGACACAGTCCCATCAGCGCACCGCCAAGAGGGCGGATATGGTTGGCCGTAATGCCGAGTTCGGGCGGAACATCCAGAGGAACGAACAGAAAAATGGCGCCGGCAAGCCCCATGGCGCCGACCCAGAAAGTGACGGCCAGCATAAGCACCAGGCGTACGATATCCAGTGTGCTGAACCCCCAGGCGGAATAAAGGCGGTAACGCACTGTGCTGCCGCCGAGCAGTGCGCCGAAATTGTAGCTGATGACGCATCCGACGAAGGAAACAAGGCTTACACGGGCAAGAGCAAGTTTTTTGTGAATGGCTTTGAGAGCAAGCCAGTCATAGCCAATCAGCACCATATAATTGATAATCATGAGCCCGAAAGACAGCAGCAGCTGGGAAAGCGGAATCTGGTGCAGGCTGTGCTTGATTTCTCCAAGGCTGTAGCTGCGCAGCTTGTGATACAGCAGCCATACCGCCAGGGCAAAAATGCCCAGAACCGCGACCTTGCCCAGGATGCCCAGATATTTTTTCATATTCGCGTTTTTTCTCCATATGCGCGACGCGCGCGTTTTGCCGCAGGAGGCATTCCGTGCATGCCGTTGAGCAGGTACAAGTCTATCCTCTCCAGTCCGTAGAGGCAAGGAGGCTTTCATGCCGTGCCCGGCCGCTCTTGCCGCCTGAGGGCGGTCTTTGCTTTTTGCAGGATTCCATCATTCGGCTCCTGCAAATTGCAGGGAAGGTTCAATATCTGTTTCTTTGTAATATGTTGAAATGATTAAATTCAATGAACTGGCACGGAACTTGCTCGGCGTCGGACGCTCCCGGAGAGCAGAAACGCGGGATAGAACGGGAGAGGGCCATCTCTCCATCTCCTCCTCTTTCGTTTTATCCCGCCATGCTGTTGTGGACGAAGAGTCTTGAAGGGCTTGACCGGAACAGGAGGAGGCGTGAAACTGCGTGATGCAATATGGTTTTCCGCAGCTATGCGTCGGATAGAGGAGCGGAAGGAGGCATGATGCGGCAGAACTCTGGAAAAGGCGGGCCGGCCGGGGAGACAGAAGCGGATAGACATGCTGCTCGGACTGCATGCCCTGAAAAGGAGCGCGGCGCTGTCATGGTGGCTCTGAGTTCTCTTCCCACAGATGCAGAAATGCTGGTGCGGTACGGCCTGAAGCTTGCCGCCGGCAGTGTTCCGTGCTACGCGGTGAATGTGCTCCGCCGCAGAAAAGGATTTCCTGCAGCACGATCGGGCATGCGGCGGGGTATGGATATTTCGCTGAATGCGGCGGAACGGCTTGGAGCTCGTGCCGTGCTGCTGAACGAAAATGACGTGGCGTCGGCTCTGGCTGATTTCTGCGCATCCCATGACGTGCGGGATGCGGTATTCGGCGCGTCACGCCTTTCTCCGCTGCGGGAACGGCTGCGCGGTTCGCTGCTGCTTGAGTTTCTGTATGAGTCTGTAGGCGTGGACGTGCATGTCATCAATCTGACGCCGCGATGTCTTATGCCGTGCTCATGAGATTGCGCATGGCCGGTTTCATGTTTATCTCCAAGGTATATTAGCGTTTTTCGCAACGAAAAACTCTGTTATGTCTGATGAGGAGAGAAATGAGCGCGCTGCCCTCGCTGCACAGACGCATCAGGACGTCATTTCTGCGTGTCGTGTTCCTGTTCTGGTGTACCGGCATGCTCATGCTCGCTGCCGTGTGGTTTACCGGAAGACTTCCCCTGCAGATGGTCCGCCTGAACTATGATTCGATTGTCTGGGCTTCGGAGATGGAGCGGGCGTGTGATGCCCTGCTTGCTCCACGGCTTTATCCGGAGCGGACTCCGGCCGGGTGGCGGGCATTTTTTGAGGATAACCTTGAACGCGCTGAACAGAACGTGACCGAACGTGATGAAGGAACTGCGCTTGCGTACGTTCGTTCCGCCTGGGAGGAGTTTCAGAAGGCGGAACGGCCGGACGCCATGGCTGTAAAGGCCGGTCTGCGCGAACTGGAAAGGATCAACGAAAAAGGGCTTTTTCAGCGTCTGGATGCGGGGCTGCGCTGGCGGGACGCCGTTCTGCTGGCAGGGGGACTGGGGCTGCTTGTCGTCGCGGTCGTCTCGGTATTTGTGGCAGACGCCGTGTCGGCCCGTATCGCTCATCCTTTGCGCCGGGCGGCGGAGTTGTTGCGTGCCCGGCCTGTTCCCGGACGGAGTCTGTCGCTGCCGGAGCCGCAGACTCTTGATGTCCGGGTGCTTTTTGACGAGCTGACCCGTCAGTGGGATTGGCTGGGGGAGCTTGATGCCCTTAACGTACAGCGGCTTCTTGAGGAGAAACACAAGCTTGAGCTTGTTCTGGAATCCGTGGAGGATGCCATTCTTGCGCTTGACGCGCGGGGACGGGTGCTGCTGGTCAGCCGCCGCATGCTGGGGATTGTCGGCATGTCGAGGGAAGAGATTGAGGGCAGGCCGTGGCACGAACTGACGTTTTCCGGAAATCTCCGGAAGCGGCCGGAAGGGGCGGATAACCGGGTGGACCTGGATAAGCTGCTGAGTTCCCCCGCGCGGGGAGAATGCGAGATCGGTCTGACGGAAGAAGGGGAACACCGCGCCTTCAGGGCTCGCAGCCGGGATCTGATCATTGACGGCGGTCCGGCGGGCCGGCTACTGCTTTTGACCGATGTGACGGAAAAAGCCATGCGTGATACGCTGCGGGCCGAGATGATGGACTGGATCGGGCATGAGCTGAAAACTCCAGTGCAGTCTTTGGGGCTGGCGTCGGACTTGCTGAACAGACAGCGGGAGGACGTGGATGACTCGCTGGGCATATTGATTGACACCGTGCGCCAGGATACGGAGCGCCTGCGGGCGGTAGTCCGGCAATTCATGGATATCGCCGGAATGACCCCTGCCATGCTGCGTCTTTTTCCCGAGCGCGTGGAGCTGGGCGTGAAACTGGACGAGTGGCTGGCTCCATTTCGTCTGACGGCCAGGGAGAAGGGGCAGGAACTGGTTCTGACGCGGGATAATCCGGTTTTTGTCAATATTGATGTGGAACGTTTTGCCTGGCTGCTTTCCAACCTGGTATCCAACGCCCTTCGGGAGACGCCGCCCGGAAGACGGGTTGAAGTCGGATTGAGAACGGCGAGGGATGCCGGAAAGAGCCATGCCGAAATGAGCGTGGAGGATGAGGGGCCGGGTATTGCCCCCGAGCAGGAACAACGGCTGTTCCAGCCTTATTCCCACGGCCTGACGAAGGGAACCCGGCAGGGTCTTGCCGGGCTGGGGCTTGCCATTTCGCGTCATCTGGCGGAGGCGCATGGCGGTGCCCTGCGCTATGAGCGGGGTGCGCACGGAGGGGCGCGTTTTGTGGTGGAACTGCCTCTTGCGGATGAAGAAGCGAACGGGAAACAGGAGGAGGAAGATGACGCGGCTCAACGTGTTGATTGCGGATGATGACGACTCCATCGTCAAGACCCTGTGCATGACGGTGAAAGCCCTCGGGCACAGGGCTGCGGGCGCAGGTTCCGGAGAACAGGCCCTGCGTGAACTTGAGCGCGGAGAATTCGACTTTCTTCTGACGGACCTGCGCATGGAAGGCATGTCCGGGGTGGAACTCGTGAGCGAGGCCAGGCGGATCAGGCCGGAACTGATCTGTGTGGTCATGACGGCTTTCGCCGCGTTCGACAATGCTGTTTCCGCAATCCGGGCGGGAGCGTGGGATTATCTGCCCAAGCCCTTTGACGCGGAGCAGCTTGAGCATCTTCTGGATAAAGTTTCCCAGATCGTTGGTTTGAGGAAGGAAAACGAGTCGCTGCGCTCGTCCTCGTATTTTTCCGGATTGAGTTCTCCGGCGGCGCTGGAACTTCGCTCCATGGTGGAGCGTCTGGCTCCCAGTGAGGCGACAGTGTTGCTTTCCGGTGAGACGGGGGCGGGCAAGACGGCTCTGGCACGAACCATTCATGACCTGTCGGCGCGCGCGGGCGGACCTTTTGTTGGCGTGACGTGTTCATCTCTGGCGGATACGTTGTTTGAATCCGAAGTGTTTGGACACGTCCGCGGCGCATTTACCGGGGCGGTCAGGGACAAGCCCGGCAAGTTTGAACAGGCGGAAGGCGGAACGCTGTTTCTTGACGAAATCGGCGAGCTTTCTGCATCTTCGCAGGCCCGGCTGCTGCAGTTTCTGGAAGACAGAACAGTGGAGAGGGTCGGCTCCAGCCAGGCGAGGCGGCTTGATGTGCGCGTTATCGCCGCGACCAACAGAAACCTGGCGGCTTCGGTGAAGCGGAGAGAGTTCCGCGAAGATCTTTATTACCGTCTGAATGTATTTGAATGCCGTATTCCTCCCTTGCGTGAACGGCGCGAAGATATTCCTTTCCTTGCCCGGCGTTTTCTGCAGGAGGCCGCGTTGCGCAACGGCCTGACGGAGGAGCCGCGCCTGTCGGAGGAAATCCTGTCCAGACTGTGTCTGTATGAATGGCCGGGCAATGTGCGGGAACTGCGGAATGCCATGGAACGGGCGGCTGTACTTGCCGCCGGACGCGAGGTGAAGACGGGCGATCTGCCGGCGGCGCTGTCCGAGGCACTGGCCGGAGAAGGCGGCAGCCTGCGTTTTCCGACGTTGCGCGAGGTGGAGGAAGCCCATATCCGCCGGGTCCTGGGTATGGGGGTCAGTATGGAACGGGCCGCCGAAATGCTGGGTATCAACAGTGTGACGTTGTGGCGCAAGCGCAGGGAAATGGAGGAGAGAAGGAAGGTGGAGCATGGGGCTGAAACAGAGGTTTGACGAGACTGCTTTCCGTCCGTCCGCCTTGGCGGGCTCCCGTTCTGCCCGACGTTATGCGCATGTTGTTTTGAAGCAACTTTGAAATGCACGCCAATATGATACGGAGGCCCCATGGCTGCTGTGTGTTCCTTTGATTTCAATCAGGCATGGCTTCAGACGCATGGCGTCCGCTGGCTGGACATGCTGCTGGCCGAGCGGGGGTTGTCCGCGCACACGGTGGATGCCTATCGACAGGATCTGCGTGCGCTTGGAGAGTTCTGTGAGAAAAGCGGAATCTGTTCCGCCCGGCCTGAAAACGGCGGGGCGGCGGATGACGCTTCCGTGCCGGCCCTTGACGAACAGAGTCTGCTGCTGTTCGTTGTCTGGCTGCGCCGCAGGGGTGACGGACACCGTACCCTGGCCCGCAGGCTTTCCAGCCTGCGCGGTTTTCTGGGGTGGTGCGCGGAGGAAAAACTGATCAGGGGCAATCCTGCCGCGCTGCTTGACGGGCCGAATCTGCCGCAGATGCTTCCCAACGTGCTCAGTGTGGATGAAGTCCGCGCCCTGCTGGCTGCGCCTGATCCGGGTACGCCGCTGGGCCGCCGCGACCGGGCGATGCTGGAACTCATGTATGCTGCCGGATTGCGCGTTTCGGAGGTGACAGGGTTGAAACCCCTGGATGTGGATTTTCAGCGGGGCGTGGTACGAGTGTTCGGCAAGGGACGCAAGGAACGCCTGGTTCCCCTGCACGATCGCGCTGTGGACATGCTGCGCCTGTATCTTGCGGAATGCCGCCCCCTTTTTGCGCCCCGCGCTGACGCCTTTTTTCTTAATCGTTCGGGTGAAGGGCTCACCCGGCAGGCCATATGGAAAATCATCAGGAAACACGCTCTGGCCGCGGGGATTGCCAGAGATATTTCGCCGCATACCCTGCGCCACAGTTTTGCCACTCATCTGCTTGAAGGAGGGGCGGATCTGCGCACTGTACAGATGCTGTTGGGGCATAGCGATCTCGCCGCCACGGAACTGTACACGCATATCGGCGCGCGTCATCTGCGCGAAGTATTCGCCCGCTGCCACCCCCGTAACTCCTCTTGTGATGTCAGGCCGGACGGCATGAAAAAGGAGCGGAAAACCGCCCCGGAAAGAGAAAACATATGAAAGTCACCGCCATTACCTGTCATCAGAATGCTGATTTTGATGCTCTGGCCTCGCTGATTGGCGCGTCCCTGCTGTATCCGGGAGCCATGCTGATTTTCCCCGGCACGCAGGAAAAGTCTCTCCAGCGTTTCTATGAGGACGCCCTGCGCTGGCTGTATGACTTTGTGCCGCCCAGAGATGCCGAACTTTCCCGTGTGGAACGGCTGGTTATCGTGGATGCGTGTCAGGCCGAGCGCATTCCTCATGTGCGTTCCCTCCTGGAGCGTCCGGATGTGGAAATCCATGTATGGGATCATCACCCCTGTGGTGAGGAGAGCATCCGGGCGCAGGTGGAACATATCGAGATGCTGGGCTCCACCTGCACGCTGCTGACCCGTTTTTTGCGGGAGAAGGGCATTCCTCTGCGTTGCGAGGAGGCGTCGCTGCTTGGTCTTGGCATTTATGGCGATACCGGCGCATTCACCTATGTCTCAACCACGCCGGAGGATTTTGACGCCGCATCCTGGTTGCTGGGACAGGGCATGGATCTCGCTCTGATTGCGGGGCTGGTCCGGCACGATTTGACGAAGGAACAGCTGAAGACTCTCAATGATCTGCTGGAAAGTGCGGAGCTGCACGACCTGGGCGGCGTGCCCCTGGCTCTGGCCTGCGCCCGCATGGATCACTATATGAGTGATTTTGCCGCTCTGGCCCCTCGTTTCATGGATATGCAGCCCTGCAGGGTGTTTTTCGCCCTGGGCGCGATGGAAGATATGGTGCAGGTAGTGGCCCGAAGTCAGGAGGAAAGTCTTGATGTGGGAAAGGTGTGCGCGCAGCTCGGGGGCGGCGGACATCGGTACGCGGCTTCCGCTTCAGTGCGGGATAAAAGCCTTCCCGAACTGCGTGACGCCATTCTTGCCCTGGTTTCCATTCAGGCCAGTCCGGTGCGGACAGCTTCCATGCTGATGTCATCGCCTGCGATCTGGATCAGGGAAAGCGGTACGCTGGAACAGGCGGATTCCCTCATGGCCCGCTATGGTCTTAAGGCCGTGCCCGTGCTTGACTCCGCCGGTTGCTGCACAGGACTGCTGGAATACCAGCTTACGGTCAAGGCTCTTTCCCACGGGCTTGGGGCCGCACGCGCAGCGGACTACATGCAGCGCAGCTTTCAGGTTGTGGCACGTCAGGCAGGACTGCAGGTGCTCATGGACATTATCGTTGGCGCACGCCAGCGTCTGGTTCCCGTGGTGGATGCGGACAAGGGAGCGGATGGGGCGATCGTGTCCTCCGACGGTCAGGCCCCTGATACGCTGAAAAGCCTGCCGCTGATTGGGGTGGTTACCCGCACCGATCTGATTCGCCTGTTCATGGATGATGACGAGATCCGCCTGCCGCAGCCGCGCCAGAAAAGAGAACGCACCCGCAGCCTCTCCGGACTCATGAAAAGTGTTCTGCCCGGCCCCTGCCTTTCCTTGCTGAGGCTTGCCGGGGAACTCGGCGCCGGGAGGGGAGTCAGTGTGTATGTCGTCGGCGGCTTTGTGCGGGATATGCTCATGACCCGCCGCAAGGGGCGCTGGCCGCATATGGATGTGGATCTTGTTGTAGAGGGCAGTGTGCTTCCTTTCGCGCGGGATCTGGCCGGAAGGCTGGGAGGCCGGGTGCGCGAACACCGGGAATTTATGACGGCGCTGGTGCTCTTTCCGTTGCGTTCCATTGATCCTGGTGCCTCCGGAGAGGAGGAGTTCCGCGTGGATGTGGCTACGGCGCGTCTGGAGTATTATACGTCTCCGGCTGCGTTGCCCACCGTTGAGCTGTCCTCCATCAAGATGGATTTGTATCGCCGGGATTTCACGATCAACGCCATGGCTGTTCAGCTTGATGACAAGTATTTTGGCCAGCTCGTTGATTTTTTTGACGGGCAGGAGGATATCCGCCGGAAACGAATCAGGGTGCTGCATGCTCTGAGTTTTGTAGAGGATCCCACGCGTGCGCTGCGGGCCGTACGTTTCGAGCAGCGTTACGCGTTCCGGATCGGACCGCAGTGCGACCGCCTGATCCGCAACGCTCTGGAGCTTGGACTGATGGAACGTCTTTCCGGCGCGCGTGTATGCAATGAACTGGAACTCATGCTTGAGGAGGAGAACCCGTTCTGCTGCTTCAGCCGCATGCAGGAGTTCGGCATTCTTGAAGCCGTGCATCACGAGCTGGACATGCCGCCATGGAAAGCTGAGCTTCTGCGCAGGACTCTTGACGTATTCGACTGGTACAGACGGCTGTATCAGGACGAGAACCCCGATCCTCTGACGCTGTGCCTGCTTGCACTGTGCAGAAACTGTTCCGCACAGGAACTCGAAGATGTGCTGTCTCGTCTGACTCTGCCGGAAAAGCGGGCCGCGCGTCTGAAAGACGCCCGTATGGCAATTATGAATGCTTTGCCTCGCGTCTTGTCCTGGCAGAAGGAAAATGGCCGCCCCGGCGAGCTTCACCGTATGTTGCGCCGTGTTCCCCTGGAAGGACTGCTGTATCTTGTGGCCAGGGTGGAAGATGAGGAGCTGCGCAGGAAGCTGACGCATTATGTCTATCGTGAACGTCTGATTGCCATTGAAATCAGCGGGGACGACCTGCGGAATATGGGACTTGCGCCCGGACCTGTTTATGGACGGATTCTGGACGAAGTGCTCATGGCCCGGCAGAACGGCGACGTGGGAGGACGCGAAGCTCAACTGCGCTATGCCGGAGAGCTGGCAGCAGCGGAAATTTTTCATCTGACGGCAGGAGACCCTGACATGAACGGGACAGAAGAGGAGTTCTAGAACGTTTTCACCTTGAAATGTCCCGGAGCGGAGTGGAGCGGGACGCCGCCGCGACACAGGAGCGGACGCAGTTTGCCTGTCCGTCTTCGGGCATGAAGTCCGAGGATCGGAATATGATGTTCTGGCTGGCAGATGTTTCAATATGAGGAAGACGTCAGTTCCGGATACAGGGTGTCGTGGAGGCGCAAGGAACAGCTCCTTCAAAAAAAAACGGAGGCGGACCTTCTGCTGCTTGCCGCCTCACCCCCGGTCATGTTAGGAGAGGAGATGCCGTCGGCGTTGGCCTTACAGCGGTCCGACGTGCGGGGGAAACGAAGCTGCATGCTTTTACTGAAGGGGTGCGGATGGCAAAGGACATATGGGCTCCCTGGCGTATCGAGTACATTCTCGGACCCAAATCCGGCGATTGCGCGTTCTGCCTTCCCGAAATGGCCCCCGGGCCGGAACGGGATGCGGAGGATCGCCGGCGCCTTGTCGTCTGGCGCGGCCGCAGGCTGTTCGTGATGCTCAACCGTTACCCGTACGCGGCGGGGCATCTGATGATTATTCCCCTGAGGCATGTGCCGGACATCACCGAACTTGACGCCGAAGAAAGCGCGGAAATGATGGCGCTGGTTCAGCTTTCCTGTCGTGCGTTGCGCGAGTTCTGCCGTCCCCAGGGGATTAATGTGGGGCTCAACCTCGGGGAAGCGGCCGGCGCGGGGATCCGGGAGCATGTGCACATGCATGTCGTTCCTCGCTGGAACGGCGATTCTTCGTTTATGGCTGTATTGGATGACGTGCGGGTCATTCCCGAACATCTGGAAAGAACGCGGGAGCGGCTGTATCCCGTGTTCAAACGGCTGGGGAGCGCCCCCGGGCGGATTGAGTGATGCCCCCAGGGGCACAGAAAGGAGTGGAAATGCGCTATATCAAGGTATTCCTGCTGGTATTGGTCTTCTTTTTCGTCATGATGTTCTTTGTGCAGAACCAGGGGTCTTTCTCCGACCCTGTGGTGCTGCGTCTTGATCTGCTTTTCCTGACGCCTATGGAATCCATACCCATGCCGTTGTATTCGCTCATGCTGATTTGTTTTGCACTGGGCGCGCTCATGGTGCTGCTCATGCTCATGTGGGATCGCATGACTGCGACAGGTTGCCTTGCGGGAGCCCGCCGGCGCATTACGTCGCTGGAAAAGCAGCGCAGGAAGCTGCTGCGTCCGAAAAGGAAAAGCTCCTTGCGGAAAAGGCCGAACTCCAGGCCTCGCTTGAAGCCGCCGAGCGTCGTGCGGCTCAGGCGGGCGCGTCTTCCCTTGATTCCTTGGACTAGCGTGCCTTTCTCTTGAGATGGATTACCCGGACAGGAGTCGATGTTCCGTCATGGCGGCATTAATTTCCGCCGTCTGTATCTGCATGTGTCAGGAGGGGGCAGACCTGCTCCGGTGGGAGCTTTCTCAGGAAAGGCGCGGTTTCGACTGTGTTCAGAAACAGTATGTTGTTCCGTTCCGGCAGGAGTTTTTCCAGAACGCCTCAGATTTAAAATTATCTGAGTTCCCCTTCAAGGGCTGAGAAAGATTGCAAGGGTATGCTTTCCCGCGTGTCCTTGCAGTCTTTTTTTACAAGCGCCTTGCCGGTTTCGTGCGGGAAGGGAGAACGTTTTCTGCGGACTCACTGTCATTAAACAGTTTTTTCGGAGACCCCCCATGGAAAAGGCTGATCAGCCCAGACTGACACCCATGTATGAACAATATCTCAAGGTTAAGGCTGAATATCCTGACGCTCTGCTGTTCTATCGCATGGGGGATTTTTACGAGATGTTTTTCGAGGATGCCGAGGTGGCGTCCCGCGAGCTGCAGCTCACCCTGACCAGCCGCAACCGCAGTGGAGAGGACTGCATCCCCATGTGCGGCGTCCCCTGGCATGCGGCGGAAGCTTATATCAGTCAGCTGGTGGAAAAAGGATACAAAATCGCCGTATGTGATCAGGTAGAGGACCCCCGTACGGCCAAGGGCCTTGTCAAACGGGCAGTGACCCGCGTTGTGACGGCGGGTACCACCCTGGAAGATGCGAACCTGGTGGCGAAGTCTCATAATTACCTCGGCGCGGTATTCTGGAACGAGGAGCGTGGAGCGGGCGGCTTTGCATGGATGGATGTTTCCACCGGGGCATGGTCCGGACTTCAGTCTTCCCGCGAGCCGGAGCTGTGGCAATGGGTGTTCAAGCTTGCGCCTCGGGAGCTGCTTCTTGCCGAACAGGCAAAGGCACCCGCGCATCTTGGCCTCCAAACCGGTGTTCAGGTCGTTCGTGTGCCATGGCAGAGCCATTTTGAACTGAAAAAGGCACTGACCCGCGTGCTCAAGGCTCAGGGAGTGGTTGAGGCGGGGGCGCTGGGGCTGGATAAGCGGCCCGAGCTTGCGCAGGCCTGCGGTGCGCTTGTCGCCTATCTGGAACAGACACAGAAACAGGATTCCGGCCATCTTGCTCCCTTTCATCCGCTGGATATGGGGCGTTTCATGGTGCTGGATGAAATTACGGAGCGTAACCTTGAACTGTTTCGCCGCCTTGACGGACGCAAGGGCGTGGGGACTCTGTGGCAGGTTCTGGATCAGACCCGTACGCCCATGGGCGGCAGACTTATGGAGGAAAGACTGCGTTATCCCTGGCGGGAACTGACTCCCATTGCCGAAACGCAGGCTGTGGTCGCCCATATGGCGGAAAAGCCGGTCATGCGCGAGGAACTGCGGCGGGCGCTGGACGGCGTGCATGATATGGAGCGCCTTTCCACACGCATTTTTCTGAACCGCTGTCAGCCGCGGGATCTCGCCGCTCTGCGTGACAGTCTGAATGCCCTGCCTGCCGTGAAAAAGGCAGTGTTGTGCATGGAAGATTCTCCCGAGCTGCCCAGCGCCGAAGAGGCGCGCGGGGGTTTTCTGCCTCCTGCCCTGTTCCGTCTGATCCGCCGCTGGGACGGGATGGATGATCTTGCGGATCTGCTGGAAAAGGCGCTGGTGGATGAGCCTCCTTTGCAGATTACCGACGGTGGTCTGTTCCGGTCCGGATTCAATGCCGAACTGGACGAACTGCTGGAACTGGTCGAACATGGCGAAAGCCGGCTTCAGGCTCTTCTTGCTGCGGAACAGCAGGCCTGCGGTCAGCCCAAGATGAAAATGGGATATAACCGGGTGTTCGGCTACTATTTTGAACTCAGCCGTTCTCGTCAGAGTCAGCTCCCTGAGCGTTTCGAGCGCCGCCAGAGCCTTGCCAACGCGGAACGTTTCACCACGCCGGAACTCAAGGAACTGGAAGAGAAACTGCTTTCCGCCGCTGAATCGCGCAAGAGCCTTGAATACCGTTTGTATCAGGAGCTGAGGAGCAAGATTGGGGAGGCGCGCGAACGCCTCCTGTTCATGGGGGATCTCCTTGCCTGGGTGGACTACTGGCAGTCTCTGGGAGAAAGCGCGGTCCGTCTCGACTGGTGCCGTCCGGTTCTGCATGAGAATGGCGAAATCCGCATCCGGGAAGGGCGGCATCCTGTAGTGGAAGCCGTGACCGGACGTTCTTCCTTCATTCCAAATGATCTGCATATGGATGATGAGCGGCGTCTGCTGCTTATCACCGGGCCGAATATGGCTGGCAAATCCACTGTGCTGCGTCAGACAGCCATTATCTGCATCCTTGCCCAGATGGGGTCGTTCGTGCCCGCGGGGGAAGCCCATATCGGTCTTGTGGATCGAGTATTTTCACGCGTGGGGGCATCGGATAATCTGGCACAGGGGCAGAGCACCTTTATGGTGGAAATGATGGAGACCGCACGCATTCTGCGTCAGGCGACCAGGCGGAGCCTGGTCATTCTTGACGAGATAGGGCGCGGAACAAGCACCTTTGACGGGCTGGCCCTGGCCTGGGCGGTGGTGGAAGAGCTGGCCCGCCGGGCGGGCGGACATATCCGCACACTGTTCGCCACGCACTATCATGAATTGACCGGACTGGAAGGTGTCATTCCCGGTGTGCATAACATGAATATCGCCATTCGGGAATGGAATGGCGATATCGTGTTTCTGCGCCGCCTTATTCCCGGCCCCGCAGATCGCAGTTATGGCATTGAGGTGGCAAAACTGGCGGGTGTGCCCATGCCCGTGGTGCAGCGCGCACGGGATATTCTGACCCAGCTTGAGCAGAGCAGGGGAAAGAGCGGCGTGTGCAGGGCAGAGGCGGTGCTTTTGCCGGGGCTCGGCCAATCCGGTTCGGAAGTCTCGCTGCGGGAGGCGGAATCCTCGCGGCATATCGATGTGCCGCATCCTCTGGTGCAGGCCCTCCGCGACCTGAATCCGGATGCCCTGACGCCGCTGGCCGCGCTCAAGTTGCTCGCAGAATGGAAGATGCTATGGGGAGGTAATAATGAAAAAAGTGAATGAGCAGTTTCGGGCGTCCATTCTGTGCGGCGTGCTTTGTCTTGCGTCGTTCGCACTCTGCGCCTGCGGCAGAAAGACGGCTCCCGAACCGGATGTTTCTGCCCTGTCGTTTCAATTGCGCAGCGTATTTGTGGAACGGACCGAGGGCGGCTGTCTGATCGCACGCGGTTCCATCGGGGGAGCGACACGCAATGTGGCTTCAGCCGTACTGGAACTTCAGCCCCTGGAGGAAAGCTGTGAAGGGTGTCCCTTTGTGCCGCAGGAGCGCGTGAGGGTGGAAGGGGAGAACATATGGGAAGCTCCCGGAGCGGAAACATTCTTTCTCCGCTATTGTCCGACTTCGCGCGCAGAAGAGTACCGCTGGAGGCTTTCAGTACAGAATGCCCTGCCGGGCCTGCCGCCGCAGATTTCTCCGGTTGGCCTGACCTCAGGTGAGGCGCTTTCCCGCCCGCCTTCACTGTCCGGTATGCCTT
>ENA-UEOJ01001436-UEOJ01001436.1-human-gut-metagenome-genome-assembly--contig:-NODE-1436-length-16852-cov-3.133115_pt1 | contig 16852 bp, 11 predicted proteins | sample MGYA00242885_ERZ507886 | MGnify/ENA primary metagenome ERZ507886 (study PRJEB26167, sample SAMN06115505) | human gut metagenome | host: Homo sapiens | place: China:Anhui | collected 2015-08-07... | reverse complement strand
CAGGTGAATTCGTAGCCTTCGGGAACATTCACGATTTCCTTGATCTTTTCCGCCTCGTCACTCACGGGGACATGAAATGCCGCTCCCAGGCCTTCGGCGGTGGCGGCGAGCAGCATGTTCTCCAACGCGCACCATGCCGAGGCGAAATAGTTAAGCGAGCTTTGTTCCACAGGCCTGAGCAAGGGCCATGTCAATTGGCGGAAGAACGGGATGATGAGCAGACCGCTCTGCATCAGCATCTTCTGCTGTTTGGGCAGTGCGTCGGCAAACATCGCCATCTTGTCCCCGTCATCGGATTCATCCACCTCTGCTACCAGTTCCTTGAACGCCGCCATGTTTCTGGCGAGCGGGGCAATCACTTTCGCAATGTTTTCACGCCCACGCACCACGACGAACTCCAACTGGCGCAGGTGGTCGTTCGTCGGAGCTTTGAATGCCGTGTTCAAAACCTTTTTCAAGACCTCATCGCTGACTTCACGATCAGAAAAATCGCGTATGGTACGCCTTTTTTCCAGAACCTCATAAAAATCCATAAACGCATACCTCCCTGTATCTGGCCGACTGGCCATTGCTTTTTCAGGAAGGATACACTATTTTTTGTCGAATACTTGCATTATTGTTAAAAATATTTGTCACGGATTTGCATAACGCGATAAAAACAGCGAAGCGGGGACTGCCGTGGAAGAAACCGTTACCCCATATGAACTCCCCGACAGGACGAACCATTCCTTCTTCTTTGCAGATGCCTGCATCCCTCCTGCCGAGGAAGCGAAGCTGCATCGACATGATGCCTGGGAACTGCTGTATGTCATCCACGGGCGCGGCAACCGGACGGCGGGCGATACAGTTCAGCCCTTCACAGCGGGCGACATAGTCCTGATACCGCCTTCCATGACCCACCAGTGGTCGTTTGCGCCTGATTCGGCTGACGAAAACGGGCGCATCCATTACCTGATGGCGGCCTTCAGTCATACTTTCGTTGAGCAATGCCGGGAACTCTTTCCTGAGCTGCGCAATCGGCTTATCGACGTATCGTTTCCCGTCAATGCTCTGCTCTTTGGTGTGAAAAGCGCCAGCGTGCTCGGCAACAGGCTGATGCGGATGCGCGGGAAGGATGAGCTGAAACGGTTATGCGAAATGCTTCTCCTGCTGCCCGATATGTTCACGACATCTGATCATGCCCTTGCCGGCAGACCGGCGCGTATCGAACGGGACGTACAGCGCATGCAGCAAATCTGCACCTATGTAATGCGCCATTACTCCCACGCCGTTACCCTGAATGACATTGCCGCAGAAGTCGGTATGAACCGCTCCGCATTTTGCACATGGTTCAAACACTTCAACGGCATGACATTTTTACAATTCCTTACGCTGTATCGCCTTAATACTGCTTGTGAACTGCTGAAGGATTCAGCAAAACAGGTTTCAGAAATCTGCTATATGGTTGGATTCAATGATCTACCGCATTTTATTCGTGTATTTAAACATAAAATCGGCGTATCTCCATCACATTATAGAAAAAATATACAATAAAAAAAGATGCGATATAATATATCACCGCAAACCATTTTTATCGATCAGCGCAATCTTGATATATTTCCCCCTGCTTTCTTCATCCATCACAATTATTGTCCGGAGCAATCCAGTAACGCCCGGCAATATCCCATTCGCTTTGGGATAATTGCGTGGGTATTTTTTATAAAAACAGGCCCTATTATAGAATCATGCTGATAACACTGTGCGCGATGTGTATTTTTACTGCGGCACGGGCGGCAACATGCGTTGCCGCAAAGACGGCCCGTGTTCCACACGGATGAAAGGCAGCATGTATCCACGTTCGGCTCGCTTGCGCCTCGTGAAGCTGCGCTTCCCCCGGCTCCGCTCCGCGAACCCTTTCTTCCGCGACCTTCTGATGACGCTCGATCGGCGTTGCCGATACCCGCTCCCGCTTGCGCTTCGCGCGGAAAACGCCGCGCTCGCACTCCGTGCCCCCTCCATGCCGCATGACCATGCGCGGGGGGGGGGCGTCGCTCCATACGCCGCTAACGCGGCGTGCCTCCGGCGGTCAAGGGTATGTTCAACACGGTTCTACAGCAGAACCTTTTTCATTGTTCTATTGACATGCTTTATAAATAGAGTATATCCTAATGAATATAAAAATTCTTGTGGACATCTTCACAAGTGTCCGCACGAAACGGGGAGGCCGTCCGGCAGGGAGTTCCGCCGGGGGATGGTGTTGAGGAACCATAGAACAGAAAGGAGTTTCGCATGTTCAAAAAGTGTGCCGGTACAGCTCTGGCTCTGGCGATGGGCGCATCTCTGGCGCTGGGCGGCGCGGCTCAGGCCAAGGGCTTCAAGAACCTGTCCTTCATGGGAAGCTACATAGGCAACCATCCCACGATAGTGCAGGTATGGGAACCTTTCTTCAAGGCCGCCGAGGAAAAATTTCCCGGCAAGAACGGACTCAGTTTCCATTATTTCGGCAATAACGAGCTGTACCCCGAGGCGGAATCCATGACCGCCCTGACTGACGGCCGCGTGGATTTCGGCACGGTGCGTCCCTCGGTGTTTCCCGGCAACATGAATCTGCTGGCCGCGGTGGCCATTCCCGGCATGTGCCCCAACGCCATCGTGGGCAGCCTGGTGACCGAGGAACTGATCGAGCAGTTCCCCGAAGTGCGCGCCGAACTGCCGAAGAACTCCACGCCCTTCACCGCATGGGCTTCCGCCGCGTACCAGATTCACACCATCAATCCCGTCAGGAACATGGAGGAGCTGAAAGGCAAGAAGATCATCGCGTGGGACGCCACCACCCTTGAAATCGTCAAGGCGCTCGGGGCCACCCCCATCCGCATGACCTCCACCGACACCTATCTGGCCCTGTCCAAGGGCATGGGCGACGGCGTGCTCTGCCCGCTGGCTCCCCTCCGTTCCTTCAAGATTTCCGAAGCCACCAAGCACCATCTGATCCTCAACGTGGGCGTGAACACCTTTGTCATGAACGTGCATACGCCGCTGTGGGACGACATGCCCAAGGACATGCAGGACTGGCTGAAGGCCGAGGGCGGCATGAAAATGGCGCTGGCCAGCGGCAAGAGCCTGGATGACGGCGCCATTGCCGACACCAGGTGGATGGAGGAACAGGGCCACAAGTTCTACTATCTGTCCGAGGAAGAGCGCGCCAGGGCGCTGGAACCTCTGGCCGTGTTCACGGAAAAGTGGAAGAACGAGGAATGCAGGGGCATAGACCCCGCTCTTGTGAACAAGGTGCTGACCTTTGTGCAGGAACGCAGCAGGTTCCATACCGAGCAGATGAAGGCCGGAGCCTACGGCGACTACAAGATGTAACAGGGCTTGCGCGCCGTCCGGCGGAAAGAGTCGGACGGCGTTCCCGTCAATGCGGCTGCGCCGTTTTCCGAGCCTCCGGAGCGGCGCTTCCCCCCGGACAGCCGCGCTCTCCCCGCGCGGAACATTTTAATTGAGGTTGCCATGGCAGACACCACTCCGGATCAGGGCGTTCCCTTCGCCGCTCTCGCTTCCAAACTTGAACTGATATGTTCCAGGGCCAACTGGCTGGCCTATATCGCCGTGGCCGCCATGCCCGTGCTGATCTGCGCGGACGTGGTGGGCCGTCTGCTTCATACCGGCGTGCCCGGCGCGCTTGAACTGCAGGAAAACCTGCTGGTGCTGACCACCTACGGGCTGATCGCCTGGCTGCAGTCGCGCGATCAGCACATGAGCATCGACTTCGTGTACAAGCGGTTCAGCGGCGGGATGAAAAGCTGGGCCGACGTGTTCGTCTCCGGCATGACGTTCATCATTCTGGCCGTGCTTTCCTGGGAGTCCCTCCAGACCTTCCTCACCAAGATGGGCACGCTGTCCATGGAGCTGTACCTCCCGCTGGAAATTTACTACTGGATGCCCGTGTTCGGTCTGACCCTGACCCTGCTCGTGGTGGCGCTCCAGGTTGTTCGCCATATCGTCGCCGCATTCCGGGACGGCCATCCGCTGAGCGTGGCGCTTGCCCTTGCCGCCGCCGCGCTGCTTGTCTACATGCCGTTCTGGTACCGCGAGTCGGACTACGAGGTTTCCAACCTGGTGCTGGGCCTTATTGCCTTTGCGCTGCTGTTCTTCTTCCTGTTCATGAAGATGCCCATCGGCTGGACCATGTGCACCATCGGCGCGCTGGGCTGCATCGCCATTTACCGTTCGGTCAACGCCGCGCTGGCCGTGGTGGGTTCCACCCCGTACAGCGCCACGGCGTCGTACAACCTGGTGGCTCTGCCCCTGTTCGTCCTGATGGGGTGCATGATCCTGTATTCCGGCATTTCCGTGGATCTGTTCAACTCGGCCAACAAGTGGATCGGCCATCTGCCCGGCGGCATGGGCATGGCCGGCGTGGCCGGCTGCACCGGCTTCGCCGCCGTGTGCGGCGACTCGCTGTCCACCGCCGTGACCATGGGGTCCGTTTCCCTGCCGGAAATGCAGCGCCTGAGGTATGATCCCGCCCTCTCCACAGGGTCGCTGGCGGCCGGAGGCACGCTGGGCATTCTCATTCCCCCGAGTTCGGGCTTCATCATCTACGGCATCGTCACGGAAGTCTCCATCGGGCGTCTGTTCATGGCCGGCCTGATTCCCGGCCTGATGCTGGCAGGCATGTTCATGCTGTATATCTATATCATGGCTGTCCGGCATCCGGAAATGGCCCCGCGCGGCCCGAAATACACCCTGGCCGAAAAGGTGCGCTCGTCCACCGGGCTGCTGCCCATTCTGGCTCTGTTCGTACTGGTGCTGGGCAGCATTGTGGTGGGCATCTGCAGCCCCACGGAAGGCGGCGCCGTAGGCGTGGCCGGAGCCTTCCTCTACGCGCTGGCGCGGCGCAAGCTGAACCGGCGGAACCTGCTGGCCTCGCTGGAGGAAACCGCCATCCTGACCTCCCGCATCATGTGCATCATGATGGGCGTGGGCGTGCTGGGCTTCTTCTTCGCGCAGTCCCGCCTGCCCTTCCTGCTGGCGGACTTCATCCAGTCCCTGGAATTCAACAGGTACGTCATTTTCGCGATCATCGTCGTCATCTACATTATTCTCGGCTGCATGATGAACGTGATTCCCATGCTCATGCTGACTATTCCTTCCCTTTTCCCCACCATTCTGGCCATGGGCTTCGACCCGGTGTGGTTCGGCGTGGTGTCGGTCATGATCATGGAAATGGGCCAGATTACCCCGCCGGTGGGCGTGGTGGTGTTCGCCCTGTCCGGGGTGACCAAGGATATTCCCATGGAAACCATATTCAAGGGAATCGTGCCCTTTGTGGGGCTGATGGTTCTCGGTGTGATCATCGTGACTGTCTTCCCGCAGCTCGCAACCTGGCTGCCGTATACCCTGATGGGGCCTGAACTGATGTAAGGGCCGGGGGCGGGGAAGTTCTTCCCCGCCTCTGTTCTGTTGCAAGTTGTGTCAATAACGCCGGAGGCGGCAACATTCGTTGCCGAAAGGGCAGCATGTATCCGCGGCCGGCCCGCTTGCTCCGGGTGAAGCTGCGCTTTACCCGGAGCAAAACGCTCTATCATGCGGCGGGGGAGTCGCTCCATACGCCGCTCCCGCGGCGTGCCTCCGCGGTCAGGGGTGTTCCCGGCAGCAGTCTGTAGCGCGCCCCCCGTCTTTCGGCTCTTGACCATGGTAATGGTTAGAATTATATATATTCAATATCAATCATATCAAATAAAGGAGCGTCAGTCATGGGTCATCCCACAGTCTATCCCACCGGCGTTACGCTGTACAATCCCGAAAAGGCCTGGAGCGGCTATACCATCGTGCCCACCAAGGGGCAGGGGGCCACGCTCATCGACATGAACGGGCAGGAAGTCCACGTCTGGAAGGACGTGCATGGTTTTCCGAACAAGATTTTCCCCGGCGGCATGCTGATGGGCAGCCGAGGACTGCGCAACCCGAAGTACGGCCTGCAGGATCAGCTCGACCTCATTCAGGTGGACTGGGACGGCAACGTGGTATGGGAATTCAACAAGGCCGAGTTCATCGAGGACCCGGGCGAAAAGCCCCAGTGGATGGCCCGCCAGCACCATGACTACCAGCGCGACGGCAACCCCGTCGGATATTATGCGCCCGGCATGGAGCCCAAAACCGATTCCGGCAACACGCTGGTGCTCTGCCACCGGGAAGTGAAATGCCCCTACATCAGCGACAAGCCCCTGCTGGATGACGTGGTGTACGAAGTGGACTGGGAAGGGGAAATCGTCTGGGAGTGGCTGTGTTCCGATCATGTTGAGGAATTCGGCTTTTCCGAAGAGGCGCGCAACGCCATGAGCCGCTGCCCCAACTATCGCGGCGGAACCCTGATTGAAAACGCTCCGGCGCTGGGCGACTGGATGCACATCAACTCCATGTCCAGGCTCGGCCCGAACAGGTGGTACGACGCCGGTGACGAGCGTTTCCACCCCGACAACATCATCATGGACGGGCGCGAAACCAACATCATCTTCATCATCGACAAGAAAAGCGGCAAGGTGGTGTGGAAGGTGGGGCCATACTATGACGAAAGCCCCGAACTGAAGAAGCTGGGCTGGATCATCGGTCAGCATCACGCGCACATGATCCCGCGCGGCCTGCCGGGCGAGGGCAATATTCTGGTGTACGACAACGGCGGCTGGGCCGGTTACGGCGCGCCCAATCCCGCGGCCCCCATGGGAGTGAAGAACGCCACACGCGACTGGTCGCGCATTCTCGAGTTCGATCCCACCACGCTCAAGCTGGTGTGGTCCTATACGCCGCATGACGCCGGGTTCGTGGAGCCGCTGGACGCCAACCGCTTTTACAGCCCCTTCATCAGCTCGGCCCAGCGCCTGCCCAACGGCAACACGCTGATCACCGAAGGCTCCGACGGCCGCCTCCTTGAAGTGACGCCGGAACACGAAATCGTGTGGGAGTTCATCAACCCCCATATGGACAACCGCAACATGAACATGGTGTACCGCGCCTACCGCGTGCCCTATGAATGGGTGCCCCAGGCCGAGCACGGGCCGGAAGTCGCCATTGCCAGGCCGGACATGAAGAACTTCCGCATGCCCGGAGCCGCGCCGCTGGGCGCGAAAAAGACCGTCAGCGTGCAGGGAACTACCGGATACCCCGCCGCGGCGGGCGACTGCGTGGGGGCGACGAACTAAGCGAGAATACGCGCGATGCGCCTTCGGACACATGACAAATGAACAACGGGCCGGGAATGATCGCATTTCCGGCCCGTTACGCATAGAGAGCATTTCAATGACAAAACGCGCTAATACCCGATGATGCTGGTGATGCTCCGCGCGATATAATACCAGTTCTCGAAGATATCCTTCCAGTCTTCGGCGTGTCCCTTGACAAAGCTGTTGATGCTGTAAGCAGTGGCAAAGATGAGGACGGGCTTGCCCTCCCATGTCTTTTCCGCCAGCACGCCCTTGCCCATGGTGTTGGCGTCCTTCATTTCCTTTTCGCTCAGGCTGGCGCGGATGATTTCTCCCGCCAGATCCTCGCCGGACGGCGAGCCGAAAACAAGAAAGCGTTCGACCCCGGCCAGTTCGCTTCTGTCCCTGATCCGGACGAAGCGTACCCCCGCATCCTCGCAGTAGGCCTTCATGCCTGTCAGACTGTTGAACACCTGATCGGACGCCACGACATGGGCGGCGCTCGATCCTGCGGAAAGGTTTTCGGCGGCACGGGCCGGAGCGGGGAGGCACAGAGCCGCGCAGACTGTCGCGCCTGCTGCAAGAAGCAGGGCTCGCCGCGCCATTTTTTTTATCGCATTCATCATAATGTCTCCGTCGTCTCCGGGCGCAGCATGGTCAGCGCCCGGAGACGTGTTTTTGCAGGCTGTGCATGGGAGCATTTTCGCTTTGAAAATGCCCCTCCAAAATGTTCCGGACGTCGAGCGGAGCGGGACTCGTCTCTGCTCTCCCTGTCCGTAACGCGCTTTGCGTTGAAGGCCGGGGGCGCCGCGACACCGGAGCAGCCGCAATTCACTTGCGGCGTCAAGCTCCGATGGAGGCGTGAAGGCTGCGGGCCGGGACCCTGTGTTCCGGCCCGCAGCCATGTTCAATGACAAAACGTTCTACTTCCTGATGGTGGGGGCGATGTGGAAGTCCGCGTTATCCGGGGGAATGACCGCGAAAGGTTCGGTCACGCGCCTGACGGCCTTGAGCTGGGGGCAGAAATCCGCCTGATAGATGCGGCTGCGCTGGCTGTAGGTGGGCATCATGTATTCCCACACGATTTCGCCGCCTTCGGGGTGTTTGAGGTCGCGGGTCACTTCAAAGAGACGTCCGGTATTGTCTTCGGAAATGAAGGTGTTGCCGTTGGGCAGGCGGGATTCCGACCCCATGGTCTTGCTGAAGAAGTGCATGTTGGAATAGCCCTGGCTTTCATACTGCCATTCCAGTTCGCCGGTGACGGGGTTGAGCTCGCCCAGCAGGGTCAGGCCCACGCGGTCGCGGGTCTTGGGGAACAGGCCGTTGTCAAAGAAAATGATGTTGCCCGCGCCGGGCTTGCCCTTTTCCACCATCTGCGGCTCGTGGCAGTGAGCCAGACCGGTCTTGTAGGAGTGGTTCCCGGCCCATACGACCTTGCCGCTGGCCTTGTCGATGATGTAGAACTCGTCGAGATTGCGCGGATTGATCAGCAGGTTGCCGGGGGCGAAGCGCTTGTCGCCGCCGTCAAACCACTTGTTTTCCGGCAGTTCCTGAATGCTGTTCATGTGCGTCCAGTCCGAGTTGGGGCAGACCGGAGAGAACTTGTTGAGATCAAGGTGTTCCCAGGTCTTCCATTCCCAGACCGTTTCGCCCGTTTTCGGGTTCACCTCGCGCAGAATGTCCCCGCGCATGTTCACGCCGCTGCGCTTGAAGGTGCCCCAGGGCAGTTCCACGTCCTTGATCTGCTTCTGATACTCTTCGGGGATGACCGTGTACGCGGTGTAAAGAATATTGCCGTTCTTCAGCTTGGTGACGTCGTTGTGCCAGTCCAGTCCCTTGGGAACCTTGTGTTCCCAGAGCTTTTTGCCGTTCCAGTCGTATTCCGCGATATAGGTGGGGTGTTCCTCGGTCAGAGCGGCGGCGGAACTCATGTCCATGACCGTTCCGGCCAGCAGGAGATTTCCGTTCTCATCCAGCCTGGCGCGCAGATTCTGGTAGTTGGCGGGCACGGCCCAGGAATTGTATTCGTTGCCGTTGCGGTCGATGATGCTCACCCTGTCGGGATGCACGGCCATGATGAACACGTCGGGCATGGCCTTTTCCGGCTGAAAGATGGTGGTGCCGGTGGGGTAGACGGTGGGGCGCGCCCAGGCGGGACCGGCCAGCAGGGCCGCGACGCCGCAGGCCGCGAGAGCGAGTTTCCAGGCGTTCATGCGAAATCTCCTTGTTGAATATTGTGGGATAAAGACATAAGGCCTCCCGGGAGGAGGCGTTTTCCGCGCCGGAGGCTGCCGCCTCTGTCAGCAGCCCCGAAAATCGGGAGCAGGTCGCGGCTTGGCCGCGCCGCTCTATCTCTCTGAAAAGCAAGATGCGTGCCGGGAGATACGAATGGACAGAAAAAGGCATTTCAGCATGTTATATGATATGGGTACGCATATGCCGCGCCGTATCCTCCGTTATGTGCCGGACATGGCGCGTATGGGGCTTTGCGCGCGTGCCGGTTTCGGCACACGCAGGCGCTTGATCCGTCTGCTTTTCTGTTTCGCGATGAGTCTTGCCGCCGTATGCGCCCCGGCCGCCGGAGCGGCGGCCGGGGCGGAGAAGAATGCGCTGCGGGTGGGTGTGCAGGGCGCCCGCCCGCCGCTTTCCTATACCGGCCGGCACGGCGTGATTTCCGGGCTGGCCGCGGATCTGGCCCGCGCCCTGAATACTGCCATGGGGCGGGAGACCGTGTTCGTGCCGGCTTCCATTCCGGAGCTGGAAGCGATGCTGGAACAGGGAGAAATCGACTATGCCTGCGGCATTCCCATGCTGGAAGGAGAGAAGGACGGTCTGGCCCTGATTCCCACCAGCTTCAGCCTGAACAGGCGGATTCTGGTGGCAAACCGGGATATCCATATCACGGCGGAGGAGGATTTCTCCGGGCACAGCATTGTCATTGTGCGCGCCGACGCTCCCTACGCCCGGACGGTCAGGGCCTTCGGCGGGCGCGTCATCGTGGCGAAGAATACGCCGGAAGCTCTGGAATTGCTGCGGGCCGGAAAGGCGGATGCTCATGTATCCTCTCTGGGCGAGGTTGCCTCCAGCATCGTGCAGCAACTGCGCATCCCCGATATTTCCCTGATGGGGCTTTCCCTGCGGCGCACTCCGGTGGGCATCATGGTGCGCGGAGATGACGCGCCGCTGGCCGTCCGCCTTGCCGGAGAACTGACCCGGATGGAAGAAGCCGGCGGACTGGAGATGCTGCGGGAAAAATGGCTGGGACGGCCCATCTTCAGGGAGCCTGGCATATGGGAGAGGTACGGCAGGCATATTCTTTACGGCGCATGCGCGGCGCTGGCGCTTCTGCTGGCCGCGGCGCTGTGGAATGTTTCCCTGCGGCGCAGGGTGGCCGCCGTGACGCACAGCCTGCGGGATTCGGAACAGCGTTATCGCAATCTGACCGAGGCTTCCCCTGACATGATTCTGCTGGCGGATCGCGAGGGGCTTGTGCGCTTTGCGAATGCCGCCGCCCGGCATGGTCTTGAACTGCCCGGCGCGGGGGACATTCCGGCGGACGTTCTTCTGGAGCGGCTGGATGAAAACGGCAGAAAGGGGCTGCGGGAGCTTGCGGCGGAGGCTCTTTCCGGCCGGGTGGCATGGCGCGAGCTGTATCTGAGGCTGGAGGGACGCGTCGTCCCTGTGGAGCTTATCGCCGTGCGCGCCATGTCGGAAGGGGAACTGGTCTGCTGCATAGGGCGGGACGTGAGCCAGCGCCGTGACATGGAGCGCGAGCTCGCGCGTTCGGAGCGTCTTGCCCTGATCGGGCGGCTGGCGGCGGGGGTGGCGCATGAAATCAACAACCCGCTTGGCATCATTCTGGCCAATGCGGATTATCTGCTGAAACGGAGCGCCTCGCCCCAGCTTGAGGCCATTGTCCGCAATGTGGAGAGAGCTTCGGACATTACCCGCCGTCTGCTGCATCTGGCTGTGGACAGGGAGCGGGAGGACGCCCCGCTGGACATGGCCGGGCTTGTCCGGGAATGTCTGGCCTTTCTGCGCCCCCGGCTGAAAAAGGTGGAGCTGGCGCTGGAACTGCCCGAACGTCTGCCCGCGCGGGGCGACCGCGCGCTTCTGGAGCAGCTTCTGCTGAATCTTCTGCTGAATGCGCTGGACAGCATGAAGGATGAAGGCAGACTCCGCATATGGGGCCGTCTTTCAAAAAACGGTGACGGAGGAGGCGTCACTCTTGCCGTGGAGGACAGCGGCCCCGGCATTCCGCGGGAAAACCTGGAGCGGATATTCGACGTGTTCTTCAGCACCAAGGGGGCCAGGGGGTTCGGGCTGGGACTCTTTGTGGCCCGCAGCATCGCGGAGCGTCACGGCGGGCTGCTCTGGGCGGAGTCGGAGGAGGGCCGGGGCGCGGTCATGATGCTGGAACTGCCCGCCGGAGGACGCGCGGGGAATGCGCGGGAGAGTCAGACGCCCTCTTTCCGGGGCGGAAGCTCCATGCCGTATTCCTCCAGCTTGTGATACAGCGTGCGGCGGCCGATGCCGAGCAGCAGGGCGGCTTCCTTGCGGCTGCCGCCGGAGAGGGTGAGCGCCAGGGCGATGGCCTTGCGTTCGGCTTCGCGCACAGCGTCCTGAAGGGGAACGGCGCGCGGCTGCACGTCCCGTTCCGGGGCCGCGCCTTCCGGGAGGCTCCGCGTCGCCGTGCCGGAATCCCCCGTCGCCGGACACTCCGCAAGATCGCCCAGCGAGGCCGGGGTGATGACATCCGTTTCCGTCAGCAGCACGGCCCGTTCCATGACGTTTTCCAGTTCGCGGATATTGCCGTCCCAGCGCCGGGTCATGAGTATGCGCATGGCCGCCGGACTGACCCCGGCGATGTTCCGCCCGTATGTCCCGTTGTATTTTCTGACGAAGTGGCCGATGAAAAGGATGAGGTCTTCCCCGCGTTCGCGCAGGGGCGGCAGGGTGACGGGAATGACCGCGAGGCGGTAATACAGATCCTTGCGGAAGCTGCCCTCCGCCACGCACTGCCTGAGGTTCCTGTTCGTGGCGCAGATAAAGCGCGCGTCAATGCGCACGGCCCGGTTGGAGCCGACCGGACGGACTTCCTTCTCCTGCACGGCGTGCAGCAGCTTGAGCTGCATGGCCGGAGAAATTTCCCCGACTTCGTCGAGGAACACGGTGCCGCCCCGCGCTTCTTCCAGCAGACCCCGGCGGGACGCGACCGCCCCGGTGAACGCCCCCTTCACATGGCCGAAAAGCTCGCTTTCCAGCAGGTTTTCCGGCAGGGAACCGCAGTCGATGGTAAGCAGAGGGGCCGCGCGCCGGAGGCTTGTTTCATGAATATGGCGGGCCAGCATGGACTTGCCCGTGCCCGTTTCCCCTTCGATAAGCACCGGAGCGGAGGAAACCGCCACCCTGCGCAGCGTGGTGAGAATATTTCTCAATGCGGAACTGGCTCCGAGTACAAAGGGAAAAACGGAGCCGGGGGCCTCTTTTTCCTCTCCGGAGTTTTCCGCCCGCCTGAGGCTGCGGTGCATGCGCCCGTGTTCCAGAGCCTGCCGCGCCAGAGCCGTCAGATCGTCCGAGCGGAAAGGCTTGGTGATGTAATTGTATGCGCCGAACTGCATGGCTTCTACGGCGGTGCGGATGGTGCCCACGCCGGTCATGATGATGAACGGCGTGTCGTCCCCTCCGGCCTGGAGATGTCTGAGCAGTTCAATGCCGGTCATGCCGGGCATGGACATGTCGCACAATACGAGATCATAGCGGTTTTCCCGGAGTCTGGCGAGGGCTTCCCTTCCGGATGAAACCGCGTCCACAATCCAGTGCTCATCGGCAAAGGCCAGGGAAAGGATGTCGAGCCATTCCTGTTCATCGTCCACAAGCAGAATACGGGCGTCATCCCGAGGGCGTTCCATGACGTATCATCCTCCGGCAGGATTGACAGGGGAAGGGGGCCGGGAGACAGGGTAAACATACTCCGCCGCTTTTGCAAAGACGGGGAAAGGCATGCCGGATTTGCTTCCGCGAATCCGCAACAGAACCTCCTGAAACGCTCTGTTGTAGTATAGTGTTGAAACTATCCCTGGCCGCCGGAGGCACGCCGCGTTAGCGGCGTATGGAGCGACGACCCCCCGCCGCATGGCAATGCGGCATGGAGGGGGGCGAGGAGCGGAAGAAAAGGTTCGCGGAGCGGAGCCTTCGGGCGGCTTTGCCGCACGAAGGCGCAAGCGGGCCGGCCATGGGTACATGCTGCCTTTCGCCCGTGTGGAACACGGGTTGCCTTTGCGGCAACGAACGTTGCCGCCCATGCCGGAGCAAAGGAACACGTCACGCACAGAGCCATCAACATAATTCCACAACAGGGCGTCCTGAAATTGACGCTTGAGCTTGGGGCTAAAGCGGTGTATGACTTGGGGATGCGCGGCAACCCCGTTAATCATGTTTCCTGCCGCGTGCGGCCCGTGACGGCGGATTGCCTTACCCTCTGATCCGGCGGCGGCAGGCAATGAAATGGTGAAAACGGGGGAATATGGTCTTGTGCCCCGCGCAATGCTTGACTTGCGTGGAAAAGAGGGCTAAAAGGCTCTTTCCCTTTTCTTCGGAGGTTCTGATGTACGCTATTATTGAAGCGGGCGGGAAGCAGTTCCGCGTCCAGGAAGGCAATAAAATCGTGGTGGATCGCATGGCTGCCGAAGCCGGCGAGGAAGTGACCTTTGATCGCGTGCTCATGCTCGGCGGCGAATCCGCGAAGATCGGCGCTCCCGTAGTGGAAGGCGCCAGGGTCGTCGCCAGGGTCATCGAACATTTCCGCGGTGAAAAGATCCGCGTGTTCAAGAAGCGCCGCCGCAAGGGTTCCATGCGCACGCAGGGCCACCGCCAGGATTACACGGCGCTGACCGTTACCGCCATCAACGCGTAGGCGGCCCGGGCAGAATCCGGCGCAAGCCTCCCCGGAGGGAGGAGCGCCGGGAAAGCAGCAATGCCGCTCAGCGGCGGGAAATTTGAAGGAGTTCTCTCATGGCTCATAAAAAAGCAGGCGGCAGCTCCCGCAACGGCCGCGACAGCGCCGGCCAGCGGCGCGGCGTGAAGCGTTTCGGCGGCCAGCATGTGCTCGCGGGCAACATTATCGTGCGTCAGCTCGGCACCCGGGTTTTCCCCGGTGAAAACGTGGGTATGGGCCGCGACTTTACCCTGTTCGCCAAGATGGACGGCGTAGTCAGGTTTGAAAGCTTCGTGCGCAAGCGCAAGGTGCATAAGCGCGTGCACATCGTGCCCGCCTCTGCCGAAGCCGCCGCGTAAGTTTTTCACGGAACGGACGTTGAAAGGGAAGAAGCCGCAAGGTTTCTTCCCTTTTCCGTTGTCTGCCGGCGTGCGTCCGCCGGGATTCGCAAACGCCCGACGCGGGCCGCTCCGGGGAAGATGTGACTGGACGGCTCATGGCGCTTGGGCTAGGCTCGAACCTGCAGAGCATTTTCACATTGAACATGCTCCCGAAAAAGCTCCGGGTGCCGGGCTGGGCGGAACCGAAGCCGCGAAGCCGGAGCAGCCGCGGGCGAATTGTGCCGCAGCCCCGGCGGAGGCGCGAAACCTGCGGGCCGGATACGGCTCCGACTGGCGGATGCCTTCGGTCGCAAGATGTTCTGAAAGGCAAGGATGCCCCGGCCCTGCGCGGGGAAAGGACAAGTATGAGATTTGTGGATGAAGCCGTCATTACGGTGAAGGCGGGCAAGGGCGGCAACGGCTGTCTGAGCTTCCGCCGCGAGAAATTCATGCCCAAGGGCGGGCCGGACGGCGGCAACGGCGGAGACGGCGGCAGTGTGTACGCTCGGGGCGTCAGCAGGCTGCTCAGCCTGTATGACTTCCGTCTCAAGCGTCTGTACGAGGCGCAGAACGGGCAGGGCGGCATGGGCAGTCAGTGCGACGGCCGCAAGGGGGAGGACCTGGTGCTGGAACTGCCGCTGGGCACCCAGTTGTATGAGCGCACGGAAGAAGGCGAAGCGCTGTTTGCCGATCTTTCCGATCCCGACGCGCTGGTGCCGCTGGCCAGAGGAGGGCGCGGCGGCAAGGGCAACGAGCATTTCAAGTCCTCCACCATGCGCGCCCCCCGCTTTGCCCAGAAAGGAGAACCCGGCGAGGAACGCAGCTTCCGGCTGGAACTCAAGATTCTGGCGGATGCGGGGCTGCTGGGGCTACCCAATGCGGGCAAGTCCACCTTTCTTTCCCGGGTGTCCGCCGCGCGTCCGAAAATCGCGGATTATCCCTTTACCACGCTGACGCCGAATCTCGGGGTGCTCATTGATGAGTACGACCCGGATCACCGCATGGTCATTGCGGATATCCCCGGTCTGATTGAGGGAGCGCATGCCGGGCAGGGGCTGGGCGACCGCTTTCTGCGCCATGTGGAACGCACCCGCTTTCTCGTGCATATTCTGAGCGTTGAGGATGTGCAGCCGGACGGAGAGAACCCGTGGGCGGGCTTTGACCTGATCAACGAGGAGCTGGCGCTCTTCGACCCCGAACTGGCCCGGCGGCGGCAGATAGAGGTGATCAACAAGATCGATCTGCGCGCGCCGGAGGAGCTGGACATCATCAGGGCCCGCGCCGAGGCGGACGGCCGCCGCATGTTCTTCATTTCCGCCAGGGATGGGGAAGGGCTGGAAGAACTGACGGCTGAACTGTGGAGACTCCGGGATGAGCTGGATCGGCATGAGGCTCTGGTGCGTTTTGCGGAGGAGGAAGAGGAAGCCGGGGAATTTCCGGAAATTGAAGTGGAGTGGGTGCGGGAATGAACTGTCCGTATTCTCGTGAGGATCGGCTTGAACGCCTGGCGCGGGCGCGTTCCCTTGTCGTCAAGGTGGGCAGCGCGGTGCTGACCACGCCGGAGGGCCTGAACATGCCTGTGCTCCGCAATCTGGCGGAACAACTGTCCGCGTTCGTCCATGAGGGACGCCGGGTCACGCTGGTCAGTTCCGGGGCCGTGGCCGCCGGACGGGCCGCCCTTTCCGCCGGGGAACATCGTGTGGAAGGTCTGCCCGGCAAGCAGGGGGCCGCCGCCGTGGGGCAGGGCCGCCTGATGCGGGAATATGAGGACGCCTTTGCCGCGCATGGGCTGGTCTGCGCGCAGGTGCTGCTGACGCGGGATGATCTGCGCAGCCGCGAGCGTTTCATGAATGCCCGCCATACGTTCACGCAATTGCTGGACTGGGGCGTCATCCCCGTGGTCAATGAAAACGATACCGTGGCCGTGCAGGAACTCAGGTTCGGCGACAATGACGCGCTGGCCAGCCTGCTGCTCAATCCGGTGGAAGGGGACCTGTTCGTCAATCTTACGTCCACGGGCGGGGTGCTGGCGGAAAATCCGCTGACCAGCCCCGATCCCGCGTCCATTCCCCTGCTGGAGAGCATTGACGACATCCGCGCTCTGGATCTGGACGCTCTGTGCGGCGGCAAGACCGGCGTCGGCACGGGGGGCATGTATTCAAAACTGCTGTCAGCCCGCCGGGCGGCGCAGCTCGGCGTGCCGACCCTGATCCTGCCGGGCCGGGAGCGGGATATCCTGCGCCGGGCCTTTGGCGGGGAGATGGTCGGCACATGGGTATGCCCGGAAGAGCATCCCGTTTCCCGCCGCAAGTACTGGATGGCCTATCAGTCCGATCCGCGCGGGGTGGTGCGGG
>ENA-UEOJ01001434-UEOJ01001434.1-human-gut-metagenome-genome-assembly--contig:-NODE-1434-length-16876-cov-3.171320_pt1 | contig 16876 bp, 15 predicted proteins | sample MGYA00242885_ERZ507886 | MGnify/ENA primary metagenome ERZ507886 (study PRJEB26167, sample SAMN06115505) | human gut metagenome | host: Homo sapiens | place: China:Anhui | collected 2015-08-07... | reverse complement strand
ATCACCCCGATTGTCGGCTCGCTCATCGGCGAAGGATTCTACCGGCTCAAACGCATTATCGTGGAAAACAACTACGAAATTCTCGGGTCGCCGGTACTGGGCCATATAGCGGCTTTCTTCCTCGATCCCGTTAACGAAGTAGTAGGCGCCCTGCGCCCGGGCACGTGCCGTTCCCTCGGTCCCGGCTGCCTGACATCGCAACCACTGCTCATACCATCGCCGGCACCCGGCTCCGGCGCAGCATTCGGATTCTCCCTCTCGGCCACTTTTTAAACAAAAAAATGGCCGCAGACTATTGCGGATTCAGAAATAAGTTGTAACTTTGCACCGCAAACGAGCCAAGGAGCATTGCTCCGAAGCATCAGCATGGTGAGATTAGCTCAGTTGGTTAGAGCGTCGGATTGTGGTTCCGAAGGTCGTGGGTTCGAGACCCACATTTCACCCAAACCTCATATTAACACTCTACATCGACCTCGGCAAGCGCAGCGTGTGGTACGTAGCGCTTGCTAAATTTTTATACCCCGCCATCATCCTTTTGCCCCCGCTTATTGTTATAAAAAATGTTAGAGGAGGCCTGCAGAACGCTCTACAGCCCCTACGGATCTGACACACCTATATTATATTAAAATTAATTTTGTAAATTTGTAACGTCTACAAGGCTCTCTCCATCCATATCATCACACCTACACATGACAACATCCATCAGCCACGACAACACGACAATCAAAAATCTCGACGACAAGCAGCTCCGCGAAATGATTGTGGAAGCCGCCCAGAATAAGAAAGCGAAAGGGATAACGGTAATCAATCTTGAAAGCATAGAGTCGGCTCCGGCCCGCGAATTCATCGTGGCCGAGGGGCGCACGCCGCAACAGGTAGCTGCCATAGCCGACAATATCCGCGAGGAGCTTCTCGACATCGCACGCGTAAAACCCTATAACTACGATGGCTACCGCAACGCGCAGTGGATCGTAATCGACTACGGCTCCACCATGGTCCACGTTTTCACTCCCGACGCCCGGCAGCTCTATAACCTCGAGGAACTCTGGAACGACGCCACTATCACCGAGATTCCCGACCTTGACTAACCGTTTCCGCCAAATAATTCACTAAATCCATGGCAGCACCCTCCCCCAAGCCCAATCTGCGCAAGCCTCAGATAAAATTCAGCATCTACTGGATGTATGTGCTGATTATCCTGTTTCTGGCCGGAATGTATTTCATGAACGACCAGACCGTAACGGAAAGCATGGACTACACTCCTTTCGAGGAGCATCTCACAGACTCTACTACGGTTAGAAACGGCGACATCAAAAAGATAATCGTCGACAAGAAAAGCGGCACGGCCACGGCGCTTGTCAGCGATTCGCTCGCAAAGAAAATATTCCGTATGAAAGAGGTAATGCCCGGAAAGGAATATTACATACGCACCACGGTGCCGTCGGTCGACAAATTCGCCAAAAAAGTTGACGAATGGCATGATTCGGGCATCTACACAGGCCCCGTAGCCTATGAGGACAGCACCGACATCTCGTCGTTTATCTGGACGTTCGGCCCCATACTTCTGCTCATCGGCTTCTGGTTCTTCCTTATGCGGCGTATGAACAATCGCGACGGCGGTCCCGGAGGAGTATTCTCCGTAGGGAAATCTAAGGCTCAGGTATTCGACAAGGACAACGCCATGAAAGTAACCTTCGCCGACGTGGCCGGCCTTTCCGAGGCTAAGACCGAAATCGAAGAGATTGTGGAATTCCTCAAGAATCCGCAGCGCTACACCAATCTCGGCGGCAAGATTCCCAAAGGAGCCCTTCTTGTAGGCCCTCCTGGAACCGGTAAGACCCTCCTGGCCAAGGCTGTGGCCGGCGAGGCCAACGTGCCGTTCTTCTCCATGTCGGGCTCCGACTTCGTAGAGATGTTTGTCGGTGTGGGCGCATCGCGCGTTCGCGACCTCTTCCAGAAAGCAAAGGAGAAAGCTCCCTGCATAGTGTTCATCGACGAAATCGACGCTGTAGGCCGTGCCCGCGGCAAGAACCCCAACATGGGAGCCAACGACGAGCGCGAAAACACCCTCAATCAGCTCCTTACCGAAATGGACGGTTTCGGCACAAACTCCGGCGTAATCATCCTTGCGGCCACCAACCGCGCCGACATCCTCGACAAAGCGCTCCTGCGTGCAGGCCGCTTCGACCGCCAGATTTACGTGGAGCTACCCGAGCTCCCCGACCGCGTGGCTATATTCAACGTACATCTCAAAGGCATCAAGACCGACGAGAGCGTCGACGTAGACCTTCTGGCCCGTCAGACACCCGGATTCTCCGGCGCCGATATCGCCAACGTGTGCAATGAGGCGGCCCTTATCGCCGCCCGTCACAACAAGACCCACGTTCAGCGTCAGGACTTCATCGATGCCGTAGACCGCATTATCGGCGGTCTTGAGAAACGCTCGAAAATCACAACCACCGAAGAGAAAAAATCCATCGCATGCCACGAGGCCGGCCATGCCACCGTATCGTGGAATCTCCGGTATGCCAATCCGCTGATCAAAGTAACGATAGTGCCGCGAGGCAAAGCCCTCGGCGCAGCCTGGTATCTGCCCGAAGAACGCCAGATTACGCCTACCCAGGCTCTGCTCGACGAGATGTGCGCCACACTCGGAGGCCGTGCAGCCGAAGAGCTTTTCCTCGGCCACATTTCCACCGGGGCAGCCAACGACCTTGAGCGCGTCACGAAACAGGCATACGCCATGGTGCTGTACTACGGCATGAGCGACAAACTTCCGAATCTCTCCTACTACGATTCAACCGGTCAGGCCTACGGCTTCACCAAGCCATACAGCGAGGAGACCGCCCGCCTGATCGACCAGGAGGTAGCCCGTATTGTCGACGAGCAGTATCAGCGCGCCAAGCAGATTCTGCGCGAATATGCCGCAGGCCACAACAAGCTGGCCGAAGTGCTCTACACACGTGAGGTAATCTTCACCGAAGATGTGGAGCAGATTTTCGGCAAACGCCGCTGGACCTCGCGCACCGACGAAATCCTCGCCGCACAGCAGACGGCCGAACAGCTCCGCGACGCCGAGAAAGCCAAGGCATCGGATGCACCCCACGACAGCGACACGCCGGAAATAGTGGATGTCGAAGCCGTTGATGCAACCGATTGCACCGCTGCCAACGTCAAAGATTCAGCGGATGATAAGAATAGCAACGGCAATTCAGCCACCCCCCCTCCCATTCCGCGCAAAACCGACAATAAAAAGGAATAATGCCTACACCCGCACCATTCACCCCACAATCCACCATGCGGTCGCTGATATCGGCCGATCCCACCCTCCTGATGGTGCTCACTCGTTTCGGTATCTCGCTCGGATTCGGCGATAAACTCGTCGAAGAGGTCTGTGCCGACAACGGGCTCGACTGCCCTACGTTTCTCGCCGTGGCAAACTTTATGAGCGGCCGCCCGGCCGATCATACCCTCATAAAGCTGCCGACGCTGATGGCATATCTGAAAAATGCCCACACATATTTTCTCGATTTTGTTCTGCCGCTGATTCGCCGCAAACTGATCGACGCCATCGACACTTCGCGCACCGACGGGCTCGGATTCCTCATTCTCCGCTTTTACGACGACTATGTGACCGAAGTTTCGCGGCATATGGACGCTGAAGACCGGCGCGTATTCCCCTATGTGGAAAATCTTCTGAAAAGCCGCCCCGCGCCCGACAGTTTCAATATCGGCAAATTCGCCTCCCACCATACCCATATCGACCCCAAGCTCAAGGAGCTCAAGGATATGGTGGTACGCTACTATCCCGAAAAGGGAAACGATATGCTCAACTCGGCCCTTTTCGATATCATCACCTGCGAACACGACCTCCACATGCACTGTCTGGTGGAAGACCGGCTGTTTGTGCCGGCCGTACGGAGGCTTGAGCGCGAAATCGAACAGAGCCCCGCACACCTCCCGGCCGACACGAGCGCCCACGGCGCCGACGAGCCCCAGTCGGATGCCGAAAAAATCGCAACCCTCTCCGACCGCGAGAAAGAGATAATCGTGCAGATTGCAAAAGGGCTGTCCAACAAGCAGATTGCCGATGCCCTCTGTCTGTCGGTCCACACCGTGACAACCCACCGCCGCAACATCAGCGCCAAACTCCAGATACATTCAATGGCCGGTCTGACGATTTTTGCCATCGTCAACCATCTGATAGCGCTCCAGGACATTCCGCGGCCTCGCTGATATGCACATTCCATTTGCATATTACGAAATTAACATTTAATTTTGTAGCAAGTAATCGGTAAGTAACTGATTGAAATTATTTTAACATTTCCCCTCCCCCTCCATTATCCATACATTAATCATTATCATCCCAATCGTATGAAACACTGCAACACATGCGGGAAAGCCAACGCCGACGAGGCTCAGTTCTGCTCATATTGCGGAGCACAGCTTACCCAGACACAGCAACAGAATTACACTCAGGCCCAGCAGCCATACACCCAGCCCCAGCAGCCCTATACTCCGGGGCAGCAACCCTACGGCTACTCGAACTTCAACGCCGAGGATTACTACGCACGCAACAATGCTTTCGATTCCGACGCGCTCGGCAAGAGCCGCGGAATATTCGCCTTGCTCGCCATCTTCATCAGAGGCCTCGTTCAGTATTTCTACATCGGCAAGACCACTGCGGGCCTGCTCACCATTCTCCTGTCGGTAGTTACGTGCGGCTTCTGGAGCCTTCTCACGCTGATTCAGGGCATCATTCTGCTCTGCTCCGACAACTACTATTTCGACCGCAAATTCGTGTACTCGAATTCGGCCCTTCCGCTGTTCTGATACAGAGGGCTCTCTCCACGTTCTTTCTCTCCGCCGCCTCCTCTCCGAGCCTGCCAGTCAAATCAATACCTATGTAAACCCATTATGTACGAAGACTACGAAGACATCACAGAGCTCTTCCTCGCTATTCTCCACGAGGCCGACAGCCTGGACGTTGCGGAATCTGAATTCAAAAAAATAATCGCCGACGACGACACTCTGCACCAGAAGTACCGCGACTGGTGTCACGAAGTCGGCAACAGCGAACGCAACGGCTTCATCGACTTCTGCGAAGAATATCTACAGGACCGCGATGAGGTCTGGGACAACCTTAACGATTTCGACGAAGACGAATAATTCCGCAGATGTTGCAAAGCTATGCCTCTGTATTAATGAAGTCATTTAAGCTTATTCTTCAAATGGCTTCAATGATGAAAGGACGTTTTGCAATATCAGCCGACATGAACCTTACAGACTGAAGAAGAATGGCTGAAACACTTCCACTGCGTCTCCCGGCCGAATGGGAGGACTACGACACCGTAATGATAGCGTGGCCTCACGCCGCCACCGACTGGGCCGATATGCTCCCGGAAATTACCCGGTGTTACGTCGACCTGGCCGAAGCCGTGGTGGTGCGCAGCGGGCTGCGTCTGCTCGTGGTTACTCCCGAACCTGAGGCTGTAGGTGACACACTAAGCCATCTGCCGAAGGGAAAGATACTCCTGTTCACCTGCCCGACCAACGACACCTGGACGCGCGACTACGGACCGATAACCGTGATCGTAGCCGGAGAGCCGTGCGCCGTCGACTTCCAGTTCAACGGCTGGGGGCTGAAATTCGCCGCCGACCTCGACAATATGGTCAACCTCCGCATGCTCCATGCATCGCTGCTGACCCCACGCTACCGCTCGCGCCTGAATTACACGCTCGAAGGTGGGGCAATCGAATCCGACGGCCGGGGCACCATGCTCGCAAACGCGCAGACCCTTATGGCCCTTAACCGCAACGGTTTCACCGACGAGCGCCATCTCCGGAGCTATTTCCGCGAGAACCTCGGCATCGAGACGCTGCATCTGCTGCACCATGGCGCTCTCGAAGGCGACGATACCGACAGCCATATCGACACGCTCGCGCGCCTGGCGCCCGACGATACGATTCTATACGTAAAATCCTATCGTCCCGACGACACACACACGCCCGACCTCGATGCCATGGAAGCCGAACTGAAAGTATTGCGTACGCCCGACGGCAATCCATACAACCTCATCGCCCTGCCGCTTCCGGAGCCGATTTACGATGCCGACGGCGAGCGGTTGCCGGCCACATACGCAAATTTTCTTATTACTCCACGCACGGTGCTTATGCCGACTTACGCCCAGCCGGACCTCGACCGGATGGCCTCGCAGATGCTGCAGATCGCATTCCCCGACCGCAAAATCGTGGGGGTGGACTGCCGTGCGCTCATCCGTCAGCACGGATCACTCCACTGCGCTACGATGCAGCTCCCTGCCGGAGTACTGAGAATCTGACAGTCTGACATTTTAACATTCATTCCACAAAATAGAACGCCATGCCCGGAAAACTGCCCGTAGGGATAATCCAACAGCACAACACCGCCGACGCGCACCTGAACCGCGCCAGAATCGCATACAAGACGGCCGAACTCGCCGCCAAAGGAGCAAAACTGATTGTCAACCAGGAACTGCACGATTCGCTCTACTTCTGCCAGAGCGAAAACGTAGACCTCTGCTCGCTGGCAGTGGCAATCCCTTCGGAAACAACTGAGTTTTATGCCGACCTTGCACGACGCCACGGCGTAGTTATTGTCACATCGATTTTCGAACGCCGCGCGCCCGGACTATATCACAATACGGCGGTGGTATTCGACTCCGACGGCTCCATGGCCGGAAAATACCGCAAGATGCACATTCCCGACGATCCGGCCTACTACGAAAAGTTCTATTTCACCCCCGGCGACCTCGGTTTCGAGCCTATCGACACTTCGGTAGGACGTCTCGGTGTGCTCGTATGCTGGGACCAGTGGTATCCCGAAGCAGCACGCCTGATGGCGCTCCGCGGCGCGGAAATACTCATCTACCCCACGGCTATCGGCTTCGAATCGAGCGACACCCGCGAGGAACAGCAACGCCAGCGCGAAGCGTGGACCACCGTGCAGCGCGGTCACGCCATCGCCAACGGGCTCCCCGTGGTGGCAGTAAACCGCGTGGGCCACGAACCCGACCCGACAGCTCTTACCAACGGCATACAGTTCTGGGGCTCAAGCTTCGTTGCCGGCCCTCAGGGTGAACTGCTTCACCGCTCCCCTGCCGACGCCGAGGATACGGCCCTGATAGAAATAGATCTCGACCGGTCGGAGGCCGTGCGCCGCTGGTGGCCCTTCCTTCGCGACCGCCGTATCGACCAATATCAAGGACTTACAAGCCGCTATCTCGACCGATAACGGCTATAACCCTTCACCTTCACTCTCAATCCCATCCTCCCGCCATGCAACTTCCTCCCAGAGCAAACGACCGCCCGATTGACCTTCCCGACGATGTGCGTCAGATTACCGTAATCGGTGCCAACGGCAGCGGCAAAACACGTTTTACCGAATACCTCGCCCTCCAGCTCGACGCCAAAGCGTTCCGGCTCTCGGCGCTGGAAGCAATAGGCGACGCAATAGCCGACCGACCGCACGACGACACCTCTATCGACGCAATCTATGAAGAGGCAAATGCCACCGGCACATTCCTTCATGCAGGCGAACAGACCACGTTCGAGCGTCTGATGGTTCTCCTTCTCAACGAGGAGATTGCAAATCTGGTGGATTATAAAATGCGGCTCGCGAGATTTCGGAGCAATCCGGAAGGCGACGAGCCACGGCTGCCGCAATCAAAACTCGACACGGTAATAGCCCGATGGCGTGAGATTTTTCCCGAGCATCACGTGATGCGCGAGGGCGGTTCATTGCTGTTCACACGCAAAGGCGACACGGAAATGTACCGTCCGAGCCGCCTCTCACACGGCGAGAAAGCCACACTCTTCTATATCGGGTCCGTTCTCTACGCTCCGGCCAACGGAGTGATTTTTGTGGACAATCCGGGTATGTTTCTCCACAATTCGATACTCGGACGCTTCTGGAACACAATCGAAGCGATGCGACCCGATTGTCGGTTTGTATACACGACCCACGACGTGGATTTCGCCGCGTCGCGCGCTGAAAACGCCATTGTATGGGTGCGCTCATACAATCCCGACACACTGGAATGGGACTACGACCTGCTCCCCTCCGACAGCGGCCTGTCGGAAGACCTCTATATGGCCCTTGTGGGCTCCCGGCGCCCTGTGCTCTTCATCGAAGGCGATTCCACCCACTCGATCGACGCCAAGCTGTATCCGCTGGTATTCAGAGATTTTTCGGTTAAATCGCTCGGGAGCTGCAATAAGGTAATCGAAGCGACACGCGCCTTCAACGATCTGCGTGCGTTCCACCATCTTGAAAGCTTCGGCATAGTGGACCGCGACCGCCGCGACGAGCAGGAAGTGGAATATCTGCGCGGAAAGCATATTTTTGTGCCGGAAGTAGCCGAAATCGAAAACATTCTCATGCTTGAGGATGTGGTGAAGGCCATGGCACGGGCCTACGGCCGCGACCCGGAGAAAGTTTTCTCCTCGGTAAAATCGGCGATACTTGCGATGTTCCGCCACGATCTCAGGCAGCAGGCGCTTCTGCATACGCGCCATCGCGTGAAGCGTACGCTCGAATATCGCGTGGACGGCCGTTTCAACAACATCAACGCCCTCGAGGAGCATATGAACACGCTTGTCAGCTCGCTCAACCCGCGCGGCCTTTACGAGCAGATGTGCCGCCAGTTCTCCCAGATTGCCGGAACGGGCGACTACGCCGGAGTCCTCAGATACTACAACCAGAAGTCGATGGTGCCCGGCTCCAATGTGGGCCAGATGCTTGGTCTCAAAGGCAGTAAGGATGCCTATGTGCAGGCAGTGCTCGGAGTGATGAAAAGCGAGTCGCCGCATGCCGAAGCCATAAGGAGGGCAATAATGAAGTGCTTCGGAATCGAAAGGAATCCGGAGCTATAAGTAACTGCTCAGGATTATTTCGACCAGTTACGTAGCTGTTGCACATATACGTCATAATCATACATATTTCGAGCCGAGACACACGAATTTCGGCTCTGATGCACCATACCCGGCCGAAAAGCGTTATATTTGTATACAAATTTCCAGGACTGAATCAATATAATATCTACAACCATATGCTACAATTCATTACAAGGCGGTCCGACAGGTGGACAACAGCCGAACAGGCTGCTAAAGCCATAGAAGGCGGCTGCCGCTGGATTCAGCTTTCCGCTGAATCGCTCCCGACGGAGACACCACACCGCCGCGAGGCAGTCGAGGGCCTTATTCCCATCTGCAAGGAGAACGAGGCCTTCCTGATTATCGAGGATGATGTCGATCTCGTAGACCTTCTGAAGGTGCACGGCGTATGCCTGCACGACAATTCCCGAAGTGCCGCCATGCAGGCGCGCGAACAGCTTGGCGCAGAAGCCGTGATAGGCGTCGAAGCCACCTCAGCCGCCGAGATAATCGCCCTGAAGGGCCTTGATATAGATTATATCATGGTAAAGGCTCCGGCCGACGTCACCACTGCGGAAGCTATCACGGCCTTCTACTCAAGTATGCTGCAAATGCTCGAACAGCAGGGGATAGATTTCCATATCGTTGCAGAAGGGATTATCCGGTCGAGGTTCTGACCGGCTTGCTTTCATCCGGGTGTGCGGGGGTAGCTGTATCCGCCCTGATAGCCGACAGCGAGAACCCCGCTTCCGCGACGGCCACCCTTCTCGATGCCCTCGACAAGGCACGCAAAAAAGCCGAGGACGACTGACCGCAATTCCATACAAACCATCACATTTCAACAGATATCGACAATGAAATTTATCGGCATAATTCCCGCCCGATACGCATCCACGCGCTTCCCGGGCAAACCGCTGGCCATTCTTGGCGGTAAACCCATGATCCAGCGCGTCTACGAACGGGCTTCGCTCGCACTCGACGAGGTATGGGTTGCAACCGACGACACCCGGATAGCCGATGCAGTGAAAGCCTTCGGAGGTAACGTGGTAATGACCTCCGCCGCCCACCGCAGCGGCACCGACCGCTGCCTCGAAGCATACCGCAACATCGGCTCCGACGCTGATGTGGTAATAAACATTCAGGGCGACGAGCCGTTCATCGATCCGCTGCAGCTCAAGCAGATACAAAGTTGCTTCGACGACCCCGACACGCGAATCGCCACGCTTGTACGCCCATATAATCCGGAAGGAGGCATCGAGGGGCTTGAGAATCCGAATTCGCCGAAAGTGGCTCTCGACGCTGAGGGATATGCGCTGCTGTTCAGCCGTTCGGTTATCCCCTATCTGCGCGGAGTGGAACGCGGTGAGTGGCCGTCGCGCCATCAGTATTACACCCATATCGGGATGTATGCCTATCGCGCCGGCACACTTGCCGAAATCACGGCACTCCCCCAGTCGCAACTCGAGCTCGCCGAAAGTCTCGAGCAGCTGCGCTGGCTTGAAAACGGCTTCCGCATCAAGACAGCCGTATCATGCTGCCCGACAATCGGCATCGACACTCCCGCCGACCTTGAGGCAGCCGAGCGCCTGCTCGCTCCCGCAGAATAATCCTTAAAACAACCGCACACAATGACATCGCCAGACCGCACGACAGCTCCAGCTATCCATCCGCTTCCAGTAATGCCACTTCCCCAGGCCGTACGCACGCCACTTGCCGGAGGCATCGAGGCCGTAAGCATCGCCGACGACTCCCAACCTGTAAGCCGCATTTCAATTGTGTGGCCCGTAGGTCAGGCCGATGTTCCGGACTGCAACGCGCTCGCGCTGATGATGCCGATGCTCTCGGAGGGAACATTGAGCATGTCGGGGGCTGACATCGCCGATATTCTGGAGTTCAACGGAGCATGGATGAAAACGGACATCGGCCGCCACACCACCATCCTCACGCTGTTTCTGCTCAACAAAACAGCAGAGCGGATATTTCCACTGCTGGCCGACATTCTGCTGCACCCGGCATTTCCGCCCGACGCACTCGAACGCCTGCGCGAGAAACTCATAGCACAGACACGCCTGCGGCAGCACAAAGTTAAGGAACTGGCCCGTCAGCTGAGCAACAGGATGATTTTCGGAGTAGGAGCCCCCGCCGCGAGAATTACCTCGGCCGAAGGTTTCAAGGCCGTAAGTCGTGAAGAGCTGGTGGACCTGCACAGACGTCTGATACTATCCACGCGGCCTACGCTCTACCTCGCCGGAGCGGTAAACGGCAAGATTGAGCAGATGGCCATGACGATGATGGATTCTTTCGGCTCTCCGACCGACAAAGCGCTTGCAGCGAATGTCGTACCGGCACCTGCGATGCAGACATCTTCACGATGTATGGAGGTTGTGGCCGATTCGCTTCAGACGGCCGTGCGGATTGCGATTCCGACTATAGGACCATCCCATCCCGACTACTATAGCCTGCAGACCGCGGTCTTCGCCCTCGGAGGCCACTTCGGAAGCCGCCTTATGAGCAACATCCGCGAGGATAAGGGATACACTTACGGCATCTCAGCCATGATGCTTACCACAAGGGAAACGTCGGACATCATAATTCACTGCGAGACCGATAACCGCTTTGCCGACAGCGTACTAAATGAAACCGAAGTTGAAATTGCACGCCTTGCATCGCGCCCGATGGGCGACGACGAGCTTGAAATCGTGCGCCATACCGCCCACTCCGGACTGCTCGCGACGCTCGACTCCCCTTTCACGGTAATCGACAACTATATTGTGGAACAGGCCGTAGGCATTCCGGCCGCTTCGGGATTTATCCGGCGTCAGGAAAACGTGCTCGCAGCCAGTGCTGAAAAAATCCAGGAAATGGCCGAAAAGTATCTGCTCGGAACTCCTCGTGCGATTGCCCTTGCAGGCAATGTCGGGAGCGACCAGTCTGTCAGTCAGGAACAGTGATTGCCATACCGTCGCGCGCAAGCTCCACCCCCTCGGGAAGACGGGGAGAAACCTCCGCCGCAAGTCCGGCATGATGGCTCAGATGGGTGATATAAGCCCTGCGCGGCGATACTTTGGCTATGATTTCGAGCGCCTCGGCAATAGTGAGGTGCGACATGTGCTCTTCCCATCGCAAGGCATTGATGACAAGTGTATCCACGCCACGGATGGCCTCGACGGTAGCGTCGGGTACGCGTTTGGCATCCGTGATATACGCCAGATTGCCGATTCGGAATCCGACGATTTCCAGTCTGAAATGATTTACCGGAAGCGGCATCACGCTGATGTCTCCCACCCGGAAGGGCTTCAGAGGGCTTATGATATGTATATCGTAGCGTGGAACGCCAGGATAAGGATGTTCCACAAAGCAATACGGCATTCGCATACGTAGGTCGTGGGCCACCTCTTCCTGACAATATACCGGGAAAGCGTCCTTCCCCTTGCAATATGGCCGCAGGTCGTCGGCGCCACCCACGTGGTCGTAATGCTGATGTGTGACAAGGAGTGCATCCAGATCGCCCTGACGATGAAACCGCAGCATCTGCTCGCGGAAATCCGGCCCGCAGTCAATCAGAATATTCTTACCGCCTACCTCCACAATGGCAGAAGCACGCATGCGGCTGTCGGCCGGATCGGTCGAGCGACACACCTCGCAGTTGCAGTTCAGCTGGGGAACACCTGTAGAGGTGCCGGTGCCGAGAAAAATCAGTCTCATAGCGAAAAGAGCGTGATAAGTGAAACAAACGCCGGAGACCCGGCTAACGGCCGATTCTCAAAAGCAGGCCGTCCTCAAACACGAGGTAGCGGCCATCCGTGTAATTCCACCGCTCATAAGCCGAGGAATGGGTATGGCCGCGGTCGATGCTTGCCGGTGAACCTATGGCGAGAATTGCCTCCGGCTTTGTCATGCCGACGGCGGGACGTGTGTTGACGATATTCCGCCACATTTCGTCGGATATGGCCGGATAGGAAGCCCTGATGTCGCTCAGGGAAAACAATGCCTCGAAATCGCGTGGAGCGCTTCGGTCTGGATTTCCGGCGCTCATGAAAAGGGCGTGCGTCTCACCTCGGTCGTCGGAAAAGAGCACCTTCACAGGGTATACCTCGTTGGCAGGAAGAACCTCCGTAACCTTTACCTGGACGAACTTCCGTCCGGCATATGCTTCGCCGTCGGGTGTGAACCAGAGTGGGGTGCGAACCCAAAGGGTGCGGCCCACAAGATGCGACGCGACGGAATCGACAAGGTCGAGGTCGACCGTGAACGGCACCTCCATCTGTCCGCGCCGGCGGAGTTCCGCCGCGGTAGCATTCGTGCGGTAGCCGAACGCGGGGCCGAAACGAAGCTCCACAAGGTGATCGCCCGTAAGGCCGACGGATTCGGTGATGCCGGAATAACGGATGGTGTCGCCGGCCTGCGGCATAACCGCGTCGGAGCCGGGAGCGGCAGTGAGAGCAAGCGAGATACGCGGAGAGGTAACATAAAACCGCTTTCCGGAACTCCATTGCGCAAACGGCTGAGCCACAAACCGCGCAGCCAGTTCCTTTTCGGGGCTGACGACGGCGGCGTTGTTGCTTCTTACGTCCTTATACGTGATTTTAGGCGTGGATTCCACACCCGTAAAACAGCCGGAAACAGCCGTAGCCATCGCCGAAACGATGGCTACAGAGAGCATATGGATTTTATGTTTCCGGAAGCCGGGCATTTCGCTTTTACTTTTCTACGGGGGTGATGTCGAGGTTCTTGAAAATGAACGAATATATGTCGGTATACTCGTCGATAACCTTTGCGATAGGCTTGCCTCCGCCGTGGCCGGCCTTACTGTCGATACGGATGAGTTTGGGGCGGTCGCCGGTGTCTGACGCCTGGAGAGTGGCGGCGTATTTGAAGGAGTGGGCCGGAACGACGCGGTCGTCGTGGTCGGCTGTCGTAACGAGGATTGCGGGATATTCCGTTCCGTCGTTCTTGATGTTGTGAATCGGCGAGTAGGCGGCGAGATATTCGGCCATCTCCTTGGAGTCGGCACTGGTGCCATAGTCGGAGGCCCAGTTCCAGCCGATTGTGAAGAGATGGTAGCGCATCATGTCCATTACGCCGACGCGCGGAATGGCGACGCGGAATAGGTCGGGACGCATATTGGTAACGGCGCCTACGAGCAGACCGCCGTTGCTGCCGCCTTCAATCACGAGATGTTCGGGCGACGTCCACCCCTCGGAAATCATATACTCGGCTGCGGAAATAAAGTCGTTGAACACGTTGAGTTTGTTCATCTTCGTGCCGGCGGAATGCCACTGCTCGCCATATTCGGCACCCCCGCGCAGGTTGGCCTGAGCGTAGATGCCACCGTTCTCAAGCCATACAAGCCGGTTGGGCGAAAACGAGGGAGGAAGCGAGATATTGAAACCGCCGTAGCCGTAGAGGTATACGGGGTTGCTGCCGTCGCGTTTCAGGCCTTTCTTATAGGTGAGGAACATGGGGACTTTGGTGCCGTCGGAGGAGGTGTAGAACACTTGCTCTGTTACATAGTCGGCGGGATTGAAATTCTTGATTTCCGGCTTGGTGAGCAGACGGCTTTCGCCTGTGGTCTTGTCGAACGCATAGATGCTCGACGGATAGAGGAACGATGCGAAATTGTAGAATACTTCGTCGGACTTGGCCGAAGAGGAGATGCCGACCGTGCCGTAAGTGGGAAGTTTGATGTCGCGGATTTTGCTGCCGTCGAGCGAATATACAGCCGGATAGACGGATGCATCCTTTTCATACGTAAGGATAAGATCGTTGCCGCTGCGCGATACGCCGGTAAGCACACCTTCCTGCTCGGGGACGACAGTCTGCCAGTTGGCGCGCACGGGATTGGATAGCGGAGCCTTGACGAGACGGTTGCGCTGGGCGTCGGCCGAAGTAAGGATATACACATCGTCGCCGATTACGTCGACCACCGAGTTGGAATAGTCCTGACTCGGTTCCATTACCACCCACTTGGCATCGGGGCGTGTCAGGTCTTTCACCATCATCCCCTCGCCAAAGCCCTGGCCGCCTACAAACACGAAGAGCGAGCGCTCGTTTTCGGGTACATAGGCCGTATGGAAGTGGAGCGGATGCTCCTTGTCCTCAAATGCGAGGGCATCGCTGCTCTGGGGGGTACCGAGCTTATGATAATAGATGCGGTGGTTCTCGTTGGCATTGGAGAATTCTTTTCCTGCCACGGGACGGTCGTAGGCGCTGTAGAAGAAGCCATCCTTCCACCAGGCGGCGTCGGTGAATTTGGCCCATTCGATATGGTCGTCGAGCAGACGGCCGGTCTCGGTGTCGAGCACATATATTTCGGTCCAGTCGGAACCGCTGCGCGAGATGGTATATGCCATGTAGCGGCCGTCGTTGCTCATCGAGGTGCCGGTAAGGGCTACGGTGCCGTCGTCGCTCAGAGAGTTAGGATCGAGGAAAACTTCCTCTTTGCCTCCGACGGGTTTGTCGGAGCGATAAAGTACGGACTGATTTTTCAGTCCGTCGTTGCGGAAGAAATAATAGCGGCCGTCGGCGCCCAGGAATGGGGCACCCTGCTTCACATAGTTGTTGAAGTCGGAGATGCGCTGGCGGAGAGCGCCGCGGAAGGGGATTTTCGAGAGATAATCTTCTGTAAGCGCACGCTCCTGCTCTACCCAGGCGAGAGTTTCGGCCGCAGTATCGTTTTCGAGCGGACGATACGGGTCGGCGATTTTCTCACCGAAATAGAAGTCGACAGTATCGCTTGTGGGAGCCACAGGATACTTTTTTGCGCCGGCGCAGGAAGCCAACGCGACAGAAGTGATTGCCATAGCAGAAAGTGCCGGGATAAGTTTCATTTTCCAGATATTGAAATGTGATAATAATCGGATGGAAGAGGACAGAACGCGCTCAAAAGCAGCAAAACGGGGATTCCGGCTTTCAACGACGTGCAGTCCGCGCAATCGAAGCCTGGCGGCGCGCTCTCGCCTTCAGATGGAAGTGAAGCGCCACGATACAGCCTATACACAGGGCCGTTCCGCCGAAATAAAGTATAGGCGATGTGGCGCCCGACAGATAGGAAGGCCAGCCAAGCACCACCATAACAACGAGATATATCAGCAGAACTGCCGGAATAAAGATTGCTCTCTTAGTCATCATACGAAAGGGTTCAAAATTAGTCAGGGAGCGGATGAATCGCCGGAAGGAGCCGCAGCTCCCTCTTCGGCCTCGGCTTCCGAAAGAATGTAGGGGCAATCTGCCGGATTGAATTTACCGGCTACCAGGTGGTTGTAAATCTGCTGACAGGCCCATGCGTCGATGGCTGCATAGCTCTGCTGACCTGGAGTCAGCGCGGGAGCCTCCCAGTTGGTAAGCCGCTGATGCTTGGATATGCGACGGCGGAAAATAATTCCGAAAATACGCTGCAGACTGTTGTCGGCGATTTCAAAATCCTTTACAAACGACTGGAGTTCAACGAATCCACCCGGAGTAAACGGTTGCAGCTTGGAGAGCTGATGGAAGTCGTCCTTGAGCGAAAGACCGATTTTCTGAACGCCGGCGTTTTCAAGAAATTTCATAAAAGGCTCGATGCTGCCGATTTGCTTCAGACGAAAGAGGAAACACTCTTCGCCACACGAAATCTGGGCAAGCGAGACGTTATAGTGCTGAAACTTGGTGAACGACGGACGTGTCTCGGTGTCGAATCCGACCTGATCAACGCGGTTGAGGTATGCCAGAGCACTTTTGCTCTTGGCGGCGCTGTCGACCAGAATCACTTTGCCGGGAAATTTCACTTCCGGGAATTCCAATAACTGCTGTTTACTGATGCTCAACATTCTCTTATCCGAATAACAAATAAATCCGAATATCGGTTGCGCCATACGGCAATTTAAATAAAATCAGGCCGGACGAGAGAGCTATACCGCTTCACACCGCAAAGTGAATACCACCTGAAGCGATGTTGCAAATTTAAGAAAAATAAGTCGACCCG
>ENA-UEOJ01001430-UEOJ01001430.1-human-gut-metagenome-genome-assembly--contig:-NODE-1430-length-16904-cov-3.248054_pt1 | contig 16904 bp, 16 predicted proteins | sample MGYA00242885_ERZ507886 | MGnify/ENA primary metagenome ERZ507886 (study PRJEB26167, sample SAMN06115505) | human gut metagenome | host: Homo sapiens | place: China:Anhui | collected 2015-08-07... | reverse complement strand
GGGGCCGGTGATGACGGGCCGGTCGATGGAGTCCGCGACAAACTGATTGAGCAGCTTATTCTGGCAGCCGCCGCCGACGATGTTCAGCGTATCGATACGCTGGCCCTTGATCTCCTCCAGACGCTCGAGCGCCCAGCGGTATTTAAGCGCCAGCGATTCATAGATGCACCGCGCGATCTGCCCGACGGTTTCCGGTACCGGCTGGTTCGTCTTGCGGCAGAAGTCCTGAATTTTCTCGACCATCCGGCCTCCGGCAAAGAATTCGCCGTAATCGGGGTCGAGGACAGAACGGAAAGACTCGGCCTTTTTTGCTTCCTCGACAATGTCGCTCCAGCTGAGGCTCGTGCCGGCCTTCTGCCAGTCTCTCCGGCACTCCTGAATGAGCCACAGGCCCATGATGTTCTTCAGAGGCCGGAAGCCGCCCTGGATCGTGCCCTCGTTGGAAAAGTTCGCGTCGCGAACTGTATCGGACAAAATCGGCTCGTCCGTCTCCACGCCGCACAGCTCCGCGATCTTCGCCCGCGCTGCCGCCAGATAGGCCGGATCTTCATCAATCACCCGGAACGTGCCGCCCAGATCCAGAAAAATATAACGGATGTCCGTATTCATGGCTTGCTTCCTCCTTTTCACCGGGCCGCTGGCCCGGAATGCGTCATCAGGGCAGAATGTTCAGGATCTCCCGGAAATCTTCAATCACATAGTCCGGGCGGTTTTCCTCCGTAAATTCCACGGGATGCTTCTTCTCCGGAGACCGGAAAATAATGTTGCAGCCGATGCCGGCCTTCTTGGCCCCGGCAATGTCGCGCTTGATGTTGTCCGCAACGGACACGCACTCCTCCGGCTTCACGCCGATCTGCTGACAGGCCAGATCGTAGATCTCAGAGCAGGGCTTGCGCATGTGGCACACGGAGGAGAGGATCACCGTGTCGAAATAGGAATCCAGACCGTCCTCCTCCAGCCAGTCGGGCACCTCGTGCTCACCGATGAGGTTGGAGATGATGCCCAGCTTATAGCCCCGGTCATGCAGGCCCTTGATGACCTCCACGCCGCCGTCCACCACCACCCGGCGGCCCTTGGTCTGCCGGTACTGGAAGCTCAGCTCATGGCACACCTGACGGATGCGGACCGGATCGTAGTCCGGCAGCAGCCATTTGCACCACAGCTCTTCATCTCCGGACTCCTTGTACTCGCCCAGCGCCCACTTGCGGTACGGCTCGTAACGGTCCTCGATCATCTGATAGAATTCCTCATAAGGCATATCCGTGCCTGCGATCTCCGCCATTTTCCGACGGGCGTGGCGCATATAGGCCTCCTCCAGGAAAGCAATGCGCAGAGTGCCGCCCAAGTCGAAAAAGACGGCTTTATACTGTTTTTCCATAGGTCCTCCTTTAAGCCCGCTCAGGGAAGATGTCCAGCAATTCAGAAAGGCTGGTGATGACATGATCCGGGGTAAACTCCTTGCCGGTGGCCTTTTCCTTGTTCAGCGTATCCGGCTCATCGATCCGGATCATCATACCGAAGCCGGCAGCCTGGGTGCCTTCCACGTCCCGCACCGGGTTATCGCCCACATAGGCGCAGTTGGCTTCCGGCGTGCCGATGCAGCGGCAGGCCAGGTGATAGATGTCCGGGTCCGGCTTGCGCAGACGCACCTTGGAGGAGAGGATCGTGGTCTTGAAACACTGTGCCACGCCGTCAGCGGCCATCCAATCGGGGATCTCCGTCTCCGTCACGGTGTTGGCGATGATGCCAAGGGTATAGCCCCGGCGGTGCAGTTCCTTGATGGTGGCTACGGCGTCCGGCCGGGCCACCCGGCGGCCGTCATGGTCGCGCCACAGGCGGGTCAGCTTGGGGGCGTTGGCAAAAATCATATTCGGATCATATTCCGGCAGCATGTACTGGGTCCACAGTTCTCCCTCGGAAGCATCCAGCAGGGTGGTCTTGGACTGCTTGCGGTATGCCTTCCAGCGCTCCTCCAGCTTGGCAAACAGGGCGTCGTGGCTCTCCGTGGTGCCGATCAGTTCCATGAGACCGGCTTCCGCCCGGTCAATAAACTCCTGGTCCGGCAGGACAATGCGCAGGGTGTTTCCTACATCGAAGAAAATGGTTTGGATATTGGCGGTCATGGCAGTTCCTCCTTTGAAATTCAGGGTCGCGGCCCAACTGCGGGAAAGCACGGCGATCCCCGGAGGTGTGACGCCCCCGAGAATCGCAAACGTTTGCGATTTCTGTTTTTATTTTATAGGAGTTCGCCCCTTTTTGTCAATATCCCAAATGTCAAAGCTCAGACACTTTTTTTGCTGGATTGTCCAAAATGCCTTAAAAATTTAGGTTGATATTGACAGAAGATCAAAAATCGGCTATTCTTGATTCGTCTGAAGTACCTTGGCAGTTTTTTCTGCCAATTTTCCTAAAAAGTCGGAAACGTTTGCACAAACACAACCTTCGCAAGGGAGTCAACTTTATGAAAAATGTAACATTAAAGGATGTCGCCAAAGCAGCAGGCGTCTCCTATGCTACCGTATCCCGTGCCCTTTCCGGCAGCTCCCAGATCGGCAGCGAGACCCGGGAACGGGTCCTGAAGCTGTGCGATGAGATGGGCTACACCACCAACTTTGTGGCCCGGTCCATGGTGACCAAGCGCACCAACCTCATCGGACTGGTGGTCCCCTCTGTGGACAACCAGTTCATGTCGGAGCTTGCCTACCACGCGGAAGTCAGCGCCCGTGCCCACGGTTATAATATCATGCTCTGTGATTCCGGTCCGGACCTGAAGCAGGAAAAGACCGTGTTCAAGCTGTTGCTGGGCCGGCAGGTGGACGGGATTCTCATCGTCCCTCAGAGCTCTAAATCCTACGATAACCTCAAATCCTATCTGGATCAGGTCCCCACGGTGTTCCTCAGCGAAAACCTGCGGAGCCAGCCCCAGAGCTATGTGGCCGTTGACAACAGCCGGGGCACCTATCTGGGTACCCAATACCTCTATGAGCTGGGCCACCGGGACATTCTCTATTTCGGTCAGCGTCCCGGTTCCACGACCCATCAGCTCCGAGCGGACGGATATATGAAGGCCTGTCATGAATTTAACCTCACGCCTCACTTTTTCAACAGCGAATATTCCCGCTCTTCCATTCAGGGTGGATATCAGTTGGCCAAGGAGCTGTTCCGGAAGCCTCTGGACTGCACCGCAGTCTTTGCCGCCACGGACTCCAATGCCTTGGGTATTCTGACGGCGGCAGATGAAATGGGCATTGATATTCCGGGGCATCTGAGCCTCATCGGCTTCGATAACATCAGCGCCACGGCCCTCTCCCGCATCGACACGGAGCATGACTGGCAGAAGGCCATGGACCACTATCTCTCCGGCTACAAGGCCTCCAAAAAGCGGGGCGACGAGCTGGGCTTCGATGTGATTTTGGGCGCCGAGCTGCGCTTCCCCCAGAATGACAATGACTATCTGGTGTACGGCATCGACGAGGACTGGCTTCGCTCCAACCCCTATATGTGCTGCACCAGTGCCCGGGAATTCTACGAGAAATTCCACAATGAGGTCCTCATCATCCACGCCCACCCCTACCGGGACGGCAACACCACCGTGTTTGAGGACGCTGTGGACGGCACGGAGATCATCAACGGCAACCCCCGCCACGAAAATCACAGCGACCGGGGCGTGGAGCTGTGCCGCCGCCATCCCAACTATTTCCGTCTGGCCGGATCTGACACCCACCAGGACGGTGATGAGGCCCGTGCGGGTGTCATCCTGCCGGAGCGGGTCCGGGACTCCTTCCAGTACAAGGCAATGATCGAATCCGGAAACTTCCGTCTCTGGGGCCCGGATTTCCAGGACCTCATTGACATCGACGAGGAAATGCGTCAGGGCAAGTAATTGCCTCCCCATCAGAATAACGACTGACTTTGAATCCCCGGCAGGCCGCCACGCTTATAATGGCCTGCCGGGGTTCGTTGTCTCCCCGGCGAGCTGCGGCAAATTTGTAAAGCTGTCTCCTGGAGCCAGCCACAGAAACACAATTCCCCGTTTTTTGTCGGTTATTTGCGGATTTGCGCTTGTATTTTGCGGAAGAGTGTGGTAAGGTAATCCACGGTTACGGAATGCGGCGAAAAGGGGAGCGCCTTGGCGCCGCGCTCAGATTGATGACGAAACCAGATTGCGAGGGAACCCGTGTTCCGGGTTGAGAGGATCCCAGTAAGGATCGACCGCCCCTGTTTCTCCTGGTGACGCCGGGAGAGCTGTCAGCATCTGCTTGAAGTCAAATTCGGTATGTGCTGCAAGGCACATATTTTTTTTGCGCTTTGAGTAGAAAATCAAATCTGGAGGTAAATCCCATGAAAAAGTTTCTTGCAAGTATTCTGACCCTGACTCTGTGCCTGGGGCTCGCCACCGGCTGCGCCGGCAAGCAGACCCCGGCGGAGAACAACACGGAAAGCGCCGGTGAGACCGGTGTGAAGGAGATCCCCTCTCTGAAGATCGCCTTCTCCCCCTACGCCGATGCGGACCAGATCACCACCGCCACGGAGCCTCTGGAGCAGCTGCTTCAGGCAAAGCTTCTGGAAAAGGGCTATGACGTGAAGGATATCGACATGACCGTGGGCACAAGCTACACCGCCGTGGGCGAGGCCCTCAGCGCCGGCAGCGCCGACATTGGCTTCATCTCCGGCGGCAACTACGTCCTCTTCTCCGACGATTGCGACGTGCTGCTCACCGCTCTGCGCTACGCCATCAACAAGGATTCCGAGAACCCTGCTGACTGGAATGACGGCACCATCGAGGAAAACACCAAGGATATGAGCACCTATTACCGCTGCATCATTCTGGCCGGTCCCAGCGAAAAGGGTCAGGAACTGCAGGCCAAGGTCAATGCCGGTGAAGAACTGACCTGGGATGATCTCAACAGCGCCACCTGGTCCGTCCTCAGCCCCACCTCCGCCTCCGGCTACATCTATCCCTGCCTGTGGCTTCAGGATCACTACGGCAAGGGCATCAGCGATCTGGAGCACGTGGTCCAGTCTGACTCTCACACCACTTCCGTGGCCCGTCTGGCCGCCGGTCAGGTGGACGTGATGGTGTCCTTCGGCCATATCCGCATCAAGAACGCCCCCAAGTGGGAGACCGAGCTGGGCGGCACCGCTCCCATGGTGGAGCAGACCGGCATCATCGGCGTCACCGAGGGCATTTACAACGATATGATTGCTTACAGCAAGAACTCCGATACCATGGCGGATGAGGATTTCCGCAAGGCGCTGGGCGAAAGCTTCATCGAGATCGCCGACACCGACGAGGGCCGGGAGATCATCAGTGTGTTCAGCCAGGTTGGCTACACCTGGGGTCAGGACTCCGATTATGACGGCGAGCGGGCCGCGCAGGAGCTGCTGAAGTCTCTGGAAGGCTAAGTCCCCCCTTTAAAAAACACTTGCCCCGCGGCTTCTCAGGAGCCGCGGGGCTGAAAGGCTATTTATGCTGCTGGAAGTCCAACATGTCCGTAAAGAATTTCAAAACCGCACCCTCGCCCTGACTGACGCCAGCTTTTCCGTCAGTCAGGGGGATTTTGTATCTGTGATCGGTCCCTCCGGTGCGGGCAAAACCACCCTGTTCCGGATCCTCAACGGTTCTCTCCGCTGTGACGGCGGCGCCATTCTGGTAAACGGCGTTCACTTTGAGTCTGCCGACCGCAGGACCCGCCGGGCCATTCAGACCACCATCGGCACCATCTATCAGGATTTCGCACTGGTGGAAAATGCCACCTGCCGCCAGAACGTGCTGAACGCCTGTCTGCCGGACATGGCGTTCCTCCCGGCGGTCTGCGGCTTTTTCGGAAAGGAGCGCGTCGCCGAGGCGGACGCCCTGCTGGACCGGGTGGGCCTTGCGGACAAGGTCCATGAGCCGGTGAAGAACCTCTCCGGCGGGCAAAAGCAGCGGGTAGCCATCGCCCGGGCGCTGATGCGGCATCCCGCGCTGCTGCTGGCGGACGAGCCGGTAGCGTCCTTGGACCCCGTCACCGGGCGGCAGATTTTAGAATTGCTCCGGGACATTCAGCAGGATCAAAAGCTGACCGTTCTCATGAACAGCCACAATCTGGAGCTGTCACAAGAATTTTCCAGCCGTCTCATCGGCCTGAACCAAGGAACCGTGGTGCTGGACGCCCCGGCGGACACCCCGGCGAAGGAGATCCTCGCCGCCGTCTACCACCGTCAGGAGGATCAGCCATGACCCGTTCCTCCGGAAAGCGCTGGCTGCGGACGCTGGCACTTTTCCTTCTTCTGCTGGCCGCGGCGCGGTTCACCGACTGCTCCCCCACCCTGTTCTGGGCGCGGCGGAGCCATCTGACGGACCTGATCTCCGCCATGCTCCCGCCGGATTGGGGGTATGCCCCCCGAATCCTGGCCCCGCTGCTGGCTACGGTGCAGATGTCCGTCACCGGCACGGCGCTGGGATCGTTTCTGGCGCTGCTGCTGGCCCCCCTGTGCGCGGAAAATCTCCATGCCCCTAAGCCGCTCCGGTGGACGCTGCGGCTGCTGGTGCAGGTGCTCCGCTCCTTCCCTACGCTGATTTTAGCGCTGCTGGCTACGTTCTTGTTTGGCTTGGGCACCTTCTCCGGTACCGTGGCCATTACGGTCTACACCTTTGCCATTTTGACCCGGCTGACCTATGAGGATATCGAATCGGCGGAGCTGGCCCCCTACCACGCTCTGTGCGCCATGGGCGCGGTGCCTGCCAAAGTCTACTGGCGGGCCGTTGTGCCGGGGATCGCCCCATCCTATTTCTCCAATGTTCTGTACCTGTTGGAGACCAACGTGCGCCACAGTTCCATTCTGGGCTATGTAGGGGCCGGAGGCATCGGTCTGCTGCTGAACGAAAAAATTTCATGGCTGGAATACGGCAAGGTGGGCATGATCCTGTTTTTCCTGTTCCTCACCGTCTGCGTCATCGAGGGGATCAGCGGCCTGCTGTCCCAGATCATCCGGGAGGAACGGAGCCTGTCTCCTCTTGGGAAGCGGCTCCTCACCGGCGCTGCCGTTCTGCTGGCTTTGGTCTGTACGCTGTCTCTCCAGCCCCCGGACTTCTCCCATATCAGCCCCCGGGCGGTGCAGGCCATGATTTCCGGCCTGTTCCACCCCGACTGGGCTTTCTTCTTTGAAACGGATACCAGTGGCTTGGGGTACCTGCTGCTGGAGACCGTGTGCATCGCTCTGGTGGGCACCTGCGCCGGAACAGTTATCGCAGTGCCCCTGTCCTTCCTCTCTACCCCCTGCCTGATGCCAAAGCTCCCGGCGCTGCTGTTCCGGGTGGTCATCATGGCGATCCGCTCTGTCCCTTTCCTGATCTACGGCCTGATCTTTATTCGGGTGGCCGGTCCCGGCCCCTTTACCGGCGTGCTCACTCTGGGCGTTTGCAGCGTTGGTCTTTTGAGCAAACGGTTCACGGAGGCCATTGAGTCGCTGGACTTCCGGGCCTATCACGCCTTGGAATCTATGGGCGTCCCTCTCCTGCTCCGCATCCGGTACGCCGTGCTCCCCCAGCTGCTCCCGGCGCTGGCCTCGGCGGTGCTGTACCGCTTCGACGTGAACATCCGGGAAGCGTCGGTTCTGGGACTGGTGGGCGCGGGCGGCATCGGCGCGCCTTTGATCTTCGCCATGAACCACTACAAATGGAGCGAGGCCGGGGCCATCGCCCTTGGACTGATTCTGCTGGTCTGGTGCATTGACCGCCTCTCCACCTCCCTCCGCCGGTAATATAAAAGAGCTGACTGCATTGCAGTCAGCTCTTTTTTTCACGCAACTGAACACCGTTTGGACTTTTCTCAGCCCGCGTCGGCGGCGATGGCCTGATCGATGAGGGATTGCAGCGTCTCCGCCTGATTCTTCTCGGTGATGGCACCTACGATGGGCTCGCCCACGATGTTGCCGTTCCGATCCACCACATAGGTGGTGGGGAAGGCGAAAATGTTGGCGGTAAAGGCTCCCGCCGGGCTGCTGGAATCGAAATACACGTTCTGATAGGTGGCGCCCTTCTTGGCCAACACGTCCTTCGCGTCGGCGATGGCCGTCTCGTCGCCGTCCAGCGTAAAGGCGTTGACGCCGATGAGTGCGCCGCCCTTTTCCGCCAGTTCCTTGTTCAGCGCGTCCAGATCGCCAAGCTCACCCACGCAGGGGCTGCAGGTGGTAAACCAGAAATTCACCACGGTGACGGCGTTGGCGGAGAACAACTCGTCGCTTTTGACCTCGTTGCCGTCCAGATCCTTGCCCTCAAAGGAGGGGAATTTCTGCACATCGCCGTTGGCGTCGGTCTCCTCATTCAGAATTTCGGGATGCTGCTTTTCCAGCTCGGTCAGCTTATTCTCGATCTCGCTGATCTCCTGCGCGGACTTCTTCAGCAGCGCGTATTCCTCATCGCTGAACTGGTCCTTGGCGGATTCGATGGTGTCCAGCAGGAAATCGCCGTAATTCTTGCCGTCCTCCTGCATGGTCATGCCCTTGTCCGCCGCCAGAAAGACCTTTTCCCAAAGCTCCGTATTCTCCGCCAGGATCTCGTTCTCTCTGTCCATCAAGGATTTATAGGTAGCGGCGGCCTCCTCCGTCTGGGCCGTGTCGCCGCTGTTTTCGGTCTTGCTGTCACCCTTCGCGCCGCAGGCGGCCAGGGACAGCACCATCAGCGTTGCCAGCAGCAGCGCGGTCAATTTCTTCATCTTCATGTTGTTTCCTCCGTGTTTTCTTCAATGTTGATATTTTGTTTTCCGTCTCCAAAGCCATAGCGGAAGCTCACGGCCCCGGTGGGACAAGCGCTGACGCACATCCCGCAGCGGATACACTCGGTATGATTGGGCGTTTTCGTCACATCCACGTCCATCTTGCAGGCTCTGGCGCATTTCCCGCAGGAAATGCACTTATTTTCGTCCACCTTCATCTGGAATAGGGACACTCTGTTGAACAGGGCGTAGAACGCCCCCAGCGGGCAGAGCCATTTGCAAAACGGCCGGTAGAACACCACGCTCAGCGCAACCACCGCCAGCAGAATACTGAACTTCCAGGTAAACAGCTTGCCCAGCGCTGCCCGGATGCCGGAATTGGCGAGGGACAGCGGGATCGCCCCCTCCAGCACGCCCTGCGGACAGAGGTACTTGCAGAAAAAGGGGTCCCCCATACCCACGTCGTTCACCAAAAACGCCGGCAGCAAAACGACCATCACCAGCAAAACGGCGTATTTGAGATAGGTCAGAGGCTTCAGCTTCTTTGTGGAGAGCTTTTTCGTGGGAATTTTATGCAGCAGCTCCTGAAACCATCCGAAGGGGCAGAGAAAGCCGCAGATGAAGCGTCCCAGCAAAACCCCTAACAGGATGAGAAAGCCTGTGATATAATAGGAGAAACGGAACTTCGATGAGCCCACCACCGCCTGAAAGGAGCCGATGGGACAGGCCCCGGACGCCGCGGGACAGGAATAGCAGTTCAGCCCCGGCACGCAGACGGTTTTTCCCGCCCCCTGATAAAGACTTCCCTTGAAGAAGTTCGGCAGGTGAAGATTGGTCAGCAGCGCCGCCCCCGCCTGGATCCATCCCCGCCAGCGGGCAAGGAGATGGGAAATTGTTTGATGTTTTTTATCCAATACCCACACACTCCAGACATACTTTAATGGCCTTGCTCAGCACCGTGGCCGTTTCGCCCCGCAGTACGCCGACGCACAGCATGGCAGCTCCGGCGAACAACAGCGCAATCTGCACCGCAGTCTTGCGGTCAACTCTCATATTTTCTTCACCCTTTCGCTTTTTCTGCATCTCATCATACCGCTTCGCCCCTAAAGCTGATGTTAAGAACGGAAAATTAACAAAAACTTTATCGCAATGTGCTATACTTCAGATAGATTATACGGGAAAAGGAGGGCATACCATGCGTCTTTTGCTCATTGAAGATGAACGCACACTGTGCGATGCCGTCGCACGCCGACTGCGCCGGTTGGGTTACAGCGTAGATCTCGCCTATGACGGCGAGCAGGCATTGCAGCTTTTGGAGGTGGAATGCTACGATCTGGTGCTGCTGGATCTGAACCTGCCCAAGCTGGACGGCATGAGCGTGCTGCGCACACTGCGGCAGACTGACCGCGAAACGCGGGTGCTGATCCTCTCCGCCCGCAGCGGCACCGCCGACAAGGTGGATGGCCTTGACGCAGGTGCCAACGACTATCTCTCCAAGCCCTTTGCACTGGCCGAGCTGGAAGCGCGCATCCGCAGCTTGACCCAGCGGCAGTTCATTCAGCCGGATGTGTGTCTCTCCTTCGGCACACTGCGCTTCGACACAAGAAGCCGCATCGCCGCGGTGAACGGACAGGACGTCTCCCTCACCAAAAAAGAGAGCGGCATTTTAGAGTATTTGCTGCTCAATCAGGGCCGTCCGGTCAGTCAGGAGGAACTGATCGACCATGTTTGGGACAATAGCGTGGACGGCTTCAGCAATGCCATCCGCGTCCACATCTCCGCACTGCGGAAAAAGCTGCGCATTGCGATGGGCTATGATCCCATTCATAACCGCATCGGAGAAGGGTATCTGTTGGGAGGACCGGAAGAATGAAGAAGCTGTCTCTCCAATGGCGCATCACGCTGATGACCGTCCTGCTTACAGGCGTCACCTGCATCTCCATGAATCTGTTGCTCTGCTCGTCTGGCGTATATTATATGGACTCCATCGCGGATTCACTTCAAGACTATGGTCCTATTGTCCTCGAGGACGGAGAGACTGCCAGCTTTGACCCGCAGCTCGTCCCATCCGGTGAGGGCTTGACAATCGTTGTCAGTGGGGCGCAGGCGCGTTTCCGCACAACAAACTGGTACATCACAGCAGCAATCGCACTGCTCGGCGGTATGTTGGCCTATTTCGTCAGCGGTCGTGCGCTGCGTCCGCTGCGCCGCTTTGCACAGCAGGCCGAACAGGTGGAGACAAGCAACCTTTCCGAGATCCGGCTCGACGAAGAGACCCTGCCGGAGCTTCGCTCCCTCACCCACGCTCTCAATGAAATGCTGGAGCGCCTAAGCCGCGGCTTTGACGCCCAGCGGCAGTTCGTCGGCAACGCCGCCCATGAACTGCGCACGCCGTTGACGCTGCTGCAAACACAACTGGAGCTTTTCTCCGATGAGCATCCGGATATTCTGCCGGAAAGCGCGGCGTTCCTCGACGCCCTGCAGGACGAAGTCCAGCGGCTCAGTCGGCTCACGCATGCGCTGCTGGACATGAGCGATCTTCAGTCCGTTCCACGCGACGATGTCATTCTGCTCTCGCCCATGATCGATGAGGTCTTTGCCGACCTCGCCCCGCGGGCCGAGCGCAATGGAATTTCCCTCTCGCGTGAGGGGGAGGATGTTACCGTTGTCGGCAGCGATATGCTGCTTTGCCGTATGTTTTTCAATCTGGTGGAGAATGGCGTCAAATACAACCATCCCGGTGGTATGGTGAAGGTGGATGTTCAGCAACGGGACGGACAGGCGGTCATCCATGTAGCGGATACTGGCCGCGGCATCCCACAGGAGTTCTGGCAGAGTATCTTCCAGCCCTTTTTCCGCGTGGACAAGTCCCTCAGCCGCGAGCTTGGCGGAGCGGGGCTCGGCCTTCCGCTGGTGTGGGAGATCGCACGGCTCCACGGCGGCCGCGTTTGGGTGGAAAAAAGCAATGACAGCGGCAGTGTGCTGGCCGTAACACTTCCGTTGTCCGCATCGATCACAGACACCGTCAGGGGGTAAAACAGTATTTTTTACAAGTTATCTGATCACGGTCAAACCAAGTGAGGTACTTGAGCGCCGCTCCAAGGCATCGGCCAAAGCTCAGCATAAAGAGATTGGGGTCAGACTGGAGCGGCAATCAGCGAAGTATCATCGGAGATGGGCATCTTCTTTGATGTCCCAGCAGGTGCTTAATATGCCAAGGCTGTGGTCTGGACTGTGGAAAACGGTGCCTACACAGGAACGGGCGGTGGAAAGTTCTCTCCCGATGCCACCTGCATGAGAGCGCAGGCCGTGACCTTCCTGTGGCGCGCCGCTGGCAGTCCCGAACCCGAAACCCGCACCATGCCGTTTACCGACATCCCCGTGGGCAGCTATTATTACGACGCTGTGCTGTGGGCGGTGGAGAATGGCATCACCAAGGGCACCAGCGACACCACGTTCACCCCCAACATGACCTGCACCCGCGCCCAGATCGTCGCATTCCTGTGGCGTTCCGAGAAGTCCCCGGCAGCGGGTACGGCCAATCCCTTTGCCGATGTAAAGTCCACCGCCTACTATGCTGATGCGGTACTGTGGGCGGTCAAGGAGAACATCACCAAGGGAACCACCAACACCACATTCAGCCCCGACGCGGATTGCACCAGAGCGCAAATCGTAACCTTCTTGTATCGCTTTACTGTAGAGTGATCGGCGAGCTGCGGATAAGCAAAAATTAAATCCAATCAGGTTACAAGCGGCGGCTCGTGGCGAGCCGCCGCTTGCTTTATGTGTGACGGTGCGGAAAAAATACCCTTGACAAATCGTAACCGTCAAAGCTAATGACGAATAGAACGTAAGCGCTAAATAACCCGTACCTGTACTGTGGGAAACAGATATGTCATACTGACTCGGGGAGTGTCGAGTATTCTTGACACTTCTCGAGACTTTCTAATACGGGGGCACGGTATGAACGTAAATGCAGTTAAGCATCAGGCAAAGTTACTGGAATGGAAAGGTCGAGTAGCAGATTGCAGAAGCAGCGGGATGAGCGTAAAGCATTGGTGTGAGGAAAATGATTGTTCCCCCAGGACGTATTATCGGTGGGAGCAGGAGATCTTGGGAAAAGTAAGGCAAATTACAAAGGCAGAGTCTCAGCCGGTGCTGGCCGAGCTTCCTGTGATCAAAGCATTGCCGTCGCAGGAATGTTCTAAGAGAAGAAATCCATTTGTTCCTGTTTTGGTTATCCGCTTTGGACAGGTGGAACTGGAATTATCCAATGCGGTGTCATCGGAGCTGCTAAGTCAGGTGAAGGAGCTGATGCACCTTGTTGAATGACGCAAAAGGATTCAGCCGTATCATCATTGCGTGCGGGCGTACTGATCTGAGACGCGGTATCGATGGATTGGCCGCAGTTGTGCAGGAGCAGTTTCAACTGGATCCCACGGAGAAAAATGTCCTGTTCCTATTCTGCGGGACAAAGACAGACCGAATCAAAGGTCTCATTTTTGAAGGAGACGGATATCTGCTCGTATACAAAAGGCTTTCCGCGGGACGCTTCCGTTGGCCACGAACCCAGGAAGAAGCCATGGCTATTACGCAGGAGCAATTTGACCTGCTGATGCAGGGCATGACAATTGTATCTACGATTCGGCAAGCGAATCCGAAGCGGTTGTGCTGAGTTCGTCATAACGGAGAAAATACAGAGAAGTTTATTTGCACAAACGGTGCCGGGAACAGTCATTTTCGCGAAATGTGGAAATTGCAGTTTCCCGGCACTTCTTTTATCCACTTTCCGGGTGATATGACGGCAAAGAACAGTTCTTGATGTACGTTCTGTGGATTGCCCGGCAGTTGAAGCCCCAGGATTTCAACAGTCATTATGACGAAGGAGATTTTGACAGAAAGTGGCACGATTCATGGCTTTGCAGTATAATAAGGGCATCTGAGAGAAGGGAAATCTGCTCATGAAACAGTATACGCCAGAAGAACTGAATAAGCTGAGCAAGGAAGAGATCGTTGCCCTTCTGATGCAGTCACAAAAAGAAGCGGCGCTCTTCAAGGAACGTCTGGAAGAACTGCAGATGCATCTTTTTGGCCGCAGCACGGAACGGATGGAGTGTCTCGGGCAGGAAAGCATCTTCAATGAGGCTGAGGTAAAATACAACGAAGAAGAAAACGAGCCCGAAATAGAGAAAGCGGTTGTTGTGCGTTCCAAAAGGCCGCGCGGCAAACTGGGTGAGGATCTCAAGGGACTCCCTATGCGGAAAGAAATGCACGAATTGTCTGAAGATGAACTTCAGCAAATCTTTGGCGAAAAGGGCTGGAAACGGCTGCCGGACGAAGTAAGTTGGAAACTTGATTACCATCCCTCTGTAAAAGAGGCGGTGGAACATCATACTGCCGTTTACGCCTCAAAGAATGATGACCGAATTGCACGGGCACCGCGCCCGGCAGATCTGCTTGCGCACAGCATAGCGACGCCGTCTTTGGTTGCGGCAATCATGAACGCAAAGTACACCAACGCTGTACCTCTATACCGCCTCAGCCAGGAATTTGGCCGTGGTGGAGTCAATCTGTCTGTGCCAACCATGGCAAATTGGGTGATCCGGTGCGCGGAACGCTACCTTCAGCCGGTATTCGATAAGCTACATGAAGAACTGTGCAGGCTTCATGTAGTTCAAGCTGATGAAACGCCCTGTCAGGTCAGTAAAGACGGACGCCCGGCCAATGCGAGATCCTATATGTTCGTCTACCGAAGCGGGGAGATGTCTAAAGAACACGGAATAGTCCTCTATGACTACCAGAAAACAAGAAACGCCGACCATCTGGAAACGTTTCTAAAGCAGTTTTCCGGTATTCTGGTTTCGGATGCCTACAGCGGATACCACGCCTTGGACAGGCGGAGAGCGGATATCCGGATTGCGCATTGCTGGGCTCACGCACGTCGTGATTTCGCAGACGCGGTAAAACTTCTAAGGAAGGGTGGGCCCTCCAAACAGCGCATAAAGAAGACAATTGCATACCAGGCGTTAGAGCGGATCGGAACCATGTACGCATTAGAAGATGAATGGAAGAGTCTGACTCCCACAGAACGCCTCAGCCGCCGCCAGGAACACATGAAGCCGCTGGTGGAGGCATACTTTGCGTGGGTTAAAGGAATTGACCTGGATACCGTACTGAGTGAAAAGACAAAGGATGGCTTGCGGTACAGCATAAACCAGGAGAAATATCTCAAAGCTTTTCTGGAAGACGGCGAAGTACCCATTGACAATTCCGCAAGCGAACGATCCATACGCCCGTTCTGTGTTGGGAGATCCAACTGGCACGTCATTGACTCAATTAAGGGGGCACAGGCCAGTGCCATTGTTTACAGTATCGTTGAGACGGCAAAAGCCAACAATCTGAAACCGTATGAGTATTTGCAGCATTTGCTCTCTGTAATGATGGAGCATATTTATGATGCTGATACAGCATACCTGGATGATCTGATACCTTGGTCCGAGAACCTACCCGATGTCTGCAAGAAAGCACCATGACAAAATGCCGACAGCCACTCTCTGGCGGCTGTCGGCATTTTTGTCAAAGTACGAGTTATTTAGAGTCCACTCCGGAACCCAAAATTCATTGAAAATACAGCATTTCCAGACGTTATATGGTATAATAAATACACGATAAACCTGTGAAAACGGCAAAAAACCGTGCATTTGGAGGGCTGTACCATGTATCCTCAATACCATCAGATGACGCTGGATGACTATGATTTTCCTTTCGGCAAGCTGGATCCCGAAAACGAATGGGTCAAGCTTGCAGCATTGGTTCCCTGGGATGTTGCTGAGGAAGAGTATGCCAAGCAGTTCGTCAATAATGGCCATCCTGCCCATCCGGTTCGGATCGCCCTGGGCGCGCTCATCATCAAACAGAAGCTCAAGTGCAGTGACGAGTGGACCGTTCGCCATGTCAGTGAGAATCCTTATCTGCAATTCTTCCTGGACATGAAGTCATTCACCAGCAAGTGCTCCTTCGGTGCATCCACCATGGTGGAGTTCCGGAAGCGTTTTCCGCCCAAGGCCATCGCAGCTATTCTGGCAGCGTCGGTGCCCAGAGATGATGACCATAAACAGGAGCCTCCCTCGGGTGGTGTCGGTAGTGCCTCTTCAACGCCCGGAAACAGCGGAACGATCCTTATGGATGCAACCTGCTGCCCGGCGGATGTGGCATTTCCTCAGGACTTTCAGCTGCTCAATGATGCCCGCGAGCATCTGGAGCATATGGTGGACGAGCTCTGCACATCTGCCAAAGTGAAACGCCCCAGGATGCGTCGTAAATGTGCCCGCAGAGACTATCTGAACCTGTCCAAAAGCAAGAAACGCAGTGCCAAAAAGATTCGTACTGGGGTGCGGAAGCAGCTGCAGTACATCATCCGGGATATCGGTTTTATTGCGGATATGATCCAAAATAATGGCGTAAAGCTGTCCAAAAAGCAAGCAAACCTTCTGAACACGATTACGACACTCTATGAGCAACAGCTTTACATGTACGAGAACCACACCCATAGTGTGGAAGATCGCATCGTCAGCCTTTCTCAGTCTTGGATCAGGCCCATTGTGCGAGGCAAGGCTCATGCAAATACAGAATTTGGCGCCAAGCTTCACATCAGCATGGTAGATGGCTATGCCAAAATCGAGCGGCTTTCCTTTGATGCGTTCAATGAGGCTACCGACTTTTTTGCTGCGGTGGAAGGCTACCGGAAGGAACACGGCTTTTATCCGGCGAGGGTGCTGGCGGACAAGATCTATCGGAATCGCGAGATCATGGTCTGGTGCAAAGAACGAAATATTCAGATGACCGGTCCTGTATTGGGACGCCCACCGAAGAACCAGGATAAGAGGCGTGAGGCACGCAGGCAGGAGTATCAGGACATTTGTGACAGAAATATTGTCGAGGGCGAATTTGGTGTGGGCAAGCGCAGCTACGGACTCAATCGAATCATGGCGCACCTGCCAGAGACCTCATTCTGTGTCATCGGCATTGCCTTGCTGTGCATGAACTTCGCCAAAAGGTTCCGTCAAGATTTATGCGCAAAATTGTTTGCAGGCTCCGGCTGAGTGAAGTCAGCCGGCAATAGAGGCGTGGGTCAATCCCAAATTTTGTGTAAACGCTAAATTGTGGTGCAAAATAGAGCAAAAATATTTTAAGGCGGGAGCGGCG
>ENA-UEOJ01001429-UEOJ01001429.1-human-gut-metagenome-genome-assembly--contig:-NODE-1429-length-16912-cov-6.409088_pt1 | contig 16912 bp, 13 predicted proteins | sample MGYA00242885_ERZ507886 | MGnify/ENA primary metagenome ERZ507886 (study PRJEB26167, sample SAMN06115505) | human gut metagenome | host: Homo sapiens | place: China:Anhui | collected 2015-08-07... | reverse complement strand
CTCCAACAGACCTTAGCAGGAACCATTCTCCGATATTATTACTCTTTTTCCGCATTTTTTAATATAGTTCGTGACTTTTCCGTTTTAAATAGTTGTTGTGGAGAGTCTGCAGGTCGTTCATGTCAATGCCCAGTTCGTCCATGCGGGCGAACATGGTGTGCAGTTCGACCCGAATGAATTCGTGTCGCTGGGCTTCGAGTGTCCGAGCCTGCGAGCCTTCGGCGACGAAGAATCCCATGCCGCGGCGGATAAGGATCAGTCCGTCGCTTCCGAGTTTATCGTACGCCCGCATCACCGTGTTGGGGTTGACTTGTAGTGTCACGGCGAGTTCGCGTATCGAGGGGATGCGCTCCCGCTCGGGCCAACGGCCGGAGACGATGGCGCGGCAGGCGTGGTCGTAGATCTGGAGCCAGATCGGCTGGTTGTCGTTGAATTGCATGGCCGGATTATTTGAGAGTTTTTTCCCGGAGCTTGAAATATCCGGTCACCCAGCTTACGAGAGTCCAGTATCCGAAGATCATCGTGTAGGCGCCGTATTCCGGGAGTTGCTTCCGGAGCGGAAAAGAGAGCCTTGCGGTGTCGGAGTGTATGTTGACAGTGAATTCGGAAAAGGGAATGCGGACGAATAATCCGTCTGATGGCATCAGTACCCAGTAGTAGATGATGAAGAATAGGATGAAAGCTCCGGCGAGCAGCAGGAATATTTTCATCGGGTATTCCTTGCCCCAGCAACAGGCCAGCAGCAGCCCGGCCTGCACCGTGAAGATCGTCAGCCATGTAGGATAGATCATGATTCGGATGATGTTGCCGTCGGGGATGTCTGCCGCGGCTGTGACAGGCCACAAGACGAGGCTGAAAAGCAGGGTGGCGATAACCGTTGTGTTGAACCAGATGAAGAGGTATTTCTCCGCCGCCGTGACAGGCAGCGTGTAGGAGCGTACCATCGGCAGCCGCTTGTAGAGGTTACGGCAGCTCAAGCGGGTGACGTAATACATGAATCCCAACATCGTGAAGCAGGCGGTTACGCGGAATTCCCCCGGATCACTGCGCCATGATCCGTAAAACCACGCGAAGACAGAGAGCAGAATCAGAATTGCCAGCAGGCCGTAGCCGTAGTAGCGGGCATTTTCAACGTAATGTTTGCGTGCATATAATACAGTGCGCCGAAAAGAGATGGAGTTATTCATGATTGGTGGGATTTGTGTGAAGAATCGAGGGAATGGTCATGCGGTCGTGGGTGGTGGCTGCGAAGATCAGTTCGAGGTCCGGACGGCTTTCCCGGCCGGTCGTATTGAGGGCGATGCCCTCTTCGCCCGAGAACGAGGGGGTGCTGTAAATCGCTTTCGCGTCTGCGGGCAACGGCCCAAACGTGAGGCGGTGCGACAATTCTTCCGTGGTTGCGGCGAGCACAAGGCCCTGTTCGTCGAGGATGACGATTTTGTCGATCAGGTTCTCGACTTCGCGGACTTGATGGGTCGAGATCACGATGGTGCGTTTCTCGTCGGCGTAGGCCGCCAACAGGCTGCGTAGGATTGTTTTCGACGGGATGTCCAGACCGTTGGTCGGTTCGTCGAGTAGCAGGAACTGTGGATTGCAGGCGAGTGCGAAGGCGATGTAGCCTTTTTTGCGCTGGCCCATGGACATGTCGTGGGGATTTTGTGACGGATCGATTTCGAGTGCTTCGCAATGACTTTCGAACATTTCTGCTGAATAACCGGGGTAGAAGACACCTGTGTGTGAGGCAAAACGGCGGAGTGGAATATTCGGCAGGTTCAGTTCTTCCGGGATCAGCATCAGCCTGGACAGAAAATCCACGCTCCGCTGCCGCGGGGTGAATCCATCGACGGCAATGTGCCCTGTATCGGGTTCGAGCAGTCCGCAGATAAGTTGCAGCAGCGTGCTTTTGCCAGTGCCGTTGCGTCCCAGCAGGCCGTGGATGTGCCCTTCGCCGAACGTCAGCGAGAGATCTGCGAAAACCTTCCGGCGACGGTTGTAACCGAAAGAAACGTTTTGAAAAGCAATCATGGCTGTTATTGTTTTTGTGTATTAGTGTGGTAGTACACTGCAAATATAGGGCGATAATTTTATATTCCAAATTTTTTCGGAATTTTTAAAAAAGGGGAATGGCTACGCGTCTTAATGGATCGTGGCGTTTTCGTAACCGTGTGTTCGGTGGGTCTGGGGAGCAGGCTCCAACAGCATGACTGTGATCAGAAGTGCGAGTTGTCTAATTGGGTGATTCTGTTAAATGTTGTTACCACACGATCGGCTCCTTGCCCACGGAGCGGAGGTATTCGTTGGCGCGCGAGAAGTGGCGGCAGCCGAAGAATCCCCGGTAGACCGACAGCGGCGAAGGGTGCACGGCTTTGAGGATCAGGTTGCGCTGCGGGTCGGCGATGGCGCCTTTCTTCTGGGCGTAGCTGCCCCAGAGCATGTAGACGATGCCCTCTTTGCGCTGGGCGATGGCGCGCACCACGGCGTCGGTGAAGGTCTCCCAGCCGCGGCCGGCGTGCGATGCGGCTTCGTGAGCGCGGACCGTGAGCACGGCGTTGAGCAGCAGCACTCCCTGTTCGGCCCAGCGGTCGAGGTTGCCCGTAGACGGTATGGGCGTGCCGGTGTCGTCGGAGACCTCCTTGAAGATGTTTTGCAGCGAGGGCGGGAAGGGAACTCCGTCCGCGACCGAGAAACAAAGCCCGTTGGCCTGTCCGGGACCGTGATAGGGGTCCTGGCCGATGACGACCACTTTCAGGCGGTCGAACGGGCATTTGTCGAAGGCGCGGAAGATGTTGCTGCCGCGCGGGAAAATGCGCCGCGAGGCGTATTCCTGCCGTACGAACTCCGTGAGCTGCGCGAAATAGGGTTTTTCGAACTCCGGGGCGAGGAGTTCCTTCCAGTCGGGGGCTATCTTTACATCCATGTTACGAGCGGTTAAAGTCGTGTAAATGTAGTAAAAAGTTCCCGGAATGCCGTGTTTTTGCGGCGGATTTCGGCGGGCAGGGCAAAAAACGGGCGGCATCCGCTGAACTTGGGGTGGACGCCGCCCGTCGCTGATGGTAAGAAGGGGGCTATTTTGAGGTTGCGCCGTAGCCCACGACGAGGATTCCGTCGAGACTGCCTTGGGGTTTTTCAGGCCGTTCGGAGAGCTTGTCCCCGCTGCCTTGGAGGTAAAAATCGACGGGCAGCGTATATTTCACGCGCACCTTCTCTCCGCGCTGTTCGCCGGGCGTCCATGCTCCGGCGGGCGAGGAGGCGATCACGCGGAGAGCCTCGTCGGCAAGCAGTTTGTCGGGCGATTGCAATACCAGGATATTGCTTACCGAACCGTCCTTTTCGACGATGAACGAGACGATGACACGTCCCTGGATATTGTTTTTCATCGCTTCGGCCGGGTATTGGATGTGCATCTGTATCCAGTTGCGGAAGTCTTTGATCTCGCCGCTCCGGAACGAAGGCATCTTCTCGGTGATCAGGAATGGTTCGTTACCGTCGGGAGCGCCCTGCACGGTTGCGCTTTCGGTCTGGGGCAGGCGGAAATCGACGGGCAGCGTATATTTCACGCGCACCTTCTTTCCGCGCTGCTCGCCGGGCGTCCATGCTCCGGCGGGCGAGGAGGCGATCACGCGGCGGGCCTCGTCGGCAAGCAGTTTGTCGGGCGATTGCAATACCAGGATGTTGCTTGCCGAACCGTCCTTTTCGATGGTGAACGTCACGACCACGCGGCCCTGAATGTTCCGTTCCACGGCCTCGGCGGGGTATTGGAGGTGCTCCTGCACCCACGCGCGGAAGTCGTTGAGGTCGCCGCCGCGGAACGAAGGCATCTTTTCGACGATCAGAAACGGCATGTCTTCCGTGGACGCGGAGGCGATTTTGACCGATCCGGGTTTCTCGTTGAAAACGGCTTCGTCAGCCGCCGGTTTGGCTGCGCCTTTGGTGGTGATCACGATCACGCCGTTTTTACCCCGCGAACCGTACACTGCGGTGGAGGACTGATTTTTGAGGACGCTGATCCGTTCGATCGTATTGGGGGCGATGTCGTCGATGCTCGTCCGCTCGACGCCGTCGACGATATAGAGCGGTTTGGCTTTCCGCTCCTTTTCGGCTCCTGCGGCGCTTTGAGGCGCGGGCGTTTTTTGGTCGCCGGGGGTTACACTGACGGGGTCGAGCTTGTTGCTCTCGGTCTCCAAGGTGATTTCAAAACTCTCTGCGCCGGATTTGTCGGAGACGCGGACTTTCCGGGTCTGGCAGCCGACGTAGGAGATGACAAGTTCATTGCCGGGAGCCGCTGAAATCTGCGCCGTGCCCTCCTTGCCGGTCACGGTTCCGACGTTCGATCTGCTGATCAGTACGATTGCGCCCGGAAGCGGCTGGCCGTTCTGGAAGACGGTTACGGAGACTTTTTTCTTCGTTGCGTCCTGGGACGCCGTTTCGTCGGCCGGGGCCTTTTCGGTTTCTGCAATCCGGACCTCGGCGGCGCGCGTGGTCAGCGAGAAAGCGCACAGGAGTCCTATCACGGCGGGAAGCGTTCCCGCCAGCCGCAGCAGGGAGTGCCTGCCGGAAGTTTTCGTTGTCATCATTTTAAAGCGTTTTTTGGTTAAGGAATCCCGCAGCCCGTTGGCTATTTCCGGACTATAACCGAATAGCTGCCTGAATATGGTTTTCATGTAATGTTCGATGTCGTACCCTTCGGCCAGCACGTCGCTGTCGGCTTCGAACTCCTCGGCTTCGGTGAGCCGCCGTGCGGCGAGCCATACGAAGGGGTTCCACCACAGCACGGCCTTCATGCATTCCATCGCCACGCGCTCGGCGGAGTGGCGGTGGGCGACGTGGCTCGCCTCATGGGCTACGATGGCCTGCAACTCTCCGGCCGGGATCTGGTCCCAGAGGTAGATCGAGCGGAAGAACGAGAACGACGCGATCCGCTGCGGGGTGCGCACGAGCGTGAAACGCTCCGTGCGGGTGATCGCCGCACCGCGCCGCAGCCGGCGGATGCGCACGACCTGCCACAGCATGACGCCCGCGACCAGCCCGACCCCGATCAGGTATACCGCCAGGCATATCGCTTCGGGCGTGACGGCCGGAGCCGCCTCTTCGACCACCTCGGCGGTCCATTCGGCCGCGGGCAGTGCGACCGTCGGGGCGACCTCGATCACCTTGCCCGGCCAGACGGGGATGCGCAGCAGCGGAATGACCGCCGCCAGGAGGGTCGATGCGAGCAGGTAGGCCCTGCACCAGCCGAACCGCACGTGCCGTTCGAGCAGTATGGCGTAGGCCGCCAGCAGCACGCCGCTGCAAGCCAGCACTTCGAGGGCGTAGATGGCGAGGGTTTTCACGGCGGTTATTTTTTGGCGTTGCGCATGATTTCGAGAATTTCATCCATCTCCCGGGCGGAGATGTTTTCATGGCGCGAGAAGAACGACACCAGTTGGGCCAGCGAGCCGTCGAAATAGCTGGAAAGCATCGACGACATGACGCCGCGGGCATACTCCTCGCGGCCGATCAGCGGAAAATAGCGGTGGCTCTTGCCCTCGGCCGTATGGCTGACGAAGCCCTTGTTCTCCAGAATCTTGAGAAACGTGGCGACGGTGGTGTACTTGGGGTGGGGTTCGTCGGTCCGGGCGATGATGTCGTTGACCACCGCGTCGCCCAGACGCCAGAGAATCTGCATGATCTCCTCCTCGCCGCGAGTCAGTTCCGTAATCTTGGTATTCATAGGTCGTGTTGTTTCGGGTTTACGACACAATATTACTACTAAATTTTTAGTAAAACAAATTTTCGATCTAAAAATTTAGTAGATAAGCCCGAAATAATTAATACCTATGTTTATAAGAAAGGTGGAGAGGCCTGGTCGGAGAGGCCGGAGCTGGGAGCGAGACTATCGTAGCTGCCGTTCGGCCTCGTTGTCTTTCTCCTCCTTGTCGTCCTCCTCCCAGTCGAACCACGGGAATTCGTGCCGGCCGTCCAGCGCGAAGCGCGTGTAGGTGATCGGAAGTCCCATTTCGAGAAAGCGGGTTTCATAAGCCGTCTTGACCGAAAGCACCTCGTCGGCGAACCCCGAACCGTAGATGTCGGGTTCGGAGACCTCGCAAGTCAGCCCGTAATGGCGGATGACCTCGCCCGTGTAGGCGTAGAGGTGCTTGGAGTCGGTCTTGAGGTTGATCCACCCGTCGGGCCGGAGCAGGCGGGCGTAACAGGCCAGGTAGAGCGGCGAGGTGAGACGTTTCTTGGCCCGCCGGGTCTTGAGCTGCGGATCGGGGAAGGTGATCCAGATTTCGGACACTTCGTTTTCGGCGAACAGCGCGTCGATGAACTCGATGCGTGTGCGCAGGAAGCCTACGTTGTGCATCCTGCGGTCCGTGGCGGTCTTCGCGCCGCGCCACATGCGTGCGCCCTTGATGTCGATGCCGATGTAGTTGCGCTGCGGGTCGCGCTGAGCCAGCGCGACGGTGTATTCGCCCTTGCCGCAGCCCAGTTCCAGTACGATGGGATTGTCGTTGCGGAAGAAATCACGGTTCCAGTTCCCTTTCAGCGGGTGGTCGCGGTGGAACACCTCGTCGAATTCGGGTTGCACGAAACATTCGAAAGTCAGGTTCTCGCGGAACCTGCGGAGCTTGTCTTTGCCCATAGTGGTCTGTTGTTCCGCCGGACTGCGGGGCCGGCAGGACGGTAATGTGTTTTCGGTTATCTGCTTTGCTGCAGGTCGACGCCGACGGCTTCGACCCCGCGGACGGGGCGGACCGGCGTGACCGAGCAGCGGTAGTCGCCGTGCTGCGTGAGGCGGATTCGGCGGCGGTAGGGGATCGCTGCCTCGCGCATCAGGGCCGCGGGACCTTTCGGGTGCGGGATGACGAGCAGGAACCACTCCCCGAAGCGGAGCGAATCGGGGGTTACGGTGGCGATGCGGACCGTCAACGTGTCCTCCGCGAAGCGGTCGTTGCAGCGCAGGAAGATCACGGCGTCGCGCAGCGACACGGTGTCTGCGTTCGGCAGGCGGATTTCGGCCCGCGAGTCCCACCGGGCAGGGTTGACGTCGGTGACCGCCGACTGGTGGGGCGAGACGCAGCTTCCGGCCAGAAGCGCGGCCGCCACGGCCGCGATATGCCCTGCCGAGCGTTTCACCGCGCTATTGGTTTTGATGCGTTCCGCCGTTATTGCCGCCTTCGCTGCCGCCTCCGTTGCCGTTATTGCCGGCCGGGGCGTTTCCGCCGTTGTTTCCGTTTCCGTTTCCGTTTCCGCGGCGGCGGTTGCGGTTGTTGCGGCTGCGGTTTCCGCCCTCACGGCCGCCTCCGTTGTTTTCACGGGGCTCGCGGCCGTTGTTTTCGCCTCGGTTATTGTCGCCGCGGCCGTTGCCGTTGTGCGGACGCTCGCCGTTGCCGCCGTTCTGACGCTCCCCTCCGTTGCCTCCGTTGCCTCCGTTGCGCGGACGGTCGTTGCGGCGCGGCTGCCTGTCGGGACGGCCGGGCTGTCCTTCACGCGGCTGGCGGGTCTCTCCGCCGGACTCTTGCGGCGTCTGTCCGTTCTGCCCTGCGGGGCGTCCCTGCTCGCCGCGGCCCTTGTTGTTGCGGCCGCCGCGCTTGCGGCGTTTGGCCTGGTCGAAGCGGGTGATGCTGTCCTCCTCCGAACGGTAGGTCGGCTCCTCGATCTCCGGGCGGATGTCGTCGGCGTCCTGCAACCGTTCGACCTTCTTGCCCTGGCGGTTCAGCGCCATGATCTCCCGCACGCGCGAAACGGGCAGCGTGGTGACGTTGGCCATCGCGTCCTTCGACGAAGAGAAGGTCATCGTTCCGGCCAGCACGTCGCTCTTGACGCAGAACCATTCGCCTTCGGCGGCCTGGAGCGGTTCGCGCAGGCGCGGGAACTCCTTGCGGGCGTCGACATAGGTGTCGTATTCGTACATCATGCAGCACTTGAGTTTCGAGCACTGCCCGGCCAGCTTCTGGGGGTTGAGCGAAATGTCCTGCACGCGCGCGGCTCCGGTCGTGACGCTCGAAAAGCTCGACATCCACGACGCGCAGCACAGTTCGCGGCCGCAGGCGCCCAGTCCGCCGATGCGTCCAGCCTCCTGGCGGGCGCCGATCTGCTTCATCTCGATGCGGATGTGGAACCGTTCGGCGAAGACCTTGATCAGTTCGCGGAAGTCCACGCGCTCGTCGGCGATGTAGTAGAAGATAGCCTTGATCTTGTCGCCCTGATACTCCACGTCGCCGATTTTCATGTTCAGGCCCATGTCGGCGGCGATCTGCCGCGAGGCGATCATCGTCTCGTGCTCCAGCGCGATGGCCTCCTGCCACTTTTCGATGTCGTAGGGTTTGGCCTTGCGGTAGATCTTCTTGTATTCGCCGTTGTAGGGGTTGAATCCCGTGCGGCGCATCTGGCGCGCCACCAGGTCGCCCGTGAGCGACACGACGCCGATGTCGTGGCCCGGCGACGCTTCGACGGCCACGATGTCGCCCCGTTTGAGGTCGAGGTTGTTGACGTTCTGGTAGAACGAACGGCGGGTGTTCTTGAAACGCACCTCGACGATGTCGCTCGGCATGTTGACCGGGTACTCGTCGAGCCAGGCCGTTTCGTGGAGCTTGAAGCACCCGTCGCAGAGTTTGGCTTCCGGCTCCGAGCCGCAGTTGCAAAAGGCGCACCCGCGGCCCACTTCGGGTTTGCAGGCGCCCGTATGTCGTTTTTCGGTATCCATGATTGGGTATAATTTGCGTAAAGATACAAAATAATTCACAATTCAGAATTCAGAATTCACAATTTTGGCTTATTCGGGAACTATGCCTGCAAACTGAATTTATGAATTGCGAATTGTGGATTGTGAATTCCCGTTTGCATGCAAACGGCTGATGCTGCGGCGGATGCGCACTATCATCATCACGGCTGCGGCCGACAGCCCGAACGAGAAGCCCAGGAAAAGCCCCGAAGGACCCATGCCCATCGTGAAACCGAACAGGTAGCCCGCCGGGAGGTTCAGCAGCCAGTAGGAGACGAAGGCGATCGGCATGATGATCTTCACGTCCTGAATGCCCCGCAGGATACCCACCGAGACGTTCTGGATGCCGTCCGACAGTTGGTAGAGCGCAGCGAAGACCATCAGGTTCGAGGCGATGGCGATCACCTCGGCGTTGGTGGTGAAGAAGGTCGGGATCACGTTGCGCATCGTGATGAAAACCAGCGCTGCGAGGGCGTTCCACGCCAGCACGAGGTGGTACGACGCCTTGGCCGCGAGCGACAGCTGGCCGATGTCGCGCGCGCCGTAGCAGTGCGACACGCGGATGGTGGTGGCCGCGCCGATCGACATGACGATCATAAAGGCGCAGTTGCCGATGGTCGTGGCGATCTGGTTGGCGCTCATCGTCTCCTTGTTGAACCACCCCATCATAATTCCCGTGCCGACGAAGGCCGAGGCTTCGAGGAACATCTGCATCGAGATCGGCAGGCCCATGTGCAGCAGTTGTCTGACCGACGCCCACGAGTAGTTGCGCGGCGAAAAGCCTTCGAGATAGACGCGGTATTTGCTGCGGCTGTAAAAGTAGCCGATCATCAGCATCGGGGCGATGATGCGCGACAGCAGCGTGCCGAGGCCCGCGCCTTCGGCGCCCATCTCGGGGAATCCGTAGCGGCCGTAGATGAAGACCCAGTTGAAGCCGATGTTGGCCAGGTTGGCGACGATCGTGACCGCCATTTCGACCTTCGTGTTGCCCACGCCTTCGAGGAACTGTTTGAAGGTGAAGAACAGCATGATGAAAGGCATGCTGTAAACCAGCATCTTGTAGTAGGGGATGGCCATATCGACCACTTCGGCGGGTTGGCCGAGATGATAGAGCAGCGGGATGGCGGCATACTGCACGACGGCCATCGTCAGGCCGAGCAGTCCGTAGAAGAGGATGCCGTTTTGCAGCAGTCCCGACGATTTCTCGCGGTCGCCCTGCGCGTAGAGTTCGCCCACGAGGGGCGTCATGCCCAGTGCGATGCCGATGGCGGCGATGAAGAGGATGAAGAAGACGGCGCCGCCGAACGACACGGCAGCCAGCGGCGTGGGGTCGTCTCCGCCGTAGCGGCCGACCATGAGGTTGTCGGCGAACTGCGTCAGGATCTGGCCCAACTGCGTGAGCACCACGGGCAGCGCCAGCCGCAGGTTGGCCTTGTATTGGTCTTTGTATGTTGCGAATTTGTACATAGGTGCGCAAAGGTACGAATAATCTCTGGGAAAAGAGAAGAAAGGTTTGTGCGGATTTTTCCAAGTTGAAATAACATAGTTCCTGGTCAATATTGACTTTCGGGGATTTTTTGCTGAAATTTGTGGGAGCAATACCCCAAAAGAGCGTTGTATTCTGCAAAACATTTTCTATCTTTGTCTTGCTGTCCGGATGGGCAGCGACATATTGTTGGCAGAAGTGTTTCGCTTTTATTCTTGAATGGAAATCTGGAAAATTTCACGTGAACAAGAATAAGCAATACAAACACTCATCGCCGTGTATAGTTATATCATTCTTGATATACTGTCCGGTGTGGGGTATTGTTTATTTGTTCACGGGTATTCCAGAACCTCCATTCAGATAAACGAACGACTCCACACTTCTTTTTTGACAACCGCCATATAGGAGCCGAGTGGCGCATATCTCAGTGCTTATGGAAAATAATTGAATTGGCAATAATTGTGGAAATAGATTCCTGTAATATTAGTGATAAATATTTGTAAATTAATAAAATATAAATTATGAAACAGTATAGGGTAATTGGGGTGTCGATATTTTTTTGTCTTTCATTTTTGGGGTGTAAAAATTACGAAAACCAAAAGGATAAAATGATACGATCCGTATGCGATTACAAAGCAATGCAAATCGAAAACGGAAACGTGGACTATGAGAATCTGTGTGATTTAAACCGGATTTTATCCCGATTCAGGGATACCATGCAGATGAGTTTAATCGAATATTGTTCGCAGAAAAGAGAGCAGAGCGAACGGGACTTAAAGTTGTCACAGCAGATACGCTTGAGTGAATATGACCTTATGACAGGGTCATCCAGAGCGGCTCTTGATAAAATGAAGCCGATGAATTATTATGAACAAGATTTGAAAAAATTGAAATCTATCCTAATGAAAACAGATTCATTGGCACTCAACTCGGACATGTATGCGAAAACGATCTCCGGGTATTTTACAATGGCATTGAGTAAATTAAAAAAGAAGAACAAGGCCGATGCCGATTTTATGGGGCTTCTTCTCTTTTTTGCAGGGAACTCTCAAATTATTTCGGACAAATACGAGATCGTTTATAATGCGTATTATGATGCGGTCCGATTTTTAATAACCGAACCGGAGTTTTGGATTTCAGATTATTGTAATATCGTGTTGAAAACGATAAAGGCATTTTCGGCGAAATTGGAGGCGGATGAATTTTATTCGATTTATATGGATATGGTAAACCATACTGCGGCTGACTATCTTGGTCCCGATCTTGTTGATATTATAAATACATACACTCGGTATGCGTATGTTACGGATAAGGAAACTGAATTTGAAAAATATTTGGCAATTTCATTGGAATAACGATCATACATTTAAAAATTGAAAACTATGGCTGGAAATTTATGGAAAATGACAGCGATCAAAAATGCTGGAAAACTGACGAAGGGAATGAGCGTCGAGATTCTTGTAACCGGAACATCAGCAAAACCGAGTGTAAAACAAATTATCGAGGCAATCGAAGACAAATACGGCGTAACCGTATCGAGTTGTCATTGTGGATATGCTAATTTTGAGATTGAGAAATTGAATTGAACCGATAGCTGTTTATGTAATAAGGGAGAACCGCACGGTCCTCCCTTATTACATAAACAGCTGTTTGGTTTTACGCCACGCGCAGCTTCACGCCGTGGGCCTTGTCCGACTCCACGACCACGGTGTCGCCCTCGTGGAGCTTGCCGTCGATGATCAGCGACGAAAGCGGCTCTTCGACGTTGTCCATCAGCGTCCGTTTCAGCGAGCGGACTCCGTAGCGCGATTCGTAGCCCATGGTCGCCAGGCGGCGTTTGGCCCCTTCGGTGATCTTCACCTTGTAGCCCAGCTTCTTCGTGCGGTTGAGCAATCCCTGCAACTCCAGCTCGATGATCCGTTCCACGTCGGCGATTTCCAGCGTGCGGAACAGGATGATGTCGTCGATGCGGTTCAGGAACTCCGGGGCGAAGGTCTGCTCCAGCGCCTTGCGGTATTCGCTCTGGGGCGTCCGGTCGGCCACGGCGCTCTTCGAAGTGGTGCTGTAACCCACATGCACCGATTTCCGGACCACGGCCCGCGAACCCACGTTCGAGGTCATGATGATGATCGTGTTGCGGAAATCGACCCTGCGTCCCGAGCCGTCGGTGAGGTGCCCCTCGTCGAAGATCTGCAACATGGTGTTGAAGACCTCGGGATGGGCCTTTTCGATCTCGTCGAAGAGCACCACGGCGTAGGGCTGACGACGCACGGCCTCCGTTAACTGGCCTCCTTCGCCGTAACCGACGTATCCGGGGGGCGAGCCGATCAGGCGCGCCACGTTGTGTTTTTCGCCGTATTCGCTCATGTCGATCCGGATCAGCCCGCGGCGCTCGTCGAACAGCCATTTCGACACCTCCTTGGCCAGCAGCGTCTTGCCGACGCCCGTGGGCCCGACGAAGAGGAAGACGCCGATGGGGCGGTTTTCGTCCTTCAGTCCGGCGCGCGAACGGCGGATGGTGCGCGAAATCTTCTCCACGGCCTCCTGCTGTCCCACGACGCGCTTGGCGAGGTGTTCGCGCAGGGTTTGCAGACGGATCATCTCGCCGTCCGAGACGCGCTCCGCAGGGATGCCCGTCATGGCGGTAATCACCTCCTGGATATGCCTTGCGGTGATCTCCACGGGATTGCTTTCGAGCGAGCGCTTCCATTCGGCGCGGCTCTCGCCCAGCTTCGAGCGCAGCGCGATTTCCCGCATGCGCGCCGAGGCGGCCTTCTCGTAGACCAGCGCCTCGACCGCTTCGCGGCGTTCGCGTTTGGCGTCGCTGAGCGCCGTCTTCATGGCCCGCAGCTCCTCCGGTTCGCGTGCCGATTGCAGGTGCGCCCGCGAGCCGGCCTCGTCCAGCGCGTCGATGGCCTTGTCGGGGAAATAGCGGTCGGTGACGTAACGCCCGGTGAGCGTCACGCAGGCCTGCAACGCCTCCTCGGTGTAGTGCACCTTGTGGTGGCGCTCGTAGTGGGGCGCGATGTTGCGCAGGATCTGGAGCGTCTGCTCGGGTGTCGTCGGCTCGATCACCACCTTCTGGAAGCGGCGTTCGAGGGCCGAGTCGGTCTCGATGTTCTCGCGGTACTCGTCGAGCGTCGTGGCGCCGATGGTTTGCAGTTCGCCGCGCGCGAGGGCCGGTTTGAGGATGTTGGCCGTGTCGAGGCTGCCCTGCGTGGAGCCGGCGCCCACGATGGTGTGTATCTCGTCGATGAATATGATCGTGTCCTTGGCCTTGCGCAGTTCGTCGAGCAGTTGCTGCATGCGCTCCTCGAATTCGCCGCGGAACTTCGTGCCCGCTACGAGCGACGATACGTCGAGCGAGAAGAGCGTCTTGTCGGCGATGGTGTAGGGCACCTCGCCGCGTGCAATGCGCAGAGCCAGCCCTTCGATGATGGCGCTCTTGCCCACGCCCGCCTCGCCGATGAGGATCGGGTTGTTCTTCTTGCGGCGCGAGAGTATCTGGACTACGCGCTCGATCTCCTGCTCGCGCCCCACGACGGGGTCGATTTTACCCTCTCGGGCCATCTGCGTGAGATTTACGCCGAACTTGTCGAGCACGTGCGATGTGTTTTTCTCTTCGGGTTTGTTTTCCTCGCTGAAATCGAGCATGTGTACCTGTATCTCCGTGCGGAAATCGTCGCCGGCGGCGAATTTCTTGATGTCTTCGGATACGACTTCACCCGTGATGCCGTACATTTCGAGTACGCGCGATGTCGCGGTCGAGCGGTCGCCGACGATGGCCCGCAGTGCGTGGGCCGTAGAGACGCTCCGCACGGCGCCCGATACGGCGCACAGTTCGTCGGGAAAGGCGCGGTAAAACTCTTCGGCGCCCGTGTTTTCGCGCCGCCCTGCCCCGAGTACCTCGCGTTCGATGCGCAGGCGTACCTGGTAGAGCTCCCAGTCCTTCAGACGGGAGGATAAAAGCTGGTAGGCAAGCGACCCTTCTTCGCGGAGCATCTCCAGCATGAGAAAATCCTTCAGCGAGTGGTCGATTCCTGCTTTGGTCGTATTAAACGCCGCGCGGGCAATGATGCCCTCGAGCGTCTTCGAAATTTTTACTTGCATGTTGCGTCGTCATGAAATTTAATAGTCTAACTTTTGATTCTTCGCCTATCTAACGGCATGTTATTGTTAAATATTATGTTAACTTATTGAGCGGTATTTATTGCATTGTCCCTGAGTGGATTGTGCGGCTGAAATTCTCGGTGTGCGATGCTGGAAACGGGTTTGGGTGTATTCTGAAAGGGTTTTCGGCCTTTTTCGCGGGGAAGAGACGCTCCCTCGGAAGGGTGTCGCGTGTAGTATGGAAAGGGTGCGCGGAGGCAGGATCGGTTCCCTGCGGCCAGTGTCGGAAAGAGCTCTTGCGGGGCGGGGTTCGCCGGCTTTGGTTTCCGGGGCTGCCTGCGGTGCCGGGCGGCTCTGTACCGGACGGCTTCATGTGCGGGGTATACCGGCTGCATCGGGATTTGCTGCCTGTTGCCGGCCGGTGCCGGGCGTCAGTTGCTGTTATACAATTATGATTCGGGATGTTTTATTTTTGATACGATGGCTGAAAGCCGTACCGATACCCTGCCGAAACCGGATGTAGATTTTTCCAGTGTATTATCTCTCTGAAAAACAATTATTATTACAAGTATAAAACGGAGTTTATGTGTTTTTATTGTGCCGGTCTTGTTTATTTGTATTTTTAATTTTGTATTTTTGTGGAAAAGGCCCGTCCGGGGCTGTTGACAACCGACTTCAACCCGAAAAGAATATGAAACGGATACTGATCCCTCTGCTGGCGCTCGCCGCCGCCATGACCTTTGCACAACCGCCGCGCCCGCTGCCACCGGGCTATCCCGATCGTTCGGGGAATATAGACCTCGAAAGGGGGTTCCGACCCCCGCCGGCAGGTTACGGCGAGGTGCCCTTCTATTGGTGGATCGGCGACACGCTCACGCGCGAACATCTCGCCTGGCAGCTCGACATGCTGGCACGGAAACGGATCAGCAGCCTGCAGATCAACTATTGCCACACCGATACGGGCGGCATCACCTACGGCAGGACATTTCGTTCGAAGCCCGACCTCTTCACTCCGGCGTGGTGGGAGCTTTTCGGGTGGTTCATGACCGAGGCCGGCAAACGCGGTATGACCGTCAGCCTGAGCGACTATACGCTGGGCGTGGGGCAGGGCTCCTATGTGGACGAGATGCTGGCCGAAGACCCGACGCTCAACGGTTCGGAACTGCATTTCGACAGTCTGGAACTCGGCCGCGGGGAGCGTTTCTCGCGGGCTTATGCGCAGCGGCCGCTTTCGCTGAACGCTTACCCGCTCGATGCCCGGGGCCGGATCGACGGGGCGCCGGTCGACCTGTTGCCGGAAATGGGGCCCGACGGGGTCGAGTGGCAGAACCCCTGGCCGCGGGCCCTCGTGGCCGAAGTGAAGGCCGAGCGGCGCCTGCCTTCGCTCGATCCGATGCACCCTCGGGCGGGGCACAGTTACGTGCGGCACTTTTTCCAACGTTTTGCCGACCGTTTCCCCGGGGAATCGGAAACGGGGCTCAATTTCTTCTTCTCCGATGAGCTGAACTTCAACCTGCAGGGCAATATCTGGAACGATATTTTCCGCGACGAGTTCATGCGCCGCAAGGGATACGACATCCTGCCGCAGATCGACGCGCTGTTCGTCGACCTGGGTGACAGTTCGGTCAAGGTACGCATGGACTATAACGACGTACGCGTGGCGCTGAGCGAGGAAAACTTCTTCATCCCCGTCTATGAGTGGCACCAGCGGCGCGGGCTGCTTTTCGGATGCGACCACGGCGGCCGTGGCCGCGACGTGGGCGAGTTCGGCGACTATTTCCGTACCCAGCGTTGGAACCAGGCTCCGGGTTGCGACCAGCCGATGTTGCAGAAGGACATTATTAAAAACAAGGTCGCCTCGTCGATCTCGCACCTCTACGAACGCCAGCGCGTCTGGCTCGAAGGTTTCCACAGCAGCGAGTGGTCGACCAACTCGGCGCAGCTGACCGATGCGATCTTCGCCAATTTCGCCATGGGGCAGAACCTGCTGAGCCTGCACGGGCTTTACTATACGACCATGGGGGGCTGGTGGGAGTGGGCGGCGCCCTGCAACCATTTCCACGAGCCTTACTGGGACGAGATGGACGGGTTGCTGGAGTGTACCGAGCGCCTGAGTTATATCCTGTCGCAGGGATACCACGTCGCCGACGTGGCTATCCTCTATCCCGTCGAGCCGGTGGTGGCCGGGTACGGCAACGAGGCTGTCGAAGCCGCCTTTGCCGCCGGGGAGGCGATTTACCGCGACGGCATCGACTTCGACTTCATGGATTACGAATCGCTCGGCCGGGCCGAGGTGCGCGACGGTCGGTTGCATGTGGCCGGGGAGTCGTTCGGCGTGGTCGTGGTTCCCGCCATGCGGGCGATCCGCCACTTGTCGCTCGAAAAACTGCGCGACTTCGTCCGCGACGGCGGCATGGTCATCAATATCGGCCCGCTGCCGGAGGCCTCTGAAAAGGAGGGGCGCGGCGGCCGGGCGTTGAAGGAACTGGTGGCGGATCTCTTCGGGGGCGGGCACGACCGGGTTTTCCGTATCGGCGACCCGGCGGATGCGATCGCACTCATCGGCCGCAATACGCAACGCGATTTCACGCTGCTCCGCCCGGCAACGGATG
>ENA-UEOJ01001424-UEOJ01001424.1-human-gut-metagenome-genome-assembly--contig:-NODE-1424-length-16946-cov-3.788547_pt1 | contig 16946 bp, 11 predicted proteins | sample MGYA00242885_ERZ507886 | MGnify/ENA primary metagenome ERZ507886 (study PRJEB26167, sample SAMN06115505) | human gut metagenome | host: Homo sapiens | place: China:Anhui | collected 2015-08-07... | reverse complement strand
GCAGGATGCCGGTATCCGTGTGATATTTGGGGTGGAGGGACTGAAGGTACACTCTAAGATTACCTATATATCCATGACATCGGGAAAAATATCGTGAAGGTTATCCTTGAGAATTACAGCTATAATGTAATAGATCTTGGAAAGGACGTTCCGCCTGAGGATGTTGTTGATGCCGTAATAGCTAACGATGCCAAACTTGTAGGACTTAGTGCACTTATGACAACTACTGTAGTCAATATGGAAGCAACCATAAAACTCTTAAGGGAAAAATGTCCCGATTGTAAGATAATGGTTGGCGGTGCGGTTCTCACTCAGGAATATGCAGATATGATTGGAGCAGATTTTTATGGAAAAGACGCCATGCAATCGGTGTATTATGCAGAGAGCCTGTTTAATAAATAGAATATAGAAAAAGGGCATTACCATCATTTGGAGTGGTAACGCCTTTTTAGTGTGTAAATTTATCTTTTTTCTACAGGGAGAACGCCCGGTTTAAGATGACTTACATCCATATATACAGGAATTCCGTCTTTGTATGTGAGTGTAACTTCTCCTTCAATAAGTGGTTTTAAGTAGTCAATCATCTCAGCGGTTACGTCATTACCGCGTTCATTAATCCATTCAACAGGAACGGACTTGGCTTCATTGGCAATTCCTGCGATTCTGGCATAGCCGTATTCAATGGTATAAGGGGCGTTGCTTGAACGGGTCATTGTAACCATTGAAGCGGTAACACCTGCTTCGGCAAGCTCTACAGCCTTATGACCGGAATTAAAAGCTTCGTCAAGGTCTGTCTTTGAAGCTTCGTGGGCTGCACAACGCTGTAATACATTGACTTCTACGGAACGGACTTTAACACCGATTTCTTCTTTTACGATTTCAGCAAGAGCCTGTCCGGCACCGCTTAACATCTTGTGACCAAAATGGTCGGCTACACAGTCTCCGGCACTTATATAGTTGCCGTCTTTATCTCGTATACCTTCGGAAATTGCAACAATAAGGTTATTATTGGTTTTAAGAAATTCTTTGGCATCTTCAATAAATTTGTCTTTGTCAAAAGGAACCTCAGGCAGATAAATAAAGTGAGGCGCGGTATTATAACCATTTCTTGCAAGTGCGGATGCGGCGGTAAGCCATCCGGCATCCCTTCCCATTATTTCAACAATGGTTACACTTTTTACCGCATAAATAAACGTGTCATGTGCAATTTCGAGAAGGGAGGTTGCAACATATTTTGCAGCGGAACCAAATCCCGGTGTGTGGTCTGTTACCATAAGGTCATTGTCAACGGTCTTTGGTATACCGATTATTTTTACATCACTGCCTATTAAAGAAGCATATTCCGAAAGCTTAAGCACAGTGTCCATGGAATCATTGCCACCGATGTAGAAAAATGCTCCTATATTATAACGCTTGAATTGTTCAAAAATTCTCTTATAATCGCTGTCATCCCTGTGGTAATCCGGTAATTTGTAACGGCATGAACCAAGATACATGGCAGGTGTGTGCTTAAGACACAAAAGTTCTTTATCATCAGGAACTTTTTCTGAAAGATTAAGGATCCTGTTATCAAGAATACCCAGAATACCGTTAACCGAACCGTAGATTGTGTCATACATTTCCGAGTCCGCGACACCCTTAATTACTCCCGCAAGACTGGAGTTGATTGCAACAGTAGGACCGCCTGACTGTGCAACAAAACAATTTAATTTAGCCATCGTAATTGTCTTCCTTATTTTATGTGATGTACTAATTGTAAGATAGACGTAAATTATTGTCAATAAAGAGTGAAAAATACTATAGCAGAAAAAATATCTTGTCAAAATGCACGGCGTTATTGCCAATAAATTCATTTGATAAGCAATCAGAGATTATATATTGTCCTGAAAAAACAATTGGCGGTGGGTGTTTGATAGATATAGAAAATAAAAAAGAGTTCCGAAGCTTATATGCACGGAACTCTTTTTTGGTAATCAGGGAAAGAACGTCATAGAAATTTTTAACATTCTTTCCATTTGCCCTGCCTGTAGAAGAAGATAGATATGGCAGTGGCAACCGTCCATCCGATTGGCCAAGCACACCAGATTCCGGTACTTAAAAGAGCTGTCTTTGATAAGACTATAGCAAGAACAACTCTTAATATAAGGTCTGTAAATGTTGCAATCATGAATTGCTTCATAAGGCCTGCACCTCGGAGGATACCATCGGCTACAAGTTTAGCCGATACTACAAAATAAAATGGGGCAAGGATTCTCAGATATATTGAACCTGAACTTATAGCCTCAGCGGATGGATTATCGATAAAGAAGGTAAGTAAAGCCTTCGGAAAGATGACATATAATAGACAAAGCGGAAGTGAAAGGCACCATACTAATTTTACACCTGCCTTAAAACCGGCTTTGACACGGTCGAATTTTGCTGCACCGATATTCTGGGAAGCAAAATTGGAGACGCCGTTTGCAAGTGTTGTAAATGATGTGATTACAAGGTTGTTAAGTTTGACACCTGCGGAATATCCGGCAATTACGCCTGTTCCAAATCCATTGATGACTTTCTGGATAACGATATTACCGATTGATATGAAGCTCTGCTGTAAAATACTTGGAATTGCAATAATAATGAACTGTACGAAAATGCTTTTATTGAATATGTAATGTTTCTCATCGGTTTCGATTTTGTGAAGACGACGAAGAACAACAATAAGCGAAAGTATACAGCTTATACTCTGGCAAAGGAAAGTTGCCCATGCAACACCTGCAACACCCATATTGAAAACCTTTACAAAAAGGATATCTACGCCGATGTTTGAAAGCGAGGATGCAGCAAGAAAATAGAAAGGCGTTTTGCTGTCACCGAGAGCAGAGAAAATACCTGTGGCTATGTTATAGAAAAATACAAAAGGAAGACCATATACATATATATCAAGATATAATTTGGAATCATCGTAAATTTTGGTAGGAGTACCTATGGCATGAAGCAAAGCACCACCTGCAAATATTCCGATAAACATAAGTATAAGACATATAGCTGCACTTGTTACCATTGATGTGTATACGGAAGTCTTGACATTGCCGTATTCCTTGCTTCCGAAAAACCTTGCCGTAATTACGGAACAGCCTATGTTACAGCCGAATGCAAATGCAATAAAAATAAGAGTGATTTCATAACTGTTGCCAACAGCCGCAAGAGCATTTTCACCGATGAATTTTCCGGCTACCCATGAATCGGCTATGTTGTATAACTGTTGGAAAATAATGCTTCCGAACAACGGAATACAGAATTTCCACAGCACCTTTTCGGGATTTCCCACTGTTAAATCTTTGTTCATAATTTTTCTCCTTCTACTTAAAACTGAACCATTGATTATTTCTAGAAATAGATTATAATAATCACATATCTATATGTAAAAGGTATAAAAATAATATTTAACATATCAAAATGATATATAGGAGAATTATGAATATTACTTATGACTATTATAGGATATTTTATTATGTTGTGAAATTCGGAAGTTTTACAAAGGCGGCAGAGGCTCTGGATAACAGCCAGCCCAATATAACAAGGGCTATGAATAATCTGGAATCACAGCTTGGAGTACAGGTGTTTTACCGTTCGAGAAAGGGAATTAAGCTTACAAGGGAGGGCGAAATGCTTTTTAAAAGGGTGAATATTGCTTTTGAACAGATATCCTTAGCGGAACATGAACTGGAACAGACTAAGAGAATGGATAGCGGCAGAGTCAAAATCGGAGTCAGTGAGATAGCATTACACGAAGTCCTTCTGCCGGTGCTTGCTGCCTACAGGAGAGATTTTCCTAATGTCATGGTCCAGATAACCAATGAGTCAACACCGTCTGCGATAAAAAGCCTTAAAAATGATGAGGTGGAGCTGGCACTTGTAACCACACCCATAAATATTAACAAAAATGATTCTTTATCCTGTGAAAATCTTTGTGAATTCACGGAATATCCCGTAGCACATAAGATGTTTGGAATACCTGATAATAAAGAAATAAGCCTTAAGGAACTGGAAAAATATCCTGTTATTTTTCTTTCAAAAGGGACAGCAACAAGGGAGTATTATGAGGAACTTTTCAGAAAAAAAGGAATGGATATTAAACCTAATGTAATTGCGGCAACTACGGACCAGGTTATGCCAATGGTAAAATCAGGACTTGGAATAGGTTTTGTACCGGAAAGTATGATGGGTGGGAATGTAACCGTTATAAAATTAAAAGATAAGCTGCCAAAACGTCTGATATGTCTTTTATATGATGGGAGAAAACCACAATCACTTGCAGCAAAAGAGCTAATAAAAAGGTTAAGAAGTATGTGACATCCTGCCGGAATTATTGTATAATAATATCAGTTTAAGGGACGGGACAAGAGAAAACAGAATATGGAGGATAATTTATGGCAGGAAGAATGAACAGATTATTAGCTGTCCTTATTTCCGCAGTTACGGTAGCATCATCTGTTAATTTCAACGCGATGGGAACGAAAGCGGCAGAAGATGTTAATAATTTAAAAGATACTGTTGAAGCGGATACGAGGAGTGGCAGTTCGGGGGCAGTACTGCATAGCTTTGAAGCACCTTTAGTAGGTAATTCAGGCAATATAAGCAGATATGTAGCAAATTCGGCAATATTTTATGGATTAGCAATGAGCACGGCTATTCCGTCATCATATTCATCTGTGGACAGAGGCTATGTGACAAGTGTCAAGGATCAGGGAGGCCTTGGAATCTGCTGGGCATACGGTGCGTGTGCTGCGATGGAATCCTACGCATTATCCCACGGATATGTGTCATCACCGGATGATATAGATTTGTCAGAATTCGGACTTGCATATATGACATTCAATGACAGCACATTTACAGACCCACTTGGCGGTACAACGGGCGATAAGTCAACCAATTATAACATGACATATTCTTTTGCTAATGGTGGCAATGACCAGTATGCTTTTAAGACCCTTAGCAAGTGGGCGGGTGTTATGAATCAGAAAAATGTTCCTGAGGCATCATATCCGTATCAGCTTGATAAAGAGAAAACAACATATACCTTTAAGGCAGAAGATGTGTCATATATTTTAACCGGCCAGAAGTATATCAATATGAAGGAACGTGACCTTGTCAAGCAGGCAATTATTGAAAACGGTGCCGTAAGTACAATATATACCACCAATCAGAAACGTTCAGATAAGTATGTATACTACTCCGAACCCACAGGTTCGGGACATGAAGTAACCATTGTAGGCTGGGATGATAATATTGATAAATCCCTGTTTGCTGCGAATGGTCATGAGACCCCTCCGGGAAACGGAGCATGGTTAATTAAGAACAGCTGGGGCATCAACACCGGCAATAACGGATATTTCTGGATGTCATACTACGAATCAAGTATCCAGAATATGAATGCGGTTATATATGAAATCGTTCCGGCAGATACTTATGATTATAATTATCAGTATGACGGAAGCACGATTTTTAATCATTTTATCCAGAATAATGCTTCGCTTTATAAGAACGAGAAGAAATTTGCCAACATATTCAAGGTAAACGGAAGCACCGACGAGATTCTTAGAAGTGTGGCTTTTGCTGTTGGCAATTCTAACCTTTCATACACGATTGACATTTACAAAGTAGATACTAAAGCAGGCACCATAACTCCGGAGAGCGGAACCTTGCTTACATCCTATACAGGAAAAACAACTTATGCCGGATATTATACAACGGAGCTTCCTGAAAGTATTACATTACATAGCGGAGATACTTTCTCCGTTGTAGTTACTTTTGATAATGCCTCAGGAATTAATTATTCAATAAGTGAATATCAGACCGCAGATAATGATCATATATATTGGGATGTGGTTAATTCCACAGCGCCGGGACACAGTTATCTGTATTATTACAATAGATGGGTGGATATTAATGAAAACAGTTATGACAGATATCCGGATGCGGACTTCTGTATTAAAGCATTTACTACTGCTAAAAAAGATATAGAGGCTTCGGAAATAACGGGTATTGAACAGTCGGGACTTGATAAAGCAGTTATTACATGGAAAAAGACAAGCGATGCAGCAGGGTATACACTTTACAGAAAAGCTGAGGGAGACGCGGACTATTCACTTGTATATAATGGAACGGATGTGACCTTCACCGATACCGGTCTTGCTTTTGGAAAGACATATTACTATTATGTGAAAGCCTATAACAACAGCCATGGCATGGATACTATTTCTCCGTCGCAGGTAAAGAAAATATCAATAGACATTCCAAGAACGAGAATAACTAATGTTGAATCCACAGGAACAGGAATTTCTGTTAAATGGGAAAAAATCAGTGGTGCAAAGGGCTATAAAGTATTACGCTCGGAAGATGGAGAAAGTTACTCTGAAATAGCATCCGCGGTTACAAATGAATATACAGATAATAATGTGCCAAAGTATAACAAGGCATACTATTATTCCATCATTACGGTATTTAATGATGGAAGTAAGGATATAGAATCTTCAAAAAGTTCGCGTTATGTTGGCATTAAAAAACTTAATAATCCAACAAACGGACACATTAATAATGATGAATACAAGAAATTTAAACTTACATGGGACAAAGCTGAAAATGCATCAGGATATTATGTAAAACGTATAATAACAAATCAGGATACAGTTACAATAGATGCCAAAGATGTAGATTCATACATTGATGATGTGGAATCAATTGCAGAAAACACTCAGGTGACATATCAGATAATTCCGTATGTAATAGAAGATAATGTCTATAAACAGGGAAAGGGAATAGTGTTTAACCCAATGTATGTAAGGTGTGAGCCAATTGCTAACCTTACATATGATAAAGATACCAATACAATTAAGTGGGATGCTTATACATTCCCTGATAAACATATAGATACAATGTATCATGTGTACATATCGGAATCAAAAGATGTAAATGATGGCTATTATAAATCATATACCAATACTTTTAGTATGCCGGATTATGATGAGAACAAGACATATTATGTCAGGGTAACAGCTTATGCCAGAAATCCGTTGCAGGGTACAGGAAGGGAATTGACAGCGTTCCAGTCATCGGCATTGATAATAGGCAAGGAACCTGAAGTCATCGTAAAACCTGATAAGCCAATATTATCGTCTATCGGTGACAAAAATATAGAAATCGGCAGCAGAGTTGAACTCGCTGCAACAGTAACCAATATAGATTTGGCAGCAACATACACATACCAGTGGTACGAAGCATCTTCAAAGACCGCTTCAGGAACCCCAATAGCCAATGCCACATCCGCAAAATATGTACCTGCAACAGGCAAAAACGGAGAAAAATACTACTACTGCAATGTCACAGTCTCTAAGAACGGATATACCGAAACTACAACAACAAATCGTGCAAAAGTAAGAGTAACAACCTCTCTCAGCCGTGCAACAATAGACAGTATTGCGGCACAGACATATACCGGAAAAGGAATAACACCTTCTGTTACCGTGAAGTATAACAGAATTACACTTACTAACGGAACGGATTATACAGTTTCATACAGTAATCATATTAATCCGGGAACAGCAACAGTAACCATAACCGGAAAAGGCTATTACACCGGAAGCAGGAAAATTAACTTCACAATAAATAAACCGGCGGTGAAGCTACCTACTCAGGCAACTTCATCTAAAGTAAGTATTGATCAGTCAGGAAATATTGCCAGAAGTATCAAATCCGGAACAAATGTTAATTCACTTTTGCAGAGTATCAATGAAAAGCAATATTGTGAAATCAGGAAAAACAATGTAAAACAGTCTGGAAATGTGTCGGTAGGAACCGGAATGCAGTTATGCGTAATTAACAATAATAAAGTAGTCAAGTCATATAATATCATCGTCACCGGGGATACGAACGGTGATGGAAAAACCAATATCACTGATTTGATTGCGGTTAAACAGAGTATACTTGGAAGATCATCATTGTCCAACATACAGAAACAGGCAGCAGATATGAATAATGACGGAAAAGTCAATATTACCGATTTTATCAAAGTAAAAGCAAAAATACTTGGAAGGGAATAATTACTAATGAAGAAAATAAATAAGATTCTTACTTTTATAGTTGTATTAACACTCTGTGTGATTTGCGGATTTAAGAAAACTGATGTCAATGCGGCATCTGCGGCACTTACAGGTCCTGGAACAGTAAGAGCCGGAGATACAATTACATTGAATCTTAATATATCATCACCGGGAAGTTATGGCTTTGAAGGCAGCCTTGCCTATGATGGCTCTGTTTCACTCGTAAGCATGAGTGCAGGAACAGGCGGTTGGAAGCTTGAACAGAACGGAAGCAGAGTTGTAGTATATGATGATGCACTGTCTAATCCTCTTGGAAATAACTCAACCGTAATAAAAGCAGTATTTAAGGTAAATAATGTGGCAACCGGAACCGGTATAAATATTTCTTTCAACGATATTGTTGTATCGGATGGTAACAATGAAAGCAGTATCGGAACAGCTAAATATTCGGTTGCAGTAGCCGCACCACTCTCCGGCAACAATAATCTTGGCTCATTGTCGATAGCCGGACATAACATTAATTTTAATGCATCGCAGACATCCTATGATATAGGAACTGTGGAGTTTTCGGAAAGCAGTCTTAACATCAGTGCAGCACCGGCAGATGCAACTGCTAAAGTATCGGTAGGCAATCCTGCACTTAACGTAGGTGCTAATACAATTACAATCAACGTAACTGCACAAAATGGTGCTGTTAAGACATACACTATAACAGCCAACAGGAAGCAGGACCCTGATTACAAGGAAAGCAATAATGCCAATCTTAGCGGTATAACTGTCAGTGAAGGAAAGTTATCTCCGGAATTTTCACCTGAAGTAACAGATTATGTCATATATGTACCATTTGAGACAAAGACAATTTCTGCAACAGGAACACTGCAGGATGAAAAAGGAAAACAGGTTCTTAACGGCCTTGTAGAAACATTAAAACAGGGTGAAAATAAAATGACAGTCACGGGTGTCGCTGAAGATGATTCAAAGAAGGTATATAACATTAACGTCGTTGTAATGCCGGAATACAAAGGAAAACTTCCATCTATATCAGGAGTTGAAACTGTAACGGAAGCTGAGACAGAAACGGTGGAAGAAACTGAAAGCACAACAGAAAGCGTATCTGCAACAGAAACTGATGAAGCAGCATCCGAAAATACCAAAAAATCAGGAATCCCGGTAGCAGTATTAATTATTACCGCATTTATAATGTTAGCAGCAGGCTATGGAATATGTTATGCGCTTATGACACGCGGAAATAAGAAGTCCATATAAAACTTATGGCTGAGGATGAGATTTTTATGTATGTATCTGAATTTGACAGGCAAGCCGAAAAATATTTAAAAGGTGAATAACAGAAGGTAATGGTTACTATGAAAACAGGTAAAAAAAACTATATCTTATACTTTGATCTACTCAATATATTTGCATGCTTTGCTGTAGTGGCATTGCATGTAAACGGAGCAGTTCACACATTTGCAAAGACAAGAAACTGGGTTTCATGTATGTTTATTGAAACTCTGTTTTACTTTGCGGTACCCGTGTTTTTTATGCTGACGGGTGCCACACTTATAAATTACAGAAAAAGATATGGCACAGGAACATTTTTTAAGAAAAGATTACTTAAGACACTTGTTCCGTTCATTATTTGGAGTATCATAGGAATATGCTGGTCAATATTTTATACAAAAGGAATGAAAATTTCCGATATCAATACACCGGCAAAATTTATCAGTGCCGTTATTAATTGTAAAGGAATGGGAATATACTGGTTTTTTCCGGCATTGTTTTCGGTATATCTGACAATTCCACTGTTTTCTCTTGTGGATGAAGAGAAGCGGATTGGCAAAAACGGAGTATTCACATATCTTATATTCTTGTATCTTATATTAAATGTTCTAATGCCTTTTATATGCAAAAAGGCAGAGATACAGTGGAACTATTCGCTAAGTACGGTGTGTTGCGGCGGATATACGGTGTGGATACTAATAGGATATTACCTTGCTAATATTGATATTAAAAAGAGCTTCAGAATCTTTATATATATTCTTGGACTGCTCGGTTTCTTTATGTATTTTTACCTGACAGTACAAAAATCCTTTAAAGCCGGAAACTTTGACAAAACCTATGCAGGATATATGAATATACCTGCGATGCTTATGGGAACAGCAGTCTTTGTGTTCTTTAAATACGGAAAATGGAATTTCATAGAGAAGCATGAAAAAGCCGTTAAGTTTGTAAGAAATCTCTCGGCAGCTAGCTTTGGGGTATATCTTATCCATTATTACATTAAAGATTTTTCAATCAGGCATTTTGAAATTGACCCAAGAAATACTTTATATAGAATTGCTGGAACATTTATTATATATGGGTTAAGTGTACTTATTGTCACTTTGATAAGGAAGATACCGGTGGTGAAGAAAATAGTACCTTAAATATAGGCTGTTAGGATAATTTTAAGCTATAGATGACAAACATATTTATTTGTGGTAAAATATTTTTACTTTTTTGGAGGAAACATAATATGGTAAATACCGATTATTTATATGACCATACTTTTTTTGAAAAACATTTTTCAAAATACCACTATGATAAAACCTCAAAGTTGTCTTATAAAGAATACTACAACTCATATATAGTTAATTCCTATATGGAAAACGGACATTATGTGGGTGGCGTTTATACGGAAAGTCTGGACTTCGTAGATGGAACCGCTATAAGACGAGGAATAGGCGAGGTAAATGATAAAAGCAGGATTGTTACCGGTTCAACAGAAGATGACACGGTAATATATATCGGAATGTTGGTTAATGTATGGGGACATCATCTGACGGATAATATAAAGCGTTTATGGTTCCTTGATTCGGATGAGTATAAGAGTAAGTATTCGGGATGTAAGCTTGTATATGTTTCCGCAGAAGGGCAGACTTCATATAAAGACATGCCTTTAAACATGAGAAAATTGCTGAGTATATTGGGAATAGATGAGAATAACATTACTCCCATTACCGATATAACAAGGTTCAAAAAGATTATTGTGCCGGATGAATCCTTCTATAACGACAAGGATGAGACAAGGTTTTTTACAAAAGAATATAAGGATACAGTTAATAAAATCCGCCAATATCAGAAAGAAAAGTTTGTTAAGGATGAGACTTATAAAAAAGTGTATTTCACATATTCAAGATTCAGTTCAGACAAGCAGGTCGGTGAAAATAAATTAGAAGATTTTTTCACAGGCTTAGGATATAAAATTATAGCACCTGAGAGATACAGTTTTGAAGAACAGCTTAATATTTTAGCAAATTGTGAGTTTTTTGCATCAACAATAGGTTCATGTTCCCATAATATAATTTTTCTTCCTGAGGGTGCAAGCGTATATTTAATTCCGAGGGCTTTTTATCTGACAGGTTATCAGGTAGCACTGGGTGAAGTGATTAATCTGAATATATATTATGTTGATTCCAGCCTTTCAGTACTTGTAAGAAGAAATAATCCATGGGAAGGACCGTTTTATTACATTCAGAGCGATAATCTGAAAAGTCTATTTAATATTGAGATAAAATATGACAAAAAGAGTATACGGAATAATTTACATGATATTAAAAAGTATTTGAGAATATCCAATAAATTAGACGATATCGAGAAAAGATATGAACCTGAGTATTACAGCAAAGAATTTGCAAAGTATTACGCAAGGTACAGAAATACAAAGAAATTATCAATCTTGATATGGAAGGTTATATATCGAATAAAAAGAAAATTTAAACACCATTAAGTGAAATTGTTGTAAATGGAGCGAAAAATGAAGAACATTTTTATTGTTGGAGCAAAAAATTGTGGGGCATACGGAGGATATGAGACATTCCTGGATAAATTAACAGAGTATCATCAGGATAATAAGAACATTAAATACCATATAGCCTGGAAAGGAACGGAAAGTAAGGAGTTTGAATACCATAACGCACATTGTTTTCAGATAAAAGTACCTAATATAGGACCGGCACAGGCAATTTATTATGATGTGGCAGCATTGAAGTATTGTATTAAATATATCAAAAAACATAATATTGCCAATCCAATTGTGTATGTTCTTGCCTGCCGCATAGGACCGTTTGCAAGGAAATTTCATAGACAGATTAATAATCTTGGCGGAAAGATGTATGTAAATCCCGACGGACACGAATGGATGAGAGCTAAATGGAGTAAGCCGATAAGATGGTATTGGAAAAAGTCTGAACAGTTAATGGTTAAAAACTGTGATCTTTTAATATGCGATAGCAGAAATATAGAAAAATATATTCACAAGAGTTATGAAAAATACAATCCAAAGACTACATTTATTGCATACGGCGCCGACCTTACCCCGAGTAAGTTGTCAGATGATGATGAAAAGCTTGCTAAATGGTATAAGGAAAAGAATTTAAGCAAAAAAGAATATTATCTGGTAGTCGGAAGATTTGTTCCGGAAAACAGTTTTGAAATTATGATTCGTGAGTTTATGAAGTCGGATTCTAAAAGGGATTTTGCTATTATTACAACTGCTGATGATAAATTTCAAGCACAGCTTGAGGACAGGCTTCATTACAAAAAAGATAAGCGTATTAAGTTTGTGGGAACGGTATATGACCAGGAATTACTTAAAAAAATCAGGGAAAATGCTTATGCTTATTTTCATGGACATACTGTAGGAGGAACTAATCCGTCTCTTATTGAAGCTCTTGGAAGTACCGACCTGAATTTACTTGTGGATGTAGGCTTTAACAAAGAAGTAGCCGAGGACGGTGCTCTTTATTGGGGTAGGGAAGAAGGTTCTCTGGCACAACTGATAAATAAGGCAGACCGTCTCAGCGACGAAGAAATAGCAGAGCTTGGAAAAAAAGCTAAAGAACGAGTACGAAAAGAATATACATGGCAGAAGATTTCTGATATGTACGAAGCAATATGGAGAGAATGATATGAGCGTTATTTATGCGATACTGTACTATTTTAGACAGGCAACTAAGTTTTTATCTAAAAGAAGAGGAGCTACTTATGCGGGGAATTTAGACCCGTCATATCTATTTGCACCATCATACATTATTGAAAACAGGAAAAATAAAAAAATGTGGATCAGCATTGCAGTAATTTTCGGTGCAATGGCGGTCTATTTTGCTTTGCAGATTCTGGTTAATAAGGATGTCGATAAGGTAAAAGGTTTAATTACCATATTTAAAATATTAATCTGCACGGTTGTGCTTATGTACGGCATAAAGTATTACAACAGGGTCAGATTAAAACAGATTGCATATGCGATAACATATATGAATGTAATTTCCCTCGGATTTGCATTAATATTCAGAAATTGTTTCTTATGGAGAACACACGATTATATTAATAAATACACAACAACAAGACTTCAGTTGTTCTATCTTGAACCAAGTGAGTTGGGTTTTCATCTTGTACTTATTATGATAATCCTTCTTCACTATTTCTTTCAGGAAAAGAACAGAAGAGAAAAGCTTAAGCTAATAATTATGTTTGCATTAAACGGTATTGTGCTGTTTTTTGCAAGGTCAATGGGAGCAATATGCATAGGCGCAGTTACGTTTGCGGTAATGTTTATTGTTGACTGGATCAGAAATCATGACAGTAAGAAAAAAAATATAATCAATATTGTTATCATATGTTGTGTATTGGCAGCTATAGGTCTTATGTTTATTACCAAAAGTGACATTGCCAACAGAATTATTGATACAATAAACGGAAAAGATGCGTCCAACGGTTACAGAATAGGTGTATCTTTTGATGTCCTTAAAGCAAGTCTTAAAGATACAAAATTCATGGGTGTAGGATTCGGTAATCTCAACACACCGAAATTCAGGGCGAAATATTCATATCTCGGTCTTTATGAAGTACTTGCCAATTCCTTTATGTATTTTGTGATTGAGACAGGTATTTTTGGCATAATTGTACTTGCGGCGATTTTAGTCCTGCTTATTAAGGCATGTGTTAAGAAAAAAGATACGCTTCGTATCGGTATGGTAGCATTTCTTGTTACTTATCAGTTATTAGCAAGCCATTTCACCAACGGCGTTATCTGGCTCATTTATGGACTGATTTTAAGCGAAGCCGTATATGAAAAGAAAAGACATACAGAGGACGAAACAGTTTACAACAGCGATAAAAAGATTAATCTCTTATATTTACATGCAGGTGCCGAATTGTATGGTGCCGATAATGTTATGTATGAATTAATAAGAGGCCTTGATAAGGACAAATACAATATAGATGTTGAATTGCCATGTGACGGACCTTTGGTAAATAGAATTGGCGGAATAGACAAGGTTAATGTAGAGGTTATGCCATATCCGATTTTAAGAAGAAAATATTTCAATCTTAAAGGAATGGTTTCATACGCATTTAATTATATACGTTATTCTTTTAAGCTGATTCATTATGTTAAGAAACATAAGATTGACGTGGTTCACGTTAATACCACAGCGGTTCTTGAAGGAATTATGGTTAAGGCATTTTGTGAAGCTAAGATTGTATGGCATGTTCATGAGATAATTGTCAAACCGAGAAAAGTCGCAAAGCTTATTTATTACTGTGTAAATAAATGGTCGGATGAGATTGTAACCGTATCCAATGCGGTATGTGAAGCGGTTAAGACAACCAACGAATCTGTCAATGTAATATATAACGGCGTTGACAATAATAAGTTTAACGATAAAACAGCAGATTCAGATGCAAAGAGAAAAGAACTTGGCATAACAGGGGACAATATCATTGTAGGAATGGTAGGAAGGGTTAATGCGTGGAAGGGTCAGAATGACTTTGTGGACGCACTCAAACCTGTCCTTGAAAAACATGATAATGTAACAGCGCTTATGATAGGCGGTGTATTTGAAGGCGAAGAATGGAGAATGACTGAATTAAAGAAGAAAATCTCAGAACTCCACCTTGAAAACAGAATTGTAGTATCTGATTTCAGAAATGATATAAATGAAATATATAAGCTTATGGATATTTTTGTACTTCCAAGCACCAATCCCGACCCATTGCCAACCGTTGTTTTAGAGGCAATGGCAAACGGACTGCCGGTTGTGGGATATGAGCATGGCGGTGTATGTGAAATGGTAAAAAAAGACTACAACGGTCTACTTGTGCAGGTATGTAATCCAAGTGCCATGGCAGAGGCAATAGAAAAGCTTATCACCGATACGGAATTAAGAAAAGAATTTGGCAGACACTCCGTTGAAAGACAGCACAGTATGTTCTCACTTACGGCATATATAAATAATTTTGACAGACTTTATACAAAAACAATGGGTGAAATACAATGAATGTTTCAATAATTACTTCTTTTTATCACGGAAATAAATATATTAACCAATATATTGATATGATTAAATCATTAAAACTGGAAAGCGATGACAGTCTTGAAGTCATTATGGTAAATGACAGTCCGGAGGAACCTTTGGCACTGCCTGAATATGGTAATATTGATATAAAGGTTATAGTCAATGAAGTTAATTCAGGAATCCATAAGGCAAGGGTAAACGGATTGTCACACGCTAAAGGCGATTACGTTATTTTTGTTGACCAGGATGATTTACTTATGCCTGATACGATTTTAGACTATAAACATAAACTTGTTGATGAAGATTTAATTATTGCAAACGGAATTTACGAGTTAAAAGATGAGAAAAAGCCTATATTCCGAACCAAAAGGTCCCAGTGGTTTGCCTCCAAAAAACTGGGATATGTATATGTAAGAAATCTTATAGTATCTCCGGGACATTGCATTATTAGAAAGGCTTCAATTCCTAAAGAGTGGACAAACAATTTTATGAAGATAAACGGGTCTGATGATTATTTCCTGTGGCTTCTGATGTTTTACTACAAAAAAAAGGTAAACTATCTTTATAAAACAGAATATATTCACAAAGACACGGGAGCTAATTTATCCTTTGATGAAGAAAAAATGCTGAAGTCCTCAATGAGCTTTATCGAGGTGATGAAGAATATTGACCCTAAGTTTGTAAAGTATGCAGAAAAAATCGAAAAAGTAATAAAGTTCAAATATGATTATAAGTTTGGAAGCGTAAGTAAAAAGGTGTTAATAATAATGAAACACCCTGTAATTTTCTTTATAAATACAGTGTACCATTTTGTTTTCAAAGGAATTTAACATAAGGAGAAGTCATAATATGAAAAATCATAATATTTTAGTTATACATGCACATACGGAAAACAGAGGCGATGAAGCTGCTGTTAAAGCAATGATAGCCGCCATAAAAGAAAAAGAACCTGATGCAAATATATGTATTTCTTATAACGGACCTACGTTTTATCCTAATATGGACAATGTAAAAGAAATCTGCAGATTCCCTAAGATTGCGTCAAGGCTTGCACAGCTTGACTTCTTCTTAATACTTATGACTAAAGGAAAATTATCCGTCACTAAAGAGGGCAGGGAATTTATCAATGAAGTAAAAAAAGCGGACATCGTTCTTCACGCACCGGGAGGACCTTCTATCGGAGATATTTATGAAGAATCCGAATGGTTATACCTTAAAAGACTTCAACTGATAAAGAGAATGGGTATTCCTTATATGTTCTACGCACCGTCCATGGGACCCTTTAAGAATGAAAAAAGGAACAAACAGAGAAAAGCGATATTACGGGATGCAGAGAAAATTGTGCTTAGGGATCCAATCTCACTCAAATATGTAAATGAGTTTCTCGGCGAGGATAAAGCGGTGCTGGCACTTGACTCCGCATTCCAGAACAATATTGATGGGGATGTTTATGAAAAATTATATGACGGTTATACTGAATTAAAAGATTTTATGGCCATGATAGACGGAAGCGTATCAAAGGGAGACT
>ENA-UEOJ01001414-UEOJ01001414.1-human-gut-metagenome-genome-assembly--contig:-NODE-1414-length-17012-cov-3.859108_pt1 | contig 17012 bp, 13 predicted proteins | sample MGYA00242885_ERZ507886 | MGnify/ENA primary metagenome ERZ507886 (study PRJEB26167, sample SAMN06115505) | human gut metagenome | host: Homo sapiens | place: China:Anhui | collected 2015-08-07... | reverse complement strand
AGATTAATGTCTAAACCCTTTTTAATCTTAATCACATTTGCCATGATACAACTAAAATTGTTTATATGTAATTTTCCCGCAAAAGTAAGCAATTTTTTATGCTTTAAAGCAGGGAATGGAAAATAATTAAAGAAATAATTCCATAATTTTGCACCGACAAAGAAAGAAATATGAAAATGAGAGTGTACAGTTTACTATTTATGATGCTTTTTGCCCTTTCCATCGGGGCAAACGCACAGGTAAAGTTCTTCACCGATGTCAATAGCAAGCAGATAAAAACGCTTCAGGTGAAAGTTGCCGGAGAGTTGATATCCGAACCTTACATAGCGTTGGGAGGAGAAGAGCAAATTGAAATCAATTTCGACGGTTTGGGGAGTGGATACACACGATATGCCTATAACGTGGTGCATTGCAACGCCGACTGGACGCAATCGCAGTTGAGTCCGATCGAATATATGAATGGTTTCCAAGGAACAACAATCGACGATTTTGCCAATTCCATCGGGACTACGACTCAATATTCGAACTACCGGCTATTGCTTCCGAACGACGATGTCCAGTTTAAAGTTTCCGGCAATTATGCCATCCAGGTCTATAACGAGGATACGCCGGACCAGATCATTTTTACAGCCTGTTTCTCTGTGGTAGAACCGGTTGTCAATATCTCGGCTTCGGTGAGCGGGAACACGGACATCGACACCAACCAGAGCCATCAGCAGGTAAGTTTCAACATCAACAACAAAAATTTTCCGATCACTTATCCGCAAACGGACCTGAAGATATTCGTTTACCAGGACAACCGGCGCGATAATGCCGTAACGGACTTGCAACCTATGAGCATTCTGGAAAACCAAATATCTTACACGTATAACCGCAACCTTATTTTCCCTGCCGGGAATGAGTATCGTCGCATGGAGTTCCTAAGCAACAAATATAATGGAATGCACGTCGAAAATATCTCCTTCCACAATCCTTACTATAATGTGGAACTTATGACCGATTACAGGCGGGATAAAGGCACTTACCAATATGACCAGGATCAGGACGGCCGTTTCTTCATTCGTTGCAGCGACTGTAACGATCCGGATACGGAAGCGGATTATTATATCGTGCATTTTACACTTGCATGCGATCCGCTGCCCGATGGGAGTGTATATCTGAACGGTGAGCTATTTAATAATGTATTGGATGAAAAGAGCAAAATGGGCTATAACTTCGAGACGAAGCAATACGAAAAAGCCGTACTTCTCAAACAGGGAAGTTACAATTACCAGTATTTGTTTGTCCCGACCGGTTCCTCTGTCGGTCAGACAGGTCCGATAGAAGGTAATTACTACCAGACACAAAATGAATATAGCATCTATGTTTATTATCGTCCGATGGGTGCTCGCTATGATCGGCTAATTGGTGTCACGACTGTCAGGAACGAGATGCAGGTATTCTAAGCAAGGGTGAATACTCTTTTCCCCATCACATAGGTGGCTTGAATATTCCTTTCATCTCCAGCTGTTTGCAGGCCGAACAGTTTATTTTCCAACGTCCACTTCCCGTGGCGTTTCAGATAGTCCATGCGTACCTGCTGGGAAGGTGTGGCGGCATAATCCATAACAATGAAATCCGCTTTCCGGCCTTTCCCGAAACAGCCGATTTCATCATCCAAATGAAGTGCTTTAGCTGCTCCCAACGTACATTTATATAATGACTCGAATACAGACATCGGATATCCGCCAAGTTGCTGCACTTTATACGCCTCTCCCATCGTGCGCAGCATAGAAAAAGAGGTTCCGGCTCCGATGTCCGTCGCCAATACGGTTTGCATACCGACACGATTGGCTTGTTGCATATCAAACAAGCCACTTCCCAAAAAGAGGTTGGATGTAGGACAATGGGCTACGACAGAACCGGCTTCGACCAACCGACGGCATTCCGAATCAGACAGATGAATACAATGTCCGAAGATGGAACGGTCTGTAACCAATCTTGCCCGCTCGTATACTTCCAAGTAATCTTGGCAGTCGGGACACAAGGAAAGCGTGCTGTCGATCTCGTCTTTATTCTCGGAAAGATGCGTCTGTATATAAGTGCCAGGATATTGTTCGTGCAAACGTCCAGCCGCAATCAGTTGTTCCGTCGAACAGGAAATGGCAAAACGGGGCGTGATGACATAGCGGTTCCGCCCTTTTCCATGCCAAGATTCGATCAAAGAACGACTTTCGGATTTCCCCTGTTCCGCCGTATCGGTCAATCCTGCCGGAGCATTCCGGTCCATCAGCACTTTTCCGGTCAGCATACACATATTATATTCCGACGCAACGGAGAAGAGAGCGGTGACGGATGTTGGATGTACCGTTGCATAAGCCATGCAAGCTGTCGTTCCGTTCCGGAATAGTTCCTCTACAAAGAAGTGGGCCATCCTATCCGCATGCTCTGAAGAAACAAACGCCTGTTCTGCTGGAAAGGTATAGTCCTCCAGCCAATCCAGCAACTGCCTTCCGTACATCCCGATTATTTCAGCTTGCGGATAATGAATATGGGAATCTATAAATCCAGGCATCAGGAGTTTACCGGAATAATCAACCAGTTCATAATCGGTATAACGGCCTTTAATATCCTCAAAAGGCCCACAATCGACTATCTCTCCTTCCCGTACGACCAATGCTCCATCGGGAAAATATCGGTAAGCATCTTTTCTATTTAACGGAGAATCGATAAAATCAAAAACTTCTCCCCGGTATAATGTCAGTTCACTCATCTTTTTTCTCTTTTATCGGTTCGACATGCAAGACGATATGGGTTGCAGGCCCAAATTTCAAACGTAACTTACTTTCTATCTCCTTCGTCAGCTCATGCGCACGGCTTACAGTTATTTGTCCATCGACCCGGATATGCACTTCTATTGCAAAATCATTACCGATTCTGCGGGTACATAGATTATGCGGGTTCCTGACCTCCGGCGTTTCATTTATTATAGAGAGAATCTTATCTTCGACCTCAGTCGGTAAAGATTTCTCCAGCAAATCATTAATTGCAGGTATGACCAACTGAAAGGCTACCTTTACAATCAATATGCTGACAATCACGGCTGCTATCGGATCCAGCACACGCCAGTTATCACCTAAGAGGATGGCTCCTCCAATACCCAACGTCGTCCCGATAGAAGAAAAAGCATCCGAACGATGATGCCAGGCATTCGCGATAACAGCCTGGCTATTTTCTTTTTTTCCGACATATAGCGTCAGACGATACAGGGTTTCCTTTATCAAAATAGAGATAATGGCGGCAATAAGTGCGATCTTGCCGGGACTTTCCAACTGTTCGCCTCCAAAATAAAATCCAAATACCTTGTTCGCACCATCCCAGAAAAGGCCGGCTCCTACACACATCAGGACAATCCCAATGATCGTAGTAGCCAAAGTTTCATACTTTCCGTGCCCATAGTCATGGCCTTCGTCTTTCGGTTTGGACGATATATTAATGAAGAGCAAAACAATTACATCCGTCACAAAATCGGATAGCGAATGGACGGCGTCCGCGATCATGGCGCTACTGTGCCCTAACACACCTGCTACAAATTTGAAAACCAATAGCAGAAAGTTGGCAAGAGATCCGGTCAAGGTCACAGCCATGATTTTTCTTTTTCTAATATGTTCTTTCATTTCTTTAGGACCTGTTTTTTACGTTTTCAAGCAGAACAAATATAAGGATAAAAACCGTTAGCGGAATTAAAAGCAAATAAAAAGAAATATGTTTCGGATTTTGTACGTATAATTGATATTTAGCCCCCCCATTTAATCAGCAGACTATCTTTCGATTAAAGATTATTAATATCGCCAGTAAAACTGTAACCAAAAAAACCTTATCTTTGTTGTCCATATCCGAGAAGGAACAACGTTAAATACATGGTAAGATTTATCCGTTATATCATATTAATAGCTCTGTTACAAGCTGTAGCAGGAATTTTTCTATCACACGCTCAGAGTTTTACCTCGGCATCCGGTATTGTCAAAGATTCTATTACCGGTGAACCGCTCCCATTCGTATCCGTCTATTTTGACGGGTCAACTATCGGAGCTATGACAGACGACAATGGAACATTCACCCTTCAAAACAATCAGGGCTATACCAAACTGGCCGCCGCCTCATTGGGATACGATACTAAATTCATCGATCTCAAGCCCGGTAAAAAGAATGACAATTTGGAAGTATTGTTGAAGCCGACTGCTTTCGAGATTTCGGAAGTCGTGGTCAAACCCAAAAGAGAAAAATATACCCGCAAGGATAATCCGGCTGTAGAGCTTATCAAAAAAGTAATTGCACATAAGAACGACAACCGGATCGAGGCAAAGCCGGAATATCAAACGGAAGTATACGAAAAACTAAGTCTGTCGCTGGATAATTTCAATCCGAATCTCGACAAGAACAAATTTCTGAAAAAGTTCAAATTTATCAAAAACTATCTGGACACGTCTGAGTTTAACGGCAAACCGATCCTGACCGTCTCCGTGCGTGAAAACCTATCAGACTTCTACTACCGGAAAAGTCCCAAAGCGGAAAAGACAATTGTCAGAGCCAAACGCATGCAGGGGATCGATAAGACATTAGACGACGGTGGCGGCATAACCTCCAACTTGGAAGAGATTTTTAAGAGTATCAATATTTTCGATAACAATATTCCTATTCTATTGAATCGGTTCGTCAGCCCATTATCATCGACATTGGCGACCACATATTACCATTATTACATCATGGATACGCTCGATGTAGGAGGAGATAAATGTGTGGATCTGGCTTTCGTTCCGGCAAACAGCGAAAGCTACGGTTTTACGGGACGGCTTTATATCACGCTTGACGTTAATTATGCGGTCAAGAAAGTATTGCTGAACACCCCTGCAAACATCAACCTAAATTGGGTGGACAAACTCCGTATTGAGCAGGAATTCAAGCAGATGCCAGATAGTACCTGGGTGCTCGACCAAGAGAATACTTTCGTCAATTTCTATGTGGTAAAGGGGACGCAACAGCTCTATGCGCACCAGCTCAGGAATTACGACAATTATAATTTCAACGTGCAAAATGCAGATTCCGTTTTCGGGCTCTTAGGGGCATTGCATGTCTTGCCGGAAGCGACGGCACAGCCGGATACGTTCTGGACGCACAACCGCCCTATTCCATTGAAAGAGAAGGAAGATGCGCTAAAAGATTTATTGGGACAACTGCGGAAAGTTCCGGCTTTCAATGCCATTATCAAAACCGCAGAGATCCTGATAACGGGCTATATCCCGACAGCAAATGACAAGAAGGTGACCAAATTCGACTTCGGTCCGATGAATACGACCTTCAGTGCAAACCATCTGGAAGGTTTTCGTATGCGTGTGGGAGGAATGACGACTGCCAACCTCAATCCGTATTGGTTTGCAAGCGGTTATCTGGCTTACGGTACAAATGACCGCAAGATCAAATACAATTTGAAGTTAACACACAGTTTCACTAAAAAAGAATATCACGAAGGTGAAAATCCGGTTAATAATCTGTCGTTCATCCAAGAATATGACGTGTATACCCCAGGCCAAGATTTCCTTTTCACAAGCAAAGATAATATATTCGTTGCCTGGAAAGTAGGTGAACCGGTGACCAAGATGCAATATATCCGCAAAAGCGTATTGCAATACGAAAAAGAATGGCTGAACGGCCTGACATGGAAGTCCTGGATAATGAATCAGAACAACGAGGCGGCAGGAACGCTTCAATATATTAAACGGGACGAATCCGGGAATTTATACCATATAAAAGATTTTACGACATCCGAAATCGGGACACAGTTGCGTTTCGCTCCGGGTGAACGCGCTTATAACGGGCGTTCGGGGAAAGAATCCGTATTCAACCTGTCTAAAGATGCCCCTGTATTCAAGCTCTCCCATCAATTAGGTATTAAAGGCGTGTTAGGCGGCGATTACAATTACAACCATACGGAGATCAGTGCCGAGAAACGTATCTGGCTTTCTTCGTTTGGGCATATCGATGCACAGATTAAAGCGGGCAAGGTCTGGGACAAGGTACCTTTCCCCCTGTTGATTTTGCCGAATACGAACCAATCTATCACAATTCAGCCGGAAGCATTCCACATGATGAACGCGTTGGAGTTTGTGACCGACCAATATGTATCGTTCAATGCTACTTATTATCTGAAGGGATGGATCCTGAACCGTATTCCGGGCATCAAGTGGTTGCGTCTGCGTGAAGTCCTATCCTTTAATATGATCTATGGTGGACTGACGGACAAAAATAATCCGACCTTGACGCCGGGACTTTTCCTATTACCAGATGGGACGCAGCCATTAGGTAGCACTCCATATATGGAATGCAGCGTCGGTTTGGAAAATATATTCAAGATCCTGCGCATTGATTATTACAGACGCTTAACTTATTTGGATCATCCTGATATTAAGAAGGGAGGTATCCGTATTGCATTAAGATTCACTTTCTAACATGCGGTTTAATTAAGAATGACAGATCTGAACAGTTCACGTTTACACCATGCCCCTAATCCTTGGGCACTGACACCTTTGGTTGTTTTTTTATTGTCTTACCTTGTAGTGTCCATCATCGCAGGCGATTTCTATAAGATGCCTATTACCGTAGCCTTTGTTATCGCCTCAGTTGTTGCCATCGCCATGTCCAAAGGGGGTAAGATCAGCAATCGGATCGAGCAATTCTGCCGGGGGGCAGCCAACAGCAATATCATGCTGATGGTATTGATCTTCATTCTTGCCGGTGCTTTCGCCCAAACAGCCAAAGCGATGGGAGCAGTCGATGCTACCGTGAATCTGGCCATGTCCATCCTACCTGGCAATTTGTTGGCAGCCGGAATATTCCTTGCTGCCTGTTTCATTTCCATTTCTGTCGGGACATCTGTCGGAACAATCGTTGCCTTGGCTCCTGTTGCCGTAGGAATCGCCGACAAAACCGGAATGCCAGATGCCCTGATGCTGGGTGTCGTAGTAAGCGGAGCCATGTTTGGAGACAACCTGTCTTTCATATCGGATACCACTATCGTCGCCACCCGCACACAAGGTTGTAATATGAACGACAAGTTCAAAGTGAATATTCGAATTGCTCTGCCGATCGCCATCCTGACCGGTCTTCTCTATGTGCTGATCGGGAGTGGGGTCGGGAGCGGATATGAAACAGGGCCGATCGAATGGATCAAGGTCCTGCCCTACCTAGTTGTCCTGGTAACAGCTATCTGCGGTGTGAATGTCATGATGGTCCTAATAGCCGGGATCATTCTTTCCGGTATCGTCGGATTGCTTACAGGCGGATTCGATATCTGGGGATGGAATGCATCAATGGGGTTAGGCATCACAAATATGGGTGAACTTATCATCGTGACTTTATTGGCCGGTGGAATGCTGGAAATGATACGATATAACGGAGGTATCGATTGGATCATCTTGAAACTCACTTCCCGCATTCGTTCCACCAAAGGAGCCGAAGGGAGTATTGCCGCACTAATCAGCTTTGCAAATCTTTGCACCGCAAACAATACCATCGCTTTGATCATGGCAGGCCCAATAGCCAAAGATATTGCCGATCGTTTTAAAATCGATCCGAGACGCAGTGCCAGTCTGCTGGACATTTTTTCCTGCTTCGTACAGGGTATCATCCCTTACGGCGCGCAATTATTGATGGCGGCAGGTTTAGGGCATGTCTCTCCCATCGAGATCATGCAGTATTTATATTATCCTTATTTGTTGGGTGTCGGAGCTTTGCTGGCTATCACATTCAATTATCCCCGTAAATATGCGGGAGACTGTTAAGACAGGAGAAATGGGCGAATGAAGGTTATTTTAATCAGAAACAGTGCATAAAATCTCCTCAAACAAGGCAGATAAACAGCTCCACATCCCCGTCCCGGTTTCACGAAGATCCGGGTCTCCACCTCCTCCACACCCGGATCTCCCATGCCCTTCCACCCGGGTCTGAAGAAACTTTTCAAGTTGTTTTTGGTAAAAGAACAGCTTGTCTTCATGAAAAAACGAGCCTATTTAATCTATTTTGTATCAGCTTCAGAACATATCTGAAATTTGACGGGATATTGATATACAATGCTTTATTGCTTTTGCCCATGATAGTTATGATAGATGAATGATAGTTGAAAACAGGAACTATCATAGAATAATATACTGTTTTACAGGTATATAAATTCAATTATGATAGTATGATAGTTGTTTTGCACAAAACGCAAGTTCTTTGTTACCCAGCCTTATTGAACATTGTCCTTTTAATAGTTTTTACTCTGTTTACCGTCCCTTCGAGTAAGGCATTACTGTAGTTTGTGTCAACAGCCGCCTGTACCGCTGCCTTGTCGGCCTCTATGTTGTATACGAATCTGACCGGGCTGATCTTTGATTTCTCCAAAATTAACAATACATTTGCAGTCTAATTTCATGAATCAAACACATTATAATGCAAAAAACGATGGAATATTGGCAGAAAGATATTGAAACCATGAATCGCGAAGATTTGAAAAAGCTACAGTTTGAGCGATTGAGAAAAACAATTGAAGCAGCCGGAAATTCTCCTTTCTACAGCAAAGTTTTCAAAGAAAACGGCATCACAGCCGACAGTATACAATCACTGGACGATTTGCAAAAGATTCCTTTTACGACGAAAGACGACCTTCGCAACAATTATCCGTACGGCATGGCGGCTATTCCTATCAAGGACTGTGTCCGTATCCATTCATCGAGCGGCACGACAGGTAACCCAACAGTCGTATTGCATTCGGCCAAAGACTTGGACCAATGGGCTAACCAGGTGGCACGCTGTATGTATATGGTAGGCATTCGCGACACAGACGTATTCCAGAACACTTCCGGTTACGGAATGTTTACCGGAGGATTGGGATTCCAATACGGAGCTGAAAAATTAGGTTGCCTGACCGTACCGGCAGCAGCAGGAAATACCAAGCGGCAGATCAAGTTCATTACGGATTTTGGGACGACTTGCCTCCATATCATTCCCAGCTATGCTACTCGCCTGGCGGAAGTGATGTATGAAATGGGCCTCGATCCTCGTCGCGACACCAAACTGCACACCGTTTGTATCGGTGCTGAGCCTCACTCGGAAGAACAACGCCGCCGGATCGAACAATTGTTAGGCGTAAAAGCATACAATTGTTTCGGAATGTCAGAGATGAACGGCCCCGGCGTCGCATTCGAATGTACGGAACAGAACGGGCTCCATATCTGGGAAGATAATGTAATCGTAGAAATTATCGATCCAGTCACACTGCAACCGGTAAAAGAAGGTGAAGTCGGCGAAATGGTCCTGACGACCATCAACCGAGAGGCAATGCCTTTGCTCCGTTATCGTACCCGTGACCTGACCTGTGTCCTTCCGGGTGAATGTCCCTGCGGACGAACGCACAAACGCCTTGCACGTTTCAAAGGCCGTAGCGACGACATGATCATATTGAAAGGGGTCAACCTCTTCCCTATCCAGATCGAAAAGATACTGATGCAGTTTAAAGAACTGGGTAGCAATTATCTAATTACAATCGAAACGGTAGGAAACAATGACGAGATGCTGATTGAAGTGGAATTGAGCGACCTGTTTACCGACGATTACAGCGTTTTACAACGCTTGACAAAGGAAATCACCCGCCAGCTGAAAGACGAGCTGCTTCTGACTCCCCATCTCAAACTGGTCGCCAAAGGCTCCCTGCCGGTACAGGATGGAAAAGCTGTCCGGGTGAAAGACTTGCGTAAACTTTGCTGAACTCATAATTCATAAATCTAAAATCATAATCAACATGACAGTCAATCAGATTTCTATTTTTCTGGAAAACAAATACGGTAAATTAAGCGAAATCCTCGCTTTGCTGGCCGAAGAGAAGATACGAATCATTGCCGTAACGGTAGCAGACACATCCGAATACGGTATTCTGCGCATTATAGTCAGCGATCCGCAAAAGGCTTATAAAATCCTGAAAGGCAACAATGTCAGTGCAAACCTGACCGATGTGCTGGCAATCGTCACAAACTCCTGTGCAGGCAGTTTTGCCCAGACTTTGTCTTGTTTCACGAAAGCCGGTGTCAGTATCGAATATATGTATTGCTTCTCAGCCAATGAGAAATCAATTTTGATCTTACGGACGAATAACCGGGAAGCCGCTCGCGAAGTGATCCGTCGTCAGAATCTGGAATATATTTGTGAAAGTGATTTGATCAAATTATAAACAACAACAATACATGTTCGGAATAAGCGACCCTGGCATCTGGCTGGCCTACCTGTTAGCCCTCGTCTGCCTGTTTTATTCCATCTGGTTCGGAATAACCCATTGGAATAAAGACGACGAGGAGAGTACTAACCCACAACAGCCGGAAAAATGAGCACACTGACTTTAGGTATCGTAGTAATTATCTATATGTTCATCCTGGCTTGGCTGGGATATATCGGATACAAACAAACGAAAAATGCTAGCGATTATTTGCTGGGGGGACGGAAAGTAAATCCTGTTATCATGGCCCTTTCATACGGGGCAACCTTTATTTCCGCATCGGCCATTGTCGGTTTCGGAGGGGTTGCGGCCACGTTCGGTATGGGAATCCAATGGCTTTGCTTGTTGAATATGTTTATGGGCGTTGTCATCGCTTTTATCATATTCGGGCGGAACACCCGTAAGTTAGGCGAAAAGTACAATGCCCGCACATTCCCGCAATTATTGGGGTTGCACTATAATTCGCGTGCCATACAGATATTTATTGCCGCCATCATCTTTATCGGCATGCCTTTGTATGCAGCAGTCGTAATGAAAGGAGGTGCAGTGTTCATCGAACAGATGTTCCACATAGACTTGCATCTGGCACTGCTTATTTTCACGCTTATAGTAGCGGCCTATGTTATCACGGGAGGTATTAAAGGCGTGTTATATACGGATGCTTTGCAAGCCGTCATCATGTTCGCCTGCATGCTGTTCTTGCTATTCTGGTTCTATCGGGTGATGGATATGGGCTTTATCGAAGCCAACCGGAAACTGACGGAAATCGCCCCGCTTGTTCCTGAACGGTTTAAGGAGGTAGGACACCAAGGATGGACAGCCATGCCTGTGACTGGGTCTCCGCAATGGTACACCCTCGTAACCTCGCTGATCTTGGGAGTCGGCATCGGTTGCCTTGCCCAACCTCAGTTGGTCGTACGTTTTATGATGGTGGAAAGCACCAAGCAATTGAACCGGGGCGTTCTGATCGGTTGTGTTTTTCTGATCGTGACCGTCGGAGCCATTTATCATGTCGGGGCATTATCGAACCTCTTTTTCCTGAAAACAGAAGGCGTGGTTGCATCGGAAGCCATCAAGGATATGGATAAGATTATCCCGCTGTTTATCGACCGGGCAATGCCGGAATGGTTCAGTGCCGTTTTCATGCTCTGTATCTTGTCGGCAAGTATGTCTACGCTCAGCGCCCAGTTCCACACGATGGGAGCTTCTTTCGGGGCAGACATATTCCCTAAACTGGGACATCGAAAGAATGCCAACTCGACGATGGGTGTACGCATCGGAGTACTTTGCTCCATTCTGGTAAGTTATATAATCTGTTATACGCTGAGCGCAGGAGTCATAGCACGCGGGACAGCCCTGTTCATGGGGATTTGTGCCGCCACTTTTCTCCCGGCCTACTTCTGTTCCCTTTTCTGGAAAAAGGCGACCAAGGAAGGAGCACTGGCTAGTTTATGGACGGGGGCACTGGCAAGTTTGTTTGCCATGCTGTTTCTTCACAAGGCGGAAGCCGGAGCAGTCGGCTTATGCAATATGCTGTCTGGACGTGATGTTTTGATCGATATCTATCCCTGGTTCGCCATCGATCCGATCCTGTTCGCATTGCCTTTATCCACCGTTGCGATGGTTCTCACAAGCCTAATAACGTATAAAAAGCAAGAGATCTGAAGATATTAGATTTTATTAAAACCAAAAGAACAAAATTTAATATTTTATCTATTGACAATTATAGAAGTATCCGTACATTTGCAATGTGGTTTTTTCATAATAGTATTAGATTTAAGGTTAACAAAGTTGGTTAGGGGTTGTCGTGAGACAGCCTTTAATTTTTTATATACATTCCACTTCTTTCCCTCTCCATACTGATAACTTGTCAGTCAAAATGTCATTTTGTTTGTTTGGCATTGTTTTTGTAACTGAACATTGCGTAAATAATTATAGTTATAGGAAACAATAAGTATAACATCAAAATATTTTATATCGGATTATGGCAAAACAAGGAAACATCGGTGTTACGAGTGAGAACATCTTCCCTATCATCAAAAAGTTTTTATATAGTGATCACGAAATTTTTCTTCGTGAATTGGTATCTAACGCAGTTGATGCAACACAGAAGTTGAAAACACTGGCTTCTGTCGGCGAGTTCAAAGGAGAACTGGGAGATTTGACCGTACATGTCAGCTTCGATAGCAATACGATCAAAATCTCCGACCGCGGTATCGGTATGACTGCCGAAGAGATTGACAAATATATCAATCAGATCGCCTTCTCCGGCGCAGAAGAGTTCGTTGAAAAATACAAGAACGACGCAGCCGCCATCATCGGCCACTTCGGACTTGGTTTCTATTCTTCTTTTATGGTTTCCAAGAAAGTGGAGATCGTCACCAAATCGTATAAAGAAGGAGCCGTTCCTATGAAATGGAGCTGCGACGGCACACCCGAATACACATTGGAAGAGACGGAAAAAGAAGATCGCGGAACAGACATCATCCTGTATATTGACGACGAGAACAAAGATTTCCTGAACAAAGACAAGATCAACAGCCTGTTGACTAAGTACTGCCGTTACCTGCCAGTTCCCATCGCATTCGGAAAGAAGCAGGAATGGAAAGACGGCAAATATGTCGATACCGACGAAGACAATATCATCAACGATATCCAACCGGCATGGGTTCGTAAGCCGACCGATATGACAGATGAAGATTATAAGAAATTCTATCAGGATCTGTATCCGATGTCCGACGAACCTCTGTTCTGGATTCATCTGAATGTGGATTACCCGTTCCATCTGACCGGTATCCTGTATTTCCCGCGCATCAAGAGCAACATCGATCTGCATCGCAATAAGATCCAATTATACTGCAACCAAGTGTTCGTCACCGATTCGGTTGAAGGTATCGTTCCTGAATTCCTGACATTGCTGCACGGTGTGCTCGATTCTCCGGATATACCGCTGAACGTGTCCCGTTCTTACCTACAGAGCGACCAGAACGTGAAAAAGATCTCCAACCACATTATGAAAAAGGTGGCAGATCGCCTGGAAGAAATGTTCAAGAACGACCGTCCTCAATTTGAAGAAAAGTGGGACAGCCTGAAACTTTTCATCCAGTACGGAATGTTGAGCGAAGAAAAATTTTACGATCGGGCAGCCAAGTTCGCCCTATTGAAGGATGTAGACGGCAAATATTACACATTCGAAGAGTACAAAGCCCTGACGGAAGCCAACCAGACAGACAAGGAAGGCAACCTGATCTACTTGTACACAACAAATGCCAATGACCAGTACAGCTATATCCAGGCTGCAAAAGACAAAGCCTACAGCGTGCTGATCATGGATGGTCAGCTGGATGTCCATGCTATAAGCCAGATGGAACAGAAGTTCGAAAAAACACGCTTCGTCCGTGTGGATAGCGACACGATCGACAATCTGATCCGCAAGGACAATGTCAACAAGGTAACACTGAATGAGGACGAAAAAAATGCTCTGCAGGAGATGTTCAAAAGCCAGTTACCGAAGATCGAGAAGACAGATTTCATTGTCACATTCGAGGCGTTGGGAGAAAACTCAAACCCGGTCATGCTGACACAAAGCGAATATATGCGCCGTATGCGCGAAATGTCTGCCATGCAACCAGGTATGTCGTTTTATGGAGAACTGCCGGATAACTACAATCTGGTGCTGAACACAGACCACGAACTGGTTAAGAAAATCCTGAGCGAAGAAGAAGCGGCTTGTGCCGAAAAGCTGAATCCGATCCTTTCTGACCTGAAAGGCTGGAAAGCCCGCCAGTCCGACTTGCGCGAAGCCCAGAGCAAGAAGAAAGAAGAAGAAATCACTTCTGAAGAGAAGGAAGATATGACGAATACGAACAAAAAGATTGACGAACTGGTAGAACAGCGCAACAGCATCCTGTCTGAATATGCTGGTGGAAATAAACTGGTCAGCCAGTTAATCGACCTTGCCCTGTTGGCAAACGGTATGTTGAAAGGTGAAGCATTGAGCCAATTCATCAAACGCAGCGTTCAGATGATCGGTTAAACCGAAGCCGGAAAAAATAGCAAAAGGGTGTCAAAGTCCCCATTCCCGCACTTGATATGGGAATGGAAAGTTTGACACCCTTTCTTATTTTGACCAACGGCCGACACCAAGTTTCTTCGCAAGATTAACAAAACGAACTAATTTTATGTTGTATTTTATATATCTCAAACTCTTGTATTCTGAGAAATAACGACTACATTTGAATTCATTAAGCAGAGAAGATACAAGTATGAAAAAAATAGCTGTACTGACAGCCCTGTTGTTTGCGGCCTTACAAATAGGATATGCCCAGAAAGTAGGCTTGGTTCTGAGCGGTGGCGGTGCGAAAGGTGCCGCCCATATTGGGGTAATCAAAGCTCTGGAAGAAAACGGAATACCTATTGATTACATAACGGGAACATCTGCCGGCGCGATCGTCGGTAGTCTCTATGCAATGGGATATACACCCGAAGAAATGGTTGAACTGATGCTCTCCGAGGAGTTCAGCTACTGGCAAACCGGAACGGTGGAAAACGAATACAAATATTATTTCAAACGCCCCGACCCGACACCGGAATTCGGACACTTTTCCATAGACATGACCGATTCGTTACAAGTGAAAGCTAGTTTCCTTCCACAAAGTCTGATCAATCCGATCCAGATGAATCAGGCGTTTATGGCCCTGTTTTCACAAGCGACAGCAAAAGCCGGCTGGAATTTCGACAATCTCTTTGTCCCATTCCGTTGCGTGGCCTCGGATATCTACAGCAAAAAAGCTATTATCTTCAAAAATGGAGATCTCGGAGACGCTGTCCGTGCATCAATGACATTCCCCTTCTTTTTCCAGCCGATCTGGAAAGATAGCGTCCCCATTTTCGACGGCGGTATCTACGACAATTTCCCGGTAGGCCCGATGAAGGAGGCTTTCCATCCGGACTTCATCTTCGGTTCGACTGTGGCAGGCGGTAACAACAAACCTTCGTCCAATCCTTATAACCAGCTTGAAACAATGATCATGCAGAAAACGGAATACGACGTACCCGAAGACGAAGGTATGATGATAAAATTTAGCTTCCCTACCGTCTCCCTGCTCGATTTTCAAAAAGCACGGGATTTGATGAATATTGGCTATAAACGGACGATGGCGATGATCGACTCCATCAAGGCGCGTGTCCCCCGGCGTGTGGAACTAAGCGAAGTCAACAAACGCCGTGCGGCCTATAAGCAAGGCCTACCTCCGCTGATTTTCCAGAATATATATGTGACAGGCGTAAATGAATCGCAAAAGAAATATATTGAATCTCAACTCCATCGTGATATCAATCATGAGTTCTCCATGGAAGAGTTCAAGCGTGCTTATTTCAAAATGCTAACCTATTCCAAGATTAAAGAGATATTGCCCCATGCCGTTTATAATCGGAAGGAAAAGAAGTTCGACCTGTATCTTGATGTCAAAATGAAGGAAGAAATCACGGTTGGATTCGGAGGCAACGTCTCCTCCTACCAGGCCAACCAACTGTTTCTCGGACTGGGATACCAGTATTTGAGACGATATGCCGCCGATGTAAACGCCAACTTCCAGGTCGGCAACTCGTTCAGCGGCGTGATGTTGAACGGCCGTATCTATTTGCAGACGAGAATACCGACCTACCTGAATTGGCAAGGCGTATTCTCAGACAAAAAATACTCCGAAAGCCAGTCTTTGTTCTACGAAGACGTACTACCGGCTTTCATCCACCAGAAAGAATTGTACACGAAGGTCAAGTTAGGATTCCCATTCCTGAATCGTGCCAAAGCCGAGATCGGTTTTGCTTATGGCCGGCTGAATGATTATTATTTCAAGACCTCCAACATGACATTCCCGAACGCGACCACCGATCATAGCAGGTATGATCTGTTTGCCGGTTCGCTCAGCATCGAGCGTAACTCACTGGATTATAAACAATATCCGATCTCCGGGCGAAAACAATTCTTAGTGGCACAATATGTAACGGGTACAGAAAAGTATATGCCGTCTCCCATTACAGATATGGGCTCATTCGACCGGAAAGTCCATAGCTGGCTGCAAATGAAAGGTGAATGGGAACAGTACAAGACGATCAGTCCATATTTCAACCTCGGTTTTATGAGTGAACTAGTGCTCTCCAGCAAGAATCTGATGAACAACTATACGGCTTCCGTTTTGCAAGCACCAGCCTTCACACCGACGCCACATAGCCAGATTGTCTTCAACGAGGCGTTCCGCGCCAACCAATACGTGGCATTCGGTTTGTCACCGATCTTGAAATTCAGCAAGCTGCTGCACTTTCGCCTCGACATGTACGGTTTCGCACCATTATACGAAATAAAAAAAGAAGAAGTATGGAACAATAACACATACACGGCAATCCCCTATTACGGGAAATTCCTTCATTCTTTTAAATATATGGGAGAAGCAGCCCTTGTTTTACAACTGCCTTTCGCTAGCATCAGCCTGTATGCAAACGGATACAGCTATCCAGCTAAAAATTTTAATTTTGGCTTGAATATTGGTTATCTGATATTTAACCCAAAGATGCTTGATTAGTCAAAAAAAAGATACCGAAAAGGCTTGCGAATATAAAAGAAAGTGCTACCTTTGCACTCGCAATCACGAAATAATGGCCGCGTAGCTCAACTGAATAGAGTAGCTGACTACGGATCAGCCGGTTACAGGTTTGAATCCTGTCGCGGTCA